>JAEEGL014475044.1_pt1 | contig 82863 bp, 64 predicted proteins | sample 9134231 | NCBI WGS metagenome assembly JAEEGL01 (sample SAMN16246548, study PRJNA631951) | gut metagenome | biome: gut microbiome; feature: rumen; material: fiber-attached | host: Bos | place: Iran: Karaj | collected 2018-10
AACAGTTTTCACGCGAAAAATGAGCCGCAGAACAAGGAAGATTTGTGAAAGCATACTTTGTGTATGGTAAGCAAATCTGACGATGTTATGCGGCTTTGGCTTTCCGTGAAAACCAATACTGTCTTATGAACGACCGCCCAAACTCCGCAGACGTTTTTGTTTTTATTGTCATTTATATATCGCCAGGATTCTGTTGTTGAGCGTTACATCTATGCTTTCGGCGAAGCCCTTTACATTATCGTTTATTTCGGCGTTGTACTGTTCCCTGCTCAGGTCGAGAGCCGACTGTGTCTCACTGCAGACGAGGTATTCGTCCTCGATAATCCATTTTGTCATTTTAGTCGCGTTGTCGGCGTATTTCGAGCAAAGCGACTTATATTCCGTAACGCCTAACTGTGTTGAATCAAAGGCGTCCGCCTTGGCAACGGCGCTGTTCGCGTAAAACAGGGCTGTTTCGGCGTATTCCCAGCTTTTTTCCTGGATGTCGGTATTGAGGGCTATGTTGAAGTTCTTGCTCATCTCCTCGAGGTCGGGGCCGACGGCTTTGAGCAGATTGTAAACCTCAAAATAGGAGCCGTATCTGTTGCAGGCGGAGATGTAATGATTGAGAAACTCGATAAGCACGCCCGCCCCCGGCACGCCGTCAAGATTGTAGCGCTCGCTCGTTGCGAGGCAGTTTTTGAGTTTCGTGCCCGCGCTAAGCGAAAAATCGGGTTCTCCGCTTTTGAAAACTATGTTGTAAGCCACGGCGCAAAGCCCTTTTACAAACGGCTCGAGGTTCGGCTCGGGTATTCTGTCGAGAATATAAAAAGCGGCGTCGTAATCGCCGTCGTTGAGATAAATCTCAACATTCGATTCGAGAGCGTCCGTAAGCACGGAGATATCGGCGTTCTGATCCTTTTCGAGAATGTAAATAACCGTATCAGCCGCCGCCTCATACTCGCCGTTCCACAGCGCCTTGGCGGCGCAGACGGCAAGCGGTTTCGCGTAGGACGAAAAACGGAAATCGTCAAAATTCTCAATCATCAGGTCGGTCATATTCCGCGCGGTGGTGACATAGCCCTTGCCGAGAATGCTTTTATACTGCGAGAGCATGGCGCTCTCCACTTTCTTTGTGAAAAGAAGTTTGCCGGCGGGATTCATTGAGGCGTATTCCTGCATCGCCTCCCCGGTTTTGCCGGAATTTATGAGATCCGTCACCGTGTTGCAGTTCATTGCCCCGAACACGGCTATAACGCCCGCAATAAGAATTATTCCGATAAAGCAGATGGCAACCGCCGCCCACACTCCCGAGCGCGAGGACGAGCGCCTGACTTCATTTTCATCCATGGCGGAAATCTCCCATTGAAAAATCGGTATTTTATGTTATTATAATATAAACAAACAAAAAAGGAAATATTACGGAGTGAAAAAAATGAAAAAAACATCTTTTAAAGTATTGTGCGCGCTTATCGCGCTTGCTCTCGCGCTCATGTGCTTTGCCTCCTGCGGTAAAGACGAAAACAGCGGCGATAACGGCCTGACAATCAATGTTACCGACGCGCAGACGGTTTACAATCCGCAAAGCAGCAGCGGTGAAAGCGAAATGAGCAAAATACCGGAAGGAGCTCATCCGCAGGTGCTTTTCACAATGGAAAACGGCGGCACATTCACCATTGAGCTTTACCCCGAATACGCCCCGCAGACCTGCGAAAACTTTCTGAACCTCGTAAACAGCGGATTCTACAGCGGCAAGACCTTCCACAGGGTTATCAAGGACTTTATGGCACAGGGCGGTATGCCCGACGAGAGCGAGTTCGGCTCGGTAAAGAACATTTACGGCGAATTCAGGGCGAACGGCTTTGAGCAGAACACGCTGAAACACACCCGCGGCGTTGTCTCCATGGCGCGCGCGACCTCCCCCAATTCCGCCTCAACGCAGTTCTTCATCTGCTACAGCGACGCGGGTTGCGCCCACCTTGACGGCTACTACGCCGCTTTCGGCAAGGTGATTGACGGAATGGAAACCGTTGACGCTTTCCTTGATGTGGAAAGAACAATGGACGCGAACGGGTCATTGTCCGCTCCCGTCACGCCGATAGTCATAGCATCCGCAAAGCAGATTGAGAACGCGAATGACTGAAAATAAATAAAAATACGGAAATCCGCCGACGGAAAATCGGCGGATTCTTTTTATTCTTCGCTTTCGGGGATGATATATTTTTCGTATTTCTCAACAAGTTTTTTCGCCAATTCGACCGTGTCTTCCTCACTCGGTTCTGCAGGGGTGACGGTCTGGAGCCAGTTCGTTTCGAATTTTTCGTAATTTTTATAAAACGAATTGCCCGCATAAATGTTGCGCTCGCAGTACTGCTTCCTTGTTTCGGTTTTGTAGCCGCGCTTTTTGAAGAACACGGCCAGCTGCTCGAAGAAGGAGTGCCAGCGCTTCGAGTAGTAGGTGGAAATCATTCCGCCCCATTCCTTCCAGGCGTAGTCGTAGTTTACGCTGGTGTGAATCGGGCCCCAGATTGTAAGCTGAGTGAGAAGATTGAGTTCGAAATTCTGCTTTTCCTTTTCATCGAGGGCGCTCGAACCCGCGAGAGCGAGGTTGTGATAAAGGGTGAGTTCCTTTCTCGTCTGAAGAAGGGAATCGAGATCCTCGAGAATTTTCAGGAAAAGGTTTGACGAGCGCTCAAAGGTGTTTACATCCTTCTCGTAATAGGCGTTCATCACCTTGAAATAAAGTCCGTTCGCGAGGTTTGAAAGCACCTGACGGGTAAGGTCGCACACATCGTATTGATAACCGTCGCCCTGCGCCTCTTCAGCGCTGAGCAGGGCTTTGAGCCCTTCAAAAAGGCGGGCGTTTGAATAGCGGATTTCAAGGGTGTCGTTGGGCGCTGTGTGCAGAAGTTTTGTTGACGGCCTCGCGCAGATGATTGAGCCCGTTTCACGCCCCGTACATTCCTTTGAGTAGCAGGTTTCATACATAGCCCTTACCGCCTCATAAAGGCATGTTTCATCGCTCTTGTAGCGCCTTTTCGCGTAGGAGCGCAGGAAGGAATCGATATCTATTTTACCGTTTTCGGTGAGCACATCGAAAGCCATTTCGAAAAGCAGAGGATTCTGCCGTACGCCCTCGGGGAAAAGCCCCGCTCCGCAGACATTGGGATATTTTTCTTTGACCGAAAGGTATTCGTTTGAGGCGATGGCGTCGAGCGAGCCGTGAAGGGTGTTGCGGTCGCCGAAATTGTAAATTCTGCCGCAGACAAAGTCGTGTCCCCAGAAGCCCTGCGTTTCGTCCGCTTTCTGCGAGTTTATGTCGAGAATAAGCAGCCTGCCCTTGGGAACAGCCCTGACAATCGGCTCAAAGAGCGACCACGCCTGCATTACCCAGACGGAGTCGGAATCGAAGTTCTGATAGAGCGTGTCTATAGCCCTGCCGACATTGTGAAGATAATCCTTCTTTTTGCCCATCGGCTTGTTCTCGTGGAAAGGATCGCAGGCGTAGTAGTGGTAGGCGCCGAGCAGCTGACGCTGTTTTTCAAGGAACGCCGTGCCGAATTTTCTGAAGAGAGGGTCGAGCGGGTCAACCATACAGTTAGACGGAAAGTTGCACCAGGGCTTTGCCGCCTGCAGACGGGCGGAACGGAAAAGCTTTGCAATCGAGCGCGGAACATTGCCCGAAAAGCCCTGCATAATCGGAGTCATACCGAGTTCCGTTACCCGTTTTATTATTTCCTGACCGAGTTCAAGGCGTTTGTCGATGTAGTTTTTGTCGGTAAGCGGGAAGTAGGCGCAGATGTTGCCCATAAGCTGCCACGGGAAGAAGCCGGGGCCGCTGATATATCTGAGAGCGCCGTTTTCGCTGTATTTGAACTCCCTGAGGGTATAGAACCAGACCGCTTCAGTGCCGACGGTGCAGAGCGGCATATTGATACCGTTCATCGCCATGAAGTCAATCTCTTTTTCCCATTCGTCCCAGCCCCACCAGGCGAAGGAATAGCCGTAGGTGCAGTAGTTGAGATATACGCGCCTGTCCTGCTCAATAATGTGCTTTATTTCCTTTTCGGGCACGGGCGCTTCGGTTATATCGGGAATCGAGGTGTTGCCGCAGTGGGATACGCTCACACCGCAGTAATCCTTCAGATAGCGGTAGTAAGCCATCGCCTGGCTTATCTTGCAGTCGCCGCCGAGCACTACCTTGCCGTTGCGCCCGGAGACCGTATAGACGGACTTTCCGTTTTCCTTTTCGATTGTTTCAAGCACAAACGCCGTGAAGATTGACGGGGTGTTGCGTCTGATGAGATTATGCATAACACGCTTACCTTTCATTCATACTGCCGTTTATTATATCACAGTGAAAAAATAAAATCATCTGTTTTTTAAATATTTATCAAAGAAAAAAGGACCGCAAACGCAGTCCTTTAATTTAACACTTTGATTATACGCCCGAATACGCCGAGAAGCCGCCGTCAATCGGCAGGATAACTCCCGTGACGAAGGCGGAATATTCCTCATCGCAGAAGAAGATGAGAGCGCCCGTGAGGTCGGCGGGAACACCGAAACGCCCCATCGGAGTCTGTGAAATAATCTTGTTTGAGCGCGGGGTGAGAGAGCCGTCCTCATTGAAGAGAAGCGTCTTGTTCTGGTTGGTGGCGAAAAAGCCGGGGGCTATGGCGTTTACGCGGATGCCCGCTTTGGCGAAATGCACGGCGAGCCACTGAGTAAAGTTCGAAACGCCCGCCTTCGCCGCCGAGTAGGCGGGAATTTTTGTGAGCGGGGTGAAGGCGTTCATTGAGGAGATGTTGAGAATGCTTACATTCTCACGCTCCACCATATCTTTAGCGAAGCACTGTGTTGTGAGAAGAGTGCCGAGAATATTGAGGTTGAAAACGAACTGCACGCCCGAAGCGTCGAGGTCGAAGAATGTTTTGACATCGGCTGCCTTGTTTTCAAGGTCGCCCTCCTCGTAGTATTCCTTGGAGGTTGTGCCCTTGGGATTGTTGCCGCCCGCGCCGTTTATGAGAATGTCGCATTTGCCGTAAACGGAATTGATTTTCTGCCTTGCCTGCTCAAGACTTTCGGGCTCAAGAACATTGCAGCCCACCGCGAGCGCCTCGCCGCCCGATGCCTTTATTTCATCGGCAACGGCCTGCGCCGCCTCCTCTTTTAAATCGAGTATCGCGACCTTAACTCCGAGAGCAGCGAGGTCCTTCGCGAATCCGCCGCAGAGCACTCCGCCGCCGCCTGTTATAACGGCAACCCTGCCCTTTAAATTTTCATGACTCATAACTGTTCCTCCGTATTATTTCAGGAATACGCGTTCTCCGCTCTCCGACGAGCGGTAGGCGGCAAACACCGCTTTTGCGGCTTGCGCGCCCGAGAACGCGTCCGTTTCAAATTTTGTGCCGTTTTCAATCGCGTTGTAAAAATCGTTTATGAGCACGGGATGACCCGAGCCCCAGTAATCCTTGCCGCCCTTGCCGAGCGGGGTGAGCTCAATTTCGGACGGCGCGCCGTCCTCGACTTTAAAGAACTTTTCGCCCTCGCACCTGAGAATGCCGTTTTCAAAAACGACCTCGATGAAGACGGGGGCGTTTTCGCCGTAACCCGTAGTGCCGTAAAACACGGCGTTAACACCGTTTTCAAGTTCAAAGCGTATGCAGGCGGTGTCCTCTGTTTCTATTACGCCCTTGAGATGGTCGTTGGCGATATGGGCGTCCAGACTCAGCGCCTTTCCGCCTATATAAGTGATTAAATCTATTGTGTGTATCGCCTGATTAATAAGCAGACTGCCGCACTCCATCGCGAGCGTGCCGTGCCAGTCGTCCGAGTAATAATCCTCGCCCCTGTTCCACGTTACAAACGCCCTGATTGCCTTTATCTTTCCGTAAACACCGCTGTCTCTCGCCTCAATCACCCGGCGGATGCAGGCGTTATATCTGTTCTGAAAGCAGACGGCGTATTTTGCCGATGAATTCCTCTGCGCATTCTGAAGGGCTTCAATTTCCTCATCATTCACGCTGCAGGGCTTTTCGCACAGAACATTGATGCCCTCATTGAGCGCTCTTACGGAGTATTCCGTGTGAAAGCAGTGCGGAGTGCAGATATGCACGGTGTCCGGGCGCTCCTTCTCAAGCATTTCGTAATAATCGGTGTAGGCGTTTATGCCGTATTTTTCGGCGTAGTAACGCGCCCTTTCGGGCTTTATGTCAACCGCGGCAACAAGTTGGGCGCACGGGCTTCTGAAAGCGGCGTCAAAATGAAGCGCCGAAACTCCGCCGCAGCCGACTACTGCAACTTTCATCGTTCGCCTTTCTCAACTGCCGAAGGTTGATGACATATCGCCCTGAACGGCTTCGGTAACTGTCTTTTTGTAAGTTGAGTTCTGAATTTTCTTCTGAAGTTCGGCGTAGTAGAGATCCTCGTCAACGGGGAGTTCCACCGCCCTGCCGAGCCAGGATGAGAGATGGGCGGCGTTCGAGATTGAAAGCCCTCTTATGCCCTCCTCGCCGTTTGCGACAAGGTCTGTTCCGTAAAGAATCTTAGAAGTGAATTTGTTTACGACCTCGCTGTGCTGCTTGTTGAGCCCGTCGGTTTCAACATCAATCCACTCGCCTTCGAGCCTTCCGAAGCCGTTTTCCGACGTGGCGCAGTGCTCGCTGATTCTGCCGTTGAGTTTATAGAATTTAAGCTCGTTGTTTTCGCACACGAGTTTGCCGCCGTCAAGCGTAATCTCAAAACGGTTTGTGCCGGGGCAGTCGCCCGTTGTGGTAACGAAAACGCCCGTGGCGCCGTTTTCGTACTCGGCGTAAATCGTAACATCGTCCTCAACTTCTATGTCGTGCCATTTGCCCTCGTGAAGGAAGGCCTGCACTTTTACGGGAAGGCCGCATATCCACTGCCAGAGGTCGAGGTTGTGGGGGCACTGGTTGAGGAGCACTCCGCCGCCTTCGCCCTCCCAGGTGGCGCGCCATCCGCCCGAGTTGTAATAGGCCTGAGTGCGGTACCAGTCGGTTATAATCCAGTTTACGCGTCTTATTTCTCCGTATTCGCCGCTCTGCACCATCTCGCGCATTTTGCGGTAAACGCAGTTTGTGCGCTGGTTATACATTATTCCGAAAACCTTGCCCGATTTCGCAGCCGCCTCGTTCATCTCGCGCACCTGCTTTGTGTAAACGCCGGCGGGCTTTTCGGTGAGCACATTGAGCCCTTTTGCGAAGGCGTACTGAGCGATGGGGGAATGGAAGTAGTGGGGCGTGGCGATAAGCACAACATCGCAGTCGCCCGAGTCTATAAGTTCCTCGGCGGTGTTGTAGGTGTTGACATAGGGAAGGAGTTTTTTCGCCGCCTCAAGGCGCTCGGGGTTGATATCCGCAACCGCCGTTATGCGCATTCCGACATGCCTGCCGTCAACATTCATACGGATATGCGAGGTACCCATATTGCCCACGCCGATAATGCCGTAACGCACGGGCTGAACCTTTTCGACAATCGCGTGAATGGCGTCGCACGCGGCGGCGAATGACGAGGTGTTGTCGGGGTAAATGAAAGCGCTCATATTGAGCTTGTCGGCGTTGCCGTTTTCAAGGGCGTTGAGCCCGTCGAACACTTTGAGGTGCGGCTCAACCGTGAGGATGTAAACCTTCTCCTCTTTTTTGTCGAGTTCAGAAAGAATATCCTGCACCCTTCCGTCACCGCAGCCCGCGGGCACAACAGCCCCGTCCGCGACACGCACATCCTTTATGTGCATATATGTAATGTATTTTTCGAGCATTTTGAAGCCCGCGTAGGTTTCGGCGCCGCACTGGAGATAGTTGGCGGGGTCGAAAATCGTGCCGATTTTCTCGCCGAGCGCTTCGGCTATTTCAAGGCATCTTTCGGGGATGTCGCCGTAGATGCCCTTTTCGTTTTCGTGGCAGCAGAGTATGCCCTGCTCAAACGAATACTCGGCCATCGCCTTTACCCTGCGCAGAACCTCGTCCTTATACTGTGCGGGGTCGTCGCCCTCGGGGATGTAGAAACTGAACATCCTGATATATTTCGTGCCGAGAATTTTCGCGACCTCAACGGTGTTTTTGAACGCCTCGAAATGCGGCTCGAAATCCTCGTTTATGAAGATTTTACCGTATGCCGAGCCGATTGACGAAACCTTTATGCCCGCGGCGTCAAGCTTTTCTTTGAGCGCCTTTGCCTCGTCAACCGTGAAATCGGAAATGTTTTTGCCGTTTACGTTTCTCGGCTCAATCATTTCGATTCTGTTCTTTTTAAGGGCGGAAACCTGTTCGTCAATATCGGGCGATGCCTCATCGGCGAAAGCCGAAAGAATGAATTTTGCCATATTTTTACCTCCAATACAACATATAGTTTGATTTTACCACAATAATAATAAAATGCAACATTATACAGTAAATTTTTATGCTAAATTAAAAAATAAAAAGGGCGGAGTAAGAACTCCGCCGCAAATAATTATAAAACTTTTGAAAGGAAATCCCTGAGTCTGGGATTTTTCGGGTTTGTGAAGAATTCATCGGGAGCGCTCTCCTCCTGAATCACGCCCTCATCAATGAAGATTACCCTTGTGCCGACCTCGCGGGCAAAGCCCATTTCGTGGGTGACGCAGACCATGGTCATTCCGCTTTCGGCAAGTTCCTTCATAACCTCGAGCACCTCGCCCACCATTTCGGGGTCGAGAGCGCTTGTGGGCTCGTCAAAGAGCATTACATCGGGATCCATCGCGAGAGCGCGCACAATTGCCGCCCTCTGCTTCTGACCGCCCGAAAGCTGCGACGGGTAGGAGTCCGCCTTGTCGGCAAGCCCGACTCTCTCAAGCAGGGTCTTCGCCTTCTCCTCCGCCTCCGCTTTGCTCATACCGCGCAGTTTTATAGGGGCGAGGGTGATGTTATCGATTATTTTAAGATTGTTGAAAAGATTGAACTGCTGAAAAACCATGCCGATTTTCTGACGGGCAAGGTTTATGTTTATATAGTTCTCGGCGTAAATCTTTTTGACAAGCGCCTTGTATGCCCTGCCCTCGTGCTTTTCGTTGAGCAGGTCCTCATCCTTGATTTTCGCGATTAATTCATCCTTTAACGCCTCATCGCTTTTGCCGGGGTTTTCCGCCTTGGCGGCGGAAAATAAACTCTGATATGTTTTTGAGAGTTCTATAACATCGGGATGAAGGTAGGGGTCGACCGGGGTTACCAGCTTGTCCTCAAGCCACACCTCGCCGTAGGTCGGCTCCTCAAGCAGGTTCAGGCAGCGCAGAAATGTGCTTTTGCCCGAGCCGGAGGGTCCGATTATAACAACGACCTCGCCCTTGTCGATTTCGGCGCTTATTCCGCGCAGAACACGGTTTTCGCCGAAATATTTGTAGAGGCCGTCAACTTTTATGAGAGCGCTGCCTTCAGTGATCACTGCGGCGAAGCCTCCTTTCGAGGATTTTCACCATATAAGTAATTATTAAAACAAGGACAATATAAATTATAGCCATAACAAGATAAGGAACCATAAATTCATAATTGCTTGCGCCGATATCCCTGAACGCCTGGCATAAATCTGTGGCGGCTACAAATGAAACTATGGATGTTTCTTTGATAAGAGTAATAAACTCATTACCAAGAGTAGGCAATATGTTTTTTACCGCCTGCGGCACAACAATGCGCATCATCGCCGAAGGATAACTGAGGCCTAGCGCCCGGCCAGCTTCCATCTGACCGCTGCTGACGGAAAGCAGACCGCCCCTCATTATTTCGGAAACATATGCAGCGGAATTCATTCCGAAAATAACCACGCACACCATAAGTGAAGACATCCTTATGCCGAGCAGCGGAAACAGAACATAATAACCGAGCAGAAGCTGCACAACCATAGGCGTTCCGCGGAAATAATTGACATAAAGGTTGCAGAGTTTTTTCAGAAAAGTCAGAACGGGATTTTTACCGGGAACAACTTTGATTATTGCAATCAAAGTGCCCAGGACTATGCCTGTAAGAAGACCCGCAACGGCAATAATCACCGTGTTCTGCAGACCCTCCAGCACTTTCTGATATGAACCGTGTTCTATAAATGAAACCCAGAATTTGTTCCATTTTATTTCCCAGAGACTCTGAGACATTTGTTTCACCTCTAAAAAAACAGCCGGGAGAGGAATGCTCCCCCGGCTTTAATTAAGAATCAATTCAGCTGACAGCGTTGAAATTGGCGGAAATTGCCTTTGCAGGAGCTTCATCGATTATTACTAAATCGATATTGCCGTTCAACATATCCTGTACAGCAAGCGCGCCGTTGGCATATCCTTTGCTGGACGCTTTAAGACCGGCGAATCCGAAGTCTTTGTCGCCTTCAACATAAAGCTTTCCTGTTGTGCCGTTTTGGGAACCGATTGTTGTTGATGAGGTAAAGGTGTTAAGCACCTTTTCCATATCTTCAACCGTTTTGCATTCGTCAAATGCGGTGTTGTCACCTTTAACAATAATCATCTGTGAAGCGTTGTAATAGGAGTCGCTGAATGTGACATACGCTTCACGCGCTTCGTTCTTTGTAAGACCTGACGCGGCTATGTCGGCATATCCGGCATCAACAGTTGTAAGAACCGAATCAAAGTCTATGTTCTTGACAACAAGCTCTTTGCCGATGCTTTTTGCAAAGCCGTCCATAATATCGATATCAATGCCGTAATAAAGTGTGCCCTCAACCTGTTCAAACGGAGGGAATTCAGCGTTTGTGGCAATAATAAGCTGGTCGGCTGATGAATTCTCGGTTGCGGAAGCAACGCCGGGTCTCTTTTCGCCGTCGCCGAAATAAGAATTCATTATTTCATCAAGTGTGCCGTCCGCTTTGATTTTGGCTATGTATTCGTTGAGTTGTGAAAGAAGTTCAGGCTGCTTTTTGGAAACGCCGAAAGCATATTCTTCCTCAGTGAGAGGAATATCTATTACTTTGACTGCCTGTGTCTTTACTTCAGACCCCTGTGTTTTTTCCGAACCATTGCCTTCTTCCGTCTTCGCTCCGCACGCGGCAAGGCAGCCGAGAGCCATAACGAGGGCGAGAATAACCGCCGTGATTCTGATTGCTTTTTTCATAATTCATTACTCCTTAAATCGGAAATAGTTAAGTGTGCTAATTATATTCTTTAATTCATGAATTGTCAAATCCCGCCGCTTCGCAGTTTTAAAAGAGCCGCTTCGAAATCCGCGGGCAGAGGGGCGGTGAGTTCGACCTTTTCATCCGTAACGGGGTGGATGAACGAGCATTTTTCGCAGTGCAGAAGCTGGTGGCGGTACTGAGGCATAAAACTGCCGTAATAGCTGTCGCCCGCGAGCGGATGCCCCGTATGCGCCATGTGCACCCTTATCTGATGGGTGCGCCCCGTTTCAAGATTCAGGCGGATGAGCGTGGCGTTTGTGAAATTCTCAACCGCAGTCCAGTTGGTGACCGCCGTTTCAACGCCCTTTTCGTAGGAGCAGGCGCGCAGGGTTTTCATCGGGTCGGGGCGGTAAATCGGAACATCTATTACTCCGCTGCCGCTCAATGTGCCCTGCACCAGGGCGAGGTATTCCTTTTTTATTTTTCCGTTTAATTTTGAGGCGGAAAGCCTGTTGAGCGCGCATACAACAACGCCCGAGGTGCCCTTGTCAAGCCGCCCGACGGCGCGGAAGGAGCCGCCCTGCCCTTTTTCGAGCAGATAAGCCGCCACGGCGTTTGCAAGTGTGTCGCCCTGATGGTTGTGGGTGGGGTGCATGGCGGTAAACGGCGATTTGTTTATTACGAGAATGTCGCTGTCCTCATAGATTATATCGAGCGGAGCGCTCACCGGCTCGGGCACGCCGCCCTCGTCGGGAATGTTGATTTCGAGGCGCGCGCCCGCCTTCAGCTTGTCAATTGTGCGTATGCGCTCGCCGTTTAAGAGTATGCCGTCCTCCTGCTTTTTCAGTTTGCCCACAAGGCGCGAGGACACTCCGCATTTTGAGCGCAGAAAGGTCACCGCTTTTATTCCGTCATAATCCTCGGGAACGGTGTATTCTATTTTACGGGGCAAAAAATCACTCCTTGAAAAGCAGATGTTTAACGGCGTAGGCAACGCCCGCCTCTTTATTTGAGAGCGTGACGAAATCGGCGATTTTCTTTATCTCATCGGGCGCGTTGCCCATAACAACCGCCGTGCCCGCGATTTCGAGCATGCTGCGGTCGTTTTCGCTGTCGCCTATGGCTATAGTGTGCGCGGCGTCAACTCCCGCCCATTTCATCGCCTCGAGCATACCCTTCGCCTTGCTGCAGTCGTACGCCACGCAGTCGGCGTAGGTTTCAAGGCGGAAAACATTCAGCTCGCCCTCAAAAACCTTTTCAAAATCCGCCGGCAGCGTTCTGCCCATAGCAACGACCTCAATACCGCGGTCCGCGTGGTTTTTCTCAAAATGCTCAGCCGAAACAATCGGGATTTTTTCATCCATATCGCCGCGGGTTTTCTTTAAATCCTCTTTGCCGAAAAGTTCGTTTTCGCCCTCAAAAACGCACCAGATTTCAGGGTAGTCTTCGATATAATCAATAATCTTTTTGAGCGTTTTGACGGGTATGAACTTTTTGTAATACTCCCTGCCGCCGAGAATCAGATGGCAGCCGTTTCCGCAGACTATGCCGTCGGCGAAGCTTATCGCCCTGCGCAGGTCTTCGGGAATGTTGCCCCACGAGCGGCCGGTGTTTATAAACACCTTGTGACCCGCCTCCTGAGCCCTTCTGAGCGTGTCGATATTCTCTTTGGGCACGCGGAAACTTCCGCCTATGAGCGTGCCGTCAATGTCAATAAAAATAGCGTGTTTTTCAGCCATAAACACCCCGCCGGAACTAAAAATTCATAACACATTAATAATATACCAAAGCACCGCAGATTTCAATATTTCTTTACAATTTGAAAAAAGTAATATAGAATAAACACAGTCGAGGTGAAAAATATGATTAATGTAAATAAAGAATTATTTAAGGGCGCTCCCGCGGATGAGAGAATCGAAAAAGAGACGCTCACCTACAAAGCGCTTGACGCGCTCGGAATAGAATATATGAGAGCCGACCACGACAGCGCCGATACCATTGAGGACTGCAGAGAGGTTGAGAAGGTGCTCGGCGCGGAAATCTGCAAAAATCTTCTGCTTTGCAACAGGCAGGAGACGGTGTTTTATCTTCTGCTTATGCCGGGCGACAAGCCCTTCAAAACGAAGGACTTATCTAAACAGATAAACTCCGCGCGGCTGTCGTTCGCGAGCGCGGAAAAAATGCTTGAGCTTGTGAACATAACTCCCGGCTCGTTGAGCGTAACGGGGCTGATTTTCGACAAAGAAAAGCGCGTGAACCTGCTTATAGACAGGGAACTTCTCAGCGACGAATACCTCTGCTGCCACCCGTGCATAAACACCTCAACGCTCAAAATGAAAATGAGCGACGCGCTTGAGAAATTCATCCCCTCAACCTCGCACGAAATAACTTATGTGGACCTTCCCCGTTACCAGCCCGGGGAGAGCGAGGGGGCGTGAAACGCAAATAATCCGCAGATTTTTACTCTGCGGATAAACTCTGCGGATAATTTGTAAACTGCGTGTTTTATTTTCCGGGTGTCGCAAGCGGAAGCGACGCCACGAGTTTTGAAACGGGCATGCTCTGGAGCCACACCCTGCCGGGGCCTCTCACAACCGTGTTGAAAAGACCTTCGCCGCCGAGCAGAGCGTTCTTTACGCTGCCGACCGTCTGAACATCCATTGTGCAGGTGGATTCCATCATGGCGAGGTAGCCGGTGTCAATCTGAATCTGCTCGCCGGGAGCGAGTTCCTTGATTTCAACGCTGCCGTCGATTTCCACAAACACAAGGCCGGAGCCCGAAAGCTTCTGCATAATGAAGCCCTCACCGCCGAAGAAGCCGGCGCCGAGTTTTTTCTGGAAGAATATGGAGATATCCACTCCCCTCGTAGCCGCGAGATAGGAGGATTTCTGGCAAATCATATCCTTGCCGGGTTCAATCTGAACGGCGAGGATGTTGCCGGGCATGCTCGAAGCGAAAGCGATGTAGCCGGGTGCGTCGGCTGTGTAGATGTTTTCAAACATCGATTCGCCGGTGAGCGCTTTTGAGAACATTTTGCCGAGTCCGCCGCCCTTCGTCTCCATTCTGAGACCGGACGACATCCAGCTCATGGCGCCGCCCTGGCATTTCAGGGATTCGCCGGGGTTCAGCTGGATTTCAACATAGGGAAGGGGCGCGCCTTTGATTTCATACTGCATAATAAATCTCCTTTATTGTTTTATATTGTTTTAATTGTTTTCTTCTTTTCTGATTTTGCTGCTCACCAGCAGTTTCAGACTTTCGAGCGCTTCGTGTATGCTGTTTATTGTTTCGTCAAGTGTTTGCTGCATGTTTTTCGCGTATTCCCTCGATTCGATGAACCCGGGGTCGTTGCTGAAATCTCTGGTGGGGTCTTCCTCGAGCAGTCTCTCATACTGCTTTGCCTTGATAAGATTTTTGCTGATTTCCGACATTTTCATAAAATTGCGGGAGGCGTTTTCGAAGTTTACGGAACACATCTGCAGAAAAATCAGGGGATCCATTTCGACACTTTCGGACTCTTTCGGGACTTCATTACTGAAAGACATAAAGCATTCCTCCTTGCATATTCAATTTTTCTGTCAACTTAAGCGGGCATTATTATACCACATTTTTACTTATTTTTCAACAGATTCCGTATATTTATTGCGCGAGGTGAACCATGGAACAGACAAATCCCGTAACCGAACTTGAACTTTATCTCATCCGCCACGGGCTTACCGGGCAGAGCGACGACGCCGACCTTTTTCCCGAGGACCCGCTCCTCACGCCCGAGGGAGTGACTCAGGCGCGGAAACTCGGCGAAAGGCTGAGCGAGGTTGATTTTGACGCGGTCTATTCAAGCTGTATGCGCCGCACGGTGCAGACGGCGAACGAAATAATGATAAGGCAGAAGCGCGAAAAGCCGCTTTATATTGACCCCGTGTTTTCGGAGACGAGAATATCCGAGAGCGCGAAGGGCACATCGCTTGAATACTTAAAAGGTCTGTGCCGCTTCGCCGAACCCGCCGACGGCGTGACTCTCAGCGACAGGGTTTTTGAGGGCAATGAAAACGACACGGACGCCGACATTCAGAAAAGAATCGGCAGAGGGCTTGAAACGCTCATCGGCAGGTACACAAACGGCGAAAAGGTCGCCGTTGTTATGCACGCGGGCATTATGACCCACGCCGCGTTTTACCTTATGGGCTTTAAGGAAAAGCTTCCCGAGGATGTGGATATCTCCTTCCGCAACACCTGCATAACAAAAATAGTGTTTTTCAAAAAGGGCACGAACCCCTACGGCAGCGTTGTTTTTCAGAATATGAACGACACCGCCCATCTGGGGTTCTGAGGGATAAATCCTGTCAAATTTCCTTTTTGTAAATATATTGAATTGAAAAACCGTTTATGATAAACTGAAATCAACAAAACAACCGGGAGTGCGAAATGTTTACGAAAATACTCTGTTTTATCCTTTCTGTTTTACAGACTGTACTTTTTTTCTTTGCGGGAGATGAGCATGTGTTGAATGTGAACAGATATGAAGAATATCAGACCTTCGAGGGCTTCGGCGCGTCCGCCTGCTGGTGGGCTCAGCTAATTGACAGCGAGGAGGAGGCGGACACCATTGCCCGCCTGCTCTATGACAAGAAGACGGGGCTCGGTCTCAGCACAGTGCGCTACAACATAGGCGCGGGTGAAAACGACATTGAGAACTCAAAAATCTGGCTTCGCGAAAGGCGCACCGAAAGCTTTTATGTTTTAAATGAGGATACGGGCGAATTCGGATATGACTTTACCCGTGACGCGAACGCCCGCCGTTTTCTTGACAAGGCGATTGAATACGGCGCCGAAGAGGTGATTCTTTTCTGCAATTCGCCGCACTGGTCAATGACTCTCAACGGCAGGGGCTACGGCGGAGCGATTGAGGAGAGAAGCAACCTGCCCGAGGAGAACTACGCCGCGTTCGCCGACTATATGATTACCATAGCCGATTGGTTTGTTGAGCAGGGCTACCCCGTAAAGGGAGTTTCACCCGTAAACGAACCGCAGTGGGACTGGGCGGGTGACTACATAAGCCAGGAGGGCTGCCATTTTGAGCCCGACGAATGCGTAAAACTGCTTGAGACCTTCGCCCTTGAAATGCAGAAGCGCGGCTGTGAATATGAGCTTATGGGGCCCGAGAGCGGTCAGCTTACCTGGCAGTATTACGACTACATCGACAAATATCTTCAGAGTGAGATTCTTTCATCCTACTGCCACTATTACGCGGGTCACTCCTACTGGATGGATAACGACATAGGCGCCAAACGCGGGTTCGGCGAGAAGATGGCGGAACAGTACCCCGGCGTGAAATTCGAGATGAGCGAGTGGTGCGAACTGCCGCAGAAGCTCGATGTTCACTCGGTTGAGAGCGGAATGTGGTTTGCCAACATACTCGTTCAGGATCTGACGCTGATGAACGCTGTGAAGTGGAATATGTGGACCGCCGTGCACGGCGACGGGCTTCTCAACAACGAGCAGGGATATCTTGAAACGCTGCAGAGATATTATGTGATGAAGCAGTTCAGCAATTTCATAACTCCCGGTATGGTCAGGGTGAACATTGCCGACAACAGGGAGGACGGCACCGTTGCCTCCGCCTGCTTCAAGGGCAGCGGAAAAACCGTGGTTGTGCTTGTGAACAACGGCGATGAACAATCGCTTAAGCTCACGGGAGTTGAGGGCAAAAGCAAAGCGTACATAACCTGCGAGGGCAAAAACTGCGAAGAAACACAGGATATTGTCAGCGGCAGAACGGTCACCCTCCCCGCGCAGAGCGTTGCAACAATAGTTTACACTCGCTGAAAACCAAACAAAAAAATGCCTCACCGGAAAACCGGTGAGGCGTTCTTTTTAAGGAATCAGTTGTTCTTGAGCCATTCCTCTGCCTTTGCGGCTGAGATGCTCTTGATGTCTTCCTTGGTGTAGGGTGACTCTGAGCCGCCGTTTACATAGAGGAAGTAATAACCTTTATCTGCAGTTTTGTAAAGAGTTTCTTCGTAGCCCTTGGGGTCGCCGAAAAGACCGAAAGTTGTTTTCTTGACGAGTTCGGCGTTGTCGGTGTCATACACTCTCTTGCTGATGGTTTTTTTCATCTTTTTATTCTCCTTTCTCAGAATTGCACTTTATTTTAACATTTAAAACTGTTATTGTTCAATATGTATAACTACAAATTTCGCAGTACAGGGTATGTTTTTTTAGTGAAAAATGATTATTTTGTGAGGCGGAATGTGTAGAGATACTCAGAATCGATTGAATCGGGGTTGAACGGCTCAACGCAGAGCAGAACTTTTCCGTTCGCGTTCTTTACCTGAACCTTCGCCTGAGAGCCGAGGAGCGATGCCTTGAGCGATTCATCATAAGGCACTTCCTCAAGCAGTATTTCGCCGAACGGGAAGCGGTTGACTATCGCGTAGACATTGCCGCCGTTCTGAGTGTAGTAAATGCCGCTTTCATCGGTTTTCTTTTTGGTATAAACGCGCGAGGAATAAATCGCCTCGCCGTTTGTTTCAAGCCATTTACCCATCTGAAGAAGGCGCTCCTCCATAATGACGGGTATTGTGCCGTCAGCGGCGGGTCCCACATTGAGAAGGAAGTTGCCGCCCTTTGAAACGAGGGAGCAGAGCATTTCGAGAAGCTCTTTTGCGCTCATATAGTCGTCCGTGCCCTCCATACGGTTGAAGCCGAACGACCTGCCGATTCCCCTGCACTCCTCAAACGGACGGTCAAGCGTGATATCCTCAAGATTCGTTTTGCCGTCGATAATGCCGTATTCCGTGGTGAAGTTGCCGCCGAGTTTTCCTCTTGTTTCGCTGCCCCAGCGATCGTTGGGAACAACGAAATCCTTAACGCTCGACTCGTTATAGAGCCACTGCAGAAAGTCGGTTGAGTGCCACACGCTGCTTTCGTGGTCCCATTCGCCGTCGGTGAAAAGCGTGTTCGGCTGATAGTTCTCAATCAGTTCCTTGAGCATCGGAATAAGGTGCTTGAGCGCGTACTCCTCGGGATCCTTGAGATAGAGCGGATGGTTCCACTCATATACGGAGTGATAGACGCCGAAACGCACATCCGTACCCTCGAGCGCTTTTTTGAGTTCCATAAGAAAGTCGCGGTGAGGACCGACCTCCACGCTGTTCCAGCCCGGAGCGTACTGAGTTTTGTAAAGGCAGAAGCCGTCGTGATGCTTTGAGACGAAGTTGAGATATTTCGCGCCGCTCTTACTGAATATTTCAGCCCATCTGTCCGCGTCGAAAAGCTCGGCTTTGAAGAGACTTACGAAATCCTCATATTTAAAATCCCTGCCGTAAACCCTGTCGTGGAACGCCCTGTTCGGGAACTCGGGGTTTTCGAGCTGCTTGAGATACCACTCGGCGTAGTCGCCCTTTCTTGTGAAGGCGGGCACGGAGTAAAGCCCCCAGTGGATGAAAATGCCGAATTTCGCGTCCGCGAACCACTGCGGAACGGGTCTTTTGTTCAATGATTCCCAGTTGTTTTCATACATAATTCTCACCTGCATTACAAAATGTTTTTTATTTAATAGTAACACCGAAATTTAATATAATCAACTTATTTTTATTTGGTGTATTTATATTCGCCGTTGCCGGGCAGATTCCGTTTTGACCGGAACGCGGGATCGTAGAGCGCCGATTATATGTCCTCACGGACGTCCTTGTTGCGGGCGGATGATATCCGCCCCTACGACGCAAAACTTTGTTTTGCCCGGAACGCTCAAGCGCGTTCCATACGGTTATATAAATCGGCGAAGCCCCTTAATTACTCATTTCTCCTTGCTCACTTCTCATTAATTAAAAACGGCACGGAAAACCGTGCCGCTTAATGTTCAGATTTCCGCAGACAGTCGCTCAAGTTCTTCTTCGGAAAGTTTTGTGTAACCCTCAATCGAGAAAACAGACGGGTTTACCTTTGATGAGATTGATCTGATTTCGATAACCTTATCCGCGCCGCCGTCCTCAACTGTTTCGATTCTTTTGAGACTGCCCGAAATGTAATAATATTTTACCGTTTCGCCGTCTGTTCTGTATTCCTCAACGGTATATGTTTTGCCGTTTATCTTCTCCGCAGTTGTTTTGACGAACTCCCTGCCTTCGTCGCCCGACGAATCAAAAATGCCTTCCGCGTCATCAAGAGCGTTGTCGCCGATAAGTTCCTCTGTGAATCCCGCGTCAATATACATTTTCAAAACGGGAAGAACAAGATACATTTTTGTTCCGTCGTTGACAAACCTCGCCTTAATGCCCGAAACCGTTGTTTCGGTGGCGTATTTTTCGCCCTGCGAGTAAACCGTGAGCGGAACGGTTGTGCCGTCGGAGGTTACGGTGAGTTTAAGCGTGTATGTTCCCGATTCTATTATTTCATTGAAGCTTTTCTCCGCGGTTATAACCTCGGGGTTCAGATAGATATGGTCAAATGTACCCGTGCCGTCGGAGGAAATCGTGAGGGTTGAGGCGCCGTTCATTTCGGGCTCCCAGTAGCAGCCGGAGCCGCATTTGAGACCGTATGAAAGGCGGATGCCGTCAACGACCATTGAGGAGGAATTGACATGGTCGTGCCCGACTATTATATTCTTTGTGCTGCCGAGTTTTTTGCAGAGGTCAAAGAAGCCGTTGTTGCCTCTCGCGCAGCAGACCGCCTCGTGGTTTACACCGAAGCAGGTGTCGGCGTATTCTTCCTTCCAGCAGTCGTTTTCCTCATCGTAGTATTCGGGATAATATGTCTCCTGCTCAACAACGGGAATGTGGAAGAACACAGAACTTTCGACCGTTTCGCCCGCGGAAGCGGTAATGCCTTTTACAGCCCACTCGTACCACTCAAGCTGGTTTGCCCACAGGTGGTCGTAGCCCGCCTCGCCGTCCGCTCCGAGGTTGATTTTGCCCGCTTCGGTGTCGTCGGCGTCAGAGTGAGTGTCCATCATAAACAGTGTATGTATTATTTTACCGTTTTCGGTTATGTTGATAATATAGTTGCCGAAGCCCATTTCCTTGGGACCGAATCTGAAAAGGCAGTTTTTGCAGGTGGTGAACTGGTAGGCGCACCAGAATTCCGAGGGCGTGTTCTGGCCGTCGTGGTTGCCCATTACGGGAGCCCAGGGAATGCCGTAGGAGTCAATCTCCTTGCAAAGTTCGATGTAGCCGACCATACCCCAGGAATTGTCGCCCGTGAGGGTAATGAGATCGGGCTGAGCCTGCTCAATCGCGGTTTTTATATCCGCCTTTGCGAGTTCCCAGGCGCTTGTGAACATCTCGCCGTCGCCGAGCTGAACATCCGCGAAGTTGAGAACAACGAAATCCCTGCCGGGTTTCTTTTCAAGTTCAACGCAGTATTCCGTTTCGAATTTCTGACCCGCGTCCCATTTTTCAAAATACTTTGACTGATTCGCGAAAAGCGGGGATATAATCTGCCCGAGCGACATAAAGAACGCGAGAACAAGCGAAAAGACCGCCTTCAGGGTTTCCATAAGATTTCCTCCTTTAATCAAAAACACCGGTCAATCTTTCAAAATCAACCGGTGTATCTTTTTAAGTGTTTTCGTAGAGATAATCCACCCATTTGCAGGTGTATTTTTTGGTGAGGTGAATGCCGTCGCTCGACGCCTCGTCGGGAAGATAGCCCCTTGAATTGCGCAGAGCCTGCTGGGCGTCAACATAGACAAGAGCTTTGCTTTGGGCGAGATCCTTTATGTATGTGTTGGTTTTGTCAATCGCTTCCTGCGTTTCGTCGTTTGAGTTGGTGTCGCTCGCGTGCTCGCCTATCGGCATAATGGAGATAAGGTAAATCTCCGCGTCCGGGCATCTTTCGCGCACGGCGTCAACAACCTTGCCGTAGCGGCTCTCAAACACATTGAGGGCGTCCCATTCGCACTCGTTGTCGCCGAAATAGAGATAGATTCTTCTGAAATTCTTTCCGTTTATTTCGTCGATAATCGGCACGGAACTGCCGCTCAAGCTCTCGGTGAAAACGGAATCCACCGTGAGGCCCACCGTGGCATAGACATTTTTGACAACGCCGAAGGTCGCGAAATCCATAACCCTCGAGTTGCCTATGAACGCCGAATCGTCAAAATATGAATAGTCGTATGAGCCGTCCGCCTTCTTGGGCTTTCCCTGTGTGGAGACGGTGCTTTCCGGCAATGTGAAATCGCCCGGAACGGTGCCGGCGGGGCTTTGGCTGCTCTGCTGAGCGTCCGTCTGAAAAATGCCGGAGGTTTCGCTCTGCAGCCCCTGAGACTGCGCGGGCAAAGCCGTGCTTTCCCCTTCATTTTTATCGGAACAGCCGGCGGCTGAAAACAGGACGGCGCCAACCGCCGTCAAAGCAATTGCGGTTTTAAAAAATCTTTTCACTTTTGTCACACTCACTGTATAAATTAACTGTCGAAAAAAACAGATATCATTAAAATATCCCTCGCAACAATTCCGAAGGGAATATGATTATATAACATATCGGGGCAGAATGCAATATTATTCAAAAAAATATTTTTGAATGAATAAATATTAATTTTTATGCTAAAAAATATGAAAAAACTCTTGACAAACTCGCAAAAAAGTAAATAATAATACATTAAGGATTAATTCAGTATTAAATTATGTTCTATAAAATCTCTTTAAAGGAGGCACGGGATGAAACAGTTTGACAGAAAACTGATTCTCGAAGACGGGGCGGAATACTGCGGCTACGGTTTCGGCGGCAGTTCGCAGAGAGTCTGCGAGGTTGTTTTCAACACCTCCATGGTCGGATATCAGGAGATTATTTCCGACCCGTCCTACACATATCAGGCGGTTGTTATGACCTACCCTCTCATAGGCAATTACGGCATAACGGACGAGGACTTTGAAAGCAAGAATATGACAATAGGCGGTCTTATCGTGCGTGATTACAACGATATGCCGTCCAATTTCCGCTACACAAAAACGCTCTCCGAACTGCTCGAGGAAAACGACATTCCCGGCATATACGGCATTGACACGCGCGAACTCACCCGCTCCATACGCGACAGGGGCGCGAGAAGGGCGCTGATTACCGGCATTGACACCACGCTCGAGGAGGGGCTTGAGATAATCAGAAACACCCCCGTTCCGACCGACGCCGTGTCGAAGGTCAGTTGCAAAAAACGCTGGTATTCGCGCACATCGAACCACAAATACAATGTTGTGGCGGTTGACTGCGGAATAAAGCTGAACATTGTGCGTTCGCTCAACAAGGTCGGCTGCAACGTGACTATTGTTCCCTATGACATCACCGCCGAGGAGATTGAGTTTATGAACCCCGACGGCATCTTTCTCTCGAACGGTCCCGGCGACCCCGAGGATGTCACCCCCGTTATTGAGGCGGTCAGAAAACTCAAGGGTAAATACCCGATATTCGGCATCTGCCTCGGTCACCAGATAATCGGTCTCGCATACGGCGGAAAAACATATAAACTCAAATTCGGCCACCACGGCGGAAACCATCCCGTCAAAAATCTGAAGACGGGCAAAATCGAAATAACCTCGCAGAACCACAACTACGCCGTTGACGCGGACAGCCTCGGCGGCACGGGACTTGAGGTCACTCACATAAACATTCTCGACAACACCGTGGAGGGTATGGAATGCAAGGCGGACAGGGTTTTCAGCGTGCAGTATCACCCCGAGAGCGCTCCCGGTCCGCAGGACAGTTTTTATCTGTTTGACGGGTTCCTCAACGCTATGAAGGAGGCGAAGGAAAATGCCTAAAAGAACCGACATCAAAAAAGTTCTCGTAATCGGCTCGGGTCCGATTGTTATCGGTCAGGCGGCTGAATTCGACTACGCCGGCACTCAGGCGTGCCTCGCCCTTAAAGAGGAGGGCTACGAGGTTGTGCTCGCGAACTCCAACCCCGCTACAATAATGACCGACACCTCTATTGCGGATAAAGTATATATGGAGCCGCTGACTCTCGAATATTTAGCGAGAATCTGCCGTTATGAACGCCCGGACGCAATCATACCCGGACTCGGCGGTCAGACGGGCCTGAACCTCGCTATGCGCCTTGCCAAAAAAGGCGTTCTCGAGGAGTGCGGAATCGAACTTCTCGGCACCGAGGCGAAGAGTATTGAAATGGCGGAGGACCGCGAACTTTTCAAGGAACTCTGCGAAAGAATAGGCGAGCCCGTTGTGCCCTCACAGATAACCTACTCCATTGAAGAGGCGATTGAGGCGGCGCACGAAATCGGATATCCCGTAATACTGCGTCCCGCGTTCACACTGGGCGGCACGGGCGGCGGCTTTGCCGAGAGCGACGACGAAATGCGACTTATGATGAAAAACGCGCTCGCAGTCTCTCCCGTTCACCAGGTGCTCATTGAAAAGAGCATAAAGGGCTACAAAGAGATTGAATATGAGGTTATGCGCGACGCCAACGATACGGCCATAACCGTATGTAATATGGAAAACCTCGACCCCGTCGGCATCCACACGGGCGACTCAATAGTCGTAGCACCCAGCCAGACGCTGACAAACAAGGAATACCACATGCTGCGCGACAGCGCGCTCAAAATAATACGCGCCCTTGAGGTGAAGGGCGGCTGCAACGTGCAGTTCGCGCTCGACCCGCAGTCGTTCAGATACTATGTAATCGAGGTTAATCCCAGAGTTTCGCGCTCGTCCGCCCTCGCTTCAAAGGCGAGCGGCTACCCGATTGCGAGGGTTTCGGCTAAAATCGCGGTAGGATTAAACCTGGACGAAATAATGCTCGCCAACACCCCCGCCTGCTTCGAGCCGACGCTCGACTATGTAGTAACGAAAATGCCGCGCTTCCCCTTCGACAAATTCGCCGACGCGAACAACCGCCTTTCAACCCAGATGAAGGCGACCGGCGAGGTTATGAGCATTGGCAGAACAATGGAGGAAAGCCTGCTCAAAGCCATCCGTTCGCTCGAGGTGGGCAAGAACCATATCCATATGGAAAAATTCGACTCCTCCAATATGACGGCGGACGACCTGCTCGAATACATCGCCGAGGGCACGGACGACAGAATCTACGCCATTTCGCAGCTTATGTGGATGGGCGTTGACCACTCGAGAATCTGCAACATAACGCAGATAGATATGTTCTTCCTCGACAAAATCAAGAATATAGTTGATTTTGAAAAGGAGATGGAGGCAAATCCCGACTCGCCCGAACTTCTGCGTATGGCGAAAAAGATGGGCTTCTCGGATTCCTATGTAGCCGAACTGTGGAAAACCACTGAGGACGATATCTATGAGCGCAGGGTAAGAGAAAAGATATTCCCCGTTTACAAGATGATTGACACCTGCGCCAGCGAGTTTGACAGTTATGTTCCGTATTTTTACTCGACCTACGAGAGCGAGAACGAGTCGATAGTCTCCGACAGGGAGAAAATCATAGTGCTCGGTTCGGGACCCATCCGTATAGGTCAGGGTGTTGAGTTTGACTATTCCACCGTGCACGCGGTAACCGCCATTCACAACGCGGGCTATGAGGCGATAGTCATAAACAACAACCCCGAAACGGTATCGACCGACTACACCACCGCCGACAAGCTCTATTTCGAGCCGTTGACCGCGGAGGATGTAATGAACATAGTCCACCTAGAAAAGCCGCTCGGCGTAATCGCCACTCTCGGCGGACAGACAGCCGTAAACCTCGCCGCTCCGCTCACCGCGAGAGGCGTTAAGATAATCGGCACGGACTGCGAGGCGATTGACAAGGCGGAGGACAGGGACGCCTTTGACCGTCTTATCCGTTCGCTCGGAATTCCCCACCCCGTGGGCGAAGCGGTCACGAACATTGAGGCGGGCGTTGCCGCAGCCGAAAAAATCGGCTACCCCGTGCTTGTGCGACCCTCTTTCGTTCTCGGCGGCAGGGCGATGGAAATAGTCGCCAACGAGGAGATGCTTCGCCAGTATCTCACAAACGCCGTTAAGGTTGACGAGGACAAACCCGTGCTCGTTGACAAATATGTTATGGGCAAAGAGGTTGAGGTTGACGCCGTGTGCGACGGCAAGGAGGTCTTTATACCCGGCATTATGGAACTCGTTGAGCGCACGGGCGTTCACTCGGGCGACAGCACAAGCGTCTATCCCCCGTTCAGCATTTCGCAGAAGGTGCGTGAGACAATCTGCGAATATACGACTAAGCTCGGTCTGGGCATAGGCATTGTGGGCCTTTTCAACATCCAGTTCATCGTTGACAAAAACGACGACGTGTTCATAATCGAGGTCAATCCCCGCGCTTCAAGAAGCGTGCCCTTCCTCTCAAAATCGGCGGGTTGGAGTCTCGTAAACATAGCCACAAGGGCAATGCTCGGCGAAAGTCTCAGAGACCAGGGAATAACCGAAATGATTCCCGGGGACGCGAAGCGCTGGTATGTCAAAGCCCCCGCTTTCTCATTTGAGAAACTCACGGGTATGGACACCTATCTCTCACCCGAAATGAAGTCAACGGGCGAGGCAATCGGCTATGACGACTCGCTCGACCGCGCCCTCTACAAGGCGATGCAGGCATCGGGTATAAAGATGAAATACTACGGCACTGTGCTTGTGAGCATTGCCGATGAGGACAAGGAGGAGGCGCTTCCCCTCATCAAGCGCTTCTACCGCCTCGGCTTCAATATTGAGGCGACGGGCGGCACGGCGGATTATCTCAAATCAAACGGCATCCGCACCCGCACACGCCACAAGATTTCCGACGGCGACGAGGAGATTATCAAAACGCTCCGCGCGGGCTATGTAAGCTATGTCATCAGCACGCGCTCGGTTATGAGCGGCATAAAATTCGGCTCGGGCGCGGCGCTCAGAAAGGCGGCTATACAGAACGGCGTTACAGTTTTCACCTCGCTCGACACCGTGCGCATTATGCTTGACGTGCTCGAAAACGCCATACCCGCAATCTCGACAATCGATTCGGGAAAAACAAGGTAACATTCACCGATACCCGGGAAGAAAATTTCCGGGTATTTTTGCTTTACGGCAAATTGTAATTCTTTATTAATTGACATATTATTTTATTGTATGATAAAATAATTTTCAGTTCTTTTTATTATGTAAGGAGGAGATATTTTGGATTTCAAAGAAGGAGCGGTAATGTACGCCATCGCCTTCGCGATAGTGGCGTTTATCGTGGCTCAGTCACTGTTTTTCATTGTCAAATCGTGGAAGCACGGCAAGCAGCTCGGCATAAAGAAAGAAACGCTGGTGTCAACGGTAACATCAAGCATTCTTTTCAGCATAGCGCCTGGTATTTCAATTCTCGCAACTGTTCTCGCGCTTGCGAACGCGCTCGGAATTGTTGTGCCGTGGATACGCCTGACAGTTATAGGCAACCTCGCTTATGAAACGGTGGCGGCGGAATCCACACTCGGCATTCTCGGCGGCTCGCTGAGCAAAGAGGTAACCGACCCCACACAGTTCTCCACGGTAGCGTGGGCTATGACTCTCGGCTCGATGTTCCCGCTTACATTCCTTCCGCTCGTCTGCAAAAAACTGCAGAAGAAAATCGGCGGAGCCGTAAACACGAACGAAAAAACCGCAATGCTCGGCGATGTTGTTTCGGCTGCCGCGTTCATCGGTATTATTTCCGCCTTCATCGCAAGGGCAATAGCCGGCACAAGCACAAGCGATCCTTCGACAAACGCGGGCGTTATGTCGGTAACCGTGCTTGTTGTGGCAATAGCCGCGATGCTGATTCTGTCGGGTCTCTGCAAAAAATTCAAGTGGACTTCCTTTGAACCGTTCGCAATGCCGATAAGCATGTTTATCGGTATGGCGGCGGCAATAGTCATGAATGTCTGCCTGCCCGATATTGCGGCAATAACCTGGAGATAAGGAGGGGGAACTATGGACAACAAATATTTTGACAGAATCCATGTCTGGGGCACCGTATGGAACTACGCCGCCCTTGTTATGATGTTCACACTGCCCGTCGGCATCTCCCTTGTTTTTGAGGCCTGGCCCGCTGCCGGTGTAATAGGCAAAATCCTTCTTACTCTCATTCCTCTTTACTGGATTACCGCTATTGTTGAGGTTGTTACCTATGTTCCGATTTTAGGCGCGGGCGGAACATATCTCTCATTTGTTACGGGCAACATAGCGAATCTGCGTCTCCCCTGCGGACTCAACGCAATGGAGAACGCGAAAGTGCGCGCAAACACCGAGGAAGGCGAAGTGATAAGCACAATCTCCATAGCCGTTTCATCCATCACAACAACGGTTATAATCGCCGTGGGCGTGCTTGCCTTCGCGCCGATTCTGCCCAAAATCACGGCAGAGGGTTCAGTATTCAAAGCGGCTTTCAACAATGTGCTCCCCGCCCTTTTCGGAGCGCTCGGAGCGGGCTATTTCGCAAAGCACTGGAAACTCGCGTTCGCGCCCATCATCATCGGCGTGCTTGTACTGATTTTCGCCCCGACCACCGGTGTCGGAATCCTTATGTTCATAACCATAGTCGCTTCAATTGTCGCCGCCGCAATAATCTACAAAGACCTGCTCAAAGAGACAATCTCATCCGTTCGCGGAGGCAAAAAAGAAAGCGGCGCTGAAGAAGAATAATTTTTAACTGCTTTATTCATTAAAATAAGAATCAAGCCGCCTTTTATTTGTGCAAAATGGCACTTGTAAATAAACGCCTTATGTAATAAAATAATCAAGGTTAAATTTATGAAAGGGGTAGTAAACAATGATTAACTACACAAACGAAGTACAGAATATGTGCTGCGTGGCAAAGGGTCCCAAGCACGGACCTGCACCCATCCCCGAGGAGGGAAAATGGGTTAAGGCATACGAAGTAAAGGACATTTCCGCCTTTACGCACGGCGTGGGCTGGTGCGCACCTCAGCAGGGCGCCTGCAAGCTTTCGCTCAACGTCAAAAACGGTATTATCGAAGAAGCTCTCGTTGAGACAATCGGCTGCTCGGGCATGACTCATTCGGCCGCCATGGCTGCTGAGATTCTCCCCGGCAAAACCATTCTTGAGGCGCTCAACACCGACCTTGTGTGCGACGCCATCAACACGGCTATGAGAGAACTTTTCCTTCAGATAGTTTACGGCCGTTCACAGTCCGCTTTCTCAGACGACGGTCTTTCGGTAGGCGCGGGTCTTGAAGACCTCGGCAAGGGCCTTCGCTCACAGGTCGGCACAATGTACGGCACAAAGCTCAAAGGCGTACGCTACCTTGAAATGGCTGAGGGCTATGTTACCCGCCTCGCTCTTGACAAGGACGACCAGGTTATCGGCTACGAATTCGTTTCGCTCGGCAAGATGACCGACTTCATCAAGAAGGGCGACGACCCCACAACGGCATACAACAAGGCAATCGGTTCATACGGCAGATTCGCAGACGGCGTCAAATACATCGACCCGCGTAAAGAATAATTTGTAAGAGGAGGATATCAAAATGGCATTATTTGAAAGCTATGAGAGAAGGGTTGACAAAATCAACGCCGTTCTCGCCGAATACGGCATTTCTTCAATTGAAGAATGCAAAGAAATCACTCTTGCAAAGGGTGTTGACTGCGACGCTATAGTCAGAGGCACACAGCCCATCTGCTTTGAAAACGCCGTCTGGGCTTACACCGTCGGCTGCGCCATCGCTATCAAAGCGGGTTGCACAAAGGCCGCGGACGCCGCCGCGAAAATCGGCGAAGGTCTGCAGAGCTTCTGCATTCCCGGCTCCGTTGCCGACAACAGAAAGGTCGGCTTAGGTCACGGCAATCTCGGCAAAATGCTCCTTTCAGAGGAGACCGAATGCTTCTGCTTCCTCGCGGGTCACGAATCCTTCGCGGCCGCGGAGGGCGCAATCAAAATCGCTCTCAACGCCAACAAGGTAAGAGTAAAGCCCCTGAGAGTTATACTCAACGGTCTCGGCAAGGACGCCGCGATGATTATTTCGAGAATTAACGGCTTCACATACGTTCAGACCGAGTTCGACCCCTACTCGGAGACTGTTACGGTTGTTAAGGAAACTCCCTACTCCGACGGCGACAGGGCAAAGGTAAAGTGCTACGGCGCGGACAATGTTCCCGAAGGCGTCGCTATTATGAAACTTGAGAATGTCGGCGTTTCCATCACCGGCAACTCAACCAACCCCACCAGATTCCAGCATCCCGTTGCGGGCACATACAAGAAATGGTGCGTTGAAAACGGCGTAAACTATTTCTCGGTCGCTTCCGGCGGCGGCACGGGCAGAACCCTCCACCCCGACAATATGGCGGCAGGCCCCGCAAGCTACGGCATGACCGACACCATGGGCAGAATGCACTCCGACGCCCAGTTCGCGGGCTCCTCATCCGTTCCCGCCCACGTTGAAATGATGGGTCTTATCGGTATGGGCAACAACCCGATGGTAGGCGCCACAGTCGCCTGCGCGGTCGCTGTTGAAGAGGCAATGAAGTGATAAGGGAATCCCTTTAATATCAACATTTTTAATAATTAAGGACTCCGCCTGAAATACGGCGGAGTCCTTTGATTTTATTATCATTTAATTCATTTGAAAATTTTCTGAAACAGCGCTTTGTTCCAGTTTACCCAGGCGATAAGTGTTATGCGAAGCCTTACAAAGAAGTTTGCCGGGCGGTCAGCCTCTACATTCGCCTCCCAATGCTCGGTGTCGCAGTTTTCGGCAGACATTGCCTCTATTTCGCCGCCTGTGCGTTCATCCGGGTCGGTGTATGAATAAACAACAAAGCGTGAGGGCCAGCAGCCGTTTTCAACCGTTACCTGCTCTTTTGACGAGGCGATATCATACAAAAGTCTCAGTTCCCAGTCGGACCAGTTGGAGTGATTGGAGTTTTTGATAAACCAGGTGCTTTCGGGGAACAAACAGGTGGAGGCGTCAATCTGACCGTCGGGTGAAAGATAATCGCCGAGCCCCGCTTCTCTCTGAGCGGCGAGGTATTCATCGGGCAGATCCTTATAAATCGTGCTTACGGTCGCGCCGAATGAGGAACGGCCGACCGACGCAAACTGGTCAGATACCAGATCGTTTGTTTTGCATACCGGCAGTATCTGGAAGCCGTATTTGGAAACAACGCCGAAATGGATGCCGCTGTCAACTGCCGACTGAAGAATCTCCGGCACACGCTGCCTTACGAGCGTGTTATAGTTTTCAATCTTTTCAATAAGCCCGGCGTATTCCGCGCGTTTTTCGCTGCCCTCGGGGCCGAACACATATTCCATGGCGTATGGATAATCCTCTTTCGAAACGCACGCCCAGTAATTCGGCCAGGTGTAGAAGGTTGAAAGCGCGAGAGCCGAGGTAATGCCCTTGAACAAAACGGGATAAAGAACATATCTGGGGAAGGCGAGCATGGCCTCGTCAAATCCGCTTCTGTCCGCCATTTCCAGGGTGAGGTTGATGAATTCATCAACGCTGAACAAACCGATTCCGTCGCAGTCATACAGAGTGCGGTTGATGGCCGCAAGGTCAACATTGAACTTGCCGCTTATGGGTTCGCTGAGCATTTCCGCTCCGCCTGCGACGCTGCCGTCAAAAGCAATTCCTCTTATGTGAGCGGCGGCGTGATCCGGATAAAGGGCGAGATACGCCGTAACAACATTGGTGCCGAGGCAGGTGGCGATTATGCCCGCCTGACTGCAGCCCGTTGACGCGAGGATGTCGTCAATGAATAATTTGAAATCCTCCGCTGTTTCAAGAGGGTCGAGACGCCAGTCATAATAAAACCAGTATCGATCCTGCACATAGTATTTTTCGCTTTCGGGTGTACCCCAGTCAATCCAGCCCTGGTCATTGTGCCTGGTTTTTTCCATTTTTTCAGCGCGTTCGGGTCTTATGCCCGTGCCGTATTGCGGGTTGCCGTCCGCGTCGAGCAGAGAATGCTCAAACATATCGCCGACTTCCTTCTGAAGATTGTCATAAAACGGCTGCCAGTTGTTGAACAGAAGGCCGTTTGTAAACCAGGGCAGCAACACATTGTTAACGGCTTCAAGAATCTTTTTTGTTCCGTCTTCGTCATCGGTGTATTTTTTGAATAAAGATAAAATATCTTTATAGTGAAACACCTTTTCGCCGTTTTCATCCACAAGTTTTTCGCCGTCGCCCGAAATGCGGATTATAGGTATATCGCTGCGGCTCTGTGAAATCCACATTGTGGTACTCTCCGCAAGCGCCGGTGTCAGAAGGCCGAACAAAAGCGCGGGTATAAGCAAGAGGGAAATTGCCTTAATCACTTTGTTTTTCATACTTTTCTCCGATAAAATAATTCAAAATAACACACATTTATATAATATTATAATATTATACGCTTTTTAAATAATTGTGTCAAGTTTACAGACTTTATATATCCGTTTCTGATTCAGGGTAAAACAGTTGGTTTTTAAATAATCGGGGATTCGCCCCGAACACGACGGAGCGGTTTTTTCTCTTGCGTTTATCGGCTGCAGGATATATAATTTTCAATAACAGAAATTTGACGGAGTCTGTGTATGGAAAATGTGAGTAAAAACAGAATACCGTTAATCACGCGTGACAGAAGTTTTTATGTTTCGCTTTTCGCGCTCGCCGTTCCCGTGGCGCTTCAGAACCTCATAACCTTCGCCGTGAGCTTCGCCGACAATCTTATGGTGAGTTCGCTTGGCGATTCCGCCGTTTCGGGCGTGTATATGGGCAGCCAGATACAGACCTTTCTGCAGATGTTCTCGGGCGGCGTTGAGGGCGCAATACTCGTGCTCTCGGCTCAGTACTGGGGCAAAAACGACAAACTGAGCATAAAGCGGATAATATCAATCGGCACGCATTTTTCGCTGATTTTCGGCTTACTGCTGACCGCCGTGTGCGCCCTTCTGCCCTCGACGGTAATCGGCGTTTTCACCCGTGACGCGGATGTTATAGCGGACGGCGCCGTGTATCTTCGTATTGTCTGCTTTTCATACGCCTTTTTCTGCGTGACCCAGGCGCTGATAGCGTCGATGAGGAGCGTTGAGGCAGCGCGAATAGGAATGACCGTATCGGCGATTTCGCTGGTTGTGAACATCTCGCTCAACTACGCTCTCATTTTCGGCAGGTTCGGTCTGCCCGCCCTAGGAGTGCGCGGCGCGGCGGCGGCTACTTTCATTTCGAGAATTGTCGAAACGCTCGTTATGGTGTTCTATGTTTTCCGTGTGGATAAGCGGCTGTGCCTCAGACCCTCCGATTTTCTCAAAACCGATTCGGTTCTCAGAAAGGATTTTATCCGCTACGGTCTGCCTATAATCGGCGGCAATGTGGTGTGGAGCGTAAACCTTATGGGCAACTCCGTTATTCTCGGCAGGTTCAACCAGTCCGTAATAGCGGCGGCGAGCGTCGCGAACAATCTCAACTCCCTCGCCTATGTAACAATGAACGGAATGTCCTCCGCCGTGGGAATAATCACGGGCAAAACCGTGGGCGCGGGCAAAACGGAACTTATGAAGGAATACGCGAAAACCACGCAGATTATCTTCACAGCCGTAGGTCTTCTCACGGGCGCGGCTCTCTTCCTTTTAAGGGGTCCGTTCATCTCGCTCTATTCGGGCATAACGCCCGTGGCGGCGGATTACGCCGGACAGTTCTGCACCGTGCTTTCGGTGACGATTATCGGCACCTGCTACCAGGCTGCGTGCCTCTTCGGGCTGGTGAAATCCGGCGGCGACATAAGTTTTGTTTTTAAGAACGATATGATTTTTGTTTTCGGCGTTGTGCTGCCCTCGGCGGTTATCGCGCTCTTGCTCGGAGCGCCCGCGTGGGTTGTTTTCGCCTGCCTCAAATGCGACCAGATTCTCAAATGCATAGTCGCCGTTTTCAAGATAAACAGCTTCAACTGGATGAAAAACCTCACCCGCGACAGGGAGAAACAAAACATCGGCTGAGCAGAAGACGGAAAAATGCGCCTGTGAAAATCACAGACGCATTCTTTTTTGAGGTGTATGAAATTTCAAATAAATCCCCCGTCAATGCCGATGACCTGAGCCGTGACATAGTCGGATTTTTCGCTTGCGAGATAGCTTATGAGAGCCGCCACCTCTTCGGGTGAGCCGAACCTGCCCATAGGCACTTCGTTTTTGAGTGCCTCCAGTTCCGCTTCGCTGAAGCAGGAGTTCATCTTTGTATCTATTACGCCTGGCGCTATACAGTTAACCTGGATATTCGACGGCGCGAGTTCCCTTGCGAGGGCTTTCGTAAGCCCTATAACCGCCGCCTTTGCCGCGGAGTAGTGAACCTCGCACGAGGCGCCCGCGACTCCCCACATTGAGGAGATGTTGATGATTTTGCCGCGCTTGCGGTTTATCATAAACGGCAGTGCCGCCTGGCAGGTGTTGAACGTGCCTTTTACGGTTACCGCCATCATACGGTCAAAATCCGCTTCGGTTATATCGGTAAAAAGCTTCTGCTGCGAGATGCCCGCGCAGTTTACCAGCACGGATATTCCGCCGAACTCCTCAGCCGCCTGCTCAAAAGCGCTGTCAACCTGAGCGCGGTTGGAGACATCGACCTTCGCCGTGAAGGCGTCGGTGGATTTGTTGAGTTCCTTCGCAAGGCGTTTTATGCCCGCTTCGTCGGAATTGTAACACAGCGCGAGACGGAAGCCGTCACGGGCGAGAGCCCTCGCCGCGGCGCTGCCGATTCCGCCCGAGGCGCCTGTGATAAGAGCGGTTTTTTTCATAAATCAGCTGTCAAGCTTGTTGAAGGTTTCCTCGTCAATCTCCTTGTAACCTGAAACGGAGAACACGGAGGAATCGACCTTATCGGTGAGTGACTGAATTTCAATTATTGTTGAGGTAGTGCCGTCGCTCGTGATCATTTCGATTCGCTTGATATTGCCCGAGAGATAGTAATATTTGATTGTGCCGTCGTCGGTCTTGTATTCCTCAATGTCGTAGGTCTTGCCGTTTATTGTGGCTGTGGCGGACTGAACATAGCTCGCCTTGCCGTCTGCCGAGAGAGAGGGATCGGTGAGCGCCTCAATGGCGTTTGAGTTTTCACCCATAAGATCCTCAACGGAGCCCGCGTTGAGATACGCTCTCAGAGCGGGGAGAACGAGATACATATTTGTTCCGTCATTTACAAATCTCGCCTTGATGCCCGAAACAGTCGCCTCGGTGGCGTATTTGCTGCCCTGTGAATAGACCGTGAGCGGAACGGTTGTGCCGTCTGCCGTAACGGTCGCTTTCATTGTATAGACCTTGCCGGAGATGATTTCCCTGTATGATTTTGAGGGTGACGCCGCGGGAACGCCGCCGGACATTTCAACCTTCTTTACGGAGGTTTCCTCCTCGGGGATTACCTCGTCGCCCATCGACATTGTTACATCCTCAGCCGTGGTGTCCACAAGCGCGTCAACATCGAAGCCCGCCGCCTCAAGCTGCTTTTTCTCCTCTTCGCTGAGGGTGAACGCCTCCGCCTCTTTCGGTGCCTTTGTGCGGCTTACAACGCTTGTTACCGCTTCGCCGCTTTTATTTGTAACGGTTTCGCCCTTGGCGTTTGTTACAATCTCAACCTTTGTTTCGGTAACGGGCTCGGTGGCTTTGGCGGTGGTTGTGCTGTGGTCGTCAACCGCGGTGGCGCCGAAGACTCTGTCAAAGAAGCCCGCCTCAACGGTCTGCTGTTCGGTTACGAATTCACCGTTCGCGTCCGTGACCTTTTCACCGTTTTTGTCGGTGACTATTTCGTTTGTTACTTTTGTTCTGCCGCAGCCCGCAATGCTTATAACAACTGCGAGGGCGAGCAATACGGCAACCAGTGCTTTTTTCATTGTGTATCCTCCGATTCAACTGTTTTGACAAATTTGTTTTATTTTGTTTATTCTACTTTACCGCTAATCGGTAAAAAAATCAATGAGGAATTGTAAATGTTTTATGAAAGAATTATGAAATCGGGAAAAGCCGCTCTGAAATAAAATAAAAAAAGTGCTTGCAATTATCGCTTTTATAAATTATAATGGTTAGGCAGTTCGGCGAAAGCCCGGCGCGCTGGTGTGGCTCAATGGCAGAGCAGCTCATTCGTAATGAGCAGGTTGTCAGTTCGATTCTGACCACCAGCTCCAGAAAAGAATAGTCCTAAAACAAAACGTTTTAGGACTTTTTTGTTTTTTGTTTTCACCGACGAAGAAGCAAGTTTATTCTTTTTTATGTTTTTGTAAAACAAAGATTTTTCTTGACTTTATATATATAATATATATATAATAGATGTAATCAATTCGGAAAGGAAAGAACAACAATGAAGAAAACAATCGTAATGGTATTGACCGTTCTCACGATATTCAGTGCAGGACTCACATCAGTTTCGGCAACTGTTTACAGACCGGGAGGAAACTCAGGATATGTCGGCTCCGGCACAGTTTACAGACCGGGCGGTAATTCAGGTTATGTGGGTCACGGCACTGTTCACAGACCTAAGACTGTCGAAAACAAGAAATCGAATAATTCTTCCGGGGACAGGACTGTATATATTGCCCCGGAATCAGATTATAAAAACAGTGACAATAAACATGTTTATCACTATAATTCGTCTTGCGGTAATATGAAAGATTCAGTAGAAATAAAGCTTTCTGATGCGGAAAAAAGAGACTATGATCCTTGCAAGAAATGCGTTAAATGACATATTATAATGCAAAATACACAAAAAACCCGGAACCTGATGTTCCGGGTTTTTCTTTTCAAAATATACAGGTTACTAAACGGAAAGGCAATCTGCAAAACAGTTTATAATATCAATACTCAATCTTATAACAATACTCCTCAAGCGGGGTGTTTTCGAGGAAGTTCATGCAGGTTAAAGTCAGTTCGCCCTCCCTTATTTCGGCGATAAAGCCGAGACCGCCGTCGTCGGTGTAGAGCATTGAGGGCAGGTTGAGGAAAACTAGATTGTTCTGCGGGCGGGCGAAGGTGTTTTCGCCTATTTCGTGGTAGTGCCCGCTGACATAGATTATAGGGGCGGTCGCTTTTCCGGCGGCGTCATTGAGAATCTGCCGGATCCGGTCGGCGGAATCGCACAGATCCTCGGGCGGCTTGTGGCAGATTACAAAAACGGGTGTTCCCGCGCCGACGGCAGAGTTTAACTCCTCCTCAAACCAGTTTAACTGTTCGGGCGAATGGTAGGGGTTTTTGAAATCGCCCGCCTCCACGCCGAGCGCGATGAACGGGATGCCGTTTACCTCTTTTGTGTAATAGACCTTGTCCGTATTGATGCCGTTCCACGAGCAGAACCATTTAAAATTTTTTTCCGCCTTCCGCCAGTCGGGGTCGTCGCTGTGGTGCCAGCTGTCGTGGTTGCCGATTTCCGGCACGCGGTCACGAATGCGGCAGTAAAAATTGAGGCAGTTGAAAAGATTGATATATTCGCGCAGGTCGCCCGAATTGGTCAGGTCGCCGCTCATAACTATTGTGTCGGCGTCGCGCTGTGTTCCGCCCACGGCGGCAAAGACCTCCCTCATAAGATTCGTGCGGTCGCGGGTGAAGTCTGCGTCAGAATGAATGTCGGAGACCAGCACCGCCTTTAACTGTATATCATCCGCGTGGCGCGCGGGCATAACCGCCGCGTTCTGAAAAAGCAGCGTTACAATAAGCGCGAGAGATGTGAACAGTTTTGCAATCATTTTGTTTATCCCCTTTGTGCGAAACAGTATTAATGTTGAATCGTATAATAACACTATAATACAAATTTTTACTTTTTCAAGTCACGGGCGGGCAAAAGTCAAAAAACGGCTCGGATGTCGGCTTTGCGCCGGAACTTTTGAGGCGGATTATCTTGAAAAAATCGCCGTTTTGTGGTATAATACGGGTGATATAAAACGCAAGCGGAGGTGCTGTTATGAGCGTGAATTACAAGGATGAATATGTATCCCGCTGCCCCTTCTGCGGCGGAACACAGATGATTGAGGCGTTTCAGGCGGCATACGGCGCCGTGAGCGGAACGGAAAACAGACTCGGCGGAAGCACGCTTTATCATTCAATCTGCCGCAGGTGCGGAAGCGTTGTGCGCAGTTATGTAAAGGACCCCGAAAAGCTGCTCAGACGAAAAGACAGAAATCAGACGGAATAATTACACGGCAGGGAGGCGAAGAAAACGGAGCTTGTACTTTGGCTTATTATAATGATTCCCTGCAGCCTGAGTTTTACCGCGCTCGGAATTTACGCGATGAGGCGCAAAAAGCCGATGTGGTTCTGGTCGGGCAGCACTGTGCACGAATACGAGATAAGGGACATTCCCGCCTACAACAGGGCAAACGGAATTATGTGGCTTTGCTACTCATCCGTGTTCTGGATAAGCACCGTTCTCGGATTTTTCAAGGTTGCCGCCGCGGGGATATTCCTGAGCATCGGCTGTCTGGGCGGACTGCCGTTTCTGATAATCGCTTATCAGAAAATTTACAAGAAGTATAAAAGATGAAGCGGACTGAATTTTCAGCCCGCTTTTGTTTTTACATATTCGTCATAAGCCCGAGAAAATCCGGAACGCCCAGAGGCCCGAGGATATTCATGAGCACTCCGTAAACGATAAGGAATGGGTACGCGAGAGGCATACCGAAGAGAAGAAGCATTTTCCACATAACAAAACATCCTTTCTTTTTTGCCGCGGTTATATTATATCACCCGAGCGGAAGTTTTTCAATATGGTATCTTTAATATCAAAAACCGCCCTCACGGGCGGCTTCGGATATTATTTTTTAACCGGAACAAGTTTTTCCGTGCCGCCCATATAAGGCTGGAGAACCTTGGGGATGAGCACGGTGCCGTCCGCCTGAAGATTGTTCTCGAGGAAGGCGATGAGCATTCTCGGAGGGGCGACAACGGTGTTGTTGAGGGTGTGGGCGAAATATTTGCCGTCCTTGCCGTCAACGCGGATTTTGAGGCGGCGCGCCTGGGCGTCGCCGAGGTTCGAGCAGCTGCCGACCTCGAAATACTTTTTCTGTCTGGGGCTCCACGCCTCAACATCGATTGATTTTACCTTGAGATCGGCGAGGTCGCCCGAGCAGCATTCGAGGGTGCGCACGGGAATATCGAGCGAACGGAAGAGGTCAACGGTGTTCTGCCAGAGTTTGTCAAACCAGATTTTGCTGTCCTCGGGCTTGCACACAACAATCATTTCCTGCTTTTCAAACTGATGGATGCGGTAAACGCCCCTCTCCTCTATGCCGTGGGCGCCCTTTTCCTTCCTGAAGCAGGGAGAATAGCTTGTAAGGCAGTGGGGAAGCGAATCCTCGGGAACTATTGTGTCGATATATTTGCCTATCATCGAGTGCTCGCTTGTGCCGATAAGATAGAGGTCCTCGCCCTCGATTTTATACATCATGGCGTCCATTTCGGCAAAGCTCATAACGCCGGTAACGACATTGCTCCTTATCATAAACGGGGGCACGCAGTAGGTGAAGCCGCGGTTAATCATAAAATCACGCGCGTAGGCGATAACGGAGGAGTGAACCCTCGCGATGTCGCCCTGAAGATAGTAGAAGCCCTCACCCGCTACTCTGCGCGCGGCGTCAAGGTCTATGCCGTTGAAGGTTTCCATAATATCGGTGTGGTAGGGAATTTCAAAATCGGGAACAACGGGTTCGCCGAATCTTTCTATTTCAACATTCTCGCTGTCATCCTTGCCCACGGGCACGCTCGGGTCTATGATGTTGGGAATAACCATCATAACCTTCTTCAGCTTTTCCTCAAGCTCGGGCTCGAGTTTTTCGAGCTCGGCAAGCTCGGCGGAGTAATTTGCGACCTGCTGCTTTACCTGCTCCGCCTCTTCCTTTTTGCCCTGAGCCATAAGCGCGCCTATCTGCTTTGAAACCCTGTTCTTTTCGGCGCGAAGATTGTCCGCGCGGGTCTTTGCGGCTCTGAAATCGCTGTCGAGCTTTATCGCCTCGTCAACGAGGGGAAGTTTTGAATCCTGAAATTTCTTTTTGATATTTTCCTTTACGATGTCGGGATTTTCACGCACAAATTTGATATCAAGCATTTTTTATACCTCACTCAATTATTTACCGAAATTTTTGATTGCCTCAACCGCCTGCATAACGCCGTCTGTGTCAGCGAGTTCCACGGCGCCCTTGTCAATAAGGGAGGCGGTAACGGGATCCACGGGAAGTTTCGCGAGCACGGGAACACCGAGTTCCGCCGCCACCGCTTCGGCTTTGCTCTCTCCGAAAATCTCAATTTTCTTTCCGCAGTCCGGGCAGGAGACATAACTCATATTCTCAACAAGACCTATTACGGGAATATCCATAAGCCCCGCCATATTGTAAGCCTTTTTGACAATCATTTTAACAAGATCCTGCGGGGTGGTCACAACGATTATGCCGTCAACGGGCAGGCTCTGGAAAACAGTGAGCGGCACATCGCCCGTGCCGGGAGGCATATCGACAAACATATAGTCAACCACGCCCCACGCGACATCCTTCCAGAACTGCTGGATGACGCCCGAAATGACCGGACCGCGCCACACCACGGGCGATTCCTCATCCTCGAGGAGGAGATTAACCGACATAATCTTTATGCCTGTTTTGGTTTCAATCGGAAGAAGGCCCGTTTCATCCGCCTGCGCTTTCTGATGAATGCCGAACGCCTGCGGAATTGAGGGACCCGTTACATCGGCGTCGAGCACGGCCGCCGAAAAGCCCTGTGACTGCACAGCCGACGCGAGCAGGGAGGTGACGGTCGATTTGCCGACTCCGCCCTTACCGCTTACAACGGCTATGACCTTGCCTATGTCGCTGAATTCGCCCGAGGGAATATGTAAATCCTGCGGCTGCTTTGAATCGCAGTTTGCCGAGCAGCTTTCGCAGTTGCCCGTGCAGCCCTGTGTTTCACTCATAACAATACCTCGCTTTAATTAAAATATACAATTTAATATTTTAACAAGTTCTTTTCAAAAATTCAAGTGCTTCTTGACATTGACCGCCCGATACATTAAAATTATTTTACTTTTTATATTCGGAGATACATCGGCAATGATTGAATTTCTGCGAAGAATCGCCTTTAAAATAGTTAAAAAAGAATCCTTTTTGGGAAAAATCGCCGACAGACTGCTGACAAAGGAAATCATTCTCTACCTCGTTTTCGGGTTCCTTACAACGGCTGTAAACCTCGCGGTGTTTTTCCTCTGCAACCGCGCTTTCCGCGCCGCGGGCTGGGAGGGCGCTCTCGGCAGTCTTTTTGTGAAAAACGGCTGGACCAAGGCGGCTGAACTTTTCAGCGCGAAGGGCAGCGAATACCTCGATTCGACATTCATCGCCTGGCTTGTCGCCGTGATTTTCGCTTTTGTTACGAACAAACTCTTTGTTTTCGAGTCAAAAAGCTGGGCGCCGAAAACCGCGTCAAAGGAGTTCGCGGGCTTTATGGGCGCGAGAATATTCTCGCTTTTTGTCGAGCTTGCCGGCATGTTCCTGCTTGTTACAATCTGCGGTTTCGGCGAACTCATTTCCAAGATTTTTGTCGGAATAATCGTTATTGTAATAAACTACCTTCTCTCAAAACTGATTGTTTTCAAAAAGAAAAAGCCGCGGGAAGAGACGGAAGAAAAAGAATAACAATAAAACGGGAATCCCCTTAAGGGGGATTTTTCATAAATGTAACCTTTCGGGCTTATGTTTCGTATAATAAGCAAAAGGAGTGATAAAATGAAAAGGATTATATGTATATTTTTGGTTTTCGCGCTCTGCTTTGCCCTTTTCGCCTGCGGTAAAAAGCAGGATGAAACGGCAAGCGAAACGGAAATATCCTCATCGGAGCTTACCGCTCAATCCGAAACTGAAAAGGAAAAAGCGGATATAATCGCCACCATCAGAAAAGGCGATTCGCCGAGATACGCCGCCTCGCCCGAGGACTCGCGCTTCATAGCGGATTTGCTCACGGGCGAAATGCACGAAACGGCGTTTTCGGGCTACGCGGACTATGAGATAACCGTGGGCGGAAACACCTATTATTATGACGCCTCGAGCGGCGAGATAGGCAGTTCCTCTGTAAAGACTCTCAGCGGTGAACAGAAGGAAATGTTCGACAAGGCGCTCGAAAGAACGGTCAGCCGCGAAACACCCGTTGCCACTCCGCTTGACCCCGCCGAAAGATTTTCATCCTACTCCCCGACGATAAAAGATGAAAAAACCACGGTTGCGACAACGATCGCCGTCACGGGGACGGGCAGGCAGACACCCTCCATCACTTCACAGCCGGGCGTTCAGTATATAAGAACGAACGAGAGCGGTTATATGAATGAAAAATACCCGAAGGTTGTGATTATAAAAAGCGCGGATGAACTGGAAAACTACATTTCCGCGAATTCGGATAAATATTATTTCGGCTCGGGTTCCGGCTCCTCTTCATCATTCAACAACGCCGTCAAAAAATATGACGATGACTTTTTCAGTGAAAACGCCCTTGTTATGGTCGTTACGCGCGAGAGCAGCGGCTCGGTTTATTATGACGGGGTGAGCGTAAACGGAAACGAAGGAATCATAGCCGTTTACCGTTTCAGACCCGATGTTTGCACAGCCGATATGGCAAGCTGGCACATAATAATCGAACTTGACAAAAACGACCCGATCTTCTCAAAATCACCCGGGAGCATTCAGGTTCTTATGTCGGAGTAAAAGCATAAAGAAAACCGCAGGAAAAAGTTTTTCCCGCGGTTCTTATTTATTTGTGATAGAATTTTTTGTTTTCGTAATCCGGCTCGCAGGTGAGGTCCACGCCGAGCTTGCGGAAGGTGTCCTGGTCGGTCTGAGAGAGGATGACCGTTGAGTGCGCCTGCGCGCCCTTGAGCCCTTCCGTTTTTGAAAGCGCCTTGGCGGCGAATTCGTTTTCGGCGGCGCTCATTGTGAGGGCGATGAACATCTCGTCTATGTGCAGCATCGGGCTGCGGTCCTTGAGAGTGTCGGTTTTGAGCTTCTGAATCGGCTCGATAATCGAGGGGGAAATGAGCAGTTCCTCGTCATCGATATCGGCTAAATATTTGAGGGCGTTGAGTATTGCCGCGGAGGAAGCGCCGAGCAGTTCGCTCGTTTTGCCCGTTACTATTGTTCCGTCGGCAAGTTCTATCGCCGCCGCGGGCTTTCCGCCCGTCTCCTCGCTTCTGTAAAGCGCCTCTCTTATAACCTTGCGGTCGTAGATGCCTATGCCCGCCTGATTCATCAGGTTTTCAATTTTGGTTACCGCCTGCGCGGTGCCCCTGCCCGTTTTCTGGTCAACGAGAGCGGCGAAATAGCGGCGTATTATCTCGGCGTTTGACGCCTGCCTGCACACCTCGTCGTCGCAGATGGCGTAGCCCGCCATATTGACACCCATATCGGTAGGTGATTTGTAGGGACTCTCGCCTTCAATCTTCTCAAACAGGGCGTTGAGCACGGGGAATATTTCGAGGTCGCGGTTGTAGTTTACCGTGGTTTTGCCGTACGCCTCAAGATGGTAGTAGTCTATCATATTGACATCGTTTAAATCGGCGGTCGCCGCCTCGTAGGCGAGGTTTACGGGGTGCTTTAAAGGCAGGTTCCAGATGGGGAAGGTTTCAAATTTCGCGTAGCCCGCCTTGTTGCCGCGCTTGTTTTCGTGATAAAGCTGGGAGAGGCAGGTTGCCATTTTGCCGCTGCCCGGACCCGGAGCCGTGATAACCACGAGCGGACGGGTTGTTTCGATATATTCGTTTCTGCCGAAGCCGTCCTCGCTGACGATGTTCGCCACATCGTAGGGGTAGCCCTCAATCGGCACATGGATAAACACCTTTATTCCGAGCGCCTCGAGTTTTGCCTTGAACGCCTTTGCCGCGGGCTGACCGTTGTAGCGGGTTATGCACACGCTGCCCACATAGAGGCCCGCGTCCGTGAAGGCATCAATGAGGCGCAGAACATCGATGTCGTAGGTTATGCCGAGGTCGCGGCGGATTTTGTTGGATTCAATATCGCCGGCGCTTATGGCGAACACAACCTCAACATCGGAGGCAATCGCCTTGAGCATCTGCAGTTTGCTGTCGGGCGCGAAGCCGGGCAGCACTCTCGACGCGTGATAATCGTCAAAAAGCTTGCCGCCGAACTCAAGATAAAGCTTGCCGCCGAATTCCTTTATGCGCTTGCTTATCATCTCGCTCTGACGGCGGATATATTCGTTGTTGTCAAAACCGATTTTATTCAAAATGCAGGCCTCCCCCACGGAATAAATACAAAAAGTATTATAGCATTGAGTAAAAATATTGTAAATATGAAAACTTAATTTTTTTGTGAAAAAATCAAATATATTGTTGCGGTATTGTTGACAACTTCAAAATATGGTGTTTTAATTTACTTATCAAACAAAAGGAGAAATTGAGATGTCTCTTAACGATACACCCTCCGCGGACAGACTCCACATCGGCTTTTTCGGCGTGAGAAACGCGGGCAAGTCGAGCGTTGTAAACGCTGTTACGGGGCAGGATTTATCCGTTGTTTCCGACACATTGGGCACAACGACAGACCCCGTGAAAAAGGCGATGGAACTTCTGCCGCTGGGTCCCGTTGTGATAATCGACACGCCCGGCTTTGACGACGAGGGGGCGCTCGGCGACCTGCGCGTAAAAAAGACAAAGCAGATTCTCAACAGAACGGATATCGCCGTGCTATGTGTGGATGCTGTAAAGGGTTTGACCTTTGCAGACAGTGAACTGATTGAGATTTTCAGACAGAAGGAAATCCCCTATGTCATCGTTTACAACAAATCCGACCTGCTTGAGAGCGTTCCCGAGCCGAAGGAAAATGAGATTTATGTAAGCGCTTTAAACAAAACGAATATAAACGAACTCAAGGAACTCATCGGCAAAACCGCCGTTCTGACGGAGGACAGACCGCTTGTGAGCGATCTTTTAAACAGCGGCGACACCGTTATACTCGTAACTCCGATTGACTCCGCCGCTCCCAAAGGCAGGATGATTCTTCCGCAGCAGCAGATGCTCCGCGACATTCTGGACGGCGGCTCCATGGCGTGCGTTGTCAAAGAAGACGCCGTGGGCGAAATGCTCGTCTCACTCAAAGAAAAGCCGAAAATGGTTATAACCGACAGCCAGGCGTTCGGGGTGGTCAGCAAGGCGGTGCCCGATGACATACCGCTTACATCGTTTTCGATTCTTATGGCGAGGCGCAAGGGTTACCTTGAAAGCTCCGTAAAAGCCGTAGCGGCTCTCAGAACACTGAGTGACGGCGACACGGTGCTCATCTCCGAGGGCTGCACGCATCACAGGCAGTGCGGCGACATAGGCACGGTTAAAATACCCGCGTGGATAAAGGCGTACACGGGTAAGGATATAAAATTTGAGGTAACATCCGGCGCGGATTTTCCCGACGACCTTTCAAAGTATAAACTTATTTTCCACTGCGGCGGCTGTATGCTCAATGAAAGGGAGATGAAATACCGCAAAAAGCACGCGGAGGACTGCGGAGTGCCGATGACGAACTACGGCGTTGCCATTGCCGCGTTCAACGGAATACTCTCCCGCTCGCTCTCGCTCTTCCCCGACCTGCAGAAACTTGTTGACTGAAACATCATATAAAAACAAAGCCATCGGTTGAACCGATGGCTTAAGTTTTGTTTTCAATAGCGCCCGAACTCGCTCATGGCGGGCACATCGATTTTAAAATCAACCGGGGCGTCATCGCGAATGGTGTAATCGCCGTTTTCGGGGTCAACAAAAATCTTGTTGAGCGCCGAAAGTTTGAACAGGGCGTTGTTCTCGATTTTACTGTATTTGTAGGCGGTGTCGGCTATGTAGCCGATTGTTCCGCGAAGCGATATGAGAATGTTGTGAGTCACGGTGCAGTGGCCGGGGTTCAGCACAAAATCGGCGGAATCGGTGTTAGAGTAATCGTCGCTGTAACGCTCATACTGCGGATATGCCTTGCGCCAGACTTCACTCTCCCAGGGCGAATCCCGGAGGAGTTTCCACAGGTCGCCGTTTTTCTTGAAATGCTGATAAAAACTGTTGCTCTCATTTACGACAAGGCCGCTGAGGGCGCGGTCGTCAAAGCTTATCGGCTCATAGGAGTTTATGACTATGTTGTCGTGAACATCGAGATCCTGCCCGCCCCCGAGCTGAAGCCCGTAATTCGGGGCGTTTATGATTATATTGCCGTATATGGTCTGACCCGCGAGGGCGTCGTCCATATAGATTCCAACCGGCTTGTGCCCGTTTGCGCCGAGGTCGTAAATAAGATTGTAGCGTATTACATTGCCGTAGAAATCCCAGCGCCTGCCCGCGTAAATCGCGCCGCCGTCGTCGGTCAGGAGATTTACATCGTGAATCAGGTTATATTCTATAATATGGTTGTTGCCGCTGTAGGTTATCGCCTCGTGGGGCGAGTTGAACATCTCATTGTGGGCGCATATATTGCCCACGCCGCCCAGTGTGACCGCGGGCTGGTATGTCTCATAGATTTCGGACCAGTCGTGAACAAGGTTGTTTTCGGCTTTGTTGTTGCCGGGAGTCAGCGTTTCGCGGTCGCCGCCGTCAAGGATTATTCCGCCCTTGCCAGTGCGGGTGATTTCATTGCCGAAGGCGAGGTTGTCATAGCCCGTCATAAGCAGGGCGTTGCCCGCCACATTCTTTATAACACAGTTCTTTACCGTGTTGTGATTGCCCGTTATGTTTATCGCGTCTCCGCGAGTACCCTTAACCGTAAAGCCGTCAAAGGTCATATAATCCGCTTCGCTCTTTATGATATTGCCCGTTGAGAGCGAAAGTTCAACGCTTGATGAGGATGAGAAATCCTCGGGCGGATAAAAATACATAACGCCGTTTTCCCTGTCCAGATACCATTCGCCCGGGGAGTCGAGTTCCTCAAGCACATTGAAGAAGTAGTAGGGCGCTCCCTCTTTCGGAACATAGCGGCTGACGAATTTCGGCGAGAGGGTCAGATTCCTGTGGTCAACCTCGCCCACGGGTGTGGAGGCGTCCGCCCAGTCGTATGCCCAGTAGCCGAACATCCACACATCGTCAAGCGTCTGCCAGGAGGCGATTCTGTCGGAAAGTTCCCTGTCCATTTTATAGACATCGGGCTTCGGGTTGCGGATTGTTTCAAACTCGAATTTTGTGCCGTTCTGACCCGAGCCGCCCTCGCCCTCAAACACGACATCGCCCGTGTAGAGGTAATCCCTGCCGTTCGGGTAGCGGGCTAAGGTCTGCCTTTTGTCGTTTATAAACAGTTCGCAGTAGATGTCGCCCGTCCAGTCGCCGTCATATTTGTCGGCGGTGTTGTAGCCGCCTATGGTGTAAATTTTGCCGTACTGCTCGGGAGTTATGCCGAGTGAGAAAAGATCAACGCACAGCACTTTCTCTTTCGCGCCTTCCGCGAGTCTGCCGAGCACCTTCGAATCGCTGACTTTTTTGAACGAATCCCCCGGCAGGGTGACTCCGCCGTTTATGATGACCTCGCCGTCGCCGTAGGCGGTATATGTCACGGGGCAGTCCTGCGTTCCGCCGTCAACGGCGCCGAATTCGAGAGAATCAACGCGGTACTCCCCCGCCTTTACGGCAATTGTTTTTATTCTTTTTCCCGAGACGGCTTTCGCCGCGCTCGCCTTTTCAAATGTGGCGAAGGGGTGCTCAAAACTTCCGTCATTCGCGTCGTCGCCGTCCGGCGCGATATAGAAATCGGCGTCATTTACAAGTTCTCTTTCCTTCACGGCAATCTCCCTGCCCGCAACGGGCGAAGCAACTTTTTTACTGCTGTTTCTGTAAAAATACTGCACCTGCGCGGGTGCCATTGAGCAGACGGTCGCCGCTATGCTCAGAACAAAGGCGAGCACGGCGATGAGTCTGTTTTTCTCCTTTTTGCGCGATTTCAGGAGATAATAGACAATAAAGAACAAAAGCGTAATCACACTCACGATTGCCGCGGCTGTCTGCGCTTTTACGGCTTTGTAGATAACATTGTTAACAAGGAAATTGACGGCGAAAAAACCGCCGCAGGTGAGCGCGAAGGCGATTATCCCCTTTAAGAGCGGTTTCTTTTCGGAAAACCTCGCGGCTATGCAGCCCGCCGCCAGCGCGTAGAGAACGGCGGACACTCCGAACAGAACGGGCACCCATTTTGTGAAATAATAGTAATAGAGAGCCGACGCCGCGGCCGCGGACACGCACGCCGTTACGGAGAGTATTTTGTTCTTCATCTAAAATCCTCCTGCCTTTTTGCACGAATAATCCGCTTATAAAAGCACCCGCCCGGGGCGCCTTCAAAGAGGTTCCCCGGGCTTGTTATGACTCAATTATTCTTCGAGACCGTTTTCGCTTGACGCTCTGCGAACCCAGCGCATAAAGAAGGTGATTGCCTCCTCGATGGTTTTGAGTGGTAATCTTTCGTTGGTGTTGTGAGTGCAGCGAAGTTCCTCAACCGTTACATTGAACGGAGAGTAGCGCAGTATGTTTTCGCACACGGGCTCGTAGTAGCAGGCGTCCGTGCCGCCCATTACGAGATAGGGGGCAACAAAACTGTCCGGATTCTGCTGCTTGCAGATTTTTTCGAGAATCTTGAAAGGAACGGAATCCGTAGGCGAGAACTTTGAGGCCTCCTTCTGCTTGAGTATTTCAATGTTTATATCCTTGTTTCTGCACACCTTGCGTATGTGCTTTACAACATCCTCAACCGTTGTGCCGGGCATCTGGCGGAAGTTTACCGTAATGGACGCGTTCTGCGCGAGCACGTTCGCCGCGGGGCTGCCCTCCGTCATTGTAACGGCGGTGGTGGTTCTTACAAGGCAGGCGGCGGGAGGAATCTGCTTCATAACCTCTTTGATGAGGGGTTTCATAAACGGGATGTTGCAGGTTACAAGTCTGGCGGGATAGGTGCAGTTTCTGCCTATGCCGGAGAAAAGTTCCGACACGAAGGGCATAAGACTTGACTTGAACTGGTGGTTTTCAAGGTCCTTTACCACATCGGCTATTTCGCCTATGGCGCTGTGTTTCGGGGGCTGTGAGGAGTGGCCGCCGTCCGAATGCACGGATATTTTGATATCGGTATAGCCCTTTTCGGCAATGCCGACACCGATTAACTTTTTATTTTTGATAACGCCGGGGATGTTGAGATCGAGCACCGCTCCGCCCTCGTCAACAAGGCTGTCAAGGTGAATGCCTCTCTCCTTGAAAACCTCCATCATCGCTTTCGCGCCCGAATCGCCCGAGGCGACAACCTCCTCGTCCTGACCGAAGCAGAGATAGACATCTCTCTCGGGCTGAAAGCCCTCCGCTATGAGATTTTCAATCGCTTCCATAACGCAGATGAGGTGGTTTTTCATATCGAGAGCGCCGCGCCCCCAGATGAACTCGCCGTCATTGTAGCCGCTGAAGGCGGGATGAGTCCAGTCGTCCTCCGTGCCCTCTTCAATCGGCACTACATCCTGGTGGGAGAGCATGGCCATGGGGTCGAGGTCGGGGTTTGTGCCCTTCCAGCGGTACATAAGACTTGCCTCGTGAACAATCTCCTTCTCCATTGTTTTGTGGATGAGAGGGAAGGATTCCTCGAGGAATTTATGAAATTTTTCGAATTCGCCGAAATCAACAAGGGATTTGTCGGGATAACTCACGGTTTTAATCTGAATCGCTCCCGAGATGTGCTCCTGCGCCCTTTCAACATCAATCTTTTCGGGCTCGGCAGTGCCCCAGTCCTTCTTTTCGGGCACAAACATAGCCGCCCTCACCGCGTTTACGGCAGTGAGCGCTCCCGCGCCCGCGAGCGCCGCTTTGACTTTGTTGTTCATTGCTTTTCCTCCTGATATATTAAATTAAAACAGACTCAGCTGTGTGCTTCTGGGAAGACATTCGAGAGCGCCGATACCGTCGAGGTACTCAATAAGAGTGTTGGTCGCTCCGCTTCTGTCCTGAAAATCGTCAACCGAAAGGTATTCGTCGATTCTGGTTTTGTCGGGCGTGCCGTCGGGGTTTACACAGTATCTTGCAAGTTCCATTCTGTCCGCTGCGGTGTCGCCCACGCCCTGAATGGCGGAGAACGGAAGCCGTATTTTGCCGTCCTCTATAGTATAAGTCCGGGCCGCGGATTTGTAAATATCAACAGGCAGAAATTCTATTCCGCGCGCCATCATTTCATTGATGACCTGCAGGGCGGGATAGACCGTGTCCTCCTCTTTTTTGGTGGCTTCCTTGCGGTTCATTCTGTCCTTTATATCCCTGAGTCTGCTCATAACCGACGCCTTGCCCGCGAGCACCGTTTCCATTTCGATATCCTGGTAGCGGACGGTAAGCGTGGTGGCGTAATACTCGAGCGGATAATAGAGTTTATACCAGGCGAGCCGCATTGCCGCTATAACATAGGCGGCGGCGTGCGCCTTGGGGAACATATATTTTATTTTGAGGCAGGATTCGATATACCACTTGGGAACACCGCAATCGAGCATCTTCTGCTGAAGCTCGGGGGTGAGTTTGTCGGGCGCCTTGCCCTTACGGGTGATTTCCATAATGTTGAAGGCGAGTCCCGGGTCCATACCCTTGTTTATGAGATAGACCATAATGCTGTCACGGGTACCCACAACATCCGAAATGGTGCAGGTGCCGTTTGCTATGAGTTCCTGCGCGTTGCCGAGCCAGACATCGGTACCGTGCGAAAGGCCGGACACCTGAAGCATATCGCTGAAGTTCTTCGGCTGCGCGTCAATGAGCATCTGAATAACGAACGAGGTTCCGAGTTCGGGCAGCGAAAGAGTGCCCGTTTTGCAGTCTATATCCTCCGCCGTAACTCCGAGCGGCTCGGGAGAGGTAAGAAGCTTGTAAAGCTCGGGGTCGCATATATCGGCGTCCATAACCGAAACGCCCGTCATATCCTCAAGGTATTTATACATGTTCGGATTATCGTGACCGAGCTCGTCGAGCTTGAGGATTGTGTCGTGCATTGAGTTGAAGTCGAAATGTGTTGTGCGAAGACCTTTGTCCGTGTCGTCCGCGGGGTGCTGAATGGGCGTGAAGTCCTCGGCGTCCCTGTTGGCGGGAATGACGACCATACCGCCGGGGTGCTGACCCGTTGTTCTCTTTACTCCCACGCAGCCCTGCGCGAGTCGGTCGAGTTCGACCTGTGAGAGCGGCTCAACAACCTTGCCCTCCTCAAGGGCTTTGTTACACCTCTCCTCGTCCCATTTTTTGACGAAGCCGAAGGCGGTTTTTTCGGCGAGAGAGCCGATTGTGCCCGCCTTGAAAACCTTGGTTATGCCGAAGAGTTCCTCTGTGTAGCGGTGCGCCCTGAACTGGTACTCACCCGCGAAATTTAAGTCTATATCGGGCGATTTGTCGCCGTGGAAACCGAGGAAGGTCTCAAACGGAATGTTGTGGCCGTCGCGTCTCATCGGCTCGCCGCAGACGGGACAGTTTTTCGGAGGCATATCGAAGCCCGAGCCGTATTCGCCCTTTTCGAACGCCTCAAAGTGGAAGCATTTTTTGCACAGATAGTGCGGAACGAGCGGATTGACTTCGGAAATACCCGAGGCGTAGGCGACAAAAGATGAGCCGACCGAACCTCTCGAGCCGACATAGTAGCCGTTGTCCATAGAGTTTTTGACAAGTTTCTGGGCAATCATATAGAGAACGGCAAAGCCGTGCTTTATAATCGAGTCAAGTTCCCTGTCGAGTCTTGTTTCAATAAGATCGGGCAGAGGAGAGCCGTATTCCGCCTCCATACGCTCGTGGCAGATGCGGCGCAGGTCGTCGTCGGCGTTGGGCATAAATGGTGTGAATGTACCGTCCGGGAAGGGCTTGAGCGGCTCGCACATATCGGCGATTTTGTTCGGGTTGGTTATTACGACCTCCCTCGCCGTGTCCTCGCCGAGATAGGCGAATTCATCGAGCATTTCACGGGTTGTTCTGAAATAGAGGGGCGCCTGTTCGTTTGCGTCCGAAAAGCCCTGACCCGTCATGACGATTTCTCTGAATATTGAATCCTCTTTGTCGAGGAAGTGCACGTCTCCCGTAGCGACAACGGGCTTGCCCGCGGCATCGCCCAGGCGGATGATAACGCGGTTCAACTCCTCGAGTTCCTCTACATTTTTAACCGTTTTTGAGCGGACGAGGAACATATTGTTGCCGTTGGGCTGTATTTCAAGATAGTCGTAGAAATCCGCGATTTCCAGAAGGCGCCTGTCCGGCGCGCCCTCGAGCACAGCCCTGTAGAGTTCGCCCGCCTCGCAGGCGCTGCCGATTATGAGACCTTCGCGATGCTTCATAATCTCGCTTCTGGGCATTCTCGGGTTGCGGTAGAAATATTCGAGATTTGATTTTGTTATGAGCTGATAGAGGTTTTTGAGTCCTCTTGTGTTTTTGGCAAAAATGATAATGTGGTAGGAGTTGAGTTTTTTCGGGCTTACGGGCGGAAGTTTCGTGTTTAAATCCTCAGCCGTCACCGCTCCGTGCGCCTCGGCAAGTTCTATAAGTTTTCTGAACACTCTCTCGGCCGCTATGGCGTCGTCTGTCGCCCTGTGGTGATTGAATTTGGGCAGATTGAAATAATCCGAAAGATTGTCAAGGCGGTATCTTCTGAGTTTCGCGCTCTTGTCGGAAGTGTCAATGAGAGTCTGCGCCATAAGAAGGGTATCGATGTAGGCAAAGTCGTATTCCATGCAGTTTCTCGCGCACACCGCCCTGATAAACGAGGTGTCGAAATCCGCGTTGTGGGCAACGAGCACGGCACTGCCGCAGAATTCTATGAATTTTTTAACCGCCTCCGCCTCTCCCGGGGCGTTCCTGACCATATCGTCCGTTATGCCGGTTAATTCGGTTACGTTTTTGGGAATCGGGCGGCCGGGATTTACGAAGGTTGAGAAGGTGTCGCACTCCGAGCCGTCCTTATAGCGCACGGCTCCTATTTCGGTTATGCGGTCATAGCCGGGGCGAAGTCCGGTTGTTTCAAGGTCGAAAACAACGAATTCGCCGCTGAGCGTTTCGGAGGTTTTTCCGTTCAGTATCCTGACCGAGTCGTCAACCAGATAGCCCTCTATGCCGTAGAGGATTTTTATTTTTTTACCCGCCGCCTCACGCGCGTCGGGGAACGCCTGAACAACGCCGTGGTCCGTCACGGCAACCGCCTTGTGACCCCAGCTGATTGCGCGGGCAACTATATCCTTTACATCGGAGACGCCGTCCATGGCGCTCATCTTGGTATGCAGGTGAAGCTCGACGCGCTTTTCCTCCTCGTCGTCGGTCTTCTGCAGAACATCGGCAAGCATAACGCTGCGCGCCATAATTACATTTTCGTGCAGGAAATTATCCTGCTCAACATGGCCTCTGACAACCACTACGGCGCCTGTCGCGAGGTTTGAAACGCACGCCTTGACATTTTCGGTTATATCGAAAATCTTTACCCTGTAAGAACCTGTGAGGTCGGTGATGGCAAAGTTTATAATCTGCCTTGTGCCGTCGCGGGTGGCTTTCTGCTCAAGCTGAAAGATTCTGCCCCACACAACGACATAGCCGTCCTCTATGCTGACCTCGCTTATCGGTTTGGGCTTTGATTTTATTCTTCCGCCCAGAAGTATTTTCAAATTGTGATAACTGAGCGGCAGCCCCTCAAACTCGCGCGAAGGCTTTTTTTCTTCATCGGGAAGGGTGAAGTTCACGGGGTCGGTCGCCGCCCTCTGCATTTCGAGATATTCCGGGGAACTGATTTCTATTTTTTCAGCCGCGGAATCGTCAAAGCCGACGGTTATATTGACGCCGAACGCGCCTTTCACATATTCCTCGAGGCAGGCGGCGGCGCCGATATCGTTTAAAATGTCGCCACCCTTGTCAATGTGGAAAACAAGCTCGTTTTCGTCAAAATCAAATTGGGCGCTGTCGAGGAAGCCGTTTGACGCGGCTTTCTTTTCTTTTAAGTATTCGATTAAATCCGGCACACATCGCGCGTCGAAATCCTCGGGCGAGTAGCGTTCCGTTATTGTAACGCTCTCAAGCCCGAGCGCCACACGGACTTTGTGAGCGGCTTTTTTTACCATTCTGTAGCCGGCGTAAACACTGAACCTTGCCTCAATGAAGAGTTCGCGGTCATCGCGCAGACGCACGTTAAGAACCTGAGCGCGTCCGAATACACTCTGCATTTCAGGGTCAATGTAATCGCCTATAAAAAAGAGTAATGATTCATTCATCTGTGTTCTCTATCTCTTTCATCAATTCGTCAACCGCGGCGTTTTCGGGCACCTTGCGCAGGATTTCGCCCTTTTTGAAAATCAGGGCGCAGCCGTCGCCGCCCGCTATGCCTATATCCGCCTCTCTCGCTTCACCGGGGCCGTTGACAGCGCACCCCATAACCGCGACCTTAATCGGCTTTTTGCAGTTTGAAAGACGGCTTTCCACCTCATTCGCGAGGGCGATGAGGTCTATTCTCGTGCGCCCGCAGGTCGGGCAGGAAACTATGCTCGGGCAGTCTTTTTTGATGCCGAGCGCCTTTAAGATATCAAAGCCCGCGCGTACCTCCTCAAGCGGGTCGGCGGTCATTGAAACGCGGATTGTGTCGCCTATGCCCTTCGCGAGCAGGGAGCCGATGCCGATTGAGGATTTGACGAGCGCCATACGCGCCGTTCCCGCCTCGGTAACTCCCAGATGCAGAGGGTAATCGCATTTTTCGGCGCACAGTTCATACGCCTTTATCATCGTTTCGACATCCGAGGATTTTATTGAAATCACGGTGTCATAAAAATCGTTTTGCTCGAGCAGTTTCGCGTGAGCGAGAGCGCTTTCAACCAGCGCCTCTGCTGTGGGCCCGCCGTATTTCGCGAGTATATCCTTTTCGACCGAGCCGGAGTTTACGCCGATTCTTATGGGAACGGATTTTGCCCTGCACGCGTCGGCAACCGCCTTCACACGGTCGGCGGAACCGATATTGCCGGGATTTATGCGGATTTTGTCAACGCCCGCCTCGACGCTTTCGAGGGCTAAGCGGTAGTCAAAATGAATATCCGCCACAACGGGAACGGTGAGCGCCTTTTTAAGCTCGTAAATAAGTTTTACCGCCTGCATATCCGGCACGGCGGCTCTTATTATCTGACAGCCCGCGTCCTCGAGCGCCTTCGCCTGCCTGACGCTGCCCTCAATATCCGTTGAAGGCACATTGAGCATTGACTGAACCGTAACCGGAGCGCAGCCGCCTATATAGATGTTGCCGAGTTTTATCTGCCTTGTTTTTCTGCGTTCCGTTTCAATCACCCCTTAAAACTGACCTCTTATGAGTTTTATGATATCGTTTGCCGAAATAACCGCCACAAAGGCGAGCAGTATTACAAGCCCCACGGCGTGTACCCATTTTTCGTATTTTTCGGGCACGCGTCTGCGGAAAATCATTTCAATAAGAATGAAAAGAAGCCTGCCGCCGTCGAGAGCGGGAATCGGGAAAAGGTTGAATATGCCGATGTTCACGGCTATGAGCGCCATAACGAGGAACATCGTTTCAAAGTCTATTCCGCCGGACTGACTCTGCGCCGATTCGGCTACAACCGCCACCGTGCCTATAGGACCCGAAAGGTCGTTTAAGCCGTAGTGACCGGTGATGAGCTCGAAGAAACTCATATAGACCATTCTGCCGAGACTCACCGTCTGCAACGGAGCGTATCTGAGAACATTTCCTACAGTCGGGTCAACGCCCTTGAAGATGAAGTCGAGCACCATGGTATTTTTGCCGTTGAACTCCGCCATATTGAATTTTACGCCCTCGAGGTTCACCTTTTCGCCGCCGCGTTTTACCGTCATATCGAAAACGCCGTCGCTGTCGCTCGTCATAATGAGACTTAAATCATAGAGCGAGAAAACATTTTTGCCGTTGACCTTTTTGATTATGTCGCCCTCTTCGAGCCCGTAATCGCACGACACGGCGTCATCCTGAAAATAGAGAATCTGCGTTGTGCCGATGCCCGATTCATCGCCCGTGGCGAAGGCGAGCATTATAATAACGATTATGAAGCCCATTATGAGGTTAACAACGGCGCCCGCGGCAACAATAAGGAATCTCTGCCACGCGGGCTTGTTGCAGAAGGCGCGCTCATCCTCCGATTCGCTGTCCTCCCCTTCCATGGCAACGAAGCCGCCTATCGGGAAAAGGCGCAGAGAATACTGAGTTTCGCCCTTTTTGCGCTTAAAAATGCAGGGGCCCATACCCATTGAGAACTCGTTTATTTTGACTTTGAAAAGTTTAGCGACCAGAAAATGCCCGCCCTCGTGGCACATGATTATCAGGCCGAAAAACACAATGGCAATCACTATGAGAAGCACTTTTGTTGTGACCGCCGAAGATATCGCAAGTGGAATAATATGCATTTTATTGCTCCGATCTGCCGCTGAAATAATCCCTTACCGCCTGCCTGGCGAGACGGTCGGTTTCAAAAATCTCCTCAAGCCCTCCGGGAGTAAGGGGCTTTATATTGTCAAGAACATAACTTACGCTTTCGCCTATACTCAGAAAACCCGTTTTGCCCTGACGGAACATTTCGTTTGCCTGTTCGTTCGCGCCGTTTACGAGGGCTGAGTAAAGCCCGCCTTTTTTGCAGGCGCGTCTGCACAGGTCAATGCAGATGAATGTATCGTAATCCGGCTTTTCAAAAGTGAGACCGGCGTATTCCTCAAGTTTAAGTTCTTTTACGGGGCTCTCCTCCCTGCCGGGGTAAGTGAGCGCGTACTGAATAGGCACGCGCATATCCGGCACGCCGAGCTGGGCGAGCACGGAATTGTCCCTGAAGCGGACAAGCGAGTGAACGACGCTTTGGCGGTGAACGAGTATTTCGATATCGTCGGGTTCAACATCAAAGAGCCAGCGCGCTTCGGTGAGTTCCAGCCCCTTGTTCATCATTGTAGCGGAATCGACGGTTATTTTTTCGCCCATCGACCAGTTCGGGTGCCTGAGTGCCTCTTTTAAAGTAACATTTCGCAGTTCGTCCTTTGTTTTTCCGAAGAACGGTCCGCCCGACGCCGTGAGAATGAGCCGCTTTATATCGCTTTTGCTTCTGCAGCCCTGAAGGCACTGAAAAATCGCCGAGTGCTCGCTGTCAACGGGCAGAATTGAAACTCCCTTTTCTTTTGCCAGCCGCATTACGAGTTCGCCGCCCGTCACGAGGGATTCCTTGTTCGCGAGGGCGAGGGTGCTGCCCGCCTCAATCGCCGCCACGGTGTGCTTCAGGCCCGCTATGCCGACAATACTGTTCAGAACGGTTTGCGAGCCGCAGGAGGCGCACTCGCGCACGCCCTGTTCGCCACCGTAAATCTTTACGGAAGTGTCGGCGACTCTTACCTTTAAATCCGCGGCAGCCCTTTCGTCAAAGAGGGCTGCCAAACGGGGTTTATACTGTCTTATCTGTTTTTCGAGTTCAGCCGTGTTCGCTCCCGCGGCGAGCGCGTCGATTTTTATGCCGTGCTTTTCCGCGACATCGAGCGCCTGAGTGCCGATGGAGCCGGTTGAGCCGAGAATCGCAAGTGATGATGTCATAATTCTCCTACTGAGCGAAGCTCATCGCGACCGTGATTATAAGATAAACCGCGGGAAGGGCGAAAAGGGTGGAATCGAACCTGTCCATAATTCCGCCGTGACCCGGGAAGAATGTTCCGAAATCCTTGGCGCCGAAGTTGCGCTTTATAACCGAAGCCGAAAGGTCGCCGCAGATGCCCGCCACGCAGGCGATTACGCTTACAACGAGAACGGGGGCAAGCCCTACGGTATCCGGGTGAATGTTGAACCAGTGCGAGGCGATAACCCAGGTTATCGCTGTTACAACGGCGTTGCCGATAACGCCCGCCGCTGCGCCCTCAATTGATTTTTTGGGGCTGATAACGGGAGCTAATTTATGCTTGCCGAATTTTCTGCCGATAAAATACGCGAAGGCGTCGGCTATCCACGCGGCGTAAAGTGCGCAGAGCACGATTGTTCTTGACTGCGCCTCCTGGAAAAAATCGGGATAGGCGTGGTCGAGATCCCTGAGATAAATGAGAGTCGCCATTCCGAAGCCGACAGCGAGTGAGCAGAAAATCGCCATGGCGGCGTGCTCGAATTTCACCGTTTCGTAATTCTTGAGCATAATGATAAAAATCACGAAAATAAGCAGAAGGGCGAGCACCCACACGGGCAGACGGTAGGAATCGAAAAACTCAACTCCCCTGTGATAACGCAGATAGGCGATAATGTCGCTGCAAAGCGGAATCGCCCCCGCCACTGTCATACCTATAGCCGTTATCGCCTTGTTTTTGCAGCCGATTACGTGCATTATTTCGTGAACGGCGGTTGCCGCGAAAAACGCAAGCGGAATGCCGAAAACAAGCGGGAACTGCATAAACACCACACAGGCGATCGCGAAAAGCGCGCCGCTTACGCCCGTGATAATTCTCTTTTTCATAGGATACCTCTCATTTAACTGCGCCGAACCTGCGGTTGCGGGAGCAGAAATCAATAATCGCTTTGTCAAGATCTTCAGGTGTGAAATCCGGCCAGAGTATGTCTGTAAAATAGAACTCGGAATACGCCGCCTGCCAGATGAGGAAGTTGGAAAGCCTGCTCTCCCCGCCCGGTCTGATTATCAAATCCGGGTCGGGCTGACCCGCGGTGTAAAGCCCGGCTGAAACGGTGTCTTCCGTTATGTCGTCAACGCCCATTTCGCCTTTTCTGACCTTTTCGGCTATTTTGCGCACAGCCGCCGTTATTTCCGCCCTGCCGCCGTAGTTTACGGCTATGTTCACGGTTGTGCCCGTCTTGTTCGCCGAGCGCGCCTCGCAGGTTCTGAACAGACGAATGAGATCCTTGGGCAGGCCCGTCATATCGCCCGCGAATTTTATGCGGAAGCCGAGCGCTTCGTTTTCGCCCTCACGCTCCTGCGCTTCCTCCAGAAAAGCCCTGAAAAGTTTCATAAGAGTACCGACCTCTTTTTTCGGGCGTTTCCAGTTTTCGGTTGAGAAGGCGTAGAAGGTGACGGATTCTATTCCGAGTTTCGCGCAGTAGGTGCTGATTGTGCGGAAGGTCTCCGCTCCCGCCTTGTGACCCTCGCTGCGCTCAAGCCCCCTTGCCGTTGCCCAGCGGCCGTTGCCGTCCATAATAAAGCCGATATGGCGGGGCAGAACGAGGGATTTAAGAATTTTTTCATCCATGGCAATTCACTTTATCCGTTTTAAAAAGGGCGGGTGACCGCCCTTTCATCTGATGTTATACGGAAAGAACTTCCTTTTCCTTGTCGGCGGCCTTCTCATCAATCTTCTTGATGAAGTCGTCGGTGATTTCCTGAAGTTCCTCTTCGCTGTCCTTGAGGTCGTCCTCGGTGATTTCGCTGGCCTTTTCCATCTTCTTGAGCTTGTCCATACCGTCGCGGCGGATGGAGCGGATGGCGACCTTGGAATCCTCAGCCATCTTCTTTACTTCCTTGACGAGCTCCTTGCGGCGCTCCTCGGTAAGCTGGGGGAATATAAGGCGGATAACTCTGCCGTCGTTCTGGGGGTTAATTCCGAGGTCGCTTGCCTGGATTGCCTTCTCGATAAGGTTGAGGGAGGAAACATCCCAGGGCTGGATTGTAAGTATTCTCGCCTCCGCCACGGAGACGGCGGCCATCTGGTTGATGGGAGTGGGAGTGCCCCAGTAGTCAACCCTGATTTTGTCGAGCACGGCGGGGTTCGCTCTGCCCGCTCTTATGGCGGCGTAATCCGCTTCGAGAACGCTTATGGTTTTGCCCATTTTTTCTTTTATTGTTTCAAATACAGTGTCCATTTTTTTACCTCCGTTTATGTTAAGTTAATTTTTTACCGTTGTTCCGATTGTTTCGCCGCTCACGGCGCGAACGATGTTCTGCGGGTCCCTGAGATTGAAAACGAGAATGCTTATTCTGCTGTCGCGGCACAGGGAAGCGGCGGCGGAATCCATAACCTTGAGATTTTTCTCAAGCACCTCGTCCATTGTGAGTTCGTCATATTTTACGGCGTCGGGGAATTTGTTCGGGTCCTTGTCATAAACGCCGTCAACGTTTGTCGCCTTGAAGATGATTTCGGCGCCGATTTCGGCGGCTCTTATCGCCGCGCAGGTGTCGGTTGAGAAGAAGGGCGAACCCGTGCCTCCACCGAAAATAACAACCTCGCCTTCGGACAGCCGCCTGAGCGCCTCGCGCTGTGAGAAGGGCTCCGCCACGGTGTTCATCGGTATCGCCGACTGCGCCGTTGCCTTTACACCGAGATTTCTGAGCGTCTCCTCAAGCATAACCGCGTTCATAACGGTGGCGAGCATTCCGATATGGTCGGCTCTCGCCCTGTCCATATTCTCGCTTGAGCGCCCGCGCCAGAAATTGCCGCCGCCGACCACAAGGCCGACCTCAACGCCCATTGCCTGAACATCGCGTATGGCCGTGCAGATTGAGTTGAGCGAGGCGGAATCAAAGCCCGTGCCCTTTTCGCCGGCGAGCACCTCTCCGCTGATTTTCAGCAGTATTCTTTTGTAAACAGGTTGCAACTCAGACACCCCTTTTGTTCTTATATTAATTTATATAATATACTAAACTTTTAAATGTGTAAAGGATTTAAAATTAAAATAATTGTAAATATTAATAAGTGTGGTCGCAGATTTCATTGATTTTATCCCTGAGGGCGAGAAAATCCTCGAGCGCGTCGGGCTTGCGGTTCGGATCCCTGAGAAGGGCGGCGGGGTGGAAAGTGCCCATAAAAAGTATTCCGCCTTTTTCGATAAACTGCCCGTGCTGCTGAGTGACTCTGAAATCCGCCGATATGAGCTTCTGCGCCGATATTCTGCCGAGGCAGACTATTATTTTCGGCTTTATTATTCTGGTCTGTTCCCTCAGCCAGCCGATGCACGCCTCCTGCTCCTCGGGCTTCGGGTCGCGGTTCTGAGGCGGACGGCATTTGACCATATTCGCTATGTATATGTTCTTTTTTCTGTCGAGGTCAACGGCGGCTAAAAATTTGTCGAGAAGCTGACCGCCTCTGCCCACGAAGGGCTCGCCCTGCAGGTCCTCGTTCTCGCCGGGCCCCTCGCCGACAAACATAACCTCGGCATCCGTAACGCCTACGCCGAAAACGAGATTCGTGCGCGTTTTGCAAAGGCCGCATTTCTCACATTTTTCGCACTCCGCTTTAAGCTGCTCATATCTGTCTGCCAAAGCCGTTCCCCCCTCTCTTTTCATATATCAGCCGTGAAGCCGAAATGTCTTCCTTTATCTGGCGGGCAAGTTCGTCCATACCGCCGAACTTTTTCTCCGCTCTCATGAACTCAAGCAGGCGCACCTCGATATTTTCGCCGTAGAGGTCGCCCTCAAAGTCAATGATGTGTGTTTCGCTCAGAAGCGCGGTTTTGCCGAAGGTCGGTCGCACACCGATATTTGTGACCGCGCAGTATTCCCTGCCCTTCGCGATGACGGACGAGGCGTAAGCCCCGAAGGCGGGAACAATAAAATCGGCGGGAAAATACTGGTTTGCAGTGGGAGCGCCCATAAGGCGTCCGCGCCTGTCGCCCCCTTCCACTGTTCCGTCATAACAGAAAGGTCTGCCGAGCATTCTGTTGGCAAGGGTGATTCTGCCCTGTTTTATCGCTTTGCGGATTCTTGTTGAACTGACCGGAGAGCCGTAATAATTGACGCTTTCGCTCACATTGAGTTTTACTCCCGCTTCTTTGCACAGCGCCGAAAGAACGCCGCTGTCGCCCGCGCCGTCTTTTCCGAAACGGTAGTTTTCGCCGCAGCACAGCGCCTTAGCCCCGAGTTCTTTTATAAGAATCCCGCTGAAGAATTCCTCCGGGGTCATTTTGTAAATCTCCCTGAACGGGACGGTTACGGCTTTAATGCCGTATTCCGAAAGAATTCTGTCGCGTATATGCTTCTGGAGTATCTCATCGGGAGCTTTGCCGAGAACCGCCTGAGGGTGCTCGTCAAAGAGGAGTATAACAGGCAAAAGCCCCGACGCTCTCATTGAGAGAGCCGAGGCGATTACTTTTTTATGACCTGTGTGCAGGCCGTCAAAACTGCCTAAGGCGACGGCGGTGTTGTTTAACCGTTCGCAGTCCATAAAAACTCCCGGATTATTTTTTTCTGAATTGCTGTTTCATGCGCAGTTCCTTTGAAAGAATGCGTTTTCTCAGTCTCAGATGGTTGGGCGTTACCTCGAGCAGTTCGTCGTCCTTTATGAACTCCATACACTGCTCTAAGCTCATTGTTGAGGGGGGCACGAGCCGCAGCGCCTCGTCAGAGCCGGACGCCCTGGTGTTGGTGAGGTGCTTTGCCTTGCAGACATTGCATACAATATCCTCGTTTTTGGCGCACTCGCCCACTATCATACCCTCATAGACCTCAACGCCGGGGCCGATGAAAAGGCGGCCTCTGTCCTGAGTGTTGAAAAGGCCGTAGCCCGTGGATGTTCCGCTTTCGTGAACAACTATCGAACCGCGCTCGCGGGTCTGTATATCGCCCTTGTATTCCTCGTAGCCGTCAAAAATCTGGTTCATTATGCCGTTGCCGTTGGTGTCGGTCATAAACTCGGGACGGTAGCCGATAAGCCCCCTTGAAGGGATGCGGAACTCGAGGTGGGTGGTGCCGCCCTCGGTTGAGTTCATATCGCGCAGCTCCGCTTTTCTTGAGCCGAGTTTTTCAATAACCGCGCCCACATACTGGTCGGGCACTTCCACAACAAGCTGCTCAATCGGCTCAAGCAGTTCGCCGTTTTCGCCCTTTTTGTAGATTACCTCGGGGCGTGAAACCGCGAATTCGTAGCCCTGGCGGCGCATTGTCTCAATGAGTATTGAAAGGTGCAGCTCGCCCCTGCCGGAGACCTTGAACGTGTCGGTGGAATCCGTCTCCTCCACGCGCATGCTCACATTCGTTTCAACCTCCTTGAAAAGGCGGTCGCGTATGTTGCGCGAGGTGACGTATTTGCCGTCCTGCCCGGCGAACGGGCTGTCGTTTACGATGAAATTCATTGAAAGGGTCGGCTCGTCAATCTTTATGAACGGGAGCGCCTCAACGCAGTTCGGGTCGCAGATTGTTTCGCCGATATAGAGCCCCTCAATACCTGAAATGCAGACTATATCGCCCGCCGACGCCTCTTCGCACTCCGTTCTTTTAAGCCCCTCAAACTGGTAAAGATTGGCTATTCTTACATTCTGCGTTGAGCCGTCCGCCTTGCAGAGGGTAACATTTTCGCCCTTGCGGATGTGGCCTCTCTCCACTCTGCCCACGCCGATTCTTTTGATGAAATCGTCATATTCGAGCGAGGAGATGAGAAGCTGAAGCGGACCGTCCGGATTGTTCGCGGGCGGGTCGATATATTTGAGTATGGCGTCAAAGAGCGGTCTCATCGTGCCCTTCGCGCCGATTGTTTTGTTGTCAAGAGTGTAGCCGTCCGCCTCGGGGTCGTCGGAGGCGTAGCCCTCCTTGGCGGAGGCGTAAATGACGGGGAACTCGAGCTGGTCCTCGTCCGCTCCGAGGTCTATGAAAAGGTCGAGAACCTCGTCAACAACCTCATTCGGGCGGGCGTTCGGGCGGTCAATCTTATTGATGACAACAAGCACCTTCTTCTTGAGACCCAGCGCCTTTTTAAGGACGAATCTGGTCTGGGGCATACAGCCCTCAAAGGCGTCAACAAGCAGAAGCACGCCGTCAACCATCATAAGAATACGCTCCACCTCGCCGCCGAAATCGGCGTGACCGGGCGTGTCGACAATGTTGATTTTTGTGTTCTGATAGTGTATGGATGTGTTTTTTGAGAGGATTGTAATTCCTCTTTCGCGTTCAAGGTCGTTGGAATCCATAACGCGTTCCGCCACCTGCTCGTTTTCGCGGAAGGTGCCGCTCTGCTTTAACATTTCGTCAACAAGAGTGGTCTTGCCGTGGTCAACGTGGGCTATGATGGCAATATTTCTGAGTTGTTTTTCTTCGGACATCGGAATCACCTGTTTGCTTGAGATTATTTATGTATTTTCGCTTTATTCTTCAACCGTAAAGCCTTCCGCTTCGCGCTTGGCTCTGAGGTCTTCAATCATTTTTTCTTTTTCTTTGCCCGAAATCTTGTAGAAGAACATCGGGATGGCGCACAGAAGCAGGCTCACGCCGGGGATAACCGACACAAGTGAGAACACCGCGAAGTTCTGCGCGTGGGTGAGGTCGAGGGCGGATTTAACCGCGGTCGCGGAATACATTTCGGTCGGGTCTATGTTGATAATCATATACATAACGATTATGCCGCAGGTTGAGAGGGCGGAGCCGATTTTGTTGACAAAGCCCTGTATCGCCGAGCCGAGGCCGTTGTCTCTGTAGCCGGTTTTGAGTTCGAGATAATCCAGACCGTCGCCTATGAGAGCGCCGGTGAGAACATTAATTACGCCGAGAGGAATGCTCGAGATGATGATGAAGGGAATGCAGGCGTAAAGATTGTTTGTAAACCAGCCGATAAGCGTTGTGAACACGCTTGATGCGGCGCCCGCGAGGCAGGTGTATATGAGAAGTTTTTTGTAGTCAACCTTTTTCATAAGAGCGGGCATAAGCAGCGTTGCGCCGAACATACCCACAATGGCGCAAATCTGGAACACCGTCTTTACAAGACCCACGCTGGCATCTATTGCCGCGACTCTTTCTGCGTAGGAGAGGGATTCGAGGGCAACGCCCTTGAATTCGCCCGTGGGAATGTAGAAAGCGTAGCGCGCAACATGAATCGCCGCCGCCTGCACCATATATCTGCCGCTTGAGAGCACGCCCATTATAAGCACAAGCACAAGGGGTTTGCAGGTGAAAACTCTTTTAAGAGCGCTCGCTTCGCCCTTCTGCCTTTTGTGAACGGGTGGAACGACTCTTTCCTTTATGTGGAAATAGGAGTTGATGTAGAACACCGAGCCGATTGCCACAACAAGCACGGCGATTATAAGATACTTCTTTTTGCTGTATTCAATGACATTGCTGCTGTCAATGATTTTGGGAAGCACAAGACTCGCTATAAGGAAGAAAATTTCGGGGAACGCCGAGCCGACGCTGTTGATGATTTTGGTAAACGAGATTACCGAGCCTCTCTCCTTTGTGTCGGGAGTGATGACATTGGGAATTCCCCAGAACGGAACATCCGCCATTGTGTAGCACATACCCCAGGCGATATAGACCACGGCGCTGAAAACCATAAGTTTTGTGCCGCTTATTCCGGGGCTTAAATACATAAGTATTGTGAGCACGGCAATCGGAACGGAAGCAAAGAGAATGTAGGGCTTCATCTTGCCCCATTTTGTTGTGTGGCTGTCAACAATCATACCCATAAGCGGGTCGTTTATGGCGTCCCACACCCTGGCGAGAAGCATAAGCGCAAGCACAAACCAGAGATTGAGCTGAAGAACATTGACATAATAATCGCTGATGTAGCTTGACATCATGGCGTAAATCATGCCCTGACCGCCCGCGCCGAGAGCGAACATCCACAGTTCTTTTTTGCCGACATATTTTTTCTCTTCCATAATATCTCCTCACAATAATAATTTGCGCCGTGATAAAAAAGGGGCTGTAACCGTAACGGAAACAGCCCCGAACAAGTCATTATTCGCCCTTCATTTCAAGCAGTTTAACCTTGCCGTCATAGGACTCCTGGCTGACCTTGATTGAATCGGTGATGGCGGCTTTGATGTCATCTTCCGTAGCTGTGAGTTCCCTTGCGTATTTGGGATCGATAAAGAGGTTTATATCCATAATATCGGGGAGGTTGAGCGGGTCAATGCCCGAGTCGATGCCTCTCGCCTGATAATCCTTGACTATCTTGCCCATACCCATTTTCATAAACGCGGGCGGGATGCCGATAATCTTGCGGTTTTCGCCCATGCCTCTCGCGGCATAGACGATTTTGAGGAACTGCTTCCAGGTGAGGTTGTACATACCAATCGGGAACGCTTCAAAGCCGGGTTTTTCTCTCTCGGCGGCGCCCGCTATAACCTCGCCGACCTGGCGGCAGGTGAGCATCGCCGTGCCTCCCTTGGGGTAGAGGGTGCAGGGCAGTTTGTCCATCATCTTTATCTGCTCAATGAGGATAACCCACACGGGCTTTCTGCCGGGCTGTGTGCCGAAGATGTAGGGAAGTTCGAGAACCTTTACGCTGAAGTTTTCATCACAGGCGTCCTCGCACGCCTTTTCCTGGTCAAGACGCGATTTTATATACTGGTTCTTTGTAACAAAGTCCGGTCTTTCGGGGTGCTCCTTGGCGAGATATGAGAAATATGAGCCGAGAACAACCGCTCTCTTTACGCCCGCCTGTTTGCAAAGCGGGAAAATCCTCTCGAGAGGGGCTATGTTGAACTTGTAGTATGACTCGTAAACGGGGGCTTTGAACTCAACTCTCTCGTCAACGCCGGCGGCGAAGATGAACACATCGCAGCCCTCGAGCATAGCGAGAATTTCCTCGTCGCTCTTTTCGTTGATGTTGGCGAAAACAAGCTCCATTTCCTCGGGGATGGGAGCGCCTTCGGGAAGGGGCGGAAGAGCCACGGATTTAACCGTGTGTCCGCGTTTGATAAGCTGGGTTGCCGCTTCGCAGCCGAGAAGACCCGTGCCGCCGATCATAAACACTTTCATAGTACAATTTCCTCCTGATATATTAATGATTTTAAACGATTAAATAAATTTTACAACCTATATAATTAATAGTCAAGTATTTATATTTATTTTATTTATATAAATATCAATAGCCGGGTATTCCCGCCTTGCGGCAGTTCGCCTTGTGCTCAGACCAGGTTTCGGCGTAATAGTAGTTTTCATCCTCATCGGTCACAAAGTAGTAATAATCCGTGTCGTCGGGGTAGAGAGCCGCCTCAATGGCATCAGTGCCGGGGTTGGAAATCGCGCCCGCGGGCAGACCTTTGCGGTCGGTCACTATGTTGTAGTAGTCGCAGTAGACGCTGTAGGTTTCCCGGTCATAGTAGGGCTTTACGTATTTCTGAAGATAGGCGACCGCCACATCGCACTGTAGCCGCGGGAAATCCCTGCTGTTTAAACGGTTGTGAATAACGGAGGACACGCCCTTCATATTGGCGGGATTGCCCGCCTCCTCCTGAATGATGGAGGCGATTATTATGACCTCGTCCATTGTAAGCCCGAGCTCGTCCGCGCGCTCCCTGTAATCATCCCTGTTGATTTTTCTGTCAGCGTTTTCAAGGAATCTGTCAAGCGCCGCCTGACCCGAACAGCCCGCGTAAAACTCATATGTGTCGGGGAAAATGTAGCCCTCGAGCAGATAGGGACGCTCGCTGTCGTTTTCAATAACACCGGGTATTTTCGCCTTGTTTTCGGGGTTCGCCACGGCGTCGAGGAACTCCTGTTTTGAGCACACGCCGTTTTTCTCGAGAAGCTCCGCTATTTCAATGCAGGGCGTACCCTCGGGAATTGTTACGGTTACGGTGGCGGCGGACTGCTGTGAGTATGTTTCGGTTTCCGGCTCGCCTTCGGGCTTTGAAAACGAAAGGTTTTTGATTATCATAACAAATATGACAATCAGCGCAACGCAAAACGCCAGCGCGGCGAGTATTTTAATTTTTTTCATTTAAACTCTCCCGTAAAAGAATGTTGGGAAAATTATAACACAGAAAAAAGAAATTATCAATACAGGGGGTACAGAGGTAAAGCGGAGTTTTGTAATGTAGGGCACGGATTCTTCCGTGCCGTTCGCCACACCCTCTCCGTCGCCTGCGTCAGAGGTCTCCACCGGAGATCCGCACCCTTAACTGCTCATTTCTCACCGCTCATTGCTCATTAATATATATGCTTGATTTTTAAATATGCTTATAGTATAATAATTCAGTAATATATCTTTCAATATGTCTGGAGGAATATGAATGGCAACCTGCCCGAACTGCGGATATAAGTTAAAGCTGACGGACTGGAAACCCGACTGCCCGCAATGCAAGGTAAACCTTGTCTATTACGGCATGGAAGAGGGGCTCCTCAACGACGCCGACAAGGCGGAAGTCGAGCATGCCCACATGCAGAAGAAGATTGACCGTCTCAAGGCGTCGTTTGTGGGTTCTCCCCTTTCAATCGTGCGCCTTGTGTTCACCATTCTGCCGCTCGCTCCGCTGTTTCTGACTCTGTGCTCGCTGAGTTACAACGGCCCGTTCATTGAGCAGAAAACGACGAATGTAAACATACTCACGCTTTACAATTATGTTTCCTCTCTCAACTTTGACTCTCTTTTCGCCATGATGAAATCCGCGCTTCTCGGCAGGGGCTTCACATTCTTCCTTGTGAGTATGATAACCGCCCTGCTCTCGGCGGTGCTTATCATTGTGAGTCTTATCTCGCTTGTTGCCGCCTGCGGACCCAAAGGGAACATACGCAGCATAACCTTAAGCTCGCTTATGGTGATTCTCGCGGTTGTAAGCGCCGTTACGTTTACCAGATTTTCGAACTCGGTTCATTCGGTATTCCCCGAATTCTACTCGGGCTCGCTCGGAATCGGCGCGTTTATTTATATTTTCTTCCTCGTGCTTCTTTTAGCCCTCAACATCTTTATAGCCAAAAAAGGCATTCCCGTAAAATACAAACAGACCTACATCGGCGGCATTCCCTCGGAGGAATACTTCGAGCTTGTTGAAAAAGGAACGGATAAAGCGACTCTCCGCGAGATGATGGCGGACGCTCTCTTCGCGAAGGAGATGCAGGAATACGGCGAGGCGGAAGCCGAGAAGGCAGCCGAAATAATCGAGGAAGAAAAAGAGGCGGCTCAGGAAGCGGCTAAGGAAATTGAAGAAGCCGCAGAGGACGCCGCGGAAGAAATCGAAGAAGAAATAAAAGAAGAACTCGAATAAGGAATGAGCGGATGGTTTTCCATCCGCTTTTTTGAACGATGAATGTTTTTTACACCGAAAACAACATAAAAGCCGTATGCGACGGCGACACAGTCACGCTGTATCTTACCGCCTTCGGCACGGGCAAATACGGCCCGGTTTCCTTTATAAACCTCTGCGATGAGGGCGATGAGATAAAGGCGGGCGAGCCGTTCGGTGACTGCGAGGCGAAAAAGGGCGTTTTCGACCTGATTTCGCCCGTTGACGGCACAGTTCTTGAAGTAAATGAAAGTGTTCTCGACAATCCCGCTCTGCTTGATGAGGGAGTGTATCTTCTGAAAGCGCGCGCCGACTCCCCTCCCGCTCACACCCTCGGCGAAGAGGAGTATGAGGAGTATATCGGAAGCGATAAGGCGCGGTTTCACAACCCGAGGGAGTTTTGAGGCGGAAACGCTTAAACGGCACGGAAGAATCCGTGCCCTACGGTGTAACAGAGTTATGTCATTCCGAGGGAGAAACATGTTTCGACCGTGGGAATCTCAAAAATACATCAAAGAACCGCCCGTGAAGGGCGGTTCTTTTTTTATTCTCTTTATCAGAACTCTACGGAGTTTACTTCCTCCACCTTCTCCTCATAGCAGGAGAAGCAGCCGTCAACAAGCTCTTTGCTCGGCTTGGGAGTGAGAAGCGAAACCACGGGAACAATCACAAGTCCGCCGAGCATCGCTATTGAGCCGGAGTAGAGCGAGTTTTTGAAAACGAAGCCGAGTAAGGCGCTGCCGGAAACATCGAGCCAGCCGAGTGACACGCACAGCTGAACAAGCTCAAGACATACGCCGAACACGAAGCTTGCCACAACAGCCGCCTTCGTGGTCTTTTTCCAGTAAAGACCGTAGAGGAACGGTGCGAGGAACGAGCCCGCGAGAGCGCCCCAGGAAACGCCCATCATCTGCGCTATGAAGAGGTTGGAGCTGTTTGCCTGCTTAATCGCTATAACGGCGCTGATAACTATGAAAACCACTATGAAGACGCGCATTGTGAGCATCTTTTTCTTTTCGCTCGATTCCTTCTTCTTTATCGAATTTATAAAGTCGAGGGTAAGCGTTGAGGAGCTTGTGAGAACGAGTGACGAGAGCGTGGACATTGAAGCGGAAAGCACAAGCACCACAACAACAGCTATAAGCACGGGCGCGAGGGTGGAGAGCATTGAGGGAATTATCGCGTCAAAGCCGCCCACGGGTTTGCCCGTTGCGGGGTCAATGCCGATTTTTTCGGTGTAAAGACGGCCGAAACCGCCGAGGAAGTAGCAGCCGCCCGCCACAACAACCGCGAACGCGGTTGAAATGATTGTGCCCTTCTTGATGGCGTCCTCATTCTTGATGGCGTAGAATTTGCCGACCATCTGGGGAAGACCCCACGTGCCGAGCGATGTGAGGATGACAACCATAAGCAGGAAGAGAGGCTGAGGCCCGAGGAATGAGGCGAAGCCGCCCGCCCAGCCTTCGCCGGACGCCGTTACCGCCTCGTATTTTGAAAGGTCCATAAGAGCCGTTACAAGGCCGCCGTTGTCGTGCAGCACAGCGCCTATAACCGCGCAGATGCCTATGAGCATTATGATGCCCTGAACAAAGTCGTTGAGGGCGGTGGCCATATATCCGCCGACAATAACGTAAACGCCCGTGAGAATTGCCATAACAATAACGCAAACCGCGTAGGGAATGCCGTCATAAGCCATTGTGAAAAGGCGTGAAAGGCCGTTGTAAAGCGACGCGGTGTAAGGGATAAGGAACAGGAAGGTTATAGCCGAGGCGGCGATTTTAAGCCCCTTTGACTGGAAGCGGTTGCCGAAAAAGTCGGGCATCGTCTTTGAGCCGATGTGCTGAGTCATAACCCTTGTTCTTCTGCCCAGAACAACCCACGCGAGCAGCGAGCCGATGAAGGCGTTGCCGAGACCTATCCACGTGCTCGATACGCCGAAATTCCAGCCGAACTGACCCGCGTAGCCGACGAAAACAACGGCTGAAAAATACGAGGTGCCGAAGGCAAAGGCGCTCAGCCACGGGCCTACGCTTCTGCCGCCGAGAACAAAACCGTTAACATCGGTCGCGTGTTTTCTCGAGCGCACGCCGATTGTTATCATCACCGCGAAAAAGAGGATGATGAATACCGAAGTGATAAATACTGTGTTCATTTTGGGTTTACCTCCAGGTTAAGTGCTGAACATATCTTATCATCTAATCGCTTTAAAGTCAAGTGACTTTAAAGCGATAAAGCAGTTTTTTAACGAATTTTGTAGGAAGATACAAAAAATGCGTGTTTTCCTTGTGGGAATTCACGCATTTAACGGCTTATTATTCTGTTTCGGAACTATATCAATAGAGTCTCGCGCCCGTAAATCTCTTCATAAGGGGCGGATTCCACTCCTCTTTGTCGGCGGGAGTTATGCCTTTCTGCCTGAGGGACTTTGTGAAAATTTCAAATCTTCTTTCAAAATCCTCCTCATCCTTGTTCTCCTGCAATGTCCAGCCGTTTTCGGCAACCGCGGCGTAACGGGGGAAGGTGAGGAAGCAAAGGCGGTCAAAATCCTTTATGTATTCCGTCCACACGGGAGTTTCCACACCCGCGATATTTTTAAGCCCCTCAGCCGTAACGCCCTTTAAACGGGGGTTGTAGTTATATGTTTTTTTGAGCGGAGTGATTGAATAGTTGTAATCGGTGTAGTAGTGATAAAAATCGGAGACGATTATTCTGCCGCCGCCGTTCGCGATTTTTACGGTCGGCTTCTTTCTTCCCATCCAGAACTGGACCGAAGCCCCCTCCACTTCTCCCGCTTTGACGGCGTCGTTCCAGACAACGGCGGTTTTGCCCTTCTCTCTTACATGGTCGGCTACCTTCTGCATAAACCATCTCTGCAGCTCATTGTCGGATTTTATGCCGAGCTCCGCCTTGCGCTTTTTGCAGTTCGGGCACTGCGACCACTCGGTTTTGGGCACTTCGTCGCCGCCGATGTGGAAATACTCGCCGGGGAATATATCGCACAGCTCGTCAATGGCGTCAAAAACAACGCTGAACGCCTCATCCTTGCCGGCGCAGATTATATCGCTGTAAATGCCCTGCTTGGTTTTTACCTCAACATCCTTGCCGCTGCAGGTGATTTCGGGGTAAGCGTGCAGCAGAGCCGAGGAGTGGCCGGGCATATCTATTTCGGGAATTACATCTATGAATCTTTCAGCGGCGTAGGCGACAATCTCCTTCATTTCATCCTTTGTGAAATATCCGCCGTATTCGGTGCCGCTTTCCTCCCTGCCGAAATAGGAGCCGCTTCGCACACTGCCCTTTTCGCAAAGCAGCGGGCGTGAATCCACCTGAGCGCGCCAGCCCTGGTCATCGGTAAGATGCCAGTGAAAGGCGTTGAATTTAAGACTCGCGGCGGCGTCAATCATCTTTTTTGTGTCCTCAACGGAGACAATGTGGCGCACGGTGTCAATCATAAACCCGCGGTACGGGAAGGCGGGCTCATCCTCAATTACACAGCAGGGAATCTCCTCATCCGCCACAAGCTGAATGAGAGTCTGCTGAGCGTAGAACATACCCCTTTTTGTCGCGCATTTAGCGCTCACGCCTTCGGGGGTAATCTCCAGAACATACGCCTCGTCGCCCATTGAGCCGGGAACGAGGTCTATGGGCATTTCGGCGGTCAGAAGATTCTCCGTTTTAAGCGTTCCGCCTGTGAACCGGACCCTGTTGGGGTAAGGGATTACATTGAGCCGTTCCATAATATATTCTCCTTCTGAAAAAGGACGCCGGGGCGCCCTTTTTAATCTTCGTTTTCTTCTTCTTTTTCCTCAACGGGAGTTATCTCAACGCGGACCTTGCCTATGCGTCTGTCCTCAACGTTGAGCACGGTGAAATGGATGTTTTCATAGTCGACCTCGGTGCGCTCGCCCTCCTGCGGAAGGTAGCCGAGCAGACTTATAAGGAAGCCGCCGAGGGTGTCGTAATCGCCCTCGGGCAGTTCAACGCCCACAAGCTCCTGAACCTCGTCAAGGTCGGTCACGCCGTCTATGGTGAAGGTGTTTTCGTCAATCTGCGATATTTCCTCGTCCTCGTCGTCGTATTCATCCTGAATGTTGCCGACTATGGACTCCACCAGATCCTCAATGGTGACTATGCCCGCCGTGCCGCCGTATTCGTCAACAACAACGGCAAACTGCACGTGCGAGGCGGTCATTTCGGTAAACAGGTCGCCGCAGCTCTTTGTTTCGGGCACGCAGTAGGGCTTGCGCATAAGATCCCTGAGCGAGACATTCGCCGGAACTTTCTTGCCGACAAAGCCGAGCAGATCCTTTACATAGAGCACGCCGACGATATTGTCCTGATCCTCCTCGAACACGGGTATTCTCGAGTAGCCCTCGTTCATCGCTATGGCAACCGCGTCCTCAATCGGTTTTGTCACTTCCACTGCCGCCATATCGGTACGGTGAGTCATAATATCGCCGACATCGATGTCGTCAAACTCGAAGACGTTGTCAATCATTTCCTTCTGGACTTCTTCTATTACGCCCTTTTCCTCGCCGACATCGACCATCATTCTTATTTCTTCCTCGGTCACCTGCTCCTCGTCGGCGTTGGGGTCAAAGCCGAAAAGGCGCACAACGCCGTTTGTGGAGTGGGAGAGGATTTTTACAAAGGGTCCGGTGATTTTCGCCGTGAAAAGCAGAACGGGAACAACCGCGAAGGATATTTTTTCGGGTATCTGCATGGCGATACGCTTGGGGGCAAGTTCGCCTAAAACGAGCGAAAAATATGAGGTGATTATTGTAATTACAACAACGCAGATTACGCTGAGCACGCCCTCCGAAATGTGGGAGGAAAGCGGTGTCTGCATAAGGCGCGCCACCAGCGGACCGGCAAAACTTTCAGCCGCGGAGGCGGAGGTGAGGAAGCCGGCGAGGGTTACGCCTATCTGAATTGTTGACAGGAAGTTCGATGAGTTTTCCGTCAGTTTTACAATCTGTTTCGCCTTTTTGTTGCCCTCTTCGGCAAGGCGCTGAATCTTGTTGTCGTTTAACGATATTATCGCTATTTCGCTCATGGCGAAAAACGCGTTTATCATAACGAGCACAAACAGAAGTATTATTTTGACTATTATCATCGCAGGGTCGGGGTCATCCATATATGGATTTACTCCTTTCGGTATTTAATAAAAATAATTTTATCAAATATAATCAAAACTGTCAATATATCCTGCGCCGCGCCCCTTGACTGCTCATTGCTCATTTCTCATTTCTCATTAAAAACGGCACGGAAGAATCCGTGCCCTACGGCGGAAAACGGAATATTGCGGTTAAACACGGGCGACAGGTTGTCGCCCCTACGGCGGAAAACAAGTTCTATGATTATAATAGCCCTCTCCGAGAACTGGGGCGAAGCGCCGAAGCGCGTCCGGCGGACGAAACAGCGAGGCGCTGAGGTGAGCAAACGGGAGAATTGCGAAGTGCTACAAGCGAGCAAGGCGACCTGTGTTTGCGAAGGGGCAGGTGGCGGCGGAGCCGACGGGTGCGGTGAAATAATTTCACGCCCGTCCGCGAGGACATACAAACGGCGCTGTGCGCCCCATAATTGCTCATTTCTCATTGCTCATTTCTCATTATAAACCTGCGCCGCGCCCCTTGACTGCTCATTGCACATTGCTCATTTCTCATTATAAACCTGCGCCGCACCCCTTAATTGCTCATTTCTCATTGCTCACTGCTAATTAAACCAAGAGGGAGTACACCTTTCGATGTACTCCCTTTTTCGGTTTTAGTCAGGAATCAGATTATCAGTCGTCTTCCTTTTTCTTTTTAGCCGCGATTGTGACATAAGCAGCCGCAGCAACAGCGGATACAAGAGCGAAGATTGCAGCGCCTTCGTTCGAGCCGGTGTGAGGAACCGCTTCGCCGTGGTCGGTGTCGTGGTGCTCATAGCTGGGCTCGTAGATTGTGCCTGTGGGATGGCTGTAGGTGGGTGCCGAGTATTCGCCGCCGTATTCGCCTGAGTATTCAGCGGGCGAGCCGTCGGGTGTGTGTCTGCTGAGGTACGCGCCTGTGTTTATGCTTGTGCCTGTATAGCCGCCTGCCTGAACGGGTGTATAGGTGGGCTTGGCTATAAGGTTCTCAGCGGGCATATCCGTGGGCTTGTCAATCTTGGTTGTGCCGTCCGCCTTGTACCATTCCCAACCGGTGAACTTGTAGCCGGGCTTGGAGGGACCGGGTATTGAAGTGATAAGGTCGCCCGCATTATAAGGAACTACCTTATAAGTGTCGCCGTTTTCGGTCTGATAAGTTACTGTGTACTGGTCGGGTGAAACATAAGTCCACTTCGCCTTGTACGAAATGTTGTTCGCGGGCATTGTGCCGGGAACTGTAGCGGGTGTTACTTCATCCGTGGGTTCCCATCCGCCGAACACATAGTTCTCACCGGGTGCTGTGGGTGTGGTGGGAACGTTTACGGTGTCACCGTATTTGTATGTGTCTGTTCTGGCATTGGTGTCGCCTTCCCAAGCGCCGCCGTTCGGGTCGAACTTCGCTGTGTATTCGTTATCCGTATAGATGGCGTAGAGGTTGATGTCGTGTGCCGGCATCGTTGCGGGAAGAGCGGTTATGGGAGTTGTTCCGTTGGGTGTCTCAGACCATCCCTTGAAAGTCTTGCCTGTTACGGCAGGACCGTCGCGAAGGGCGGGTGTTGCTTCACCGTAGGGAACAGTGTCGGTGTAATGAGTGGTGGTTCCGTCGGGGCTGAAGTAGTTGATGTTGAAGCTGCCGGGTGACTTCCACTGAGCGGTCCAGGTATGAGTACCCTGAGGCATCTTGGTAGGATCGGTAACTTTGTTGCCGAGTTCATCCTTCCAGCCGTCGAACACCAGATCGCCGTTGGTGATCTGACCGTCCTGAGGAACCATGGAGGAGATATCGTCACCTGCGTCGAAGCCCTGGATACCGATAGGACCTGTGCGGTCTTCACTGTCAACACCGCCGTTGTAGTCAAGAGTCAGCTTGTTGTCTTCCCAGATGGCGTAGAATACAGCTTCGGTGTCGCTGTACTTGCCGAGCGTGTCAACGGGTGTTCTCGCTTCGGGAGTCGCGCCGTAGCCGACAAATACGCTGCCGGTCTTGGAAAGGGTCTTGCCGTCATCTCTGGGATCCTTTACATCGGTGGTCTTGTTGCCTGTGGTTTCTTCGGGATCGTTGCCCGTTGACCAGGTACCGCCGTTGGCGTAGAACTTGGCTGTGCCGAGATCATCTTCCCATACGGCTGTGAAGCGCTTCTCTTTGCCTGTTTCAAATGTGCCGAAGTCCGTAGTGACAGCGCCTATTGTGTTGTCGCTGTTAATCGGAGCCCAGCCGAGGAAGGTGTAACCCGGGTTGTCGGGCTGAGCGGGAGCGGTGATCGCTACGCCGTCAGCGTCGGTCTTTTCGTCTACTTTCCGGACTGTGTCGTTGGCATAGTCGAAGTAGAAGACTGCCGAGCCGGGACCTTTCCAGATGGCAAGAGCGAGAAGGTCGCTCGCGGGCATTGTATCGGGCTTGCCGTCGGGCAGGAGAGTTGCTGTTCTGCCGTTATAGGTGTATGTGCCGGGGGCTTCCATTACGGGAACGGCTCTGCCGTGCGCCGCTTCGGAGCCCTCAAGCGTGTACCATGCCCAATCCTCGAACGAGTAGTTTGTGTCGTTGTTTACGGGGTCGGCAATTTCAACTGTGAACGCCTTGCCGTAATCAACATCCTGCTCGTGGCTGTTTGTTTTGACGCCTATGGGATCGGGGTTGGTGCTGGTGGCATCTTCGAATGAATAGAAGATTGTGTAGTCGTTAACATCCCAGACAGCGTAGAAGGTCTTGCCGCTGTCATCTGTGGTATCCATCTTGCCGAGGTTGGTAAGAGGATCTCCACCGGGTGTTGTTGACCAGCCCTTGAAGGAGTAGCCTTCCTGAGCGGGATTAGTCGCGGGAGCGGTGATGTCTGAATTGTAGGGTGTATTGACTGTTACGGGATCTGTGCTGTCACCGAACTTACCGCCGTTCGGGTCAAACTTCGCGGGGTAGTTGTTGGGCGTGTAGGTAACGGTCTCATCAACGCCGTTTTCATCCATCATACCGCTTACATTATCCTTGTCGGGCGTGTAGCCGGGAACTTCGGGTGTAATGTAGTTGTAGGCTTCGCCGTAAGGAACGGTTGTATCAACAGCCGTGGGAGGTGTTGAACCGTCTGACATTACATAAGTAACCTTTGCGGGGTAATCAATCGGTGTGTAGGTGACTGTTACGGTCTCACCGCCGATTGTATCCATCTTATCGCTTACAACCGCCTGATCGGGTGTGTAGCCCGTCTTGGAGGGCGACTGAACCGAATAGTTCTGGTTGTAGGGAACATCCTCGGTGTGAGTGTCAAACGGAGTTGTCTCGCCTGCAATCACATAGTTGATGGTAAGAGGATAATCAATCGGTGTGTAGGTGACAATCTCGTCAACGCCGTTTTCATCCATTGTGCCGGTTACGGCATCCTTGCTGGGTGTGTAGCCGGGAACTTCGGGTGTTACGATGTTGTAGGACTCGCCGTAGGGAACGGTTTGGGTGACCGCGGCGGGAGGAACAGTGTCATCGCCGTCGGGCATCTTGTATGTAACCTTCGCCGTGAAGTCGGAGGGCTTGTAGTAAACCTCGATTACGGTCTCGCCGGTCTGGCTGATTGTGCCGGAAATGGATGCCTGGCTTGCGTTGACAAGCTCATAACCCGTCTTTGTGGGCGAGCTTATCGGGCCGTAATCCGCGTCGTATTTGACGGTAGCGGTGTAGGTGTCGAAGGGCTCGGTCTGACCCTGAATTATGTACTTGATGGTAAGAGTGCAGTTAACGGGTGAGTAAACAACCACTTCATTGATTGCGGTGTTGCCCATTGTGCCGGAAACAACCGCCTTGTCGGGTGTGTAGCCGGTAATATCGGGCGAGGTGTATGTATAGGGAGTTCCGAAGTCAAGCTCTGCCGCAACGGGAGGAGCCGCCGTGGTGCCGTTTTCATACTGATACACGATTGAAAGGTTAGCGGTTTCAAGTTTGTAGTAAACCTTTATTTCCACATCACGGGAGGGCATACTGCCGCTGACGGTCGCATAGTTCGTCGGATCGACAAGAACATAGCCGTTCGCGGAAAGGTCGGGTGAAGTAACGCTGTAAGCCGCTTCAAACTCGACAGTATCCGTATATTCTGCGGAAACGGGTTGCTCGTTTGTGTTGAGATACTTGATTGTCAGTGTGTAGCTGTTCTTGGTCCACTGTGCCGTGAAGGTTTTGTTCTCGGCGGGCATTGTGGCGGGAACATCCTCTGACCAGCCCGCGAATGTGTAACCATCTCTGGTTATATCATTGGCATCGGGTTTGGGAACGGGATCGCCGAACGGAACATTTTCAAACTCGATATCGTTGCCGCTGCCGTTGTATTCGCCGCCCGCAAGTTCATAAGTTACCTTGTAGGACTGCTTGGTATAAGTAACAGTGACTCTTATCTCATAATCGCCCGTGACGGGGTTCTGAGTCATTGCGCTCTGAGTCATTGTGCCGGAAACGGTTGCGATATCGGGAAGATAGCCGGTCTCTTCGGGTGAATCGACCGAATAAGCCGTGTTGTAGGGAATGGACTCGGTGTAATCCGAAGACATCGGATTGCCTTCGGTGTCAACATACGAAATGATGAGGTTGTAGTTGTTGGGCGAATAGGTTACGGTTGCGGTTTTGCCCGCGGTATTGTCCATTTTGCCGTAAACCGTCGCCGGGTCGGGCGTGTAACCGAACACTTCGGGTGAAGCGACGCTGTAATCCTCATTGAAAGCGTAATCCTGGCTGTATTCGGCGGGAGGAGTGGTACCGTCGCTCATAACATAGGTTATGGTAAGCGTATACGGGTTGGGAGTGTAGTAAACATTCTCTGTCTTGCCGCCTACTGTATCCATTGTGCCTTCCACTACGGCTCTGTCGGGTGTGTGACCCTCAACAGCGGGTGATGTTACGCTGTAGGGAGCGTCAAAGAATACCTGATCGGTTGTGGTTCTGAAGGGATCGGTCTGACCCTGGATGTAATAGTTGACCGTAAGAGTATACTCGATGGGCTTATAGTAAACGGGTATGGTTTTGCCGTTGGGATCATCCATATTGCCGCTTACAGTTGCCTGAGTGGAATCAACAAGCTCGTAACCGGGCTTATCGGGCGAAGCCTTTTCATAACTTTCGCCGAACGCGACTGTGGTTTCGTAGCTGTCAAACGGGGTATCCTTGCCCTCAACTATATAGTTGATTACAAGGGGAAGATCCTTGGGAGTCCACTGAGCCACAAAATCAAGATCTCTGTCGGGCATTGTGGTCTGGTTGTCAATAATGGGTGCCCAGCCCGCGAAATCGTAGCCGTCTTTCTTGAGTTTGGTGTCAACATCTTCGGGGCCCGGAACGGGTGAACCGAAAGCGACATTCTCAAAGACTATGTCGTCCGTGCTGCCGTCATAGTTACCGCCGGCGAGGTCGTAAGTGACCTTGTGCTTGTTGGCAACATAAGTTACGGTAACGGTGACATTGTCCTCGGGCATTGTGCCCGCAACGGGGTCAACACTGGGCGTATATCCGATGATTGCGGGAGTGGCTACCGAGTAGTCCTCGCCCGCGGTGATCGCCTGTGTATAATCGGGCTGAGCCTCTTCGCCGTTCTCATACTGATATTTGATTGTAAGGGTGTATTCCACCCACTGAGCGACCGCTTTGACATTGTAGTCGGGCATTGTTGTTCCGATGGAAACTTCCGTGCCTGAGCCGTCATCCTTGAAGTATTTCCAGCCGGCGAAGGTCTTGCCTTCGATGTAGGGATCGGCTACTTCGTCAAGAGTCTGGCCGTAAATGTAAGTGAACGAGTGGAGAGGTTCGGTCGCGCTGTCGCTCTCATAGTATTTGAAGGTGTAGTCAACAACTTCCCATGTAGCGGTGAAGTACTTGTCCTCCATAACGTCCATTATGCCGACCTGCGGGGTCCAGCCGAGGAAGTTGTGGCCTGCCCATACGGGGTCTGCGGGCGCCTGAATCTGGGTGAGATATGCAGTGGGAACAGTTTTGTTCTCAGTGCTGCCGTCCCAGTTACCGCCGTTCGGGTTGAAGATGGCGTTATATTTGTTTGCCTCGAGGTAACCGTAAAGGGTTACATCGTTGCCGGGCATTTGTGTACCTTCAACAAAAGCTGTCTCATAACCGGGGTCTGTGTACCAGGCGTGGAGAGTGTATCCCGAGGGGACGGTGTAAGTCCACAGCGGGATTACATCGCCGTAAGCTACATCAAACAGATGTGAGGTGTCGAATGAGCCGTCGGGCTTTTCAACAATGAACTGTACCTTGTAGGTGTTTTCTTCCCACAAAGCGTAGTAAATCTTGTTGGCATCCGGGAACACAGAGGGAAGCGCGACGGGCTCGCCGCCGGGTGCTTCAGCCCAACCGGCAAAGCCGTAATTATCCTTTGTGGGTTTTCCGACTTCACTCGCCGGGAAGGGCGTGCCTGCGCCGCCTGTTTTGGCTTCTATTGCCGAGCCGCCCTGCGTGTCGAAGGATACGGTAACCTCATCCGTCCACTTGGCGATGTAAGTTATCTCGTCATAGGGGATTTCGGTTACGGGCGTAACAAGAGTCTGGGTGGTGTCGCCCTCTTCGTACCAGCCGAGGAAGACGCTGCCGTCCTTGACGGGCTCTTCAGCGGTAACTGTTGTGCCGATAAAGTCCTCAAACTCGTGAACATCTTCGTTGTCGGATTCGAATATACCGCCGTCCGCGTCAAAGGTTACTGCGCTGTAAAGCTTGACGGGGTTGTTTTCCAGAAGAACATCGGCATCCCACAGCCACATGCCGTAGGTGTTTACATCGCCGTCGTTGCCTCTGGGAACATTGATGATACCCCAGACATTGGTCTGAGAAGCAACAGTCTCTTCGATGGTGTCGAGTCTGCCTTCGGCATCGGGGTCGAATTCGCCCTGAGCGTTTTCGCCCGCGTCATTTTTGACAGTAAGCTCGAACTCGCAGAACCAGAGTTCGGGTTCATAGCTGAGGTCGGCGCCGTCGTTTTCATTGTCGTCGTAGGCGGGAGTGTTCACATAGTCATCGCCGAATTCATAGGAAACGAAGAAGTAACCCATGTCCTTGAAGCTGTCCGCGTTCAGATCGGCGTTGTTGGCAACAAGCTTCGCAACTCTTCTCTGAGCGCTTGCGGAACCGTCGGTGTAGAATGTGCCGAACGCTTCGCTTGCGCCGCTGAATGACGCGGCGTTGGTGTTGACCGTGAGAGTGTTGGCAGCGGTATCGCTGTAAGAATCGGTGAAGAACGTATTATCATAGAAGAATATCAGTTCGCCGCCGTTGGTGGGATAGTCGGACTCAAGATAGACTCTCGCCTTGAGCGTTTCACCGCGCTTGGCTTTGTCGGTCTCAACCCACTCCCCGTTTTCCTTGCGGAAGAACTTGGTGATAATCGAAACCTGGTTCTCATTGTCAACTATTTCGGTATAGTCGCCTTTGTCTTCGGGAAGTACATTGATATTGATTTCCTCGCTGTACATATCATAGCCGCTGAGACCCATGCCTTCATCGGCGTCGCCGAAGCTTAAGTTGACGCTGTAAACAATCGGATTTGTCGGCGAGCAGATAGCCTCGGGCAGGATTGTGACATAACCCATGCCGGAAGCGTTCGCCTTGACTTTGAGATTGAATTCAAACAGGTAGTCCGAGCCGTCAAAAATCATGTTGTCGCAAACACCGTTGACGAAAGCTCTTATCCAGCCGTATTTGGCTGAGTTTTCGGGACCGATGATTCCCGCAACGCCGTTTTTGACTCTGTCGGGCGCTCCTGTTGATGACTGAATTGTACCCTCGAACATATAATCCGAGGTAGTGTAAATGGGATTTACATCCACCTCATTCATTTGCGAGGTGTATTCATCCTCATAGAAGCTACTGTCATAGAAAAACATAAACGAACCGAGACCGCAATAGAAATCGGTCGTCAGGAATATTCTGGCAGTAACCTCCTCACCTGGACTGACTTCGGTGGTTTCGACCCAAGCGCCGTTCTCATACTTGCCCATTTTTATTTCAATGTCGGCGCTCTTGGTGTCGGCGGCAGAGCCGGCAACAGCAAGACTGCTGAACATCAGAATAAAAGCAAGCAAAAGAGCTATGGGTCTTTTAACCTTACTCATGCTCTATATTCCTCCTTCTTCAGCTTTTCGGCAAAATGCCGTAAAGCCCGGAATTAATTACCTGTTTCCACTCAATATTTTGCTCTCCTGCAGGGGATTTCTCCCCTGCAGGAAGATTTGACAAGATAGTTTAAATCACCGATAGTCAATCAGGGATTCTGGTTAATTGTGGTGACATATGCAACGTGGCTTCTAACTGTTGAAATGTCGCCGTTGTCAATGCCGCCGTTGTGGTTCGCGTCAGCCGCGAGTGCCTTGTACTTGTTGTATTCAGGATCCGTTTCGTCGGACCAGCCTGTGTTGCCCGCGAATTCGGCTCTGATAGCGGATACGTCCGCGGTTGTTACTCTGCCGTCGCCGTTGACATCGCCGAATACAACTACCGTGAAGGTTTCAACAACGCTGTTGTCGTAGTTGTCGTAAACGGTAACGATTGAGCCGGTGCCGTAGAGGCCGTTGTTGTTGTAGGTGTCAACAGGTGTAATTACCATGTAGCCGTCGCCTTCAACATCAAGGAATACATTCATAAGCTTGTCATGAGTTACGTAAACATCGCCGTCCGTGTCTGCGAAACCGTAAACGATATAGTCGGTTCTGTCAACGGTGGTTGTTTCGGTGTTCCTTGCGATAAGCTTGGGAAGTACTCTGTAGGTCGCGGTGATTGTTACATCATCTTCGGGTATAACTGTCGGGAAGTCAACGGGGTCGTTGTTACCGTCAACCCAGCCGGTGAATGCCTGACCGTCGACTGTTGCAGGAGTGGGAGTCTCGGTTATCGGGTCACCCGGGAAGCCTTCGATGGTGTGGTCGCCTGTTGCGTCTGAATATGTGATTGTTACCTTGCCGACATAGATTACGGTGATTTCAAGGTCGCCTGAAGGCATATTGCCGGCGATGACTGCCTGATTATCATTCTGAAGTTTGTAGTCGGGTGAAAGGTCGGGTGAAATCACGCTGTACGGAGCTCCGAACTCATACTCGGCAGCAACTGCGGGTGATACTGTTGCGCCCTTTGTATCAACATAAGTGATTGTAAGCGTGTAGCTTTCGTTGGAGAATACGGGGTAGAACGCTACGCCGCTTGTGCTGTCCATAGTGCCGAGGTTTTCATCGGGAACGGTTGCGTCGGGATTTCTTGACCAGCCGTCGAACTTCTGACCTTCGGGTGCTGTGGGCTCTTCTGCGGGCGCCGTGATGTCTTCGCCGTATTTAACCGGAACATCTACTGTTGTGCCGTCGGGCATTGTGAACGATGCGCTGTAGGTGTTGGCTATATAGGTTACGTTGATAACAAGAGATTCGCTTGTAAGCGTACCGGTGAGATCGACATCCGAAGTCCAGTAGTAACCTGTGATCTCTTCAACCTCGTCTGTTACATCGTAAGCTTCATTTACGGAATACGTTGTAATAGTCTTGGATTCGGCCGCCTGTCTGCCGTTCTCATACTTGAAGTTGATTGTGATGCCTGCCGCGTGAGGCGTGTAGGTGATTGTGATTGTGAGGTTGTCAGCGGGCATTGTGCCTCTTACGGCATTGTCAGCAGTCCAGCTGTAACCTGCCACATCAGCGGGAGTCACATCATAAGCTTCGTTGGTGCGGAATGTGAAGTCTTCGCTTGTTTCGGCAACTGAACCGTCGCTGTATTTGGTGATTACGGTGAGGGTCTGCTCATCGGGTTCGTAAGTGATTGTGATGGTGAGGTCGTCAGCGGGCATATTGCCTGTTACATCCACATCTGAAGTCCATGTGTAACCTGCAACCTCGGCGGGAGTCACATCATAAGCTTCGTTGGTGTGGTATGTGAAGTCTTCGCTTGTTTCGGCAACTGTACCGTCGCTGTATTTGGTGATTACGGTGGGTGGGTGGA
>JAEEGL015928481.1_pt1 | contig 82787 bp, 62 predicted proteins | sample 9134231 | NCBI WGS metagenome assembly JAEEGL01 (sample SAMN16246548, study PRJNA631951) | gut metagenome | biome: gut microbiome; feature: rumen; material: fiber-attached | host: Bos | place: Iran: Karaj | collected 2018-10
ATATCCATTGCAACGCTTACCATTTCCTAGCTTCCGGCCTGCAGATACAAATATACTAAGCGGCACCAATTAAAACAAGCCGATACGATTGCACAATCGCGTAAATGATGTATCTTTGCGCCCCGAAAACGCAAAGGAAGCATTATGCAAGGTGTTTGGACGATACTTATGCTCATCTGCTCGAACGTATTCATGACGTTCGCATGGTACGGGCATCTGAAACTCAGTGAAATGAAGATTTCTACGGGCTGGCCGCTCATCCTGGTCATCCTGTTCTCCTGGGGCATCGCCTTCTTCGAGTACTGCCTCACCGTCCCGGCCAACCGCATCGGTTACGCCCAGAACGGCGGCCCGTTCAACCTCATACAACTCAAGGTCATCCAGGAAGTAATCTCCCTCACCGTATTCTCCATCATCGTCCTGTTCGTCTTCAAGGGACAGTCCCTCCACTGGAACCATTTCGCAGCCTTCGCCTGCCTGGTCCTCGCCGTCTTCTTCGCCTTCCTGAAGTAGTCCCCTCCGCACTTCTGGCCCCGCATCCCGTCCGCATCCCGCCCGCATCCTCCTGTACTCCTTTTTCTGCCCTCTCCCCTTCCGCCCTCTTCGTCACCCTTCGTCCCCCCATCTGCTCCCGTCTCCTCCACCCCCGTTCACTGTACTCCTCCCTTCGCCTTCACTTCCTTCCGCCCTCTTCGTCACCCTTCGTCCCCCCATCTGCTCCCGTCTCCTCCAGCCCCGTTCCCTATACTCGGCAACGCCGCACTCCTCTTACGGACACAGAATGGACGGATGACCTCCAGGGTTCATTCTGTGGATGCAAATTGGCCCTTATTGTGCGTTTTGCCGCCACAGAATGAACCTGGACACCACGGCTTTCATTCTGTGGCAGGATTACATCGCCAGGCATCTCCGGATCTGTTTTTCTGTCGTCCTGCGACCGTATTTAGCCCACAGGTCATTGCCAATCCGGTGTTTCTGTCTCTCGGAAAGCCCGTATATAGAAGTGCATCCACATCTGGGAACATACTTGGTATCAATGATAGTGCAGAGTTCAATGTCCGTCAACGCAGACATATTCGTCCAGCCTTTTTCATTGGACCGCATCTGTTCCGCATTTTCGTCCATCAAGGCCTGCTCGATATTTTCCAGGGTTACCGCAGGCTGGGAACCGTCCTCTTCCTTCTGTTCAGCGATCCACTTTTCATCTGAATAACGATTCATCATGTACAGGAATGAACGCGGCGTAACATACAACTCCTCCACATACCTGACATCGATGATATCCTCCTGCAGTACCATCCCGGAGGCGTCCATTCGGAAAGACTCCGGCAGGGTGACGTTGCCAGGCAGATAACGATAGCGTTTACTTGGAGAAAGGAATGGACCGGAATAGCCCTTGCCAAGTTCCGATTGGAAAACGGAATTGGACGAGCAGAATCTGTAACCGAATGGTGTAGGGCAGATACCGTGGTGTAGAGGATTCCTGTTTACGTAACTAACGGCTGCAGTAACATGTCGTACTCCGCGAAGTTCGATCACGAATTGTTCCTTTTCCCCCAGCCTTCCCTTCCTGCCGTATTTAGTGTTGAAATAGCGTGTATAAGCATTCCTTCGCAGGTATGCCAGTTCCGATATATTGTCGGTCTGTGCACAGAAGTGGTCGTGTGATGACATCACGGCATCGGCAAGAGCGCGTGATTCGGTCCGGACAACAGCGACGGCAAAACAGTTCACGTCATAGATGAAGTCTTCCTCTGAACGATGCATTACTTCCTCGTGTGATGCCAGGCAGAAATGATAGGTCTTTCTCATAGTCCAAGTCAATCATTTATTAACAAAAATGGGACGCGACCTGCAGTATACAGATCTTGCGTCCCATCATGCTTGCCCAAATATAGTGTTTTTTCCGGGACCTCAACACTTCCTACTCCCTTATTTGCCACAGAATGAACATGCGAGTGCTGACATTCATTCTGTGGCAGCAAAACCCCCGTTTCAAGGCATTTTCAGACCACGGAATGAAAGTGGCTTGCCCTGCATTCATTCTGTGTCCGACGCAGAACTCTGGAGGGAATAGCGCAGAGGGAAAGAGGGAAAGAGGGAAAGAGGAGAGAGGAGCGAGGGGGGGGAAAGCGGAGAGAGGGGGGTGGAGGAAAGGGAGAAAAGGGAGACAAGGGAGACAAGGGAGGAAAGGGAGGAAAGGGAGACAAGGGAGGAAAGGAGAAAGAGATGGGGGAAGATGGGGAGGGATGGAGAGGGAGAGGGAGAGGGAGGTGGGGGGTGGAGGAAAGGGAGGAAAGGGGGAAAAGGAGAAGGAGAAAGAGATGAGGAAGGATGGAGGAAGGGAGGAGGAAGGGAGGAGAAAGTGGAGGAAGTGGAGGAGGTGGAAGAGGTGGAAGAGGCGGAAGAGGCGGAGGAAGGGAGGTGAAGGAAGGAGGGGGGGGGTGGAAGAAGGGAGGAAGGAAGGGTGGAAGAAGGGAGGAAGGGAGGAAGGGAGGTCAGAGGTCGAAGGGGATGTCGCCCTGCATGAAGAGGCGGGCGGAGCCGGTGATGTAGACGCGGCCGGAGCCGAGGCGGACCCGGAGGGTGCCGCCGCGGCGGGAAAGCTGCCGCGCGGTCATCCCGGCCTTGCCGAGCCGGGCGGCCCAGAGCGGCGTCAGGTACGTATGCGCGCTGCCGGTGACAGGGTCTTCAGGCACGTTCAGTTTCGGGTAGAAGCAGCGCGAGACAAAGTCGTACCGGCACGGCATCAGGTCGGCGGCAGGAGTGACGGCGGGAGCAAGCGAACTATGTGGCAAGTTGGAGGCAGGAGTGCAGTCAGCGGGAAGGGACGAGGCGGCGGCGGTGACGACGAAGCCGCGGCCTTCGACGCGGCGTATCAGGTCATAATTCGGGACAAAACCGCGGACGGACTCTTCAGAAGGGAAGATGACGATCATGTCACCGCCTTCGCCGTCATAGAAGGCCTCTACGGCAAGGCCGCCGGAGGCCGCAAGTATATCGGCTCCGACAGGTATCTGTTTGTAAGCCCCCAACGGGAAATCCATCGTGTAACCTCCTTCAGCAGAAGCCCTTACGATCAATTCGCCGCTCAAAGTATCGAAATGCATCTCCCCGACTCCCGGATCCGCGAAGCGGTGCAGGACGAAGGAAGTGGCGAGCGTGGCGTGCCCGCACAGCTCGACTTCCCCGCCGGGCGTGAACCATTTGAGGTCATACCTGTCCTCCCCTTTCCGCACCACGAACGCGGTCTCGGAGTAATTGTTCTCGACCGCGATCTTCAGCATCAGGTCTGCAGAAGGCATTGAACGGCAAGGAAGAACCGCTGCCGGATTGCCGGCAAACAGTTCTTCCGTAAATGCATCTACGATGTACTGTTTCATAGTCAAGCGGCCGATAACCTATCCCTGCATCCTGGAGAGGAAGCAGTGGATGGTGTTCTGCATCAGCATCGCTATGGTCATAGGACCCACGCCGCCGGGGACGGGGGTGATCCAGGAGGCTACAGGCTCACAGGAAGCGAAGTCGACGTCGCCGCAGAGTTTGCCCTCGGCGTTGCGGTTCATACCGACGTCTATGACCACGGCGCCCGGCTTGACCATGTCGCCGGTCACGAGGCCGGCCTTGCCGACCGCCACCACGAGGATGTCGGCCAGGCGCGTCACCGCGCCGAGGTCAGCCGTGCGCGAATGCGCGATGACGACCGTGGCGTTGCGGTCAAGCAGGAGCTTGGCCACCGGCTTGCCGACGATGTTGCTGCGGCCGACCACCACGGCGGTCTTGCCGGAGATGCTCTCGCCGGTGCTGTCGATCAGGCGGATGATGCCGGCAGGCGTGCAAGGCACTATGCAGTCCTTGCCAAGCCACAGGCCGCTGACATTGCCGGGATGGAAGCCGTCGACGTCCTTCTCACGCGAGATAGCATCGATAACCTTCTCTTCATCAATATGTTTGGGAAGAGGGAGCTGTACGAGCACACCGTCTACCGATGGGTCTTCGTTCAGCGCAGCGATCTGCGAAAGCAAAGCCTCTTCGGAAGTATCAGCCGGAAGCTCGATCAGTTTGGAATCCATTCCTGTATAGGCCGCGGCCTTGACCTTGTTGCGGACATACACCTGGCTGGCGGGGTTCTCCCCTACTATGATGACACAGAGGCAGGGTTTGCGTCCGTACTTGGCCTCAAGTTCCCCTACCTGCGCGCGGACTTCGTCCTTAACCGCCGCGCTCAATGCTTTTCCGTCAATTATCTTTCCCATAGTAATACTAATCAAATGCCCAATGGGCGATATCGCTGCGGTGGAAGAGATTGTCGCAGCGGACCTTGGCGACCTCGCGATAGACGCGTTCGCGCGCATCGGCGAGGTCCAGACCGCCAATGACCAGCATCAGCACGCGGCCGCCGTTGGTAACCAGTTTGCCGTCCCTGAAGGCAGTGCCCATATGGTATATCTTGGCATCGACCTTTTCCAAACCGCTGATTTCGAATCCTTTGTCATATTTTCCCGGATAACCCTGGGAGGCCAGCACCACGCCGATGGTGACGCCGTCGTTCCACTCCGGCATGGCCACCTCGCGACCGAGAGCCACACCTTCGAAGACATCGTAGATGTCGCTCTTCAACTGCGGGAGCACTACCTCGGTCTCGGGATCGCCGAAGCGGGCATTGAACTCGATTACCTTGATACCCTGCGGGGTCTTCATCAGGCCGCCGTAAAGCACGCCCGAGAGCGGGCAGCCCTCGGCGCACATTGCAGCAGCGGCAGGCTTCATAATGCTCTCCAGCGCGAAGTCACGGTCATCTTCCGTGATGAAAGGAAGACCGGTATAGGCACCCATTCCTCCCGTGTTGGGTCCCCTGTCACCGTCGTAAGCCCGCTTGTGGTCCTGCGAGAGGGGCATAGGGTAGACGTTGGGGCCGTCCACGAAGCAGAGGAAAGAGAACTCCGGACCCGTGAGGAAATCCTCGACCACTACCCTGCCCTTGCCGAAAGCTTCGTCTAGAAGCATGCCTGCAAGGGCTGCACGGGCCTCTTCGAGGTCCTGTGCAATGACGACGCCCTTGCCCGCGGCAAGCCCGTCGTACTTCAGCACGGCAGGGAAAGGACGCCCCGACACATACTCCACCGCCTCGTCGTACGACGAGAAACTGCGGTAAGCAGCCGTGGGGATGCCGTACTTGAGCATAATCTCCTTGGCGAACTCCTTGGAACTTTCGATGCGCGTGGCGGCACGCGTGTGGCCGAAAATGGCGAGACCAGCCTCGCGGAATGCGTCCACGATGCCGGCCGCCAGCGCCGACTCCGGCCCGACGACCGTCAGGTCGATGCCGTTGGCGATGGCGAAAGCCTTCAGGCCATCGACATCGGTATCCTTGAGCGGGACGTTTTCGGCCTGGAGGCCGATGCCGGCATTGCCGGGGGCGCAGAATATCTTCGCCACCTGCGGCGAGCGGCTGAGCGCGTCCACGATCGCATGCTCGCGGCCGCCGGATCCCACGACCAGTACTTTCTTGTCTGCCATATCGATCAGTGTTTGAAATGTCTCACTCCAGTAAAGAGCATCGTGATACCGAGTTCGTCGGCCTTGGCGACCGCGTCCGCGTCGCGGATGCTGCCGCCGGGCTGCACGATGGCGGTAACGCCATACTGCGCAGCCAGGGCCACGGTGTCGTCGAACGGCAGGAAGCCGTCGGAGGCAAGTACGAGCCCGTCGCAGAAACCGGCCGCCTGGGCCTGCTTGAGCGCGATCTCGGCAGAGCCGACGCGGTTGGTCTGGCCCGCGCCGACGCCGATGGTATGGCCGTCGCGTACAACAGCGATTGCGTTGGACTTGATGTGCTTCACTATCTTCCATCCGAACTCCAGGTCGGCCATCAGGGCCGCGGAAGGCTTGACCTTGGTCACGCACATCTCAGGAGTGATGGTCTCGACAGCAGTGTCGAGATGCTGGGCCAGCAGGCCGCCGGCCACGCCGACATACTGCATCACCGGCTTGTCGGAAGGAGTCATATCCACCTCCATCACGCGGAGGTTCTTCTTGGTCGCGAGGATCTCCAGGGCTTCGGGCGTATAGGACGGGGCGATCACGATCTCCAGGAAGATGGGCTTGACGGCCGCGGCGAGCTCGGCGGTGAACTCCCTGTTCACGCCGACGATGCCGCCGTAGATGCTGACCTTGTCAGCCTCGTAGGCGGCCTGCCAGGCCTCCATTATATTCTCTCCGACCGCAGCTCCGCAAGGATTCATGTGCTTGAGTGCCACGCAGAAAGGCTCGGTGAAATCACGCAGTACTGAAAGTGCTGCATTGGCATCCTGGATATTGTTGTAGGAGAGTTCCTTGCCCTGTATCTGACGGGCGAAAGGCAGCGCGAAAGAGGACTTCTCCCCTTCCGCATAGAACTTCGCGCTCTGGTGGGGATTCTCGCCGTAGCGGAGTTCCTGCTTGAGGTCGTACTCGAGGAAAAGTTTCTCGTTCAGTCCCGCCTGCTTACGCATATAGGTGGCTATGCAGCAGTCGTACTCGGCGGTATGGGTATAAGCCTTGGCCGACAGTTTGAGACGCGTCTCGGGAGTGGTATTGCCCTTCTCGCGGATCTCGGCGAGGACGGTGTCGTAGTCGGCGGGGTCGCAGACGATGGACACGTCGCGCCAGTTCTTGGCGGCGCTGCGCACCATCGACGGACCGCCGATGTCGATATTCTCGATGGCATCCTCGAGGGTAACCCCTTCCCTGGCGATCGTCTGACGGAACGGATAAAGGTTCACGCAGACGAGTTCGATGGTCTCTATGCCATTCTCCTTCAATGTCTCCATATGCTCGGGCACGTCGCGGCGTGCGAGGATGCCCCCGTGCACCTTCGGGTGCAGGGTCTTCACCCTGCCGTCGCAGATCTCCGGGAATCCGGTGACCTCGCTGATGCCTATTGTCTTGACACCCTTGCTCTCCAACAGTTTCTGGGTACCTCCCGTGGCGATGATCTCCCATCCAAGGTCTACCAGGCCTTGAACGAACTCCACGAGCCCGGTCTTGTCGCTTACACTAACTAACGCTCTCATTATTATTTACTTATCAATTTATAAATAGTCTCGATATACAATGCATGCTCAATCTTCTGCCCAATCCTGTGCACTTCTTCAGGATCGTTTCCGTCATATTCGAAGGCCCTCTGGGCGATAATCTTGCCTCCGTCGAGTACGGCATCCACATAATGGATGGTGATGCCGTAAACCTTGACTCCGTAAGCCACTGCCTGCTCCACGGCGTGCGCGCCGCGGAACGCCGGCAGGAGCGAAGGATGGATGTTGATGATACGGCCGCCGTAGGCGCCAAGCAAGACATCCCCCACTATCCTCATATAGCCCGCAAGGCAGACCAGGTCGATCTTCTCCCTGTCGAGCAGGTCGACGATCTCCTTCTCATAGGCCGCCTTGCCTCCGGCATAGGACTTGGGCGCGAAGACGAAGGTCGGAACGCCGTAGCGCTCCGCCTTGGCAATGACGGCGGCGCCGGGCACGTCGCAGACCATCACCGCCACACGTGCGTCGATGACTCCCTCCGCACAGGCCTTGGCAATGGCCTCGAAATTGGTGCCGGTACCGCTGGCAAATACTGCTAAGTTCTTCATACTATGACGACTCCGGGTGTATCAGTGACACGTCCTATCACGGACGCCTTCTCGCCGTAAGACTCGAGTATGGAAATGGACTTGTCGGCCTCGGATGCGTCAAGCACGGCCACCATGCCGATGCCCATGTTGAAGATGTTGAACATCTCGCGGTGAGGCACTCCGCCCCACTTCTCGAGCAGACGGAAGATCGGGAGGATCTCCCAGCTGCCCTCGCGGATCTCGATGCCCTGACCCTTGCGAAGGACGCGCGGGATGTTCTCGTCGAATCCGCCTCCGGTGATGTGGCAGATGCCGTGCACGTCGCACTGACGGATGACGTCGAGCATCTGCTTGACATATATCTTGGTCGGAGTAAGGAGCACGTCGCCGAGCAAACGGCCGTCGAACTCGTCGATCGAGTCGAAATAGCTCAGGCGCGCGTCGGTGATGATCTTACGCACCAGGCTGAAGCCGTTGGAATGCACGCCGCTGGAGGCGACACCCACCAGGACGTCACCCACCTTGACCTTCGTACCGTCTATAAGCTTGGACTTCTCCACTACACCCGTGGTATAGCCGGCGATGTCGTACTCGTCGTTCGAATACATTCCCGGCATCTCGGCGGTCTCGCCTCCGACGAGGGCGCAGCCTGCCTGACGGCAGCCTTCGGCCACTCCGGCGACGATGGCCTCGACCTTCTCCGGCACATTGTGGCCGAGGGCCACATAGTCCAGGAAGATCAGCGGCTCGGCGCCCTGCGCCAGCACGTCATTGACGCACATGGCTACGGCGTCGATGCCGATAGTGTCGTGCTTGTCCATCGCAAAAGCGATCTTGAGCTTGGTACCGACTCCGTCGGTGCCGCTCACCAGTACCGGCTCCTTAACGCCAAGGGCTGAGAGGTCGAACATTCCTCCGAAGGAACCGATATTGCCCATGGAGCCTTCCCGGGCGGTGGATGCAACATGCTGTTTGATCCTGCGGACCACTTCGTATCCCGCTTCGAGATTGACGCCCGCGTCTTCGTAAGTCTTTGCCATATATCTAATCGTTGTTTTCTGAATCGTCGTAAAGGAGGGTCGGATACTCCCCTGTGAAACAGGCCTGGCAAGGGTCGGCACATCCGAACGCGGAAGCGCGCGTGGACTCGGGGCTCAGGTAGCCGAGCGAGTCGGCGCCGATGGCTTCGCAAGCCTGTTCGAGGGTACGGTGCGAGCACAGAAGCTCTTCCGGAGTCGAAGTGTCGACACCGTAGTGGCAGGTGAAGCGCATCATCGGGCTGGCGATACGCACGTGAACCTCGGAGGCACCCGCCTCGCGGAGGAGGCGGACGATCTTGAGCGAGGTGGTGCCGCGGACGATGGAGTCGTCCACCAGCACGATGCGCTTGCCATTCACGATGCTGCGCACTGGCGAAAGTTTCATCTTGACGCCCAATTCGCGCACGGACTGGACCGGCTCGATGAAGGTACGGCCCACATATTTGTGCTTCACGAGACCCATCTCGTAAGGTATGCCGCTCTCCTCGGCGTAGCCCATTGCGGCACTGAGGCTCGACTCCGGCACGCCGACTACGATGTCGGCGTCGGCCGGGCACTCGCGGTACAGCCGCCTGCCCGCTTCCTTGCGGTATGCGTGGACGTTGCAGCCGTCGATGTCGCTGTCGGGACGCGCGAAATAGATGTACTCCATTCCGCACATCCTGTGGCGGAAGAAGTGCGAATAGATGGTGCTGCGCACGCCCTTCCTGTCCAGGCATACGATCTCTCCCGGACGCACGTCGCGGATGAAGGTCGCGCCCATGATCTCGAATGCGCAGGATTCGCTGCTGATGACATAGCCGTCACCGAGTTTTCCCAGACAGAGAGGCTTGATGCCATACTTGTCGCGGCAGGCGTAGATGCGGTTCTTCGTCATGATCACGAAAGTGAATCCTCCCTCCATCATGTTGAGCGCCTTCATGATGTTGTCGATGCGGTACTCGTTGGAACTCTTCTTGATGAGGTGCGCGAGGATCTCGCTGTCCGTGTCGGTCTGGAAGATTGTGCCATGCTTCTCGAGATACTCGCGTATCTGCCTTGAATTCACTACGTTACCATCACCGGCAACTGCAAAGTCACCGGACCGGTGATGGAAGAAGACGGGCTGGACGTTGTCCAGGCCCTCCCTGGATGCGTTGGCATATTTCACGCTTCCGATGCCGAGGCTACCCTTAAGCTTCTTGAGCTCGACGTCGTTGAAGATCTCGTTGAGGAGTCCGAGCCCGCGGAAGCGGTAACTCTTGCCGTTCTCGTCGAAGGTGGCGATGCCGCCGCCTTCCTGTCCCCTGTGCTGGAGATTGTGAAGACCGTAATAGAGCAAGGTCGAAGCGTCCTTGACGCCATATACTGCAAGAACTCCCATCTTAAGACTCCTCCTTGATTACATTGTTCAACCTTTCGAGTACGCTTCTGTAGGAAGCCACCACGTCGCTGAGGTCGAGACGGAAGCGGTCCTTGTCGAGCCTGTCGCCGGTACTCTCGTCCCAGAGGCGGCAGGTATCCGGGCTGATCTCGTCCGAAATGATGATGTGGCCGTTGTCGGAAGCACGTCCGAACTCGATCTTGACGTCCACCAGTTCGATGCCGGCCTTGTGGAAGAGCTCCTGGAGCAGGATGTTGACGTTACGCGCGACTGTAAACATGTGGTCCAGTTCGTCATAGGACACGAGGTCGAGCGCCACTGCATGATGCTCGTTGATGAGCGGGTCGCCGAGTTCGTCGTTGTTGTAGCGAAGGTCTACGATGGTGTTGGGCTGACGGTATCCGTCCGCAATCCCGAGGCGTGCGGCGAGCGAGCCGCAGATGCGGTTGCGGACTATCACCTCGAGAGGGATGATTTCGATCTTGCGGCAGAGCTGCTCGCTCTCGCCTACGCTCTCGATGAAGTGGGTCTCGACGCCGTTGCGGTTGAGATAACCGAGCAGGATTGCCGAGATCTGGCTGTTCAGGGCGCCTTTTCCTTCGAAACGCGCCCGTTTGATGCTGTTGTAGGCCAAAGTCACATCCTTGTATCGGAAAATGACTTTATCGGGATCGTCGGTCGCAAAGACCTGCTTCTCCTTGCCGTTGAAAATCAGTTCGTTTTTCTTCATTATATCTATTTGTGTTTGAAATAGTTCACTGCATTCTCGAAGAGGGGCTGCCGGCGGTTTCCGGAGATGTTACGGAACAGGTTGTCCTCATAGCGCTCGGTGTGGCCCATCTTGCCGAGTATGTGCCCGTCGGGGCTCAGGATACCCTCGATGTCGTAGTGGGAGCCGTTAGGGTTATCCACATATCGGAAAGCCACCTGACCCTTGGCGAAGAGTTCGCGGGCCAGGGTCTCGTCAACGACGAATTTACCTTCTCCGTGACTGAAAGCGATGGAGTGGCGTTCGCCCTTGGACAGGCCTGCGAGCCAGGGGGAATTGACGGACGCTACTTCGGTAGTGGCGATCAGCGAGATATGGCGGTTGATGTCGTTGCGGAAGAGAGTCGGCGAGCCGGGGGTGACGCAGCCGAGGCGGCCGTACGGCAGCAGGCCGCTCTTGACGAGCGCCTGGAAGCCGTTGCAGATGCCGAGGATGAGGCCGCCGCGGGCCTGCAGGGCCGCGATGGCGGCGCCGACCTTGGCATTGTTGATGACATCGGCGATGAACTTGCCGCTGCCGTCCGGCTCGTCTCCGGAGGAGAAGCCGCCGCAGAATGCCAGGATATGGCTCTCGCCTATCCTTTCGGCCAGTCCGTCTATGGAATTGAGCACATCTTCTGGAGTGAGGTTGCGGAATACGAACGGACGCACCTCCGCTCCCGCCTTGCGGAACGCCTTGGCGGTGTCATAGTCGCAGTTGGTGCCGGGAAATACAGGCAGGCATACCACCGGTTTGTCCACCGGTGCTCCGGGATAGACCAGGTTGGAACGGTCGAAAGGTACTTCCTCAACCTCGGGTGCAGGCTCGTCGAAGGCCGGACGGACCTTCGGCGGGTAGAGCTTGTAATATCGGCCCTCATAGGCCTTCTCAAGGGCCTCCGTGGACAGGCTCTCGCCGTTGATGCGGAAGCCCGAGGCGGTGACGCCGCCCAGCAGGACAGCCGCGGGCGACTCGAGGGCGCCGACGGTCTCTACCACGACAGAGCCGTATCCAAGCGAGAATAGTTCCTTCTCAGGGACGACGACGTCCACTCCGAGGGAGTTGCCCATAGACATCTTTACCAGGGCCTCGGCGATGCCGCCGTAGCCAAGAGACCAGGCGGATACGACATTGCCGGCAAGGATCTTTTCCCTGAGGAACGTCCAGTTGGCGGCAAGCGCATCGGTATCCGGCATACGGTTGTCGAGGGGTTTATGCCTGAGGAGGTAGATGCTGTGACCGGCCTCCTTGAATTCGGGGGAAATGACTGTGCGGGCATCGACCGTGGTGATGCCGAAGGCAACGAGGGTCGGAGGAACGTGTATGCTCTCGAATGTCCCGCTCATGGAGTCCTTGCCGCCGATGGACGGCAGGCCGAGCGCGGCCTGCATCTTGAGCGCGCCAAGGAGGGCAGCCAGGGGCTTGCCCCAGGTGTGAGGGTCCTTGGTCATGCGCTCGAAGTACTCCTGGTAGGAGAAGCGCATCCCGGACCAGTCGGCGCCCGTACAGGCTACCTTGGTACAGGCTTCGACGACTGCATACGCTGCACTGTGATAAGGGCTCCAGCGCGCCAGGTCGGGGTTGTACCCGAAAGCCATCACGCTGGCAGTATCCGTATATCCGTCAGCCGGAAGTTTCTGGACGGAACTCTGGGTCTCCGTGGCCTGGCGGCGTCCGCCGTAAGGCATGAGGACGGTCGAGCGGCCGATGGTGGAGTCGAACATCTCCACGAGCCCCTTCTGCGACGCGACGTTGGGAGAACCCATGACGTCGATCATCTTCTCCTCCAGGGTATCCCCAGCAGGCTCGCGGAAGAACGGATCGCAGTCCTCTACCGCTGCAATCGCAGCCTTGGCGTAATGCTTGGCTCCGGCGCTGTCGATGAACTCGCGGGAGAGGTCGCAGACCTTGACGCCGGAATAGTACATGCGCATGCGGCCGCTTGCGGTTACATCGGCCACGTGTGTGACTTCTATGTTGTCAATGGCGCAAAGTTCCTCGAATTTCTCACGGTCGGCAGCCTCCACCACTACGGCCATGCGCTCCTGGGACTCGCTGATGGCGAGTTCAGTGGCATTGAGGCCGGAGTACTTGGTCGGGACGCGGTCGAGGTAGATGTCGAGCCCGGGGGCGAGCTCGCCGATGGCGACGCTGACGCCTCCGGCACCGAAGTCGTTGGACTTCTTGATGAGCCGGGTCACCTCCGGACGGCGGAAGAGACGCTGGAGCTGGCGCTCCTCGGGGGCGTTACCCTTCTGCACTTCGCTGCCGCAGGTCTCGAGCGATTCCTCGGTATGTTCCTTGGAGGAACCTGTCGCGCCGCCGATGCCGTCACGGCCGGTGCGGCCGCCCAGCAGGAGGATGACGTCGCCGGCCGCAGGGCTCTCACGGCGGACATTCTCCGCCTTTACGGCCCCTACCACAGCGCCGATCTCCATGCGCTTGGCGGTATAGCCCTCGTCGTAGATCTCACGTACGTGTGTCGTCGCAAGGCCTATCTGGTTGCCATAACTCGAATAACCTCCGGCGGCCTTGCGGCTGATCATCCTCTGCGGAAGCTTGCCGGGAATAGTGTCGGCCACCCTGGCGGTGATGTCGCCGGCTCCAGTGACGCGCATTGCCTGGTAGACATAGGCACGTCCGGAAAGAGGGTCGCGGATGGCTCCGCCGAGACAGGTGGCGGCACCTCCGAAAGGTTCGATCTCGGTCGGGTGGTTATGGGTTTCGTTCTTGAACTGGAGGAGCCATTTCTCCTGAACGCCGTCGACATCAACGTTGACGAAAATGCTGCAGGCGTTGTTCTCCTCGCTCTTCTCCAGGTCGTCGAGCTTGCCGTGCGCCCTCAGCCAACGTGCACCGATCGTAGCGAGTTCCATCAGGCAGAGGCTCTTACGGCTGCGGCCAAGCTCCTCGCGCATGCTGCCGAGCATCTTCAAGGAATCCTTGAACTCATCGCTCATGAAAGATTCGTCCACAGTGATCTCCTCAAGCTCGGAAGTGAAGGTCGTATGGCGGCAGTGATCGCTCCAGTAGGTGTCGAGGATGCGGAGTTCGGTCTCGGAAGGGTCGCGGCCTTCGGCCGAGAAATACCGCACAATCTCCCCGAGGTCGTCGTGGCTCATCGCCAGGCCATGGGACTTGCGGAAAGCATCCCACTCTCCTTCCGGCATCGCGGTGAAGCCGCTCAGGTCCTCCAGGGGCTTGACGTCGGCCTTCTCGCCGAGGGCGAGGACACCCAGGTCCTTGGGCCGGCTCTCGACCGGGTTGATGAAATAATGGCGGATACGGGCCAGCGTCTCATCGTCCGTGTCGTCGTCGAAGACAAGCAGGCGGGAACTCTTGATCTCCACCTCCGCGGCAGGATCGATCAGGTGGACGCAGTCCACGGCGGACGAGGCGCGCTGGTCGAACTGACCCGGGATATATTCGACGGCTATGTATTTTTTTCCTTCCAGGGGGCAGGAGTCGGATACGATATCCGTTACGACTTCGCCGAAAACGCTGTACCGGCATTTCTCGAGGAGTTCGTCGGAGAAGCCGAACAGGTCATATACATTGATGAGTCTCAGGGATTTGAGGTGAAGGGAAAGGTTCTCGTTGAACTCGGCCAGCAGGCTGGAAGCCTCCACGCGGAACTGTTCCCTCTTCTCGACGAATATACGGTTGCTTTTCATATTTATTAAAAAATGTATGCCCACCGGTGTGTGTGCAGGTGGGCATAGCTTTATATCACTGTATTAAGTACCTTGTCGCTCTGGCGCTTGCGGAACTCGGCCAATTTTGCTGAGAGGCCGGAGTCGTGGAGGGCGAGGATGGAGACGGCGTAGAGTGCAGCATTACGGGCTCCGTCGATGGCCATGGTCGCCACGGGTATCCCGGAGGGCATCTGGACTATGGAAAGGAGGGAGTCCAGCCCGTTCAGGGCCTTGGACTTCACCGGGACGCCGATGACCGGGAGGGTGGTCAGGGCGGCGATGACGCCCGGAAGGTGTGCGGCTCCTCCGGCGCCGGCGATGATGATGTCGATACCGTTCTCCCTGGCGGAAGAAACATAGTCTGCAAGAGGACCGGGATTGCGGTGTGCGCTAAGGACGCGCTTCTCATATCCGATGCCGAACTCCTCCAGCGTGGCGCATGCGGGAGACATGACGTCCCAGTCGCTCGCACTGCCCATGATGACGGCTACTTTGCTCATGCAAAAAAGTCTGGTGAAGGTTAATGATATCCACAAACAACAAGGTGCAAAGTTACTATTATTCTCGCTCCCCCACAAAGGGTTTTTAAAATAAATCGTTGCAATATTTCAACATCGGGTTGTTGATATTTTTTGCCGGCATTGTTTGGATTTGTCCCCAAAATAGCATTAACTTTGCACAAATTTAGTCAGACGATGAGATACATGTTAAAAACCGGTTCCTTGAGCTTCGGCCACACCGATGGCAGCATCGTTTCATTATCGTCATTTGTTTTCAGGCAGCCTTAACGGTTGTCTTTTTTTTTGTTTGCATGGACATCCTCATCAAAGGCGGAACCATCGTGACTGGCTCCGGGACATTCGCGGGCGACATCCTTGTCAGGGACGGCAGGATTGTTTCCGTACTCCCCGGCCTTACACCCCCTGACGGCGTCTCAGTCATCGACGCCTCAGGACTTACGGTCGTCCCTGCCTTCGCCGACATCCACGTGCATTTCCGCGAGCCCGGTTTCACCGCCAAAGAAACCATCAGCACCGGTTCGGCGGCTGCCGCACACGGCGGTTATACCGTCGTCTGTGCCATGCCCAACCTCGACCCCGTGCCCGACAGTCCGGAGACGCTTGCCGTCGAGCAGGCCGCCATCGACCGTGATGCCGTCATCTCCGTCCTCCCCTATTGTTCCATCACCAAGGGCCGCAAGGGCCTGGAACTGGTGGACTTCAAGGCGCTGAAAGACAGCTGCGTCGCCTTCTCCGACGACGGCAGCGGCGTGCAGGGCGAGGCTATGATGCGCAGCGCGATGGAGGCCGCAGCGCGCGAGGACGTCATCATCGCAGCCCACTGCGAGGATGACTCGCTGCTGCGCGGAGGCTACATACACGACGGCCGCTACTGCGCGCAGCACGGCCACAAAGGCATCTGCTCCGAGAGCGAATGGGGCCAGATCGCGCGCGACCTCAAACTTTGCGAGGAGACCGGCTGCCGCTACCACGTCTGCCACATCTCCACGAAGGAAAGCGTTGCCCTCATCCGCAGGGCAAAGGCGCGCGGCGTCAACGTCACCTGCGAGACAGGGCCGCACTATCTTGTCCTCTGCGAGGATGATCTGCAGGAGGACGGACGCTTCAAGATGAATCCGCCGCTCCGTAGCGCCGAAGACCGCGATGCGCTCGTCGAAGGCCTGCTCGACGGCACCATCGATGCCATAGCCACGGACCACGCCCCGCATACCGCTGAGGAGAAATCCCGGGGCCTCGCAGGCAGCGCGATGGGTATAGTAGGGCTCGAGACTTCCTTCCCTGTCCTTTATACCGCGCTCGTGCGCACGGGAAAGATGAGTCTGGAGCGTCTGGTGGAGGCGATGAGCGAAGCGCCGAGGCGCATATTCCGCATCGGGGGCGCGCTTGAGCCCGGCATGCCCGCGGACCTCGCGATCATAGACCTTGAAAAAGAGTATATCATAGACAGCCGCAACTTCCTGTCCAAGGGAAAGGCCACCCCGTTCGAAGGATGGACGGTCCGCGGGGAGGTCCTCATGACCCTCAAGGACGGCAGGGCGGTTTATAACAACTTGACAAAATGAAAAGACCGGAAAAGAAACTTGTACTTGAAAGCGGTCAGGAATTCTACGGCATAGGCTTCGGAGCCGACTGCCGCAGGGTCTGCGAGATCGTCTTCAACACATCGGTCGTCGGCTACCAAGAGATCATCTCCGACCCTTCGTATGCCGAGCAGATCGTGGTCATGACCTATCCGCTGATAGGCAACTACGGCATCACGGACGAGGATTTCGAGTCCAGGACCCCCAGCATCGGAGGCCTTGTCGTCCGCGAGTGCTGCGACACACCCAGCAACTTCCGTTACACCAAGACCCTCGAAGAGGAACTCGAGGAGCGCGGAATACCCTGCCTGAGCGGTGTCGACACGCGCATGCTCACAAAGATCATCCGTGACTCGGGCCGCCCCATGGCGGCCATCGTCGAGGCCGACATGCCTCTGGAAGAGGCTCTGGCCCTCATCGCCGCCACAGAGCGCCCCGAAGGTCTCGTGCGCCGCGTGAGCTGCCGCAAGCGCTGGGTCACCCGCACCTCAGGCCACAAGTATCACGTCGTGGCCGTCGATTGCGGCATCAAGTACAGCATAATCCGGCATCTGAAAGACCGCGGATGCAACGTCACGATAGTGCCGTTCAATGCATCCGCCGACGACATAATGGCCTTCAACCCCGACGGCATCCTGCTGTCCAACGGTCCGGCTTCTGCTTTCGAAGCGCCCGAGATCCTCGATCTCTTCTCGTCCCTGAAGGGACGCCGGCCCATCCTCGGCATCGGCCTCGGGATGGAAGCCATCGGCCTCGAATACGGTGCCGTACTCAAGCCGATGGGCTGCGGAGTACACGGCGACCATCCCGTCAAGGACCTCGCCACCGGCCGTATCAACATTGCCGTTCTCAACCAGAGCTACCGTTTCGACTCCGTGGAGGACACTCCCCTGGTCCCCACCCATGTCGCCGTCCCGGAAGGCTATATCCTGGGCTTCGAGAACCGCGAGGACAAGGTCATCGGCTTCCAGTTCCACATGGAGTCCGCGCCCGGTCCGCAGGACAACGTCAACCTTTTCGACAGATTCATTGAAATGATGGAGGACAAGAGCAATGCCTAGAAGAACCGACATAAAGAAAGTCATGGTCATCGGATCCGGTCCCATCGTGATCGGACAGGCCGCCGAATTCGACTACGCAGGCACCCAGGCGTGCCTCGCTCTCAAGGAGGAAGGCTACGAGGTCATCCTCGTCAACTCCAATCCGGCCACCATCATGACCGACACCAACATCGCGGACAAGGTCTATATGGAGCCGCTGAAGATCGACTACATAGCCAAGATCATACGCTACGAGCGTCCGGACGCCCTCGTGCCCGGCCTCGGAGGCCAGACCGGCCTCAACCTCGCCGTCCAGCTCGCCAAGAAGGGAGTGCTGGACGAGTGCGGCGTGGAGATCCTCGGCACCTCGTTCCAGAACATCGAGAGGGCCGAAGACCGCGAACTGTTCAAGGAGCTCTGCCTCTCGATCGGCGAGCCCGTAATCCCTTCCGAGATCTGCTACAGCGTCGAGGAAGGCCTTGCGGCGGCCGATAAGATCGGCTATCCCGTCATCCTCCGCCCGGCTTTCACCCTGGGCGGCACGGGTGGAGGCTTCGCATACAATCCGGAGGAGATGAAGGATATGATGCGCAACGCGCTCTATCTTTCCCCCGTGCACGAGGTGCTGGTCGAGAAGAGCATCAAGGGCTACAAGGAGATCGAGTTCGAGGTGATGCGCGACAGCAACGACACTGCCATCGCCATCTGCTCGATGGAGAATATCGACCCTGTGGGCATCCACACCGGCGATTCTATGGTTGTTGCTCCAGCCCTCACCCTCACCGACAAGGAGTACCAGATGCTCCGCGACAGCGCCCTGCGCCTCATCCGCGCCCTGGACATCGCAGGCGGCTGCAACATACAGTTCGCCCTCGATCCGCTGTCGTTCAAGTATTATATCATCGAGGTCAATCCGCGCGTATCGCGCTCGTCTGCCCTGGCATCCAAAGCCAGCGGCTTCCCCATCGCACGCGTGACGGCGAAGATAGCCGTGGGCCTCACACTGGACGAGATCACCGTGGCCGGAGCCCCCGCATGCTGCGAGCCGGCCATCGACTACGTGGTGGCCAAGGTCGCCCGCTTCCCCTTCGACAAGTTCAGTGAGGCGTCCAACGAGCTCGGCACCCAGATGAAGGCCACCGGCGAGGTGATGTCCATCGGCCGCACGCTGGAAGAGAGCATCCTGAAAGCGATGCGCTCCCTGGAGTCCGGCTGCTGCCACATCCACAAGAAGAAGTTCGACGACTGGACCGAGGAGGCGCTGCTCGAATACATCAGCAAGCCTACCGACGACCGCATCCACGCCATCGCCCAGCTGCTCCGCCTGCGCATCGACCTTTCGCGCATCTATGACCGCACCAAGATCGACATGCTCTTCCTGGAGAAGATCTACAACATCGTCCGTATGGAGCGCCGCGTAAAGGCCGCCCCGATGGACCCTGCCATCCTCCGCGAAGCCAAGAGGATGGGCTTCGGCGACAAGTTCATCGGCCAGCTCTGGGGCGTTTCCGAGGCCGACGTCATCCGCCTGCGCTTCGCCAACGGCATTATGCCGGTATACAAGATGATCGACTCCTGCGCCGCCGAGCACGACACCTACGTACCGTATTTCTATTCCACATACGAGCAGGAGAACGAGTCGATACGCAGCGACCGCAAGAAGATCCTCGTGCTGGGTTCAGGCCCGATCCGCATCGGCCAGGGCGTGGAGTTCGACTACTCCACCGTACACGCCATCTGGGCCATCCGCGAGGCCGGCTACGAGGCCATCATCATCAACAACAACCCCGAGACGGTCTCCACCGACTATACCATTTCCGACAAGCTCTACTTCGAGCCGCTCACCACCGAGGACGTGATGAATGTCATCAAGCTTGAGCAGCCCGAGGGCGTCATCGTGACCCTCGGAGGCCAGACCGCCATCAACCTGGCCGGGCCGCTCGAGGAGTTCGACGTTCCGCTCATCGGCACCGGCCTGCAGGCCATCGACAACGCCGAGGACCGCAAGCTCTTCGAGCAGATCATGCGCGAAACCGGCATCCGCCAGCCCAAGGCCCACGCCGTCACGACGGTCGAGGAGGGAGTCAAGGCCGCCGAGGACATCGGCTATCCCGTCCTCGTGCGCCCGAGCTTCGTCCTCGGCGGCCGCGCGATGATGATCGTCGGCAACGAGGCCACGCTCCGCCACTATCTCCACAACGCAGTGGAAATCAACGAGAAATCGCCCGTCCTCGTGGACAAGTACATAATGGGCCGCGAGACCGAGGTCGACGCCATCTGCGACGGCGAGAACGTCTTCATTCCCGCCATCATGGAGCACGTCGAGAAGACCGGCATCCACTCCGGCGACAGCATCAGCGTCTACCCGTCCTTCACCCTCAGCGACAAGGTCAAGCAGGAGATCATCGACGACACCGTCAAGCTCGGAAAGGCCATCGGCATCGTCGGGCTGTTCAACATCCAGTTCATCGTGGACGGCAACGACGACGTGTATGTGATCGAGGTCAATCCCCGTTCGTCGCGCACGGTGCCGTTCATCTCGAAATCCACGGGCATCCCTATGGCCAAGATAGCCACCCGCGTAATGCTGGGACACTCCTTGAAGGAGCAGGGCATCAACGAAGTCTACTTCCCGGAGCGCAAGCGCCACTTCGTGAAAACACCCGCCTTCTCGTTCGGCAAGATCAAGGGCATCGACACCTATCTCTCCCCCGAGATGAAGTCCACCGGAGAGGCCATCGGCTACGACAACTCCCTCAACAGGGCGCTTTACAAGTCGCTCCAGGCCTCCGGAATGGACATCAAGGCCTACGGCACCATCTTCGCCACCATCGCCGACAAGGACAAGGAGGAGGCGTTGCCGCTCATCCGCCGCTTCTACAACCTCGGTTTCAACATCGAAGCCACCAAGGGTACGGCCGCTTTCCTCAAGGAGAACGGCATCAGGACGAGATGCCTCAAGAAACTCAGCGAAGGCAGCGACGAGATCTACCAGGCCCTGCGCAAGGGTCACGTCAAATACGTCATCAACACCATAGACCTCAACCAGAAGAGCAGCCACCTGGACGGATATGAGATCCGCCGCACGGCGGTGGAGAACAACGTCACCATCTTCACGGCCCTTGAGACCGTGCGGGTGCTGCTGGATGTCCTGGAAGAGATCACGCTGGGCATTTCCACCATCGACGAGGAATACAAATGAAAGAAGTCCGATTCACCATACTGGACAACGACCCCATCGCGGCCAACACCTGGAAGATGAAGCTTTCGGGCGACACCTCCGCGATATGCTGCAGCGGAGAGTTCGTGCAGATAGCCCTCGAAGGCAAGTTCCTGCGCCGCCCCATCTCCGTCCACGACGTCGACTGGGAGACTTTCTCCATAGTCTATAAGGTCGTGGGCGAAGGTACCGCGGCGATGGCCAGGATGCTTCCCGGTGACAAGCTGGACATCCTGACGGGGCTTGGCACCGGGTTCAGCATCGACTCATGCCAGTCCAAGGCCCTCCTCCTCGGAGGAGGCGTGGGCGCCGCGCCGCTCTACCTGCTGGCCAAAGAGCTCTGCGCCCAGCAGAAGGAGATCACGGTGGTACTCGGATTCAACAAGGCGGACGAGGTGATGCTGGTCGAGGATTTCGAGGGCCTCGGAGCCAAGGTATATGTCGCCACGATGGACGGATCCGTCGGCACCAAGGGATTCGTCACGGACGTGTTGATGCTCAAGAACATCGGCTACGACTTCTTCTACGCCTGCGGTCCTATGCCTATGCTCAAAGCGGTCTGCGAGTCCGTCAAGGGCCGCGGCGAGGTGTCACTCGAAGAGAGGATGGGCTGCGGCGCAGGCTTCTGCTACTGCTGCAGCATACAGACGAAAAACGGCCCCCGGCGCGTCTGCAAGGATGGTCCGGTATTCATGAAGGAGGACATCGTATGGTAAAGGACCTGTCAGTTTCGCTTTGCGGCATACGCCTGCAGAATCCCGTCATTCCGGCCAGCGGAACCTTCGGTTTCGGCCTGGAACTGGCTGACAGTTTCGAACTGGACGTGCTCGGCGCCATCTCCCTCAAGGGGACCACCCTCGAGCCTCGCTACGGGAACCCTACTCCCCGCGTCGCCGAGTGCACGGAGGGGATGATCAATTCCGTGGGACTGCAGAATCCCGGCATCGACGTGCTCGTATCCGAGAAGGTCCCTGCCCTGCGCAAGGTCTATTCGCAGCCTGTCATCGCCAATATCAGCGGTTTCTCGCTGGACGAGTACCGCATATGCTGCGCCAAGGCCGACGCTTGCGAAGGCATCGACATAATCGAAGTGAACATCTCCTGCCCCAACGTACACAACGGAGGTATGGCCTTCGGAACGTCCGCGGAATCCGCCGCAGACGTCACCAGGACGGTCAAGGCGGTCTGCCGCAAGCCCGTTTTCATCAAGCTGAGTCCCAACGTGACGGACATCGTCGCCATAGCCAGGGCATGCGAGGATGCCGGGGCGGACGGTCTGACCCTGGTCAATACCTTCCTCGGTATGCGCATCGACATAGCCCGCCGCAAACCGGTGATAGCCAACAAGATGGGAGGTTTCTCAGGCAGGGCCATATTCCCTGTCGCCCTGCGTATGGTGTACCAGGTGGCGCATGCCTGCAAGGTCCCCGTGATGGGCTGCGGAGGCGTGGCATCCGCCAGGGACGTCATCGAGATGATGATGGCCGGCGCCACTGCCGTGCAGGTAGGGGCGGAGAATCTCCGCAATCCCTTCGCCTGCCCGGAGATCATCGCCGGTCTGCCTTACGTGATGGACGAGTTACACATCGACAATTTGAAAGACATCATAGGAACAGTATGAACAGAGACGTCATCATAGCCTGCGACTTCAGCAGCAAGGAGGCCACACTGGATTTCCTCGACAAGTTCAAGGGCTCCCGCAAACCGTTCGTTAAGATAGGGATGGAGCTCTACTACAGCGTCGGGCCGGACATCGTCAGGGAGATAAAGGCCCGGGGTCACAAGATATTCCTGGACTTGAAGCTCCACGATATACCGAATACCGTAAAGAAAGCAATGCGAGTGCTTTCCGAACTGGATGTAGATATGACGAACGTCCACGCTGCGGGTACCGTCGCAATGATGAAGGCGGCAGTCGAGGGCCTCACGAGACCCGACGGCTCACGGCCGCTGCTCATCGCCGTAACGCAGCTCACATCCACCAGCGAGGAGGCCATGCAGAAAGAACTGCTGATCGGCTCCGGCATCAATGAGACCATAGTCCACTACGCCCGCAACGCCAGGGAGGCGGGGCTTGACGGCGTGGTGTGCTCGCCGCTGGAGGCCGGCATGGTCAAGGCCGCCTGCGGCAGCGGCTTCCTGACAGTCACGCCGGGCATCCGCTTCGCGGACGCCGCGGCTGACGACCAGGTCCGCATCACCACCCCGGCCCGCGCCCGCGAGATCGGCTCCGACTTCATCGTAGTCGGCCGCCCGATCACCGCCGCGCCGGATCCCGTCGCCGCCTACGAACGTTGTTTGAGAGAGTTTATCGGTTGAAAATATGAAAAAGGATATTGCAAAGGAACTGCTGTCGATCGGAGCAGTATTCCTGAGGCCGGAGGAGCCCTTCACCTGGGCAAGCGGCATCAAGAGCCCGATCTACTGCGACAACCGCCTGACCCTTTCCGCGCCTTCCGTGCGTGAGAAGATCGAGGCCGGACTTGCGGAGCTTGTCCGCACGCATCACCCTGACTGCGAGATGCTTATGGGCACCTCCACCGCGGGCATCGCCCATGCGGCCATCACCGCGACCATCCTCGGACTGCCGATGGGTTACGTGCGCGGCGAGGCCAAGACCCACGGCCGCACGAACCGCATTGAGGGCAGGATGGACCCCGGCACCAGGGTCGTCGTCATCGAGGACCTCATCTCCACAGGAGGCAGCGCCGTCGAGGTCGTCGAGGCCCTGCGCGAAGCAGGCGCCGAAGTGCTGGGCATCGTCAGCATCTTCACCTACGGAATGAAGCGCGGCCTGGAGCGGATCGCCGCGGCAGGTACCGTGAACCACTCCCTCTGCGACCTGGACACCCTCGTGGAAGTCGCTGCCGACGAAGGCCGCATCGCTCCGGAGTGGAAGGAGCGCATCCTCGCATTCCGCAACAACCCTTCAGACGAAAGTTGGATCAAATAAACCGCACCCGATATGAAGCACCTTATCGACCCGATGGACCTCTCCAAGCAGGAGACCGACGAAATCATCACCCTCGCCCAGGACATCATCGCTCACCGCGAGCGCTACCAGGGCAGCATGTCCCACCGCAAGCTGGCCACGCTCTTCTATGAGCCCAGCACCCGCACCCGACTGAGTTTCACCGCAGCAATGATGGAACTCGGCGGCAACGTCCTCGGATTCTCGGACGCCAAGAACACTTCCGTCAGCAAGGGCGAAACGGTCCAGGACACCGTGCGTGTCGTCGGATGCTTCGCGGACGTGATCGCGATGCGCCACTACATCGAGGGAGCCCAGCTGTACGCTTCCGAAGTGTCGCGCGTGCCCATCATCAACGCCGGCGACGGCTCGCACAGCCATCCCACGCAGACGCTCACCGACCTGCTCACCATCCAGCGCGAACTGGGTCACATCGACGGCATCACCATCGGCTTCTGCGGAGACCTCCGCTTCGGCCGTACCGTCCATTCCCTCATCAAGGCCCTGTCCCGCTACAAGGATATCAAGGTCATCCTGATTGCGCCCCAGGAGCTCAAGCTGCCCGACTACATCAAACGCGACGTCTGCGAGCGCACCGGCATTCCCTACCGCGAGGTGGAGACGATGGAGGAGGTGATGCCCGAACTGGACGTTCTCTATATGACACGCGTCCAGAAGGAGCGCTTCCTCGACGAGGACGAGTTCGACCGTGTCAAGGACAGCTTCGTGCTCGACTCGGCCAGGATGGCGCTCGCCAAGGAGAAGATGGCGGTCCTGCACCCGCTTCCGCGTGTGAACGAGATACTTACGGAGGTCGACGACGACCCGCGCGCCGCTTACTTCCGCCAGGTCGAGAACGGCAAGTTCGTGCGCGAGGCGCTCATCGTAAAACTCCACGAGTGGAAGAACGACCCCGAACACGGGATGCCCAACCACGACACCCCCGTCTTCGACGACACGCTCCGCTGCGCCAACTCCAAGTGCATCTGCAACAACGAGCGTGCTCCGCACAAGTTCCGCCGCGGCGAGGACGATGTCCTCCGCTGCTGGTATTGCGATTCCAAGGTAAAATGAGTATATTTGAAACATGAAGAACCATGAAAGAAGAGTAGGGACCGTGTCCCGGGGTATCCGTTGCCCCATCATACGTGAAGGCGACGACCTTGCCAGAATAGTTACAGACAGTGTGCTCGAAGCCGCCCGCGAGGAAGGTTTCGAACTCCGGGACCGCGACGTCATCAGCGTGACCGAGTCCATAGTAGCCCGCTCGCAGGGCAACTATGCCCCCATCAGCGCCATTGCCGAGGATGTGCGGACCAAGACCGGAGGAGAAACGGTCGGCGTCATCTTCCCCATCCTCAGCCGCAACCGCTTCGCCATCTGCCTCAAGGGCATTGCCATGGGCTGCAAGAAGATCGTCCTCATGCTCTCGTACCCTTCAGACGAGGTCGGCAACGAACTGGTCAGCATCGACAGGCTTGACGAGCACGGCATCAACCCCTACACCGATGTCCTCACCCTCGAACGCTACCGCGAGCTCTTCGGGTCCAACAAGCATGAGTTCACAGGCGTGGACTATGTGGAGTACTACTCAGAACTGATCCGCGACTGCGGCACCGATGTGGAGATCATCTTCGGCAACCGTCCCGGCAGCATACTGAACTACACCGACACCGTCATCACCTGCGACATCCACACCCGCGCCCGCACCAAGCGTATCCTCCGCAATCTCGGTGCCCGCATCGTACTGGGTATGGACGATATCCTCAACGAGCCCATCGAAGGAAGCGGATACAACGAACGTTACGGACTTCTCGGGTCCAACAAGGCAAATGAAGGGACGGTCAAACTCTTCCCCCGCAACTGCAAGCCCCTCGTCCTGGAAGTCCAGAAGCGCATCCTTGATGCCACGGGCAAGCACGTTGAAGTAATGGTCTACGGCGACGGCGCCTTCAAGGATCCGAAGGGCAAGATCTGGGAGCTCGCTGACCCCGTAGTCTCCCCCGCCTTCACCGACGGCCTCGTCGGCACTCCCAATGAGCTCAAGCTCAAGTATCTGGCCGACAACGACTTCGCCAGCCTCAGCGGCAAGGAACTCCGCGACGCCATCTCCGAAAGCATCCGTGCCAAGGACGGCAACCTCAAGGGCCAGATGGCATCCGAGGGCACCACTCCACGCCAGCTCACCGACCTGATCGGATCGCTCTGCGACCTCACAAGCGGCTCCGGCGACAAGGGTACGCCCATCGTACTGGTCCAGGGCTATTTCGACAATTACACCTCCGAATAGAGAGTATTCACCAAAACCTAAAACAATATGAAAAAAATCATCACCATCATCTCCGTATGCCTTGCCGCCGTCCTTCTGAACGGCTGCAAGGGCACATCCGACAAACCCAGGTTCGAGGGCATCGCCGACATCGGCAAGGTCTCGACCCCTGGAGTAATGGAGTATGACGCGGCGAACGACGTATACACCGTTTCTGCCGCCGGTGTCAACCTCTGGTTCGCCACTGACGCCGCCAGCATCGTCTGGATGAAGGTCAAGGGCGATTTCGAAATCAGCGGCGACATCGACTTCGTCGGAGAAGGCGTGAACCCCCACCGCAAGCTCGGCTTCATGATCCGCGAGGACCTTACCGATAACTGCGCCTATGCCGATATCGCCGTCCACGGCGACGGCCTGACATCGCTCCAGTACCGCAAGGCACGCGGCGAAGATACTTTCGAGACCGGTTCCGAGCAGGGCAAGGCCCCCACGACCATCTATCTTGCCCGCCACGGAAACGCCATCACGGCCCGCTCCGGCAAGGGTACCCTCCCCGACTACGATGAAGCCGCGGTCGACCTCAACCTCCCGGAGGAGTGCTACGTCGGCCTGTTCCTGTGCTCCCACGAGGAGGACGTGGTCGAGACCGGCCACTTCAGGAACGTAACCTTCAAGCAATAGACAAAATACCGGGCAGTGCGGCAGGATTATTGTATTATTGTCTTGAAAACATCTTATATTTGTACGATTTTTAGAACAGTAATACAATGACCAGATTCTTCGCGGCACTGTCCGTACTCTTTGTCATCACAGCGTTTTCCACTTCAGCCCAGAACGTCAGGACCGTCGACAAGGACGGCACGATCATCATCAACACCACAGAGATCGGGGAGGAGTTCATCGGCCACCACGCCACCACCCCTGTCGAGATCAAGGTATTCAAGGGCAAGATAACCGACATCACCGCCCTCCCCAGCGACGAAACCCCGTCTTTCTATGAGAAAGCCATAGAGGTCCTCAAAGCCTTCATAGGCATGACCGTAAAGGAAGCGGCAGCAGCCGAAGTAGATGCGGTTACAGGAAGTACAATGTCCTGCAAAGCATTGATAAACAACGTCAAGGAAGGTCTCAAATACGTCGACGGAGAGCCGAAGAAATAATCCCTCAGAATAGTTTTCTAGAGTATTTCCTCGATGAGAGGAAGGATGGACAGGTCGGCTGGAAGCCAGGCGACCGAGTGTAGTTCGCCCGCTGCAAGCCAGCGGGCGGCTTCGTGTTCTACCAGGTGCAGGTCGCCGCTGAGGATAGAGCAGCGGTAGCAGTGCATCGTCAGATGGAACGACGGATAGTCGTAGTCGACGGTGCAAAGGTAATCATCTACTGATATCTCGGTCTCGAGTTCCTCGGATATCTCCCGGCGCAAGGCATCCTCGCGGGTCTCCCCCGCCTCGACCTTTCCGCCCGGAAACTCCCAGTAATCCTTCCATTCGCCGTACCCGCGCTGGGTAGCGAACAACCGGCCGTCATGTACGATGACAGCCGCCACGACTTCGATACTCTTCATATTCAGCAAGATACGCTGCAAGCCTGACAATGGCCGTCAATCATCGTCCTCTTCGGACCCAAATACTCCTTTCAAGAACGAAGACGCCTCATCGATGGCATCCTGCAGGGCATTGTCGATGGTAGAAGCGCCTTTACGTAGCATAAGCCTCGTGTATTTGCCGAGGGCTTCGTTTATACGCTCGCGCTCTTCCTTAGTGTAGGCCTTATAGGTGTCCTTATACTCCTGGGTGAGGGCCTCATACTCTTTCAAGGACTTCTCCCAGTCAGCATCAGTATACTTTTCGCAGTTGGCTTCAGTCTTGGCGACGAAGCTTTCCACCCGCTGGTCCAAGGGGCGTGTACAGCCGGCCAATACGAGCAGGCCGACGGCGAGGATGATCAATGATTTAATTCTCATGGCAGAATGCTTTATTACGTGTCAAATATAATTCTTTTGCCATTGAAAACAAAACGGACACAGAACGGGGGGTCCGGGAATCAAATGTCTAGCATCGCTTCGCAGGCGGTGAGGACGTCCTGGAAGGTGCGTTCGAAATCGCCTGTGTACCAGGGGTCGGCAACGTCGCGTCCGCTGCCTGTGTATGACATCATCAGATGGATCTTCTGCTGCGGATCGGAAGGGATGATGTGCCTGATCCAGCGGAGGTTGCTGGAATCCATGCAGATGATGCGGTCGAAACGGTCATAGTCCTCCGGAACGACGGTACGAGCCCGCTTGGCGGGGTCGAACCACACCCCGTGCTGGTTCAGGCAGCGTTTCGCGGGCGGGTAGATGGGATTGCCGTACTCCTCGTCTGACACTGCCGCGGACTCGATGTAGAAAGAATCCTGAAGTCCCCTGGACTTGACCAGGGCCTTCAGGATGAATTCGGCCATCGGCGAGCGGCAGATATTGCCGTGGCACACGAAAAGTATGCGTGTCATGCTAGCGTTTCTTCAGCGGGATATACTCCTCCTCGGAAGTGATGCACTTGTACGCGGGGCGTATGATGCGGCGGCCTTCGAAGTTGAGTTCCTCGTTGCGGTGCGCACACCAGCCGACGATGCGGGCCATTGCGAAAAGCGGGGTGTAGATCTCGCGCGGGATGCCGATGCAGTCATAGACGAAGCCCGAGTAGAAGTCGACGTTGGCGCACAGGATCTTACCGTCACCCTTCACTTCGTAAATGGTGCGGATGGCCACCTTCTCGATGCGCTCCATGAAGTCCAGTTCGGCCAGACGGCCCTTCTCGGCGGCCAGTTCCCTGGCCATCTCCTTGAGCAGGACAGCGCGCGGGTCGGACTTGGTATAGACCGCGTGGCCGATGCCGTAGACGAGGCCGGAGCCGTCGAACGCGTCGCCCGCCAGCAGCCTGCGGATGCAGGCAGCTATCTCCTCCTCGTCATTCCAGTCCTTGATCTCCTCTTTCATGAAGGCGATCATGTCGCAGACCTTGAGGTTGGCTCCGCCGTGCTTGGGACCCTTCAGGGAGCCGATGCCGGCTGCTATGGAAGAGAACGTGTCGGTGCCGGTGGAGGAGGTAACGCGGACCGTGAAGGTGGAGTTGTTACCTCCGCCGTGCTCCGAGTGGAGTATAAGCAAAAGGTCGAGCGTGCGGGCGTCGAGTTCTGTGAAGCCGTTGCCCTTGAGCATATACAGGAAGTTCTCGGCCAGAGAGAGTCCGGGCTGTGCATCGCGGATGTGCAGCGAGCGGCCGTGATGGTGGTGCCTGTACATGTTGAAGGCATATGCGATGGTCGCGGGGAATTTGGAGATGAGTTCCACGCTCTGGCGCATGAGGTTGTCACGTGACACGTCGTCGGGGTTCTCGTCGAATGTGTAGAACTCCATCACGCTGCGCGCAAGGATGTTCATGATGTCGTCACCCTCGAGCTCTATGATGTGAAGGATGGTCTTCTGCTCCAGCGGCATATTGTCGAAGATCAGGTCCTTGAAGGACTGGAGTTCCTCGGCGTCCGGCAGACGGCCGGAGAGCAGCAGGAAGCAGATCTCCTCGTAGCCGAAACGCTTCTCCTTCATGATGGCGTGGACGAGGTCCTTCACCTCATATCCGCGGAAATACAGCCGTCCTTCGACGGGCAGGATGCTGCCATCCTCCTGACGCTCGTAGCCGACGACATTGCCGATGTTGGTGAGTCCTACCAGCACGCCGGTGCCGTCCTCGTTGCGCAGTCCCCTCTTGACGTCGAGTTTCTTGAAGAGCGCCGCATCCATCCGGGTGCAGGACTTCATCTCGTCCGAGAGCTTGTATATCAGATATTCGTTGAGATTCTTCCTTGTCATAGCAGTCCGATAAGATGATTGGTGAATTCGCGCGTGCCCATCGCCTTGCCGTTCGGCATCAGCCGGGCCAGGTCCGCCGTGGCGCATCCTTCGGCGAAGGAGCGCTCCAGGGCGTCGTAGATGAGCCCTGCAGCCTCGTTCCAGCCGATATGCTCGAGGAGCATTACGCCGGAAAGGAGGTTGGAGCAGGGGTTGACGACATCCTTGCCCGCGATGTCCGGGGCTGTGCCGTGCGTGGCCTCGAAGATGGCGAGGCCGCTGTCGTAGTTGATGTTCGCCCCCGGGGAAATGCCGATGCCGCCGACCTGAGCGGCAAGCATGTCGGAGACGTAGTCGCCGTTGAGGTTGAGGGTGGCGATGGCGGAGTAGTCCTCCGGCTTTAGGAGGGCGTTCTGCAGGAAAGCGTCGCAGATGCAGTCCTTGATGACGAGTTTACCGGATGCGATGGCATCGCCGAACTCCCTCTGGGCCAGTTCGTAGCCCCATTTCTTGAAGCCTCCCTCGGTGAACTTCATGATATTTCCCTTGTGCACCAGGGTGACGGAGGGACGGTTGTGGTCTAGCGCGTAGCGGCACGCGGCGCGTACGAGGCGCTCCGTGCCCTCGCGCGAGACCGGCTTCACGCCGAAGGCGGAAGTCTCGGGGAACCTAACCTTGGTGACCCCCATCTCGTCGCGGAGGAAACCGTAGAACTTCTCCGCCTCGGGCGTGCCGGCCTCCCACTCGATGCCGGCATAGATGTCTTCGGTATTCTCCCGGAAAACCACCATATCGACGTTCTCGGGATGCTTTACAGGCGACTCGACGCCCTTGAACCAGCGCACGGGCCGCAGGCATACGTAGAGGTCGAGGGTCTGGCGAAGGTAGACGTTGAGCGAACGGATGCCGCCGCCAACCGGGGTCATGAGAGGGCCCTTGATGCCCAGGCCGTATTTGCGGAAGGCGTCGACCGTGGCGTCGGGCATATAGCTGCCGTATTTCTCGAATGCGGAGCCACCGGCAGGGACTTCCAGCCAGTCGATGTGCCTGGGACCGCCGTAGGCCTTCTCCACCGCTGCGTCGATCACGCGCATCATGGAGGAGGTCACCTCGGGTCCGACGCCGTCACCCTTGATATAAGGTACTGTCAATGATTCCATATCTGTCCGTTAAGTTCGTTAAAACCCGTTGCGTCCAGCCGACAAGGCGTTGAGGGCGGAACCGGCGCGGAGCCAGCCTATCTGCTGGTCGTTGTAGCTGTGCCTGGCCTGGAAGCCTTCCTCGGTGCCGTCAGCGTGCTGCAGGAGCACCGCCACCGGCTCTCCGGGCTTGAGGGCGGAGCAGGCGACGCTTATGCGGTCGTCCTGGCGGACCCTGGCATAATCGGCTGAATCCATGAAGGTCAGGGCGAGCACGCCCTGCTTCTTGAGATTGGTCTCGTGTATGCGGGCGAAACTCTTGGCGATAATCGCCTTCACGCCCAGATAGCGGGGTTCCATGGCTGCATGCTCGCGGCTGGAGCCCTCTCCGTAGTTATCCTCGGCGACGATGACGCTGCCGCCTTCGGCGTCACGCAGTTCCGCAGCGCGCTGCGCGACCGGAACGCCGGACACACCGGTGAAAGCGTCGGTGGCGCCGAGCAGGAGGTTCTGCGAGATGTTCTGCAGATGGCCGCGGAAGCGGAGCCAAGGACCTGCCATCGAGATGTGGTCGGTCGTGCACTTGCCCGCGGTCTTGATAAGGAGCGGCAGACCGACGAAGTCCTTGCCGTCCCAGGCCGGGAAAGGCTCCAAGCGCTGGATGCGCTCGCTGGCCGGGTCGATCTCGGGCTCAGGGCTTCCAGGGACGGGGGCCTGGTACCCCGCGGCGCCGACGGCGAAGCCCTTCGGAGGGAGTTCGTCGACGCAAGGGGAGGCAAGGCCCTCCGGCAATGTGAATGTGCCGCTGAAAGCCAGCGCAGCCGCGATCTGGGGCGAAACGATGAACGCGTGCGTATTGGGATTGCCATCTGCGCGCTTCGCGAAATTACGGTTGAAGGAAGTGACGATGGTGTTGGGCTTGCCGGCTTCCTTCTCCGGGACATCGCGCTTCCACTGGCCTATGCATGGGCCGCAGGCGTTCGCCATGATCACGGCGCCGGCCTTGCGCAGCACAGCCAGCAGGCCGTCACGCTCCGCAGTGGCCTTGATGGTCTCGCTGCCGGGGTTGACTATTATCCTGGCCTTGGGCTGCATGCCGGCGGCAAGCGCATCGCGCACAACCGCCGCAGCCGCCGCCAGGTCCTGGTAGGATGAATTGGTACAGGAGCCTATCAGGCTGACCTCTATCTTCTTGGGAAATCCCTTCTCCGCTACGCGTGCAGGCATCTGCGACAACGGACAAGCGGCATCGGGCGTGAAAGGGCCGTTGACATATGGCTCCAGTTCGGAGAGGTCGATCTCAATCACCCTGTCGTAATACTCCTCGGGATGCGCGAGGACCTCGTCGTCAGCACGCAGGTGCTCCTCGTTCATCACGGCCATCGTGGCCACTGCCGCACGGCCTGTGGCCTTGAGGTATGCTACCATTTTGGCGTCGAAGGGGAAGACGGAGCAGGTCGCGCCGACCTCCGCACCCATATTGCAGATTGTCGCCTTTCCGGTGCAGGAGATGGTCTTGGTGCCTTCTCCGAAGTATTCTATGATAGCGTTGGTACCGCCCTTGACGGACAGGATACCAGCCAGTTTCAGGATCACATCCTTGGGGGAAGCCCAGCCGGAGAGGCTTCCGGTGAGTTTCACACCGATGAGCTGGGGAACCTTGAGTTCCCATTCCATTCCGGTCATTACGTCCACGGCATCGGCTCCTCCAACTCCGATTGCGAGCATTCCGAGACCTCCGGCATTGGGGGTGTGCGAGTCGGTTCCGACCATCATCCCGCCCGGGAAAGCATAGTTCTCAAGGATGACCTGATGGATGATGCCCGCCCCCGGCTTCCAAAAGCCCATACCGTAACGCGACGCCGCAGCAGCCAGGAAGCCATACACTTCACTGTTGGTCCTGTAGGCCTCCGGGAGGTCGGTTTCTGCACCCTTGCGGGCGCAGATGAGATGGTCGCAATGGACGGTAGTGGGAGCGCAGACCTGGTCCCTGCCGGCATTCATGAACTGAAGGACGGCCATCTGTGCGGTGGCGTCCTGCATGGCGACCCTGTCCGGGCGGAAGCAGGCGTAGCTGCCGCGAGCCGGCTCGGGCGAGCCGGGTTCGTATAAATGTGCGAAAAGGATTTTCTCTGCCAGTGTCAGCGGCCTCGCCATCGCGGCCTTTGCGACTTTCACCCGGGCTCCATACGTTTCGTAATGGGTCCGGATCATGTCCATATCGTAAATCATGGTCTTCAGGCGGTTTTGCCGGGATAGGCCTCGAGCGCCGCTGCGAGGACCTTCATGGCCTTTTGGAGTTCGGGGACTTCAAGGACGTATGCGATGCGGACCTGGTTCTTTCCGACACCCGGGGTACGGTAGAACGAGGCGGCGGGGGTGACCATGACCGTCTGTCCGTCAAGACGGAAGTCGGTAAGCAGCCACTTGGCGAAGGCCTCGGCGTCGTCGACCGGAAGTTCAGCAACCGTGTAGAAGGCGCCGTAAGGCACCGGCGTGAAGACGCCGGGCATGGCGTTGAGCGCCGCTACGGCCGTGTCGCGCCGGCGGATGTACTCCTCGCGCACCTCGTCGAAATACTCCTGCGGAGTGTCCAGGGCGCCGATGGCGGCGTACTGCCCGAACACGGGAGGGCAGAGGCGCGACTGCGCGAACTTGAGCGCAGCAGCCATCACGTCCTTATTGCGCGAAGCAATCACTCCGATGCGGGCGCCGCACAGATTGTAGCGCTTGGAGACGGAGTCGACGAGGATGACGTTCTGCTCGCATCCGGGGATGTTCATGGCGCTGAAATGCGGCTCGTCGGTATAGCAGAACTCGCGGTAAACCTCGTCCGAGATGAGGAACAGGCCGTGCCTGAGGCAGAAATCCCCAAGCCTGAGCATCTCCTCGCGGGTGAAGAGTTTGCCCGAAGGGTTGCAAGGGTTGCAGAGGAGTACGGCCTTGGTCTTCGGAGTGACGAGCTTTTCGAACTCGCTGATGTCAGGGACCTTGAACCCCTCGCGGATGTCCGTATGCACCGCCTTGAGCGTCAGTCCGTTGAGGAATGCGAAAGTCTGATAGTTGGTATAGAAAGGCTCGACGACGATGATCTCGTCGCCGGGGTCGGCGGCGATCTGCATCGCGACGGCGAAAGCCTCGCTGCCCGCCACCTCCACCAGGAGGTCGGACACCTCGATGTCTATGCCGATCTTCTTGTAATACTTCTCGACGAGTCCTTTCCTAAGTTCGATGAGGCCGGCGGAGTTGGTGTAGGAGAGATGATGCATCGACTCGCACTTCTTGATGACGGCGTCGATGGCACAGTCCGGGGACTTGATGTCCGGAGCACCCACGTTGAGATGATAGACCTTTACGCCGCTGGCTTCTGCGGCCTCGGAGAACGGAACGAGCTTCCTGATGGCGGAAGCAGGCATCGCCTGAACCTTGGAGGAGGTTCTCGGAGCATTTGAAGAACTCATAAATATACACTATTGACTAACTACTTCCGCAATATACGAATTAATTTTTAAAAAATATTCAAAATGCGAAAAAAATGATGCCGGACTGGCACCAATGAGCCGATAAGTGTATGTCCGAGGCTTATTTCTGCTTGGATTTCCTGTCGGAAGACCTTCCGATGCCGAACACGCTGATGTTGTTTATAAGGTAATCCACCGCAATCCCGGATGGTACATTATGGTAGCTGACGGTCAGGTCCACAACTCCCCTGAGCGGCCGCGTGACGGAGTTCAGTCTCTTGAGACGCTTGCCCAGTCCCGGATCGTTCTCGACAATCTCGCACTTGAGGGTGTTATCCATCGAAGGATTGAACTTCATCCCCTTGACCGTGACAGTGGAAGAGCCGCGCCAGACGATCTCGTCATAGACGAACACGCTGGGAGCAAGCTCTACTGCCCGAAGGAACTGCTTCTGCTTGTTGGGCGAGCGGAGCGTGTCGGAAAAATGCATGGTCTTGGGTTGTTTGCGGAGCAGGTCCTTGTAATCCTCCTGCTTCTGAGCGAAGGAAGGGAGAGTGAACAGTACGACAGCAAACAGCGCCAGGATATATTTGAAATGGTCCTTCATCTGGTCAATAATCTTCAAGGGGCAAATATACTAATTTTAGGCCAAGAACAAGAAGTGGGCCGTAAAGAAAGCGTTTTTTAAAGAAATTGCGTATCTTTACCGCCACTGTACTGAACCAAAACAGTAGAAATGAAGAAAACACTAGATGATATCTGCGCAGCCTATACGCTTGCAGATGAGGTGAAAGCGAAGGGTGTCTACCCTTATTACAGGCCTATTTCCTCCGGGCAGAATCCGATTGTCAGGATGGCGGACGGCAGCGAAGTGCTGATGTTCGGTTCCAATTCCTACCTCGGTCTTTCCGACGACCCGCGTCTTAAGGAGGCCGCCATCAAAGCCATAGAGAAATACGGCTCGAGTTGTTCGGGAAGCCGCTTCCTTAACGGAACGCTCGACATCCACGAGGAACTCGAGGCGAAGCTCGCACGCTTCGTAGGCAAGGAAGCCGCAGTGACTTTCAGCACGGGCTTCCAGGTCAATCTCGGCGTCGTCAGCAGCCTGGGATTCCGTGGAGGCTTCACTTTCCTCGATTCGCTCGACCATGCATGCATCATAGACGGCAGCCGCCTGGGTTTCAGCCAGGTCAGGAAATTCCCCCACAACGACATGGCCGGCCTCGAGAAGAAACTCCGCGGCGTTCCCAAGGGCGCCTACAAATTCATCGTCGTGGACGGCATTTATTCGATGGAGGGCGATCTGGCAAAACTTCCCGAGATCGTGGCACTTTGCAAGAAGTACAACGCCAGCGTGATGGTGGACGACGCCCACGCACTCGGAGTAATAGGCAAGAACGGTTCCGGAACCGCCAGCCATTTCGGGCTGACCGACAGGACAGACCTCATAATGGGCACGTTCTCAAAGAGTTTCGGATCGCTCGGAGGCTTCATCGCCGGCAACAATACCGTCATCAACTTTTTAAAGCACAACTCCCGCTCGCTGATTTTCAGCGCATCCATGACCCCCGCTGCCGTTGCCGCCGCATCGAAGGCACTGGACATCATGATCGAGGAGCCCGAGCGCCGGGACAACCTCTGGAAGGTCACCCGCCTCGCGCATCAGGCCTTCAGGGATGCCGGCTTCGACATCGGCCGTACCGAGTCCCCCATCATCCCGCTGTTCGTCCGCGACACCATCAAAGCGATGACCGTCGTCAGGAAAGCCTACGACCGCGGCGTCTTCGTCACCCCTGTCATCGCGCCTGCCGTTCCCGAGAACGACGTGCTGATCCGCTTCGCACTGATGGCCACGCATACCACCGACCAGGTCGACCAGGCGGTGGAGGTCCTCACCGACATCTTCAAGGAGCTAGAAATCATCCCTTAAGCAATATGGTCATCCTCATCACCGGCATCACCTCAGGATTCGGCCGCGCGATGGCGCAGCGGCTGTCCGCCGACGGGCACAAGGTCTACGGCACGCACCGCAAGGCCCAGGACCTGCTCCCCGGCGTCACCTACATAAGGGCCGACGTGCAGTCGGATGAGGACTGTGAAGCAGCCGTCAAGCAGGTCATCGATGCCGAGGGACGCATCGACGTCTTCATCAACAACGCCGGTATGGGCATAGGCGGTCCGCTGGAGTTCTGCTCCCTCGAGGACGCACGCCGCCAGATGGACATCAACTGGATGGGAATGGTGCGCTTCCTGCACCACGTGCTTCCAGTGATGCGTAAGCAAGGAGAAGGCAAAATACTGTGTTTCAGCTCCATAGGTGGTCTTATGGGACTCCCCTTCCAGGGGTTGTACTCCGCCTCCAAGTTCGCCATCGAGGGCTACTGCGAGGCACTGCGCCTCGAGACCAAAGCCTTTGGCATACAGGTGGTGGTCATCGAACCCGGAGACTTTGCCACCTCGTTCACCGCGCAGCGCAAGAGCGTCGCGGCTCCCGAGGCGTATGAGGTCTACAAGACCTACGCCAAGTCCCTGGAGAGCATCGAGCATGACGAGACCACAGGCCTCAAACCCGAATACCTGGCAGCCAAAGTCTCAAAGATCGTCCGCAAGAAACGTCCGCGTTACCATTATATCATCTCGACGCTCGAGCAGCGCCTGTCCGTGACGCTCAAGGCCATCCTGCCCCCGAGCTGGTTCGCGCGCATCCTCGGAGCGTACTACCATCTTTGAACAAGGTCGTAAACAAATAGCCCTATGGAAACCACCAAGAAACTCTATCTAGTAAAGGAAGGGAAGAAAGTCTGCGGACTTTGCAACGGTATCGGAGAGTATTTCGAGATCGACCCTACAATCATCCGTCTCGCATGGCTGGGATTCGTATTCATCGGAGGAACCGGCCTGCTGGCCTATTTCATCGGAGCACTTATCGTTCCGACGAAGCCGAAGGACCTTTAACGGTACGGTAGATCCTGTAGCCCGTAGCGGCTACCAGTATCGACATCAGGGGCGAAATAATATTGAAGAAACAATAAGGCAGATACTCGAGGGTAGGGACCTTGAGTACCGTGGCTTGTGTCATTCCGCAGGAGTTCCAGGGGATCAGCACAGAAGTCACGGTCGCCGAATCTTCGGTAGAGCGGCTCAGAAGCCTGCTCTCGAAGCCCTTTTCCTTATACAGGTCCTTGTACAGGTTGCAGGTGAGGATGATTGACAGATACTGGTCGCCGGTGACCATATCCGCGAAAAGGCCGGTTCCGACCGTCGAGGCCACAAGCGGAGTCCGTCCTGAGATACGGCGCGTCAGCATCCTTGTGATGCTCTGGATCATACCTGCCCCGGTCATGGCCCCGCCGAAAGCGGCGGCGCAGAAAATCAGGAAGACAGTGCTGAGCATCCCGTTTATGCCCCTGGTGGACACCAGCGGGTCCAGGACGGCATTGCCGGTCTGGACGGCGGTGTCGCCGTACCAGGTGACGAAGAGGCCGCGGAAAGTGGCGGCGAAGCCGGAGGGGCCGCCGCCGATGGCGGCGACGATGCCGGGCTGGGCCAGCAACGCGGCCACGCCGGCCATCAGCGCCGCAAGCATCAGCGTGACGACAGCCGGCACGCGCTTGTAGATAAGGAAACCCGTAGCAACCGGGACCAGCAGCAGCCAGGGGCTGATGCGGAACGCACCGTGCAGGGCGTCCGAGAACTCCCCTGCCCTCATCGCCTCGCCAGGATCGTGCAACAGGCTGACTACCAGGAAGATTATGCAGGCAATAGTGAACGACGGCACCGTCGTTATCATCATATAACGGATATGCGTGAAGAGAGGCGTTTCACTTACTGAGGAGGCGAGCACCGTCGTGTCGGAAAGCGGGGAGACCTTGTCGCCGAAATATGCGCCGGAGATAATGGCACCTGCAGTCCAAGCCTCGGAATAGCCCAGCGCCACGCCGATACCCAGGAAGGCCACGCCTATGGTGGCGATCGTAGTCCAGGAACTTCCGGTCACGACCGAAACCAGCGCGCTTATCAGGCACACGGCAAGAAGGAAAAACTTGGGGCTCAGAATCTTGAGACCATAGCAGATAAGTGTCGGGACGATGCCGCTGACCATCCAACTGCCGGCGATGGCTCCAATCAGCAGCAGAATGATGACTGCAGTGCCGATGGAGCGGATGTTCTCCGCAATAGCCGACTCTATGGTCTTCCACGGAGTATGGTAGATGAGGGTGGAAAGGGCTATCGTGACGCCCGTGCACAGCAGGAGCGCCACCTGGCTGCCCCCGTCGAGTGCGCCGGAGCCGAAGTGCTTGATGACGAAGAAAAGCAGGACGACCAGCAGGGCGAAAGGTATGAGGGAGACCTGCCAGCCCGGAGTCCTGCCCTGTGGGGAATGATTCATGGCAGGATATCAGGGAGTTACTGTTTCTTAACAGGGTCGCAGGTAAGTCCGACGCCGAGCTTCTTGAAGATCTTGCGGTCCACCTCGCTGAGCATGACCGTGGAGTGCACCTGGCAGCCCTTGAGCTGCGGCAGGCACGCCAGTGCCCGGCGGCAGTTGGTATCGGTCGGGCTGAGCACGGAAAGCGCCACGAGCACCTCGTCGGTGTGCAGGCGCGGGTTTTTGCCATGCAGATAGGTGACCTTGGTCTTCTGTATGGGCTGTATCATGCTCTGCGGGAGGAGCTTGGTCTGATGGTCTATGTCAGCCAGATACTTGATGGCGTTGAGGATGAGGGCAGCGCTCGGACCGAGCAGCGAACTGGTCTCGGCCGTGATGAGCGTGCCGTCCTCGAGCTCGATGGCTGCCGAGGCCACGCCGGATTTTTCCTTGCGCTCCTTGGCGGCGACGGTGCAGCGGCGGTAGTCGGTCGTGATCTTGGCCTGCTTCATCACAAGCGCTATCTTGTTGACTTCGTTGTCATTGCAGTCACCTTCAGCAAGCTGTCCGAGAGCCGTGTAGTAACGGCGGATGATCTCGTGGCGGGCGGCGTCGCAGCAGACGTCCTCGTCCGAGAGACAGTAGCCTATCATATTGACGCCCATGTCGGTGGGCGACTTGTAAGGATTCTCGCCGTATATACCCTCGAAAAGTGCGTTGAGCACGGGGAATATCTCTATGTCACGGTTGTAGTTGACGGCCGTGGAGCCATAGGCTTCGAGGTGGAACGGGTCGATCATGTTCACGTCGTTGAGGTCGGCCGTGGCCGCTTCGTAAGCGAGGTTGAGGGGATGCTTGAGCGGGAGGTTCCAGATAGGGAAAGTCTCGAACTTGGCGTATCCGGCCTTGATGCCGCGCTTGTGCTCCTGGTAGAGCTGGCTCAGGCAGACCGCCATCTTGCCGCTGCCCGGGCCGGGGGCAGTGATCACCACCAGCGGACGGGTGGTCTCGACATAGTCGTTCCTGCCGAAGCCCTCCTCCGAGTCGATGAGGGCGACGTTCTGGGGATAGCCCTCGATGGTATAGTGGTAATAGACCTTGATGCCCATACGCTCCAGGCGGCGCCTGTATGCATCGGCGCTGGACTGGCCGTTGTAGTGCGTGATGACGACCGAACTCACGAGGAAACCGCGGTTCATGAACTCGTCGCGCAGGCGCAGGACATCTATGTCATAGGTGATGCCGAGATCGCTGCGGATCTTGTTTTTCTCGATGTCCACAGCGCTGATGACGATGACTATTTCGCAGTCGTCGATGAGCTGTGAGAGCATCTTGAGCTTGCTGTCGGGTTCGAAACCCGGCAGAACGCGGCTGGCGTGAAAATCGTCGAAAAGCTTGCCTCCGAACTCCATATAGAGCTTGTCACCGAACTTTGCGATGCGCTCCTTGATATGCTCGGACTGGATTTTTAGATACTTTTGATTGTCGAACCCGTATTTCATAACGGGATACAAATATAACAAGTCTCCCTTTTCCGGCAAAATTTTTTTCTATATTTGTCCGTACATGGAAAGACAGAGGATAATAGACATAAAGGACGGTCAGACAGGCAATCCCGCATTGAGGATGGCCAGCCCGCTGAACCTCACCATATACGACGGCGAGCAGGTGGCCATCGTCGGAGACAACGCCGCCGGCAAGACCCGGCTGGTCGAAGCCCTGACGGGCGTTGCTCCTGTCCAGGGCACGGCTCTCCGCTTCGACTTTTCCCCCTCTCCCCTGCGGCTTGTCGGCGAGAATGTCAAGTATATCGCGTTCCGCGACACATACGACGGCGCCGACACCAATTATTATCTGCAGAAGCGCTGGAACCGCCAGGACATCGACGACGATATGCCCACGGCGGGCGCGTTGCTCGAGCGGGCGTTCGAGGCCGCGGAGAACGGCTCAGGCCGTCTCCTGGACGCGGCCGCCCGGGCCCGGCTGCACGATCGGCGGGTTGAACTGCGCGACAGGCTCTACGCCCTCTTCGGGCTGGACGCCCTGCTTGACAAGTTCATCATAACCCTTTCCAGCGGTGAACTCCGCAAGTTCCAGCTCACGCGCACGCTGCTCGCCATGCCGCGCGTGCTGGTGCTGGACAACCCCTTCATCGGGCTCGACGCCGCCACGCGGGACTCGCTGTCGGAACTTCTGGGCGCCCTGACGGAAGAGATGCATCTGCTGATCATCCTCGTAATGCCCCGCGTGGACGTGATGCCTCCGTTCATCACACACGTCATCCCCGTCTCCGGCCTGGACATCCTTCCAAAAATATCCGCCGCCGATTATCGCCTTAACGAAGATTACTCATTCAATCTGCCCGGAATGACAGACACCATCCTGTCACTCCCCCATAAGGACCTGTCCGCCGAACCCTTTTACCCAGCCGGCCCCGACCCTGAGATCGTCCGCTGCACCAAGGTCACCATCCGATACGACGACCGTATCATCCTGAACGATTTCGACTGGGTCGTACGCGAAGGCGAACGCTGGGCCCTCACCGGCCAGAACGGCTCCGGCAAATCCACGCTCCTCTCGCTGGTCTGCGCGGACAACCCCCAGGGCTATGCCTGCGACATCGCCCTCTTCGGGCACAGGCGCGGCTCCGGCGAAAGCATCTGGGAGATCAAGCGTCACATCGGATATGTCAGCCCAGAGATGCACAGGGCCTACATGAAGAATATAGCCGCCCTGGACATAGTCGCCAGCGGCCTTTTCGACACTGTCGGCCTTTTCATGCATCCGACTGAGGATCAACTGGATACCTGCCGGAAATGGATGCGTATCTTCGGAATCGAAGACCTCGCGGACAGGCCGTACCTGAGACTCTCGAGCGGCGAGCAGCGGCTCTGCCTGCTCGCCCGCGCCTTCGTCAAGGATCCGGAACTCCTGATCCTTGACGAACCGATGCACGGCCTCGATCTGCGCCACTGCGCCCGCGTCAAGGCCATCATCGACGCCTTCGTCCAGCGTCCCCGCAAGACCCTCGTGATGGTCACCCACTTCGAGTCCGAACTCCCCTCCTGCATCAACCGCCACCTGCGGCTCATCCGCACTGCATAGCGTTTTTACGTCTAAGGACAAGGCAGTGCCGCTGATGGAGCATTTTCCGCGGAATCAGTGGCACTGCCTTGTCCTTAGATATCAGATATCAAATAATAGAGGTCAGAAAAATCAACCGTTGGCCTTACGAGCGAATTCGAAAAGGGCTACGGGCAGGTGGCAGTAGCCGTCGGGATTCTTGTCGAGATAATCCTGATGGTACTCCTCCGCCGGGTAGAAATTCTGCAGAGGCAGCTTCTCGACGGCAAGTTCCTTGCCCAAAGCTTGCCGAACTGCGCCATAGACCTTATCAATCACGGGGAGGTCCTCAGGATCAGTATAATAGATACCAGTCCTATACTGCGTACCTTCATCCTCTCCCTGCTTGTTCAGGCTCAGCGGATCGATGGACTTGAAATAGAGGTCCAGAAGGAGTTCAAGGCTCACGACCGACGGATCGTACTTGATGCGCACCGTCTCGGCAAAGCCGGTATCACCGTGCTTCACCTGCTTGTAGGAAGGGTTCGCGAAACTTCCGTTTGCAAAACCGGTCTCGGTCTCCACGACGCCCCTGACCTGCTTGAAATAGTGCTCGGTGCCCCAGAAGCACCCGCCGGCGAGATAGATTTCCTTGAACTGGACCATAGTCATAAGTGTTTGATTTGATTTGCAAATATAGTTCTTACAATCAAATAAACAACTTTCCCCGGTGAAATCAATCGGGCACTTTCTTACCCCACCACGTGGAGTTAAGATACTTCTCCGTACCGGCGTAGACTAACGTCGCGACGCGCGGAGAAGCCTCCCAGTCTGCCTCGCGGGACACGACCACGACGACGGTATTGGACGCGGTCTTGAGCGTAAGATACTGCTTGGCAGCGTCATATGACCAGCTACCGGAAAGGGCGCCGGACATCGTACCGTCAGCTTTCAGGACAAGTTTGGAGGAGGTATCCTGTTTGCCGTAATCGTACTTCAGGTTGATGTGCTCCCAAGTCCCGGCAATCTCTTCGACGGTGACGGGCGACTTGTCCGACAGGCCGGCGTAGCGCTCAGGAAGCGCGATTGGCCATAGGTCGTCAAGCGCTTCCGCCGACGAAGGGCACCAGGCGATACGGCGTATATGTCCCATCATCACGGCGTTCGGCGCATTGCCTCCGGCAGTGTCCGGAAGCCTCGCCTGCGAAGCATAGAACCAGTCGCCGGTCCCTTCCTGCTGGAAGACGGCACAGTGCGAGATGCCGACCCAGCCGAAACCCTTGGAGAATTTATATGGATGGGTGACGATGGGATAGCAGTCGCCCCGGGCATTGGTGAAGTTGCGTCCGGTGATGTCATAGTAAGGTCCTTCGATCTTATCGCTGCGGACAACGCGGGTGTTGTAAGGCACGTCGAGTCCGTCGTAAGCCATGAACAGATAGAAGTATCCGTCCTTGTAGATAATCTCGGGAGCCTCGCTCCCCTGCCAGCGGGAGCCGTTGCGCGCACCTACTCGGGTGCCGAAACGCCTGGTCAGGTCGCTGACGGAATCAGCCCAGGGGTCGCCGAGGTCTTTCACCGGCATACCACTCGCAGGGTCAAGCTCCAGCAGCGCGAAACCGCTGTGCCAGGAACCGTGGATCAGGTAATGCTTGCCGTCAGCCACGATGTACGTCGGGTCTATAGCGTTGTAATAGAAATAGGCGTCGTCCCAGCTGTTTGCCGATGCGCGCTTCCAGCCGTCCTTGCCCTTGTCGGAGGACGAGCAAGTCACAAAGCCGTAGTCCGTCCAGTTGCCGGTCTCGGGCGACGTGGTCTCGGCCATGCCTATGAACGCGCGTTCGGTCCAGCTGCCGTCGAAGGCCTCGGAAGTCTTCTTTCCGCTCTTGATGTAATTGTTTACGACTATGCAGTAGTACATCCTGAGTTTCTCCACTCCGTTCACATTGACAGTGCGCACCACCGGGGCCCAGAAGCCATAGGAGAGATTGTCGCGACCGATGATTTCCAGTCCCATCCTCCTGCGGATCTCGTTCAGGCGGGTGTACACCCAAGAAGGAGCCTCTGCGAAGGGGCCGGGTACATACGACCAGTTCACCAGGTCCTTGGAGCGTTTGCCCGGGAAATGGGCGTGGCTGGACTCGAGATGGGCGTTGCCGTACGACGCGTCCGTATTGAACATATAATAGTACCCGCCGAAATAAGCGACCGAAGGGTCGTGGACATTCGCCAGGTTCCACCTGTCCTTGTTCGACCAGCCTGAGATGGACCGGTAGTCGTCGGAGTACGACGGGATGGTCTTGCCGTCCGTCACCGGCGGGACTGCCGCCGTCCCGTTCCAGGAACCGGTGCCCGCAGGCTTGATGGGTGTGTATGAGGTTTCATCCTGACCGGGAGTATCCGGAGTGACAGGAGTAACGGGATTGTCATCGGTATGTATGCCTTCCGGCTCGGCAGGGTCGCCGCAAGCGAACAGCAGGACAGCAAGTGACAGGACGCTGAATGAACGGAATAGTCTGAAATGCATCATCGGGCTCAAAAAGTATAATGGAGACGGGGCAGGAAGTCCCGTCTCCACAAATATAATCAAAAATCAGTGCACAACCATCAGAGGTTCACGACAGGGTGGACTTTACCGTAACGGGAGAGCCAGTCCGGTCCGTTGTCGGTATTGGAGTTGGCGGAGTTGCCGTGGATGTTCTTGTTGGCATTGCGGATACCCTGGAAGATAGGGAAATACTCGTGTCCGGGAGTGTAATACTTCATGGAGTAATCCGAAGCCGTGTTGACATCCAGTTCCTGTGTCGAGACGGGAGATCCCTCGGCAGTATCGAGAACGTAGCAGGTATGCTGGTTCATCTGGGCCATACGGCCGCTGTCGTAGAAGAATCCCCAACGGATCAGGTCGATGCCGCGGCCGTTCTCGCAACCGAACTCCTTGGGACGCTCCACGTTGGCGATCTGCTCGAAGAGCTTGTCGGCATTGGGGAAGTCGGCGAGGTTCAGCCCGGCAAGACCGGCGCGCCTGCGCACCTGGTTGATCCAGTCGATGGCCTGCTGGGTAGGACCGCTGATCTCGTTCTCGCATTCGGCTGCACGCAGGAGCACGTCGCTGTAGCGCATCAGACGGAGGTTGATGCCGCAATGCAGACCAGTCGTAATACTCTGATAGATATTGTTGCGAGCATTGGTGAACTTGGCGATGGAGATGCCGCCCTGCGTATTGTTGGCGCGAGGGGTGGCAGTGATCTCTTGCTGGTACACGACATTGCTGCGCGGATCGCCGTTGGGATAGGCAGCGGTCTTGGCACCGGTGTACGAACTGTATTCGGGCTCATAGGAGAGGATGGTCCAGTAAAGCCTGGGATCCAGGGTGCCGTCGGTGCAGCGCTCTGCCTTGAACAGGTTATAGAGCCAGGGCGAAGCGGCGAGGTCGCCCCAGCTTCCGAGCGGCTGCGGAGCATAGTTGGACTCCACAGCGTGGCCCTGGGTGGCGTTGGAACTGATGTTGACCGGGGTCCACTCCTCGTCGGAGCCGCCCATGCCGTAATCCAGGAACTGGACCTCGAAGAGGCTCTCGGCGTTGTTCTCGTAAGCGGCACCCTCGCGGAAATTGTCGCCATAGTCAGCCATAAGCTCATAGTGGCCGTACTTGCCGTTGATGATGTCCTTGAGGACGGCCAAGGCTTCGGTATAATTGTGACGGAACATCAGCACGCGGGCGTAATAACCGGCTGCTGCGCCGCTGGTAGCACGGCCCTTGGCCCACTCACCGCCGTCGTCGCGCGACGGAAGCAGGGACATGGCCTCCTTGAGGTCGGACTCGATCTGGTCAAGGATGACGTCCTGGGCTACGTTCTCGGCGTACATCGACTCGATCGAGGAATACTGGGAATACTCGATGAAAAGCGGAACCTCCTGATAATAGGTTGCCAGCGTATAATATGCCAGTGAGCGCAGGAAGAGTGCCTGTCCCTTGATCCTGTCGATGGAGGTGCCGGTCAGGCCGGACTCCTCTATCTTGGAAAGGACCAGGTTGCAACGGTTCACCACGTGGAAATTGTCGCGCCAGGGCCACTGGTCGCCAATGTCGATCTGGCCGGAGGAATTAAGATTGTCATAAGGAAGATACCACTGCTGCGAGGCGTTCCACACCTCGTCGCCGCGGACCGCGTCAAGGGTGTAACCCACGCGGGCGAAGGTTCCTTCCAGGCGGATGCGGTTGTAGCAGGCTACAAGCGCCTCCTGGAGGTCTGACTCGGTAAGACCGAAGTCATAGGTTGTCTGGTTGTTCGGATTCTTCACATCCAGGGCCGACTCGCAGGAGGCCAGGGAAGCGATGACCGCAAAGGCTGCCAGAACGTATGCTGTCTTTTTCATATGCTTGTTCATTTTGAGTTGGACACCTTAGAAGGAGAGTTTCACACCCAGCATTCCGGTAGCGGGGGCCGGGTAGGAGCAATAGTTGTAACCGGGCGTAAACGCGCCGCCGGCGAAGTCGATGTTGTAACCCCTGTACTTGCTGAGAGTGAAGAGGTTCTGGCCGGAGACGTAGATGCGTGCACTGCGGATGAAGCCACCCTCGGCGAAAGGAATGTTATAGCCGAGTTCGACATTGGCAATCTTCCAGTAAGCACCGTTCTGAAGGAAGCGGGAGCTGAACATGTCGTTGGTGATGGTTCCGGTGGACTTGTAGTAAACGCGCGGAACGGTCGTGCTCGGATTGGAAGGAGTCCAGGCGTTCAGCAGGTCTACGCTGCGGTTGGTCATGCCGTAGGAGCTGCGCAGGGTCAGGTCGACGAAGTCGAGGAGCTGGTAGCCGGCAGCGCCGAAGGTGGAGACGCTCAGGTCGAAGCCCTTGTACTCGAAACGGGCGCTGAGGCCGAACTGTACCTTGGGCATGCCGCTGCCGATGAAGGTCTGGTCATCCGCAGTGATCTGGCCGTCGTTGTTTACATCCTTATAGGCGACGTCTCCGGGCTGTGCACCGTTCTGGACGACGTGGGCGCCCTTCTCGTTGACACGGTTGTCGATCTCGGACTGGTTCTGGAAGATGCCTTCGTAGACATATCCGTAGAAGCGGCCGACTTCGGCACCGAGTTCGGTGCGCGTGTAGGCGTCGTTACGTGCTTCACCGGAAGGACCGAGGGAGACCACGGTGTTCTTCGGGAGGGTTACGTTGCCGGAGAACTCATACTTGAAATCGTTCTGGTAGTTGCGGTAGGCGGCGGAGAACTCGAGACCGGTGTTGCGCATGGAAGCGGCGTTCATAGTCACGCTCTCATTTGTGGCGCCGGCTTCGGCCGGAACGGGAACGCTGTAGAGAAGGTCCTCGGAGAGAGCGTTGTAATAATCGACGTTGAACTCAAGGGCGCCTCCGAACATCGCATAGTCGAGACCGATGTCCAGGGTCTTCTTCTTCTCCCAGTGGATGGCGGTGTTGACATAATTGGAGATGGAGGAACCGGTGACCTTGTTGCCGCCGAAACTGTAGGTGTAGTTCCCGCGCGCCATCGTGTCCATATACTGGTACTCGCCGATGTTCTCGTTACCGAGGATACCGTAGCTGCCGCGAAGTTTCAGGAGGCTGACAAGGTTGGAGTCGAAGGTAAAGAAAGGCTCGCGGTCGATGCGCCATCCTGCGGAGAATGAAGGGAACCAGTCCCAGCGGTCGGCGGAGGATAGGCGGCTCGAACCGTCGCGACGGACCGTCGCCTGGAAGAGGTAGCGGCTGTCGTAGTCGTAGGTGAGACGTCCGATGTAGGAAGCGAGAACGTGCTCGCTTTCAAAGGAGGATGCGTCGCGCTCGGCGGCATTCCCCACCTGGAGATAGTAAGGCTCGGGGAGGTTGTTGCCCCAGCCGGAGAGGGTATGGTAGAGTTCACGCTCGAAAGTCATACCGGCCACGGCGTTGAGATGGTGGAGGCCGAACTTGCCGTCATAGGTAAGATAGTTTTCCACGAGGAAGTCGCTGAAGCTGCGGTAACCCTCGGACAGGCGCTCGTTGCTCTTGGACAGGTAGTTGGTCGTACTCTGGATGAAGGACGGGACGAAGGTGAAGTCCTTGGCATAGGTGCGGCTGAAGGAAAGGTTGAAGTTATAGTCGAGCTTGTGGTTCTCGTTCTTCAGGCCGACCATGTCCAGCAAGTCCGCGGTCGCGGAACCGGTGGCGACGATGCGGTCGACGATGGTGTTGCGCTCGAGGAGGTTGTTGTACAGCAGCGGGTTGGTCATACGGATGTCGCCGTGCACGTCGTCATAGTAGGTACCGAAGCCCCAGGAGTCATAGTGGTACTCGGAGGCCGCGGAGATCCTGCGGTCGAGGAACCAGGTGTCCGGATCGTAGGCCTTGATGGTCGGAGGCATCAGCAGGGCGGAAGCCATGACCGGGTACTGGGTGCCGTAGAGACCCTGGACATACTCGTTGGCATTGGAAAGCGACATACTGTCCTGCGAACTGTGGGAATAGACGATACCTGTGCGGAACTTCAGGAACTTGACGTCGAAAGTGTTGTTCACGCGGGTGGTGAAACGGTCGTAGTTGGGACCTGCGCCCACCATAGTGCCGCGCTGGCTGAAGTAGTCGAGGGCGATGTTGTAAGTGCTGCTCTCGCCGCCACCGGAGAAGTTGACGTTGTGGTTCTGGCGGATACCGGTCTTGAACATCTCGTCAAACCAATCGGTATTGACTTCGGACGGGTTGACATACTTCTCGCTGGACGGATCATATCCGGCAGGGACAGCGAGTCCGCTGTTGTCGAAAGCCATGCGGACGAACTGACCGTACTGGTCGGAGTCCATCACCTGGTAGACGTTCTTGCGGATCTTGTCGACACCCACATATCCGGTGTAGTCGACGAGGACGGGCTGGTTCTTCTTGCCGCCCTTGGTGGTGATGATGACGACGCCGTTAGCAGCACGGGAGCCATAGATGGCGGCCGCGGAAGCGTCCTTCAGGACCTGGATGGTCTCGATGTCGTTAGGAGAGAAGTCACGGATAGTGGTGCCCATGGGAACGCCGTCGATGACGTAGAGAGGCGCGGTGCTGCCGAAACTGCCCAGACCGCGGATGCGGACGGCAGGGTCTGCACCGGGCTGTCCGTCGGAAGTGATCTGCACACCAGCGACCTTGCCCTCGAGCATCGAGGAGATGTTGGAATGGGAGACCTTCTTCATTTCGTCGGCATCGACGATGGCAACGGAGCCGGTGAGGTCGACTTTCTTCTGGGAACCGTAGCCGATGACGACGACCTGGTCGAGGAGCGTAGTCTCGGTCTGCATGGTGATGGTACCGAGGCTGCCGGCCTTGTCTGCGGTGATCTCCACGGTGGTGTAGCCGACGGAGATGAACTGAAGTACGGAACCGGCAGGGACGGTCAGGGAGAAGTTACCGTCGAAATCGACGGTTGTACCGTTGGTCGTACCCTTGACGATGACACCGGCGCCCAGCATGGGCTCTCCGTTCTCATCGACGACGGTACCGCTGACAGTCACATTGTCCTGCGCCTGGGCCGTGAAGCCGGTCCATCCGCCAAGGACGGCCGGAGCGGTGGTCAGGACGGCGCAGAGTGCTATGGTTGAAAGTATATGTTTCATTTTCATTGTTCTTTGGATTAGTCGAAGATGAGGTAGGACTCCTCGGTGACGAGGGCGAACTGGACGTTGGAGCTGTCGACCGGGAGGGAATCATACCACTGGAAATGCTCGGTACCGTCGGCGGAAATGACGTTGTAGCGGATGCTGGCAAAGCCGTCACCGCTGTTGGCAACGGTAATGGAGACCTGCGAACCGTTTATGTTGTCCAAGAATGTCTCCCAATCCCAGTTGCTGGCCTTGGCCGTGGAAGCATCGTAGCTGCCGCCCCAGCCGTAGTGGTCCATACGGACGACGCAATACTCGCTGAGGTCGGACTTGCGGAGGATCGTGCACGGGCTGTGCCAGTTGCCGAGGTTGTCGGAACCGACATACATGCTGACGGTCTGGCTGGTGCCGGGCTCCACGGTCCAGTCACGGGAGAAGGTGGTCCACCAGGCGTTCGTGAAATCGGTGGCGCCAACACGCTCAGTCTGAGGCTCGAGGGCGCTCTTGGCGATGGTAAGGGTGCCGTACTCCGTGATGGCTTCTCCGGAAGAAGTGGTATATGTAGCGGTGAATGCTTTCTCGTAAGTGCCTTCCACACCTTCGTAGACGACCTTGTCATCGGTGAAGGACAACGTGAACTGACCGCTCTTGAGCAGCCCCTTGCTGCCGTCACCGTAGATGCACTCGACCTGGACGGCCTCCGGGGAAAGGGTGATATACTTGGCTCCGCCAATGATGTAAGCAGTGGCGTGCGGAGCGATGCCCACGACCGGATTGGTCACCTCGATCTCGGCGTAACCGGCGACGGACTTGCCATAGTTGCCCTGCTTGGTCTTGCTGTAGGAGTAGACGAGGGTCTTCTTGCCCACGGTCGCGGTGAAATTGTCAGCAAGGGCGAAAGTGACGTCCTCGAGAGGGACCACAGCATTTGAGTTATCGGCGAAAGTAACGGTCGCGACGGCCTCGGCGAGGATATCCTCGACAGGAGAGCCGAGTTCGACTGCAGAAGGAAGGCCGGCAACGGAAATGCTCTCAGCCATCTCGTCGGGAATCTCTGCAATCTCTGAAGGGATGAGATAAGCCTTCTTGATATTGAAATGGCTTCCGTCACAGATAAGGAAGACCTCGATATCGTCGGTGGCGGAAACGGGCTGATTGTACTTTTCAGTGATCACGAAGCCGTCGGTGGCGACGCTCTTGGCTTCGAGGAATGCGACACCGGCACGTGCATGGTCGATGCTCATGGTGACATAGGAGCCCTGCATCTTCTCACGGAACTCGTCCCAATTGACTTCGCCGCCGCCGTAGTCGAACTCGATCATGGCGCCGTTATAGTCTGCATTGCCCCAGCCATAGGCATCGGAGCGGATGACGAAATACTCGCTGTATCCGTCGGCGTCCCTTTCAAAGGGAGTAGCCACACAGACATTCCAGTTGTTCCAGTTGTTCGCTCCGGAACCGAAGTTCTCGAACTCGATGACCAGTTTCTTGCCCGTAGGGACCTTGAAGTACTGGCTGAATTCGGTCCACCAAGCGGAGGAGTTGTCCTCGGCCCCCGCGATGGCGGTTGTGATGGTGATCTCGGTGTAGTCGTCCGACTGGCCCGCCTGCTTCTCTGCCTCGTACTCGGCGATCTTGTCGGCAAGATCCTCCGGAGCATCGACGACATAGGGCTCGAGGCCGGAACAACCCATCGACACCGCTGCCGCGGCAGCAAGTGCGCAAAGTGCTTTCAGCATCAAATGTTGGGTTTTCATCTTTTGTTGATTTATGATTAACGTTGATTGGATTGACTATAGTGTAACGACAGGCCATCCGTTCCGCCACACGACGTCGCGTACAAGCAGCCTGGAATCATAGCCGTTGTCCCTGTCATAGGCGTGGAAAAGCATGATATCGCGGCCGTCCTTCCGGACGACTGCGCAGTGGCCTGCACCGGGATAGCGGTCGGTCCCGCCCACGACAATGGTGCCCCCGCCCTGCATCAGCGGCGTTCCTTCCGCGTCAAGATAAGGGCCGGTCACTTCTTTCGCGCGCCCACATACCACTTTATAAGTACTCTTGGCGCCACGGCAGCAAAGGTCATAGGAGACGAAAAGGTAGTAATATCCGTCACGCTGGACGATGAAAGGAGCTTCGACTGCTCCGTTGCCCGGATCGAAGTCGGGGCCGCGGGGATCGGGCTTGATGGCGTCATCGGTCTGGGAGGTATCCTCGGCCGTGCCCTCCGGGCGGCGGCAGAGAGGATACCACTCCTGCGGCTCGGCCAGCCTGGTCAGGCTCTCATCGAGCCGGACCAGCTTGATGCCGCCCCAGAAGGAACCGAAGCTCAGCCAGCCGTTGCCCTCACCGTCGATGACGACGTTAGGATCGATGGCGTTCCAGAGGTCGCGCCCCGCGATGGAGCGCACCACGCATCCGTGGTCCTCCCACTTGTAGTCAGGGGAGGACGGATTGAGAGTACGGTTGGTCGCGACACCGATGGCGGAAGTATTCTTTCCGAAGGAAGAGCAGGAGTAGTAGAGATAGTAAAGCCCGTTGTGGTAGAAGATGTCCGGAGCCCAAGTGTGGCCGCGGTATCCAGGCACGGTCCCGACCGCCCACTCCGGAGCCTGTTCGAAAACACGGCCGCTGTAATCCCAGGTCTTCAGGTCGTCCGACACGAGTATGTCCACCCCGAAACCTGTGGCGAAAAGATACCACCTGCCGTCACAGAACGCGGCGACGGGATCGTGGGCCTGAGGATAATCCGAAGGCCAACGCGGCCCCTGGGGTTGGGCATGGACGGCAGAAACGGCGAGAATAGTTATCAGGAGTGTCAGTTTTTGCTTCAGTGCCATAATTAAAAGGTTTTACAGAAGCAAAGGTAGACATTCTATAACACTGCGAAGTTCACAAAAAAACGTATTAAGTGGATTTTTGGACACTAGCCCTGAGGGTACGAACTCGGCGCAGTCCCGTACTCCTTCGTGAAGCACCGGGTGAAGTACTTAGGATCGTTGAAACCGACACTGTATGCTATCTCGGAAATATTCATGTTGCGGGTCTCGCGATTGTTGAGGAGGATCTCCCTGGCTATGGACAGACGGTAGGTGCGGATGAACTGGCCGATGGACTGGCCAAGGGTCTCCTGCAACCGATTGTTGAGAAGGGTCTTGCTCATACCCATCGCCGCGCAGAAGGCAGCGACGTCAAGTTCGGGATCCTTGTACATCTCGCGGATGGTCTCCACAGCCTTGGAGACGAATTTCCCGTCGCGCGTCTCAGCGGGACGCATATCCTGCGTCGAGAGGATGCGACGGCCGGCCAATTCCTCGTTCTGCCTGGTCAGGACCTTGTTCTGCCTGTCGAGCTCTTCTGCCTTCTCCTCCAGAAGCCTTTTCTGTTCGCGGATCTCACGTGTACGCTCCTCGACCGTCACGCGGAGTTCCTCCCTCTGGCGGACGATAGAGCGCATCCTCCAGTCCTGCCAGGCGAAGACCGAAGCGGCGATCAGGCAGGCCATCAGGATGTAGAAGATCCACGAATGGTAGAAATACGGCACCACGCGAATGGGCAGCGCGCACTCTCCCGTAGGCTGTCCCGAGGCGTCGCAGGACCGGACCCTGAGGACGTGGCGGCCATGCTGCATCGAAGTGAAATGGAGGGAATTCTGTCCGGCAGGGAGGTCGACCCACTCCTCGTCCTGTCCCTCAAGGAGACTGGCGTATCGCGTCCCGGATCCGGGGACAAAGGCTAGGTCGGAAAACTCAAAGGCGATCGAGCGGTCACGCTCGTGAATCTTCAGGGGAGAACCGTCCGAAGCGTATTTCACGTCATCTCCGACGGCAATCCTGGAAAAATGAAGGTTGGAGACTGCCTGAGCCCCGGAAGTATGAGCAGGATCGATCAGGGTAAGACCGTTCACGTGGCCGAAGCAGAGCAGTCCGTCAGAGGATCGGCAGGATGCATTCAAGTAGAACTGGTCGGAAGCCAGGCCATCGGCCTCCCCATACGATACGAATGCTCCCGTTTCAGGCGAGAACCTCGAAAGGCCCTTGTCCGTCGATATCCACAAGTCACCGGCATAGTCCTCGAGTATACCCTTGACATTGTCGTTGACCAAACCGTCTTCTGAACTGTAATTAAGGAAAGACAGGCTGCCGTCCGGCCCTGTCACAGTCTTGTAAAGTCCATTGCCATAGCTGCCTAGCCAGACCGTCCCGTCAGATCCCTGGCATACGGCGTATATCTTCTCCACCGTGGAAGAGCCGGGGTGGTCGAGCTTATGGCGGAAATTGCGCACCTGGAAAGCACAGTCTGATACCGAAAGGTCCCTCGAGTGCAGGTCGAACACGTAAACTCCCATCTGCCCGCCCATCCAGAGGCGGCCCTCCGAGTCGATGCACGCTCCGATGCAGCCGTTCGTCTGCTCCTGAAGGGCAGGGTGAAGACTGCCCTTCTTCAGGTCATAATAGAAGATGCCCGAATTGGTGCCTATCCACATCAGATCATTGATCTTGTCATATGCCAGAGCACCGACATAGCTCAGCTCATTGATGACACCTGCTCCGACAAGGCGTTCCTGAACGCGGAAAGGAGGTTCGGGCTGAAGCACGTCCACTCCCCCTCCCCAGGTACCGACCCAAATCCGTCCCTCCGGATCTTCTGCCAGGGCACTCACCGAGTCGTGGCTCAGGCCGGCACCGGCCACCGTCAAGTGACGGAAAGGGCCGGAGAATGACGGGGCATAGCCTAAGCCGGCCTCGACATTGCCCACCCAGAACCTTCCGGAAGAATCCTCGAAGAGGGCGTTGACGGGATTTGCCGCCAGCGAAAAGGGATCTCCGGAATCGTGGGCGACATTCTCGGCGGCAAGCCGCCTGGGAAAGATCTGCACTATGCCTGCGCTCTCGGTTCCAAGCCAGATGTCATCCCCGTAGGTCCGGATGCAGTTTATGAAATCGCTGTCAAGCAGGGGGGAATCTACGCCTATACGCTCGAAAGAGTCGCTGATGGGATTGTAAATGTTCAATCCCTTAAGGGAAATGGCGATCAGGCGTCTGTCAGACGACACGGCGAGTCCGGTGATGAAATTCTGGGAAAGCGAGGAGGGGTCGGAAGGGTCGTGGGAATAATGCTTCCACGCGCCACCGTTGAGATCATATCGGTACAGACCTTCTGCCGTTGAGATCCACACCTCGTTCTCCCGCAGCAGGAAATCCGAAAGGATGGTATCCTCGCTGAGGGTCAGACCATCGAGGACAGGTGAAGCACTCAGTAACCCGTCCGCTCCCGGCCCTATACGCCATATACGACCACCAAGAGCGGCCCAGACAGTGCCGTCCCCGTCCACATCCTCGCAGGCGAAGGAGGGCGTGGCCAGCCTCGGGTCAGCGAAACGGCTGACAGAGTCGATCCCGCCCTTGCGGTCGAACGCAACCCGGACGAGAGAGGCGGCCGACTTGAACCAGATGCAGCCCTCGGCATCAGAGGTCACGAAAGGGCAGAAAACGTCTTCGAAACCCTCCAGTTCAGAAAAACCACACGCAGAATAGGTATTAAGGTCAAGGATATCCAAACCGCCTTCGGAGGCTATCCAAAGGCGACCGAAACCGTCTTCGGCAAGGCTGCGGACGAAATTGTTGCGGATGCTGACGGAAGAATTGGTGGAAAAGGTCAGGAAGGAATAGCCATCATAACGGCACAATCCGCCCCCCGAAGTGGCAAACCACAGGAAGCCGTCCCCGTCTCGGTGGATATCCTCCACGAAATTGCCCGGAAGGCCGTCCTCCATCGACAGGAAACGGGACAGGCTGGTTCCGGAGAATCCGTTCCCCGATAAAGTAGCCCCAAAGGCAGTAACCGATGAGAGCAGCAGTCCGACCAGGAACAGTATGACGGATTTTCCACCTCTGTTTTTCATTTATCCACTTTTGTTCACGCAAACTTAATTATATTTGCTGAAAAGTAAGTAATTTCGCGACTAAAATAAAAACACTTGATGAAAGCACGCACGCTATTAACCGCGCTCCTGACCGCCTTCGTGGCACTCGGAGCCTATGCCCAGACCCACAGTTTCGACATCGACCTCAAGAAGGTCGGGGCCCCCATCCAGCCGACGATGTACGGCATCTTCTTCGAAGACATCAACTTCGCCGCAGACGGCGGCCTCTACGCCGAACTCGTCAAGAACAGGTCTTTCGAGTTCCCCAACGCCCTCCAGGGCTGGAAGAGTTTCGGCAATGTCGGGATCCTCGAAGACGGCCCCTTCGACCGCTGCCCCCACTATGCCCGTCTCAAGGACCCCGGGCACAAGGACAAGCAGACCGGCCTTGAGAACGAAGGTTTCTTCGGAATAGGCATCGAAGCGGGAAAGGATTACAACTTCAGCGTGTGGGCACGCGTCCCCGACGGGGGCAACGGCGCCATCCGCATAGAGCTCGTCACACCTGCATCCATGGGCGAGAACCAGTTCTTCACCCAGGACCGCATCCGCATCAGCGGAGCGGAGTGGAAAAAATACGAAGTCACCATCAAACCGCGGGTAACCGACCCCAAGGCAGTCCTGCGCATTTTCCTTGAGGCTCCGCGCGCTACGGTGGACCTCGAGCACGTATCGCTCGTCCCGGCCGACGCCCTCCGGGGCATCTACCGCAAGGACCTTGCACAGGCTCTCGCAGACCTGAAGCCCGGCATCTTCCGCTTCCCCGGAGGCTGCATAGTCGAAGGTACGGACCTCGATACCCGCTACAACTGGAAGAACAGTGTCGGCCCGGTAGAGAACCGTCCCATCAACGAAAACCGCTGGGAGGACACTTTCCCCTACCGCCTGTATCCCGACTATTACCAGAGCTACGGCCTCGGTTTCTACGAGTTCTTCCTCCTGAGCGAGATCATCGGCTCGGAGCCGCTCCCTATCGTCAGCTGCGGCCTCGCCTGCCAGTTCCAGAACGACGACATGTCCGCCCACGTCCCCGTGGACGAACTTGACCCCTATATCCAGGACGCCCTGGACCTCATCGAGTTCGCCAATGGCGGCACCGGCACCAAATGGGGTGCCCTCCGCGCCGAGATGGGCCATCCTGAGCCCTTCAACCTCAAATTCCTGGGTGTCGGCAACGAGCAGTGGGACTCCATCTACCCTGAGCGTCTGGAACCCTTTGTCAAGGCCATCCGCAAAGCCTATCCCGACATCAGGATAGTCGGTTCCTCCGGTCCCAACTCCGAAGGCGACCAGTTCGACTATCTGTGGCCGGAGATGAAGCGCCTGGGAGCCGATCTCGTGGACGAGCACTTCTACCGCCCCGAGGCCTGGTTCCTCTCCCAAGGTGCACGTTACGATTCCTATGACAGGAAAGGCCCCAAGGTGTTCGCAGGAGAATATGCCTGCCACGGCACCGGCAGGAAATACAACCACTTCCACGCATCCCTGTTGGAGGCTGCCTTCATGACAGGCCTCGAGCGTAACGCCGATATCGTCCACATGGCCACCTACGCCCCCCTCTTCGCCCACATCGAGGGCTGGCAGTGGCGCCCCGACCTCATCTGGTACGACAACCTCCGCTCGATGCGTACAGCCAGCTGGCACGTCCAGCATCTGTACGGCGAGTACAAGGGCGAGAACGTCCTCAACCTCAGGATGAACGGCGCGGCGGTCACGGGAGCCGCCGGTCAGGACGGACTCTTCGCCAGCGCGGTGAAGGACGGCAACCTCATCTATGTGAAGGTTGCCAATACTTCGGACACCGCACAGTCCCTGGATTTCAATTTCACCGGACTGAAGAAGAACGATCCCGGCGTGAAGGCGGTGAAGCGCGTCCTGTTCGCCAGCGACAGGCTCTATGAAGACAACACCCTCGACGAGCCGGATGCCATAGCTCCCGTCGAGATGCCGTTCACCGGTTCCGGACAAGCCCTCGAAGCGGTCGTCCCCGCACTCAGTTTCAGTGTTTTCGTCTTTGAAAGATAGCCCGGAGAGGACCTGCCTTAAGCCATGCAATACTTCGGAGAGATAATAGCGCTTGTCGTCGCCTTTTCATGGACGGCGACGGCGCTGTTCGCCGACATCGCCAGCCACAGGATCGGGGCAGTGCCCCTGAACCTGCTGAGGATGGCGATGTCGCTCGTCTTCCTTGCCGCATTGCTATGGATCTTCACCGGATCGCCCTATCCCGTCCATGCCGGAGGCAAAGCCTGGTTCTGGCTCGGCCTGTCAGGCCTGGTAGGATATGTCTTCGGCGACTATTGCCTGTTCAATTCATACGTAATCTTCGGCTCCCGCTACGGCCAGCTCTTCATGACGCTGGCTCCGCCGGTAGCGGGCATTGCCGGCTGGCTGATGCTGGGCGAGACGATGTCCTGGCACTCCTGGCTGGCTATGCTCGTAACCCTCACGGGTATAGCCATCTCCATCCTCGCCCGCGGCGAGGATTCTCACAGGCTGACCTTGCAGCTGCCCCTCAAGGGCGTTCTGTTCGGGATTGGCGCCGGCGTAGGCCAGGGAGTCGGCCTGGTATTGAGCAAGATAGGCCTGGATGCCTACGAAGCGGCAATACCTGCCGGTACACCCGAGGCCATCGCGCAGGCGATGCCCTTCGCCGGCACCTTCATCAGGGCCGTCTTCGGACTCGCAGGCTTCGCTGCCATCCTTTGGGCCCGCAAGTCCATGGGACAGGTCAGGACCGCCCTGCACGACCGCAAGGGCATGACCTTCGCCGTACTGACCACCTTCTTCGGACCTTTCCTCGGCGTGTCCCTGTCCCTGATGGCCGTCCAGTACGCCAAAGCCGGCATAGCCTCGACCCTGATGGCACTCACCCCGGTCCTCATCATCGTGCCGTACGCCATCATAAACAAGCAACGGATCACTGCGAAACAGGTCTTCGGAACCATCGTTACTGTCGCGGGAGTCGCCCTTTTCTTCCTACTCTAGCGGAAAGTATCAATTATAAATCATATTCTATCATTCCGGTTCACGCGACTTGGAATGCAGGTACATTTGAACTATCTTTACAAGAAGAATACTGACAACTTAACCCATTACATTCTTATGAAAAAAACCGCCCTGCGGGCTCTCCCGCTTCTGACCATCCTCGCAGCAGGATGCAGCACCGGGAATTCGCCCGACCTGAAACTAAACGACCTGGAGTATTTCGAAAGACAAGGCGTCAACGTCCTAGTCTACAACAACACCTTTTCGGGAGGATTCAACGACGAGAAGAATTCCGGAATCGAGATCATCCATCACGGAGTCCGCACCGTCCAGGGAGGCGCCGTGCGCCTCGTCAACACTCCGGAGCAGTGGGACCTCGTCCCTACCACCGTCTCGCGTGAGGTCAATGCCGAAGACAACTCGGTCGAGGTCGTCCTCCGCTATGAGGACTACGACTTCGACTCCCGGATAGTGGTCACGGGCAAAGGCCCGGCAGTGGAGATAGCAGTCTATCTCGACAAGCCGGTTCCCAAGGAACTGGAAGGCGACGCCGGCCTCAACCTCGAGTTCCTCCCCTCACAGTATTGGAACAAGACATACCTGATGGACGGCCGTCTGAACCGCTTCCCCCGGTATACCGCAAGCGAGACCGTCGCCCGTCCCAACACCGAGAAAGTCAAGCAGTTCAAGGGCTACAGGACCTATGACGACCGCGGTACCGGAGAATTCGTCGATCCCCTCCCCCTGGAGACCGGACACGCCATCACGATGGCTCCCGACGACCCGGAGCGCATGATCCGTATCACCAGCGACGAGGGTTTCAGCCTCTACGACGGCCGCATCCTGGCCCAGAACGGCTGGTTCGTCCTGCGCAGCGTCCTCCCTGCCGGCAAGACCGGCAAGGTCGTTTCCTGGACGGTCGAGCCCAATGCCGTGGAAGGGTGGGTGCGCGAACCCAACATCGGATTCTCCCAGGTCGGTTACCAGCCCGGACAGCCCAAGGTTGCGGTCATCGAGCTCGACAAACTCGACAAGCCGCAGGCTTCCGCGTCGCTGTGGCGTATCGCCGAGGACGGCTCCGAGAAGCAGGTCTTCACCGGCAAGGTCGTCGAGTGGGGCCCCTACTTCAAGTACAACTATGTCAAGTTCGACTTCAGCGAAGTCACCGACCCCGGCATCTACTATATCAAGTACGGCGATATCGCGACCGGCAATTTCCTCATCGACGAGCACGTGTATGACAGGATCACCGACGCCACCAGCGACGTCTGGATCCCCATCCACATGAACCACATGACGGTCAACGAAGGCTACCGCATCTGGCACGGTGAGCCCTTCAAGGAGGGCTACCTCCAGGCTCCCGCCAACACCGACCACTTCGACCTGCACAGCCAGGGCGCCATCGACACCAAGTACAAGGCCCTCCAGCTGATTCCCGGCCTGAACGTCGGCGGCTTCTTCGACGCCGGCGACTTCGACATCGAGACCGGCTCCAACATCAGCGTGGTGCAGAACCTCGTAACCCTCTGGGAGGTGTTCAAGCCCATGCGCGACGAGACATTCGTGGACGAGGACCAGCGCTATGTCGACCTTCACCGTCCTGACGGCATTCCCGACATCATCCAGTACATCGAGCACGGCACCCTTAACCTCGTGGCTCAGGCCGAGAACATCGGCCATATGTCGCAGACCCTTTCCAATTCCGTTCTTGACAATTACCACCACCTCGGCGACGCCGCAGCCATCACCGACGGCCTCCACTACGACCCGAGGCTCAAGCCGTACCAGAAGTCGGCCGACGGCAAGTCCAGCGGCACTCCCGACGACATGTGGGCATTCACGACCCGCAACCCCGGCCTCGACCTGCGCGCCGCCACCATGTTCGCGGCTGCCAGCCGCGCGCTGAGGGGCTACAACGACAATCTCGCCGACCGCGCCCTCGCGGCTTCCAAGCGCCTCCAGCAGGAGGCCAACGAGATTCTCGCAGCCAGGGCTGCACAGAATCCCAACGGCAGGGCTTTCAATGCAGGCAACGATCTCGCAACCAACCTCCAGCTCTATGTCGCCACAGGGCAGAGGGAGAAGCATTACCTCAACAGTTTCGAGAATCAGATCTGGGAGGCGCTCGACCGCAACGTCAACAACACCATCAGCGTCGCGATGGATGCCATCCCGTATATGGAACTGAACTACAAGTCCAAGCTTGCACCGTACGTGGAGAAGTACAAGGAGTATCTCGACAGTTTCGAGGAGGACAACCCTTACGGCGTGCCGATCGGCCTTGGCAACTGGGCAGGCAGCGGTTCCGTGGTCAGCTTCGGCACCACGGCCAGCTTCGCGGCCAAGTATTTCCCGGAGATCATCGACAAGTCCTACGCCTACAAGGCGGTGAACTACCTCTTCGGATGCCATCCCTACCACAACTACTCGCTCGTGGCCGCAGTCGGGGCCGCGCGTCCCAAGGCCGTATTCTACGGCAACAACCGCGCGGACTTCTCCTTCATCCCGGGCAACGTAGCCCCCGGAGTGCTCTTCCGGCATCCGGATCACTTCGAGAATTACGACGACTGGCCGTTCCTCTGGGGACAGAATGAAGGCACCATCGCCGGCAATACCGGCTACCTGATCTTCGGCCAGGCCTTCCTGAATATTGCAAAACAATGAAAAGGATTATCGCCATCAGCGTTGCCTTACTGGCTGCAGCGTTGACCTGCAGCCAGTTACAGGCCCAGACGAAGTACAGCGACATCTTCGAGATGATCCGCGGAAAGGTTCCTGGGGTCACCGTAGGCCAGGCGGGCCCCGGCCAGATGCCCAGCATAGTCATCCGCGGCATCGGGACCAATTCCGGCCAGACCCAGCCTCTCTTCATCGTAGACGGCTTACAGACCGAGAACATAGCGTCGATACGCCCTGAAGACGTCGACTCGATCGACATCATCAAGGACGGGACCTCCGCCATCTATGGGATGCAGGGCGCAAACGGAGTGATCATGATCACGACCAAGAGCGCCGCAAGGCAGGCGGCGGCCCAGGCAGAGGCCGCCAAGGCCGCCAGGGCTGCAAAAAAGGCGGCCAGGAAGGCCGCCAGGAAGGATAAGTCCGAATAAACCGCTTTACAGCACAACGTCGAGCTCGTGCACTCCCGGTTCATACGGTACGTGCACGGGCTTTCCTTTACACTTGCCGCCGGGATTGGACACTCGGATGACGTACTCCGCATCGCGGAACTTCCTGCGTACCGTGAAACCCTTCCAGGACGAAGGGATGCACGGGTCGATGACCAGGCCGTCGTAATCCGGCTGGATGCCGAGGATGAACTGCGTCACGGCGTACCAGTTCCACGCCGCAGTACCGGTCAGCCAGCTGTTCTTGCCCTCTCCGGGCCTGGCAGCGTCCTTTCCGGCCACCATCTGGGAATACACGTATGGTTCGACCTTGTGGAGGTCCTGGTCCCTGGTGTACGCCGGGCATATCTTGCGGTAATGCTCCCATGCGTCGTCTCCCCTGCCGACCATCGCCTCGGCGATGAACACCCAGGGATTGTTGTGGCAGAAGACACCGGCATTCTCCTTGTAACCTGCAGGATATGAGGAGATTTCGCCATACTCCACCTTGTAGCGCGTGAAGGCGGGATTGTTCAGCACGATGCCGTGTTCGCAGTCGAGATACTTCTTGACTGAGTCGAGGGCCTTGTCGACCAGACCCTCCTCGCGGCCGATTCCGGCCATCGCGCACCATCCCTGGGACTCGATGAAGATCTTGCCCTCGTCGTTGACGTGCGAGCCGACCGGGCGGCCGTAATAGTCATAGGCGCGCAAGAACCACTCCCCGTCCCAGCCGTACGCCTTGACGGCATCGCACATCGCGCCGACGTGCTTCTGCGCGCGCTCCGCCTCCGCACCCAGGCCCAGCCTGCGGCAGAGGGCGGCATAGTCGCGCCCGCAAACGACGAACAGGCCGGCTATCATAAGGGATTCGGCCTTCGAACCCTCGGTCTTGTTCTCCGTGGTCTGGAAGGAGTCGTTGGGATCCCAGCTGAAGCAGTTGAGGTTGAGGCAGTCGTTCCAGTCGGCGCGGCCGATCAGCGGCAGGCCGTGGGGGCCGAGGTTGTTCACCACATGGTCGAAGGAAATGCGCAGATGCTCCATCAGCGACACCTCCGATCCGGGTTCGTTGTCGAAAGGCACCGGCTCATCGAGAATGGAGAAGTCGCCGGTCTCCTTGACATAGGCTACTGTACCGAATATCAACCACATAGGGTCATCGTTGAAACCGCCGCCGATGTCGTTGTTGCCGCGCTTGCTCAGCGGCTGGTACTGATGGTAGCAGCCGCCGTCGGGGAACTGCGTAGAGGCTATGTCTATGATGCGCTCGCGGGCACGCTCAGGGATCTGGTGCACGAAGCCCACGAGGTCCTGGTTGGAGTCGCGGAAGCCCATCCCGCGTCCTATGCCGCTCTCGAAGAACGAGGCGCTGCGCGACATGTTGAAAGTCACCATGCACTGGTACTGGTTCCAGACGTTGACCATCCTCTCCAGCCCCTTCTCCCCGGAACTGACGCTGAATATGGACAGGAGGTCGTCCCAGTAGCGCCCGAGTTCCGCGAAGGCCGCGTCGACCTTCCCGACCGTGTCGTAACGGGCGATGAGTTCGTGTGCAGGCTTTTTGTTGATGAACGGGCTCACCGGAGTCTGCCCGGCGGCGATGGCAGCGGCAGTGGCTTCCTCGTCGAACTTCTCCTCCTGAGGGTTCTCGATGTAGCCGAGCTGGAAGATGAAATCGCGGCTCTCGCCCGGCGCGAGCGTCACTGCTATGCAGTGCGACGCGACGGGGCTCCAGCCGTGCGCGATGCTGCCGGAGGCCGAACCGGCCTCCACGCGCTGCGGCGCATCGAAGCCGTTGTACAAGCCGATGAAACTCTCACGGTCGGTATCGAAGCCCTCGATCGGAGCGTTGACGGTATAGAAAGCATAGTGGTTGCGACGCTCCTTGTATTCAGTCTTGTGATAGATCGTGGAGCCCTCGATCTCGACCTCACCGGTCGAGAAATTGCGCTGGAAGTTTTCCATGTCCGTGGCGGCATTCCAGAGGCACCACTCGATGAAGGAGAAGAGTTTCAACGACTTGGGAGCGGCGGAAGTATTGCGGAGCGTGAGCTTCTGCACTTCGCAGTGAGCCCCGAGGGGCACGAAGAACAGCACGGACGCCTCAACCCCGTCCCTGGCCCCCGTGATGCGCGTATAGCTCATGCCATGCCGGCATTCGTACGCGTCCAGCGGGGTCTTGCAGGGCTTCCAGCCCGGCGACCAGACCGTGTCGCCGTCCTTGATATAGAAATACCGCCCGCCTGCGTCCATAGGCACGCCGTTGTAGCGGTAGCGGGTGATCCTGCGGAACTTAGCGTCCCGGTAGAAGGAATAGCCGCCGGCGGTATTGGAAATCAGGGAAAAGAAGTCCTCGTTGCCGAGGTAGTTGATCCAGGGCCACGGAGTGGCAGGATCGGTGATGACATATTCGCGCAAGGCGTCATCATAGTGTCCGTATTCTTTCATATCTCAGTATGTGGTTCAATGACAATATGCTCCGCAGAGCAACACAAATATACGGATTTTACGTATATTTGCAATTCCGGGAACCGTACTTATATGCACAGACTTGCAGCCATAGTGTCAGCTTCGCTTCTTGTCTTCCCCGTGGCAGTCTCTGCCCAGGGAGGATTTGAGGAAGACCTCGTCCGTCTCGACAGGACCATCGAGATGGCCGGGGACTTCTACTCCAACCACGAGGCCAAGACATCGACGCTGAAGAGCCTGCTCGACAACCGCGACCTCAAGCCTGCTGACGCCTTCGACCTCTACAGCCAGCTGTTCGACGCCGAGTTCACCTATCGCTTCGACAACGCCAAGGAAGCAGTCGACCAGAAGGCCGCAGCAGCTGCCGCCCTGAAGGACAAGTCAAAGGTCTCGGAAGCCAACGTCAACCGCGCCATGCTTTTCGGCATCGCCGGCATGTACCTCGAAGCCACCCAGGCCTTCGCACAGATCGACACGACCTGCCTGAACGAGCAGCAACTGATTGATTACTACAACTTCCGGCAGCGTTTCCTGTACGATTTCCGCGAATATACCCGCAACGACGAGGAGCGGAACTCCCTGCCCGGCAAGGTCCGCTACTACCGGAGGAAGATAATCGAAGGGACAAGTCCCGACAATCCCCTGCACCAACTGATGGTCGTACGGGACCTCATGGACGAAGGTGAACTGGGGAAAGCCGATTCGCTCTGCACGGGTTTCCTGGCAGGTCTGGACCCGTACAGCCACGAATTCGCCGAAATGGCCTACTACGAGGCCACGGTCTGCCGCGAACTCGGCCGCCAGGAGGACATGATGAGCTGGTTCGCGCGCTCCGCCGTCGGGGACATCCGCAGCGCGACCAGGGACAACGGCTCGCTCCAGTCGCTCGCGGTCGAACTGCTGAACGCAGGGCGCGACATCGAGCGCGCCTTCCGCTATACGCAGTTCTCGCTCAACGACGCGCTGTTTTTCAACGCGCGCCTGCGTCCCTGGCAGATTGCCCAGAGCCTCCCCGCCATCGAAAACGCCTACAGTGCCATCCGCGCCGCCCAGGAAAGGAAGGCGCGACGGCTAAACATAGCCCTGCTTGCCCTTGCCGTCTTCCTGCTGGCTGCCGTTACCATCCTCCTGTTCACCTACATTCGCCAGAAGCGCATCCAGAAGCAGGTCAGGGAAGTCAACTCCCGCCTGCAGGCTGCCATGTCCGACCTGTCGCAGGCCAATGCCGCAAAGGAAGAATACCTCGGCCTTTTCCTCACGATGTGCTCCAGTTACATCGAAAAGCTCAAGAAGTTCATGACGCTTTCTCAAATCGACGCGGAACTCAAGAGCTTCTACAAGACTTTCGACAACGCCTTCCTCCAGTTGTATCCCGACTTCGTGGAGAAATTCAATGCGCTGCTGATACCGGAGGCGCGCATCGAACTGAAGAAGGACGAGCTGCTTAATACCGAGCTCCGTATCTTCGCACTCATCAAGCTCGGCATTACCCAATCCTCCCATATCGCCACCCTCCTGCGCTACTCGGTCAACACCATCTACAACTACCGCGCACAGATCAAGAACTCCGCGATCGAGGGCAAAGACAGCTTCGAAGACCGCGTAAAAGCCATTTAAGGAGGCCACTTTCCATCTACTATTTTCACGTTTTAACGCATTGATTGTCAATGCGTAAGCTTTTTTGAGTCCACTTTTTGCCCCCACCCTCCCGAGGGCCCCTTGCGCATGAGTGGCCTTCTTCTTAACTTTGACCTCCGGAAAACAACCGAACAACATATCAAACTAATTAACACAACCATGAAACACCTTTTCCATAGAATCGCGCTCATCACCGCGATCTTATGCATGAGCGGAGCGGCTGCTGCCGCTCAAGGCCTGAGAGGTACGGTCAAGGACAGTTCCGGCGAGCCGGTCATCGGAGCCGCGGTCATGGTCGAAGGAACCAGCACGGGTACCACCACGGACCTCGACGGCCAATTCGTCCTCACCGCGAACGTTGCACCCAACGCCGTACTCGTCGTGTCCTCGATAGGCTACCAGACCCAGACAGTCTATGTCGCAGGCCGCACCGTGGTCGACATCGTCCTTGAAGAGGACGCTGAAATGCTCGACGACGTAGTCGTGATCGGCTACGGCGTACAGAAAAAGAGCGTCGTGACTGCCTCCATCGCCAAGGTCTCCTCCGAAGACCTGGCCAAGGCCGCCCCGATCCGCGTCGACGCCGCCCTCAAGGGCCTCGCCGCCGGCGTCAACGTCACGGCCAACTCCGGACAGCCGGGCGAGTCGTCCCGCATCCGTGTCCGCGGTACCGGTACCATCAACAATTCCGACCCTCTCTATATCGTGGACGGAATGCCCATCGAAGGCGGTATCGACTTCCTCAACCCTTCCGATATCGAGAGCATCGAGGTCCTCAAGGACGCCGCCTCCGGCGCAGTCTACGGAGCCCGTGCCGCCAACGGAGTCATCCTCGTAACCACCAAGAAGGGCGACCAGGGTTCCGCGCGCGTTTCCTATAATTTCACGTACGGAGCCTCCAGCCCCTGGCGCGAGCGTGAGGTCCTCAACGCCTCCGAGTACGCCATGATGATCAACGAAGGCTTCCTCAACAGCGGCGCCGCCCCGGTCTACAAAGACCCGTGGAGCTATGGAAAAGGCACCGACTGGCAGAAGGAAGTGTTCAACTACAACGCTCCCCAGAGACAGCACGAACTCAGCGTCAGCGGCGCTTCCGAGACCGTCAACTACTACCTCTCGCTGGGTTACAACTCCCAGGAAGGTATCGTCGGCGGCAATTTCGGACGTTCCAACTACGACCGTCTGACCCTCCGCTCCAACACTAGTTACATCCTCTTCGACAAGAGCCAGGAGCGCGACTTCCTCAACAAGGCCACGCTGACCAGCAACCTCAGCTATGCCAAGGTCAACTCCACCGGCATCAGCACCAACTCCGCATACGGTTCTCCGCTTGGCTCCGCCCTTGCCCTGTCCCCTATCCTCAAGGTATACGAGGATGATCCCCAGGCCCAGATGGACCAGTTCGCCGGCACCGACGGCTATACCCCCATCTACTCCAAGGACGGACGCATGTACATGATTCCCGGCAACTCTTACAATGAAATGGTCAACCCCGTGGCGAGCCTCTCGCTGCCCGGTTCGCAGAACTGGAGCCACAAGTTCGTGGCCGGCCTGAACAGCGAACTGCAGCTCATCGACGGACTCCGCTTCCGCACCAGCCTCGGCGCCGACCTTTCCTTCTGGGGCTATGACAGTTACACTCCCCTGTTCTACCTCGGATCCAACAACAAGGCCACCTTCTCCTCGGCTTCCGGCCAGAGCAGCAAGGGCCTCGTATGGCAGGTCGAGAACATCCTGACCTACGAGAAGAGCTTCGACGAGCACTCGTTCTCCCTCCTCCTCGGCCAGTCGGCCAAGGAGAGCAGCAGCGACTTCCTCGGAGCCAACGCACAGCACCTCAAGAGCTACGACAAGCCTTACATCAGCTACACCGACGGCCTTCAGGAGAACGGTGAGCGCAACGGCTGGGGCGCACCCAACGCCAAGTCCAAGCTCGCTTCATACTTCTTCCGCGCCAGCTACAACTACGCCGAGCGCTACATGGCCGAACTCACGGTCCGCCGTGACGGTTCGTCCCGCTTCGGCGCCAACAACCACTGGGCTACATTCCCGTCGTTCTCCCTCGGATGGAACATCCACCGCGAGCCCTACATCGACCTTCCTTCCTGGATGTCCATGGCAAAGGCCCGCTTCTCCTGGGGCAAGAACGGTAACGAGAACATCGGCAACTTCGGTTACACCGTACTCACCAGCGGCGGCAACAACTATATCTTCGGAGACACTGAAGAGACCGTCCAGGGCGTGAAGGCCAGCGGACTCTCCAACCAGAGCCTGCGTTGGGAAGAGTCCATCCAGACCGACCTCGGTCTCGACTTCGGATTCCTCCACAACTCCGTAACCTTCACCATCGACTGGTTCAAGAAGGTCACCGACGGCATGCTGATGACCATGAACATCCCTTCGTACGTAGGTGAATCCAAGCCTACCGGCAACGTGGGTATCATGCAGAACAGCGGCGTCGAACTGGAGGGCTCCTACAAATACGGCAAGAAGGACTTCAACTTCCGCGTAGCCGGCAACCTGTCTTACCTCCGCAACAAGCTCATCGAATACGGCAACGAATCCGGATGGGCCAACCTCGACTCCTTCCAGGGCACCGGCACCATCTCGCGCGCCGAGAACGGAATGCCTTTCCCCTACTTCTACGGCTACAAGACCGACGGTATCTTCCAGAACGTCCAGGAGGTCCGTTCCTACACCAACTCCGAGGGCAGGATGATCCAGCCCAACGCACTCCCCGGAGACGTCCGCTTCGTCGATGTCAATGAGGACGGCATCATCTCCGACGCCGACCGCACCTTCATCGGCAAGGGTACTCCCGACTGGACCTGGGGTCTCAACTTCTACGCCTCGTGGAGAGGTTTCGACTTCTCGATGCTCTTGCAGGGCACCATCGGCAACGACATCTACGATGCCACCCGCCGCGCCGACATCTCCTACACCAACCTCCCCGCCTACATGCTCGGACGCTGGACCGGAGACGGCACTTCCAACAGGCTCCCGCGCTTCGTCATCGGAGACAGCGTGAACTGGGTATCTTCCGACCTCATGGTCTATGACGGCACTTATGCCCGCCTCAAGAACATCCAGCTCGGCTACACTCTGCCCGCATCCCTCACCAGGCAGGCATTCATCTCCTCGCTGAGGATGTTCGTCGCGGCTGAGAACCTGCTCACTTTCACCACCTACCACGGCTTCGACCCTGAGATCGCATCCGGCGGCACCTCGCTCGGTATCGACTACGGCGTCTACCCGCAGGCACGTACCCTCTCGGTAGGTTTCAACCTGGCATTCTAAAAGATGGAGGAACGACAAATGAAACACTATAGCATTATCACGGCAGCCATCCTGGCATCTGCGATGACCCTTTTCTCCGGCTGCGGCAACAACTTCCTCACCGTGGAAAACCCGACGGCCGAGCCGATCGAGGACTACTTCACCACCAAGGAGCACCTCACCGAGGCCCTCGTGGCGGCATACGACCCGCTCGAGTGGACCGACTGGGCGATGGGAGCATACAACCCCCTCCCGCTGATGAGCGACATCATGGCCGACCAGATCTGGCCCGGCGGCTCCGACCGCAACGACAACCACTACTGGCACCTGATGGCCGAGTATTCCGCCACGCCCAACGACTGTATGACAGGCCTTTGGACCGACGCCTATTCCGGCGTGAAGCGCTGCAACGACGTGCTCAAATACATCGGATGGGTAGAGGGTCTCGACCACTCCACCGCGGTCTCCTACGAGGCCCAGGCACGCCTCCTCAGGGTCTACTACTACAGCTGGCTCTGGAAGTTCTGGGGCAATGTCCCCTATTACGAGGAGAACCTCGACGCCCCGTTCGTCACCCAGCAGTTCAAGGCTGACGATGTCTACGAGGCTATGATGAAGGACCTCGAGGGCGTCATCGCCCTGAACGCGCTCCCCATGAAGCGCTCCGGTTCCGAACTTGGATACATGACCAAGGCCTTCGCCTATATGCTCTATGCCGAATGCGCAATGTACCAGAAGGACGCTTCGCGTCTCGGCACCGCATTCAACTACATGAAGGAGATCATCGACTCCCACAGCTACAGCCTCAATCCCGACTACGCCGACATCTTCTCCGCAGAAGGTGAATGGTGCGACGAGTCCATCTACGAGATCAGCTACCGCTCCGAGAACTCCGCACGCAGCTGGGGCAACCCCATCTACGCCGGCGGCTCCGTTCTCCCGCGCCTCCTCGGCCCTTCGGGCTGGTCCGACGGCACCCCGTCCAACGCACCGCACGACAACGGCTGGGGCTTCTGCCCTGTCGCTTCCACCACCGTGGCCATGTACGAGGAGGGTGACACCCGCCGCGACGCCACTGCATGGAACGCCGCTGCAGTCGGCAACTACAACATCCGCTATCAGGACACCGGATACTTCCTCGAGAAGTACGTAGGCCAGACCTCCAACGCCGGCCAGATCGCCGACGGTGACCTCAACTACGACAAGAACATCCGCATCTACCGCTACGCCGAGTGCCTGCTCAACGCAGCCGAACTCGCCGTCGCCGGCTACGGCTCCGGTGACGCCGAAGGCTGGCTGAACGAGGTTCACAGCCGCGCCGGTCTCACCGACCACGTGGCCGCCACGCTCGACAACATCAAGCAGGAGCGCCGCCTCGAGTTCGTCGGTGAAGGCAAGCGTTACTGGGACCTCATCCGCTGGGGCGATGCCGCCAGCGTGCTCGTAGCCGGTGACGACCCCGGCTTCAGGACCGGAGGCGACCGCGGCAAGCTCGCCAGCTGGAAGCCCTCTGCCAAGTACCTCCCCATCCCGCAGGGCGAGATCGACTCCACTGCAGGAACGGAGTTCCCGCTGACTCAGAACGAAGGCTATTAATCCTTAATCAGAAACAGTCATGAAAAACATATTCAAGCATTTCTGTCTCGCGGTCCTCGCGCTCGCAGCGCTCGCTGCCTGCTCCCCGGAAGAGATCGTACATCCCACCGAGGCCGGCATAGTGAAGGCCAGTTCGGTAGAGCCGGTCATCACCGTGGACCAGGAGACCAACCTCGTTACCTTCTCCATCCCCGAAGGTACCAAGGCCGTCATCCCCGTCTGGCAGTTCCAGGACAAGAACGGCGACTGGAACGTCTATTCCACCCGTGACGGCCTGCAGAAGACCTACGCCTCCGCCGGCGACTACACCGTCAGGATGTTCCTGATGAACGCCAGCGGCGTCTCCGCCGACTATGTTGAGAAGACCTTCCACATCAACAACACCATCATGAACTTCGACAAGTACGTCACGTTCATGGCTGGCGGACTTTCCGACTCCTCGAAGGAGTGGCGCATCGACAACGCCAAGGAAGGCCACATGGGCTGCGGCCCTTCCGGTACCACCGGTGCTGAGTGGTGGAGCGCAAAGGCGGACGAGAAGAAGGACTTCGGCGTCTATGACAACCGCCTGACCTTCAGCTCCGACCGTGGCTACATCTTCGATCCCGGCGATGCGGGCTCAGTATACGTCAACTGGGGCGTCACCAAGTCGCAGTATACTCCTTACTGGGACGGCACCGAGACCGACTACGTCGCTCCTGCCGAACTCCAGGTCCGCAACTTCGAGTTCGAAGTCGAGGGTGACGACCTGTTCATCGTGTTCCCTGCCGGAACCCTCTGGCCTTATCTCCCCAACGACGACTTCATCGACAATCCCCGCCTCAAGGTCGAGAGCATGACCGCCAAGGCGATGGAACTCATCGCCGACAACGGCAGCATCGCCTGGCACTTCTCCCTCACCTCCGGCGCGGCCGAGAAGACCTTCGACGGCTACAAGTACAAGGCTGACTCCAACTTCTGGAAGCCCGTCGACGACAACTCCGACTTCACCATTACGAGCATGTATTATGCCCACGGAGGCAGCTGGGAGGCCTATCCCGACGGATCTATGACCTACACCCAGGAAGGCGCGAAGTGGACCGTTAATCTCCCTTACGAGTCCGACCAGCAGTGGCAGGCACAGTTCCACATCCAGCCTACCTCGTTCCCGCTCAGCGCTTCGATGAACTACGACTTCTCGTGCATCCTCAACTCCTCCACGAGCTTCAACGGCGTGACCATCAAGCTCACGGACAACACTGACGACGGCAACTTCCTGTTCGCCGAGACAGTCGAGGTCAAGGCCTTCGAGGACTATGTCTTCTACCTCACCGACCTGCCCGGCATCGACGCCGAGAACACCAAGCTCGTGTTCGACTTCGGCGGCTGCCGCGAGAACACCGAGATCCAGATCCGCAACATCGTCCTGAAGGACCATGCTGTCGATGACGGCACCGTCCTGCCCGACGTCACCCCTGACGGGCCCGACGAGCCCGAGGAGGGCGCACACTACGATGTGGACAACGCCGAGACCAACTTCTGGCTCAGCTCCGAGATCGGTTTCACCTACTGGTACAGCGCCGCTGACTGGAGCGGCAACCTCGCTCCCGAATACGAGTGGATCAACGGTGACCAGAAGGATTTCAAGGTCGTCATCCCCGATAAGATCGGCGGCAGCGAGTGGCAGGGCCAGACCCACTTCACCATCGCCCACGAGGCTACGGCCGACAAGACCTATGACTTCAGCGCCACCCTCAACGCCACCGAGAGCAGCACGGTCACTGTCAAGCTCGCCTGGGAAGGCAATGACAACGACAATGCCTTCTTCTATGTCAATGACTTCAAGGTCGAGGCCTTCGAGGACTGCACCTTCAAGATGCCCAACATCTATCCCAAGGACAAGGAAGGCAATGCCATCGACTATGACAAGATCGCTGTCTTCTTCGACTTCGGCCGTACTCCGGCCGGAACCGAGATCGAGATCAAGGATGTCTGCTTCCAGGAGCACCAGGAGCCTCAGGGCGGCGGTGACCAGCCCGGAGACGACGAGCCTTCCGTAAGGCCCGGCGGCACCGAACTGTGGGATGCCTCCAAGGTATCCGTCACCTACTGGTACAGCGCCGCTGACTGGAGCGGAACCCTCGCTCCCGAGATCTCCGAGATAGAGAACGGCTGGAGCGTCGTCATCCCCGATAAGATCGGCGGCAGCGAGTGGCAGGGCCAGACCCACTTCACCCTCGACGCCGGCGCCAAGGCCGACAAGACCTACGACTTCCAGGTCGTGCTCAACAGCACCGCCGACTGTGTCGCCACCGTCAAGCTCGCATGGGAAGGCAATGACAACGACAACTTCTTCTTCTACGAGAACAATGTCCAGCTCAAGGCCTTCGAAGACGTGACCTTCGTCAAGACCGAACTGTTCCCCAAGGACAAGGATGGCAACCCGATCGACTACGACAAGATCGCACTCTTCGTCGACCTCGGCCGCACGCCCGCCGGTGAGACCGTCGAGATCAAGAACCTCAGCTTCAAGGAGTTCAGTGCTCCGGTGGAGCTCTGGGACCCCTCCAAGGTCACCGTCACCTACTGGTACAGCGCAGCTGACTGGAGCGGTACCCTTGCTCCCGAGATCTCCGAGATAGAGAACGGCTGGAGCGTCGTCATCCCCGATAAGATCGGAGGCAGCGAGTGGCAGGGCCAGACCCACTTCACCCTCAACGCCGGCGCCAAGGCTGACAAGACCTACGATTTCAGCGTGGTCCTCAACAGCACCGCCGACTGCGTCGCCACCGTTAAGCTTGCCTGGGAAGGCAATGACAACGACAACTTCTTCTTCTACGAGAACAACGTCCAGTTGACTGCCTTCGAAGACGTGACCTTCTCAAAGGCCGGTCTGTTCCCGAAAGACAAGGACGGTAACCCGATCGACTACGACAAGATCGCACTCTTCGTCGACCTCGGCCGCACCCCGGCCGGCGAGACTGTCGAGATCAAGGACATCCATTTCCTCGAGAAATAAAACATGAAGTACTATTACCTATTGATTCCGGTTATCGCTCTCTTCTCCACAGCATCTTCCTGTGGAGGAGAGAAACCGGATACTCCCGTTCCTGAGGCCAGTATCAGCACCGCGCCGGTAAAGCTCGAGTGCTCGGCCGAGGCACAGACCCTCACCCTTGAGGTCACTGCCTCGGATGCCTTCGAGGCCTATTCCAACACGGAGTGGGTTTCCAAGGTGGATCCCGCCTACTCCCCTGCATCCAGGGGCACCGTGCGCATCACCGTCGAGGAAAACCTCAAGCGTGAGGCACGCACGGGCGAGGTGGTGGTCAAGGTCGGCACCACGCGCCACAAGGTGGCGCTGGAGCAGGCCGCGGCCGCCGAGCCCACCGTGCCGACGCCTGACGGCTATACGCTCGTCTGGCACGACGAATTCGAAGGCGGAAGCGTTGACGCCAAGGGCTGGAAATTCGAGAACTGGGACAAGGGCCGTGTCAACAATGAACTGCAGTACTACGTCGCCGGAGGCGAATTCGACGGCGTCGAGACGGCTTTCGTCAAGGACGGCATCCTGAACATCCGGGCCCAGAAGTACAACGGCTCCAAGAAGTTCAACGACAAGACCGACATCAACGGACAGGTCATATCGGCCCGTATGAACACCCGCGAAGCGTGGAAATACGGCTATATGGAGGCCCGCATCAAGCTCCCCAAGGGCAAAGGTACGTGGCCTGCCTTCTGGATGATGCCCACGGACCAGAGCCTCGGATGGCCCGCCTGCGGCGAGATCGACATCATGGAGGAAGTCGGCACCCATGCCAACTACACATCCTCGTCGATACACTGCAAGGCCTACAACCACCCGAACAACACCCAGAAGACCAAGGAGAAGTTCACCAAGGGAGCAGAGGACGAATTCCACGTCTACGCGCTCGAATGGACTGCGGACTACATGCAGTTCTATGTGGACGGAAGCACTTCCGGATGCCTGCGCTTCGAGAACGACGGGAAAGGCAACAACGACACCTGGCCTTTCAACAAGGCCTTCTACATCACGCTCAACCTCGCGTGGGGCGGCAGCTGGGGCGGAATGAACGGCGTTGACGAATCCGCTCTCCCCTGCACCATGCAGGTTGACTACGTAAGGGTTTTCCAAAAGAAGTAAAATGACTGACATACATAGATTTACAAGGGCTGCTGCTGCAGTCCTGGCCGCTGCCTTGCTCTTCGGCTGCAAGCCGGAGGCCGCAGCGCCCGAAGGATTCGTCAAAGTGCAGGGCACCGACCTTGTCAAGCCGGACGGCACGAAACTGTTCATCAAGGGCACCAACCTGGGCAACTGGCTGAACCCCGAAGGATATATGTTCGGATTCGAGAAGACCAATTCGGCCGGCTTTATCGACCTCTGCTTCCGCGAACTGGTCGGCCCCGACGCCGCTGCGGATTTCTGGAAGGCGTTCAAGGACAACTACATCACCCGCGATGACATCCATTTCATAGCCTCGCAGGGGGCCAATACCATCCGCCTTCCCTTCAACTACCGCCTGTTCACTGACGAGGATTATATGGGCCTCAGCAGCGACCAGGACGGCTTCAAGCGCATCGACGACGTCGTCGGCTGGTGCCGGGAGGAAGGCCTTTACCTGATCCTCGACATGCACGATGCCCCCGGAGGACAGACGGGCGACAACATCGACGACGGATACGGCTATCCCTGGCTCTTCGAGAGCGAGCGCAGCCAGGCCCTCTTCTGCGACATCTGGCAGCGCATAGCCGAATACTACGCCGACGAGCCGGTCATCCTGGGCTATGAGCTTATCAATGAGCCCATTGCGACCTATTTCGACGACAAGTATTTCAACCCCATGCTCGAGCCGCTCTACAAGAAGGTCGTGGCCGCGATCCGCGAAGTGGACCGCAACCACGTCATCCTCCTCGGCGGGCCGCAGTGGAACAGCCGTTTCGACAACTTCACCGACTGGAAGTTCGACGACAACATCATGTTCACCTGCCACCGCTATGGCGGCCCTGCCACAAAGGACGCCATCTACCACTTCATCGACTTCCGCGACCGTTCCGGCCTACCCATGTACATGGGCGAGATCGGGCACAACACCGACGAATGGCAGGAGGATTTCTGCCGCGTGATGCAGGAGAACAACATCGGCTACACCTTCTGGCCTTACAAGAAGGTGGACAATTCCTGCTGGAATGCCATCCAGAGACCAGCGAACTGGGAAGTGGTGGTCAACTTCTCCGAAGCCGACCGAAGCACGTTCGCGGCCATAAGGGAGGCACGTCCCGACCAGGGCGTGGCGCTCAAGGCCCTTCAGGACTTCGCCGAAGCCTGCCGCTTCGGCAACTGCGTCCCTCAGGACAGCTACATAGGATCCCTGCTGCTCCGCTAGAACAGCGAAGCCAGGGTATCGTAATATCTCTTGGAAACCGGGATGGGCGGGCAGTCGACGTCCATCTCGGCTTCAATTATACCCTCCTTGCCACGGCTGAGAGCCTTTACGTGCGAAGGATTGAGGATATAGGAGCGATGGCAGCGGACCAGGCCCTTGCCCTCGCAGATGGACTCGACGGACTTCATGGAATTACGCAGGACATAGTCCTTGACACGTATCCCTTCCATATAATGGATACGGACATAGTTCTCTTCCGCAGCAGCGTAAACGACTGATGATGAAGCTACAACAAGCTTCAGCTTTTTGTTCTCATCGGTGAAGCGGAGCATCTGGTCCTGCTTAAGTTCAGCCGTCTCCGCCCTTGCGGTCAGGAACAGGGACAGGATGATGATGGAATAAGGGATGGTCAGTATCAGGAAGCAGAGCCGCCCACATTGGCCGAGGGCGCTGAAATATGTCGAATGCGGTTGGGTGATCAGCGACATGTATATGGCCATGAAAGCCGACGCAAGGAGCATCTCCGCCAGGCACCAGCCTATATAGCCGAAAACGGACAGACGGCGGTCCCTGAAGATGAAATGGAAGGCCAGCCTCGTGATCACGAGGGTGACGAAAAGGATGCTGAAAAGGATGGGGATGCTGAAGTAGTAAAGGCCGCGTCCGGCATCGAGGTAGACCCTTGAGTCGAAGGGGCGATAGATCAGCAGGAAAGCCATCCAGAAGAGCGGCGCAGCCAGGAAAAACCAGACCTGGACAGGCAGCTTCCGGAAGATATTCGGCAGGTTCTCCATATTGTGACGAATGTTTGTTTATCCATTTTTCATCCCAAATATAGCGTTTTTATCACAGAAATACAATTTTAGTCACAAAAACTCGTCCCACATACCACTTCCTTCCACACGTGGTTCCAGACAGGTAACTTTGTTTCCATAAATAAACGAACCATTATGAAAAAAGGAATCGCATTCGGAGACTCCATCATGAAAGGAGTCGTTTTGGACAGGAACACTGAAGGCGGAATCCACTACTCCGCCCTGGAAGACAACTTCGCCGAGCAGTGCGGCAAGAGGCTCGGGCTGTCGATAGACAACTACGGACGCTTCGGTTGCACGGTCACGGTAGGAGAGAAGATACTGAACCGCCATCTGGACCAGATCGTCCATTCCGACTACACTTTCCTCGAATACGGAGGCAACGACTGCGACTTCAACTGGGAGGAAATCGGCAGGAACCCTGAAGTAAAGCACATGCCCAATACGGACATACGGTCATTCTCACTTATATATAAGTCATTGATAGACAAGGTTCGCGGCCTCGGTTCCAAGCCGATCCTATTCTCCCTCATCCCCCTAGTCTCCGACCGCTACTTTGCACACGTCACCCGCAACATGGACGAAACGGGAAGGCGCAACGTGCTCCAGTGGCTGGGCGGCGACACCGAAGGCATCAACAACTGGCACGAGATCTACAACCTGCAGATCTTCAAGCTGGGACTGGCGATGAACGTCCCGGTCATCGATGTCACTTCGGCTTTCCTCTTCCACAAGACCTTCAGCGACTATATGTGCGCCGACGGCATCCACCCCAATGAAAAAGGCCACAGACTGATAGCCGATACAGTCTGCAGCCTGTTTGACAATAATAAAAGATAGGAGAACTAACCGTTGTTGATATTAGCCTGCACCATCATCATAGCCCGTTTCGGGTCCGCCTCGAGCTCTTTCCTGAGATTCACATCCTTGAAAGCCTTGAGGAAGCGTATCATATAATCCACGATGGCATCCGAGAAGACTCCGTGCGAAGTATAGATCGTACGGTCCTTCTCGAGTTCGCGCGCCGCTTCGACGCAGCAAGCGGGCAGTTGCTCGAGAGACTCCTCCAGGGCACGGTTGCCCTTGTCGTGGATATTCACCCCCAAACCCACATAAGTCTTTTCCGCAACCTGCAGTGCGTCAGGCATTTCGAAGCCGTGGCGGGCGGCTGCGCAGAGCGCGGCCATCAGCAGGTACGTGTCGGCGAAGCCGTCTGACGCCCGCCACTCGAAGGTCTGCTTGTCGCTGAAATCCTTGTCCATGGCCTCCTCGAGAGGATTGCACTTGGCCGCCATGTCGACAGGCTCGAGCCAGCCGAGCGGGACGCGCACGAGGGCGCTGCGGTTCGAGAACGACCAGCAGAGCGAGGTCGGCGCTTCCTGGTTCGGCACCAGCCGCATGAACGACAGTGGATGCGGGTTGCCGAAGGCCGGAAGGGACGTGCCGGCGTCCATGTAGCCGGCGATCGCCTTCCGGCACTCGTCGGTGAGTTTCCCTTCACGGGTCATCATCGACTTGCCGTCCTTGGTGAAACGGCAGTGAACATGAAGGCCTGAACCGGCTTTGCCGTAGGTGATCTTCGGGGCGAAAGTCAGTTCCACCTTGTATTTGTACGCCAGTTGGCGCATTATCCATTTGGCCACCACGAGCTGGTCGGCGGCATCCTCGATGTCTACCGGAAGGAACTCTATCTCATTCTGTTCGAACGCCCTGCCGCCGTCGGTGAAATTGCCGACCTCGGAGTGGCCGTACTTGATCTTACCCCCTGCCTTGGCTATCATACGCATCGCTTCCGTACGGAAATCGGTGAACTTGTTGAACGGCGCGCTCTCGTGATAGCCCTTCTGGTCGGCGACGCGGTACAGTCCCTCGGCATCGGAAATGACATAGTACTCCAGTTCTCCCATGGTTTCCATCTGCAGGCCGGTCACCTCCTTGAAGGCCTCGTGGGCTTTGTGGAGGATGTACTCCGGCGAACTCTCGAAAGGCTCGCCGTCACGGTTGAAGTACGAGCAGAGCAGGTCGACAGTCAGCGCCTCCGAGAAAGGGTTGACGAATGCGGTGCGGTATTTGGGCAGGACGTAGAGGTCGCTCTTGCCGGCCTCTATGAAGGGGAACAGACTCGAGCCGTCCACGCGCTCCCCCGCCTCGAGGATGTTCTCGAGGTGCTCCTGGCTATGGATGACGAAATTGAGGGTCTTGAGCTTACTGTCCCATCCGCAATAATGGAAGTTGATGCATTCCACCTCGTTCTCCACACAGAACCTGACGATGTCGGCACGGGTGAACTCGGATGCCGGCTTCCTGAGATACCGGACCAGAAGGTTCGGGCTCATGGCTACGGATTTATCCATTATTCTATTACGCTGATTTTATGATTGTTGATGTCTTTGTTACTCCATTAGTTTCCTGTACTTGAAGCGTTTGGGCTCCTCGTTCCCGAGCCTGCGCCTGCGGTTCTCCTCGTACTCCGAGTAGGAGCCTTCGAAGAAGTATACCTGGGAGTCGCCTTCGAAAGCGAGGATGTGGGTGGCGATACGGTCGAGGAACCAGCGGTCGTGAGAAACTACGACGGCGCAGCCGGCGAAGTTCTCCAGACCTTCCTCGAGGGCACGTATGGTATTGACATCCACATCGTTGGTAGGTTCGTCGAGCAGGATGACGTTGCCTTCGTCCTTGAGCGTCAGGGCCAGATGGAGACGGTTGCGTTCACCTCCTGAAAGGATGCCGCACTTCTTCTCCTGGTCCGCTCCGCTGAAGTTGAATCTGGAGACGTAGGTGCGCGCGGGAACCTCGCGGTTCCCCAGGCGCACGAAGTCGGAATTCTGTGCAATCGTTTGATAGACAGTCTTGTCCGGATCTATGCTCTTATGCTGCTGGTCGACGTAGGAGAGTTTGACCGTCTCTCCGATGACGATCTCGCCGCTCAAAGGCTTTTCCAAGCCCATGATCAGGCGGAAGAGCGTGGTCTTGCCGGCGCCGTTCGGACCGATGACGCCCACGATGCCTGCCGGAGGCAGGACGAAGTCGAGGTGTTCGAACAGCAGCCGGTCGCCGTATCCCATGGAGACGTCGTGGAACTCGATGACCTGGTTGCCCAGGCGGGGACCGTTCGGGATGTAGATTTCGAGACTGGCTTCCTTCTCCTTGGTGTCGGCCGAAGCCATCTTCTCATAGGCGCCGATACGGGCTTTCTGCTTGGCCTGGCGGGCCTTGGGCGCCATCCTGACCCACTCGAGCTCACGCTCGAGGGTCTTGCGGCGCTTGCTCTCCTGCTTCTCCTCCTGCGCCAGGCGGATGCTCTTCTGCTCCAGCCAGGAGGAGTAGTTGCCCTTCCAGGGAATACCCTCTCCCCTGTCGAGTTCGAGGATCCAGCCGGCGACGTTGTCAAGGAAATAACGGTCGTGCGTGACGGCTATGACTGTGCCCTTATACTGTTGGAGATGAGCCTCTAGCCACTGGATACTCTCGGTATCTAGGTGGTTGGTGGGCTCGTCGAGCAGGAGCACGTCCGGCTCGCGGAGCAGGAGCCGGCAGAGTGCGACGCGGCGGCGCTCGCCCCCGCTGAGGGTCGCGATCTTCGCGTCCTCAGGCGGGCACTGGAGCGCGTCCATCGCGCGCTCGAGCTTCGCGTCGATCTCCCAGCCTCCGGCGTGGTCGATCTTCTCCGTCAGTTCTCCCTGGCGCTCTATCAGCGCGGCCATCTCGTCGTCCGTCATCGGTTCCATGAACTTCATGTTCACCTCCTCGTACTCCTTGAGCAGGTCCATGACCTCCTGGACACCCTCCTGGACCACTTCCAGGACGGTTTTGTCGGGATCCATCTGCGGCTCCTGCTCCAGATAACCAACGGTGTAGCCCGGTGCCCAGACCACCTCGCCGCGGTAGGATTTCTCCACGCCGGCAATGATCTTCAGAAGGGTCGACTTACCCGATCCGTTCAGACCGATGATACCGATCTTCGCCCCATAGAAAAAGGACAGATAGATGTCCTTCAGGATAACCTTGTTGTTGTGCGGTAGGACCTTGCCCACTCCCGCCATCGAGAATATGATCTTTTCGTCTGCCATAGCCTTACAAAGATAGCACATTTCCCCGACTTCCCCAACCCTCCTCTGTCCTCCTATGCCCCCCTCTTCCCCTTTTTCCCTCCTACACTCCTTCACTCCTTTACTCTTTACCCCCCTGGTCTTATGGTCTTATGACTGGTCAGCCATACTCGGCAAATCGTCTCGGACGGCAATAGGCCTCTGGGGGGCTTAGATTGGGGGTCCGTGTTTGCGACCTCACGAATTTCCTGAGGACTAGAACAACGATCACCCATGGAAGGCCGTAGAAAGGACTTCCCTGTTCGAGACGATTTATCGAAACACAGATTACGGTCTAAAGGAAGTGATTCTGAGCGCGTGCGAGGGAGGGAGGGTTACCAGGCGGTGAGGGTGGAGGAATGGAATTCGGGGGCGGAGGAGGCTGAGGCGATGGCGTCGATGTTGTGGGGGCGGACGCCGCAGCCGGCCAGGATGACGATCCGGCCGGCGGCCTGGCGGACGAGGCGAGCGAGGGTGAAGCGGCCGGCGAAGGCGTCCGGCTCATGGCCGGACGTCAGCAGCCGCTCGCAGCCGAGCGACACGACGTCCTCGAGGCCGCGTTCCACGTCGGCGCATTCGTCGAAGGCGCGGTGGAAGGTGACTTCGAGCGGCCGGGCTGCGGCGACGAGGCGGCGCATCGCCGGCAGGTCGATGCCGCCGTCCGGCCGCAGCGCTCCGATGACGACGCCGTTTACGCGATGTTCGCGTCCGGCGGAGTCGCTCACGCTCAGGCGCTTGCACATTTCAATCCCTGCCAGGGTCTCCTCGATCTCCGTCTCGGAATACACGAAGTCACCGCCTCGAGGACGGACCAGGACATTGACCGGAATGGGGGCAGAATCTTCAGCGAGAGCCAGAAGGGTCTCTCTGATGAGGTTCTCGGAAGGGGTGACGCCGCCGATGTCCAGCCTCGAGCAAAGCTCGATGCGGGCGGCACCGCTCCGCTGCGCCGTCACGGCATCGGCGGCGCTTGTACAGCAGGCCTCGAGGAAGTACTTCATAGCCATATCACTCGACTGTTTCCAGCAGGTAACTGACGGGACGGAAGCCGTCGTTGCAGGATATCATTGCGCTGTGCGGATTCTTCATCCAACCATCGTAAAAGTCGCCGCCTCCGCGGGCCAGTTCTTCGACGAACTCGCGCATACTCCCCCACGCGCTGCCGCACAGCCCTTCGGGCTTGGCGCCGTCGTGGGAAATAAACACTTGACCTATACGCATTTCGCACGCGTGCTCGATGGGATTCTCATACAACTCCATCAGGTCTTTGTAGACCGTCCTGCGGATGACTGTGATCCTGACGTCCATGGCTAGCGGCGGTAAGGGGCCAGGGCTTCTACGAAACCGGGGAAACGGTCGCCAAAGGCGACAGGACGCCCGTTCTCTATGAAGCAATGCACGCTGGAGCCGGTGAAAACGATTTCTCCGAGGCAGGTCATTTTGTAACCGATGCGGAGTTTCAGCGTGGAGATTTCCTCGACAAATACTTCGACGGCTATCTCATCCTGGAAAGTTGTGGTTTTCTTGTAGTTGCAATGTACTTCCGTGACCGGGGACACGACACCTTCAGCCTCCATTTTCTCGAAACCGTAACCGATACGGTCCAGCATATCGATGCGGGACTCCTCCATGAAACGGATATAGTTGGAGTGGTGAGTGACGCCCATCCGGTCGCACTCGTAATACTTTACTTTGTGGATATAAGGTTCAACCATAGCGATTTACAGTTTTTCGATTACACTGCGGAGATCCTCCGCCAGGGAGGTGTTGTAGCCCTGTGAGAAATAGACGATGCGGCCGAAGCTGTCGCCGACGGCGACGACGGGCAGGCGGAAGGATTCCGCCCCGGCGCCGGAGGCGAGCATCGCCGCGACCTTGCCGGCGGTGTCGAGGCCGTAGACGGCGTTCGACAGGCCGGCGACGGGGGCAGGCGCAGCCGGAGGCACGGAGGCGGCCGGAGCGCCGCCGAGCAGGACCGCCGGCCGCCCCCAGGCGTTCAGCG
>JAEEGL017401310.1_pt1 | contig 82784 bp, 75 predicted proteins | sample 9134231 | NCBI WGS metagenome assembly JAEEGL01 (sample SAMN16246548, study PRJNA631951) | gut metagenome | biome: gut microbiome; feature: rumen; material: fiber-attached | host: Bos | place: Iran: Karaj | collected 2018-10
ATGAACGAAGTTGGTCTTAACGCTAAGTGGCTCGGCCATGATATGACAAACAATGATACCCAGGAATTCACCAAGGATGTCCTTAATCATATGAGAAACCGTCTCTCCGATTATCAGGAGCAGTACGGAGATCTTTACAACCTTGAAGCAACACCCGCTGAATCCACATCTTACCGTCTTGCAAAGCATGACAGAAAGAGATGGCCGGACATCAAGACGGCAGGCAAGGAAGGAGATACTCCTTACTACACCAACTCTTCGCATCTTCCCGTTGATTTCACGGATGATGTATTTGATGCGCTTGATATTCAGGACGAACTTCAGACATTGTACACATCGGGAACCGTATTCCACGCGTTCCTCGGTGAGAAACTTCCCGACTGGAAGGCAGCTGCAAAGCTTGTTCGTACGATAGCCGAAAATTACAAGCTTCCTTACTATACAATGTCTCCCACATATTCTATCTGTAAGAACCACGGATACCTTGCAGGCGAGCAGGAAACATGTCCCGACTGCGGATGCAAGACCGAGATCTACAGCCGTATCACAGGTTACTACAGACCCGTTCAGAACTGGAACGACGGTAAACTTCAGGAATTCAAGAACAGAAAAGAATACGATATCAATCTTTCTTTAAACAAATCCGATACAATCGGACAGAAATCCGAAGGCACCGCAACCGCAACCGTTTCCGTTTCCGAACCCGCAAACGTTAACGCGGCTCCCGAGAGCGTTGCAGCTCCCGCACAGAGCGAGGTTAACCCCGCATATGCCAATCTTTTCGGAGCATCTGCACCCGCTCCCGCTCCTCAGGCAAGCGTAAGCGATGACACGGCACTTCTTTTCACTACGAAGACCTGTCCTAACTGTGCATTGGCCAAAGATTACCTCGGAGACCTTCCCTACAAAGTAATCGATGCGCTCGAACAGCCCGACTTGGCACGCAAATACGGTGTACAGATGGCACCCACTCTTGTAATTGACAAGGGAGATTACGTTGTTAAATACGTTCGTGCTTCCGAGATCAAAAAATACGTAGAAGAGAAAAAGGGCGTTTTCGCATAATTCACGTTAATCAGTCAACCTCCTGCAACCTTCGTCGGTTTGAAAAAGCGCGGCGATTGCATGGGGTTGACTCTTTAAATATACAGAACCGGAGAATCTGACATGATCAAAAAATTAATAGACAATATAGTAAAAAAGGATGCGCCTATTGTTGTGGGCCTCGATCCCACATTGAAATTTGTTCCCAAACACCTTCTTGATGAATGTTTTGAAAACCACGGCGCAAATCTTAAAGGAGTGTCCGAGGCGGTATGGCTTTACAACAAGGCAATCATAGATGCGACTTACGATCTGATTCCCGCAGTAAAACCTCAGATTGCAATGTATGAACAATTCGGCATTCCGGGTCTCGAAGTATTCAAAAGAACGGTTGATTACTGCAAATCCAAAGGCCTTGTGGTAATCGGAGACATCAAAAGAGGAGATATCGGTTCGACCTCGGGCGCATATGCCATCGGACATATCGGAACGGTCGAAATCGCAGGTCAAACTTTCTGCCCCTTCGATGAAGATTTCGTAACCGTCAACCCGTATCTGGGAACGGACGGCGTTAAGCCCTTCGTGGATATCTGCAATTCGAACGACAGAGGAATTTTCGTACTTGTCAAAACATCCAATCCAAGTTCCGGAGAATTCCAGGACCGCCTGATAGACGGCAAACCCCTTTACGAGCATGTAGCCGAGAAGGTAATGGAATGGGGAAGCGCTTCGATGGAAGGCGATTACAGCAATGTCGGAGCCGTGGTAGGTGCCACATATCCCGAGCAGGGCGAGATATTAAGAAAGAAAATGCCCAATACCTTCATTCTTGTTCCGGGTTACGGCGCACAGGGAGGAAAGGGTGCGGACCTCGTTCATTTCTTCAACAGCGACGGTCTCGGAGCCATAATCAATTCCTCGAGAGGAATTATCGCGGCTTATCAAAATGAAAAATATGCTTCCTTCGGCGAGAAGAATTTTGCCGATGCGTCACGTCAGGCAGTCATCGACATGAGGGAAGATATCCAATCGGCTCTTAAAATAATTACATAAATCGAAAAAGGTCATATGAGAATTCATATGGCTTTTTTACTTGCAAAAAGCCCCGCAAACACATAAAATTGTATTATGGTGGGTACACAAGATATGGAAAACAAAGATACATATGATTTTGACCGAAAATTCTTCGAATTTACCAAAAAAGTAATTGTACCTTTTCTTAAATCTAAATTTAACTTTTTGGTCGAAGAGCGGTATATTATGCCCGACGTGCCTTTTATACTCATTTCGAACCATGTTACCAATCTCGATATGTGCTGGATTGCGATTTCCACCGACAAACATCTATATTTTGTGTCCGGAGAGCAGGTGGTAAGAAAGGGAATCGGGGGAAAACTGGTCAATGCTTTTTTCCATCCGATCGTTCGCGAAAAAGCTACCGTCGGTCTTTCGACAGTGGTCGAAATGAAAAAACATTTGTCGGCCGGACACAATGTCGGACTCTTTGCAGAGGGTGTGAGATCCGCCGACGGACTCACAAACAAAATCGTTCCCTCAAGTGCGGCCGTTTTGAAAAAACTCGGTTACACGGTTGTGACTTTTAAAATCCACGGAGGATTTTTTACTTCTCCGAGATGGGCATCGGATATCAGAAGGGGCAAGATGTGCGCCGAGAAGATAAATGTTTACTCTCCCGAAGAATTAAACAATATGAGCGCAGAGGAACTCGACCTTGCGATTAACAAAGATATATTCGAGGATGCCTACGAATACAACAGGGAGAGAAAAATCGCCTACAAAAGCCGCAAAGCCGCCGAAGGCATCGAATTCGAACTCGTTCTTTGCCCGAAATGCAAAAAGAGAGCTTCGATAAAATCGAAGGGCGATTCGTTTTATTGCGAATGCGGCATGAAGGGCAGATATGACGAATACGGTCTTTTAAGCGGCGAAGGATTCGAATTTGAAACGATTCCCGAATGGGACAAATGGCAAAGGTGCGAAATCGAAGCGCTGGATTTCAAAGAAAACGAAATAATCCTTTCGCATCCCAATCAGAAAATAACAGAAATAAGCAGGGACCACAGCGAAAAAGTTGTCGGAAACGGAGATTTGATATTAAAAAAGGATTCCGTTTCGGTAGGCGAAAAGGTTATTATGTTAAAAGACATAAGAGATTGCGATATTTTTTACCACGGATATCTTTTGATTTCGACAAAGGATAAGAAATATTTCGAGATTTCAAATCCGAAATCAAAATACCCGGGGTATCTTTATAAATTGCTGATTAAAAAATATTTGGTATAAATCGGATTATCGAAAGATTTTCTCATCATACAAAACAATATGGCTTAGAAATGAGGATTAAGTATGTCCAGTGGATTGTCGTTTGCCAGCACGAACGTTTGGCCCGTTATTATGTTCCTTGCCGTCATCATGGGAGGATTGTTGGTCGGAAACACATTAAAGAGGTATATTCCGTTCCTTAGAAAATCCCTCATACCGGTTTCGGTTTTAGGCGGTATTTTTCTTCTTGTTATTTCTACCGTCGCCAAATTTACCACGGGTGAATATCTTTTTAATTATGCGATATTCTCGGAAGGGTCTTCCATAAACGGCATAGAAATGCTTGAAATTCTTACCTACCATTGCCTCGCAATCGGTTTTATCGCCATGACCTTAAGAAAATCCGATTCGAAGGGAATGCTGAAGGGCAGGGTTAACGAAGTCGTAAACACCGGTATTACGACGGTCAGCACGTATCTTTTGCAGGGACTTATGGGACTTGCGATAACGGTCGGCGCATCTTTCTTTATTCCCAAGCTCATCAAAGCATCCGGCATCATCCTTTGCTTCGGTTTCGGACAGGGCACCGGACAGGCGTTAAATTACGGCTCCATCTATGAGAACGATTACGGTTTCGTCGGCGGCAAATCCTTCGGACTCACAATTGCGGCTCTCGGCTTTTTGGCAGCAAGCATCGGCGGCGTAATTTATCTTAACTATCACAAGAAAAAGGGCGATATCGTCATAAGGGAAAACGTATCCGAACTTAACACGGAACTTGTCGAAGAAGAGGGCGAGGTTCCGATGGTTGATTCGATCGACAAGCTCACGCTTCAGATTTCGCTCGTGCTCGTTTGTTATGCGATAACCTATCTGATAATGTATATAATCGGAAACCTCGTCGGAGAGGGCCTTACAACGACCATATACGGCTTCAATTTCCTCCTTGGCACGCTTTCCGCGGTAATAGTCAAGGAAATATTAAAGATACTGAGAAAAACCAACCTGATGCACAGGGACTACGTCAACAATTTCCTCTTAAACAGAATTGCGGGATTTGCGTTTGACGTTATGATTGTCGCGGGCATCGGAGCCATCAGGGTCGATCTTATCAGGGACTATTGGGGCGTGCTCTTGATTCTCGCCGTTGTCGGAGTTTTGGTTACTTTCATATACATCAAATTCGTATCGTTCAAACTCTTCAAAGATTACCGGCACGAACAGTTCATGGTAATGTACGGAATGCTCACGGGAACTGCTTCGACAGGTGTAATCCTTCTTCGTGAAATCGACCCGTCCTTTGAGACGCCGGCTTCGGAAAACATCGTTTATCAGAATTTTCCGGCCATCCTTCTCGGCTTCCCGATGATGCTCGTTGCGGCATTTTGCCCGAGAAGCGATATGAGCACATATATTACGATGGGCGTTATAGCGCTTTATTTCATAGTACTTAACATCATTCTTTTCAGAAGCGTGATATTTAAAAGAAAAGTGAAAAAAGAAAACCGAAATGTCTGAAAAAACAAATAAAAAGAAAAAAATCAAATATATAATCATTGCGATTCACGCTCTGTTAACGCTTGCTTTTGCGCCCCTTGTTTTTGAAAACGTGGGCGTTAATCCCTTTGCGTCCAAAGTCGTAAGAGAAGTGATTTCCTCACGCGGCGAAATCGTTATGTCCTATATTTACACCGAGATAACCGCGCTTGTTTTGGTATTTCTTTTTTGGAATTTTGTTTTTAAAATTTTTTCCGGTTTCAAAAAAAGCTATATTCCTTTTTTGGTGATATTTGTCGTCGGAACGGCCGCTATATTCCTTATCTGGCCCGAGGTTTTTACCAACCGCTACATGCATATGCATGACAACCTGACGACTTTTTCCGCGGCGATAAGACTGACTCCCGATTATTGGCATTCTTTTTATCTAAGCGTCGTTTACGCGGCAGCCATGCTCTTTTTGCCGGTAAGATTTTCGATTACGCTCATGCAGTGGGCTTTCTTTGTTGCCGTTCTCGCTTACGTTTTCCATCGGGCAAAAAACAATTTCGGTAATCCGGCGTATCTTATTTTCTTATTCTTTCTTTTCCCGAACGCCTCCGAGATTATGACATATGCGCACCGTATATGCATGTATGTCATATTGCTTGCGCTCTTTACGGCGATTATCCTTTTTGACATTTACGAAAAAAAGAAAAGAAGCGTCGAAGAAACGGTCGGACTTTGTGCGTTTGCGGCGTTTCTTTGCGTCTGGAGAAGCGAGGGCATCATCTTTTGCGCACCTCTTTTTATTGCATATCTGATTGCGGTTTATAAAAAATCTTTTGCACGGATTTTAAAAACATTGGTTATATTCGCATCCTTTTTTGCAATCATCAGCATCCCTCAAAAAGTCGGTGACGAAAAATATTACGGAAAAGATTATTCGATAATGAATTCGTTCGAAAATCTTTATTATATTTTCAATGCTTCGAATGCCGATCTCGAATACAAAAACGCATCAAACGATTTGCAAAAAATCGAAAAAATCGTACCGGTGTGGATGGTTAAGGAATTCGCGACGGAAGGCTACAGAAATTATAATGTCAATGTGAGAAAAAATTACGATCTCGATCAGTCCGCGGTATCAATCGACGAAGCAAAGGAATACATGGCGGCATACAAATCCGTTTTGGCTCACAATCCTCTGATTATCGTGAAATTAAGAATCAATTGGGCGTTTGAGACATGCGGTCTTGGCGGGCCTTTCAAACTTGAAGAATACACGGGCGAAAAACATGAAATCGAAGAGAGACACTATTACGGCTGGGATGTCGGATATGTCGATTATTATCAGGGCTTTATCAATAAATGGAGAGCAATCGGTTTAAGGGACCGTTTTGCGAACAAGGTATTCAGATTATTCACCGGATACCGTGATTTTACGATGAATTACGCGATTTACGGCATCGGTCTTTTGATATTGGTTTTGACAAATGCCTTCATCGCAGTCAAAGGAATCGTCTCGTTTTTTAAGAAAAAAGACTGCTTTGAAACCGTTATCGGAGCGGCGGGATTTTTCGCACTCGCGGCATTTGCCGCAATAATCGCTGTAATGCCCGTCCCCTCGTACATATATTTTTATTCGACATGGATTTCGATGATGACCGTGGTTTATATTTTCGGACTTTATGCCGTATGCTCAAAAAAGCATGGAAAAGGAGAGAAAAATGCAGATTGACAGCGACAAATATCTTCAGGTCGGCGCCATCACGTCGACGCACGGAATAAAAGGAGAAGTGAAGGTTTTTCCTACTACGGACGATGCCTCAAGATATGACGATTTAAAAGAAGTATTTCTGGATACGGGCAAGGAACTCATGCCTCTCCATATCACGGGTGTCAAATATTTCAAACAGTATGTCATCGTCAAATTCAGGGAATTCAAAGACATCAACGAAATAGAGCCTTACAAGGGAAAGAACATATATGTTGACAGGGAACACGCCGTAGATCTTGAAGATGACGAATATTTCGTTGCGGATCTTCTGGGTCTTAAGGTCGTAACCGATGAGGGCGAGGATTTCGGTGTACTCACGGATGTTCTTTTTACCAAGGCAAACGATGTTTATACCATCAAAAGAAATGACGGTACCGAGGTCCTCATCCCGGCAATAGAGGAATGCATTCTCGATATCGATTTGGACGAAGAAACAATGACAATTCACATTATGCCCGGACTTTTGGATTAAAAACGGAAGGAAACAAATATGGCTGATAAGAAAAAGAGACAATTCGAAATATCGGATTTTTTAAAAAAATACTGTAAATATATTATGTTTGCGATAATAGCCGGAACAGCGGTTTATTTTTCGTTGATGGCCAACAATCTTGTGAATAATTTAGACGGCGTCTGGCATCCGTCGAATTTCATTGCGGGAGATTGGGAAATATCACTGGGAAGAGGGCTTCAAAGATATGCTGACAGAGCCAGATTCGGTTTGGTTTCGAGTGCATGCAACTCGATTCTTGTTTTCGCCCTTATCGGTCTGTCGGATTGCCTGATAATTAAACGCTTTGAACTTGAAAAGGAGTTTTTTTCGTTTTTGCTGGTATTTATCAGCATAGCAAACCCCGTGATTTGCGAATCTCTGACATACAGTTACATGTCGGTTAATTTTGCTCTTGCGCTTTTCTTTTCCGTTCTTTCGTTCTTCATTGTTTCCGGTGAAAAGAAGGATACAAAGCAGAAGATTTTGCATATTGCAGGGGGAGCGATTTGCTTTGGCATCTCCATGGCGTTTTACCAGGCATACATTTGCGTTTTTACCGTATTGGCTCTTTTCTGCCTTATTTACAAATTTAAAACCGTTTCGAAAATAAGGGATTTTGCGGGCAGCTTATCGGAATATCTTGCTGCCTTTGTAATCGGCGGAATATTTTATTTTCTTATCACCAAACTGCTTCTGCTTCGTGCGGGGGTGAAAATGGCTTCTTACAAGGGTGCCGACGGTATCGGTGTTAAAAGCATATTGGTGAATCTCCCCATGGGATTTGTCAACTCTTATAAGGAATTCTGGAATTATTTCTTCACAAAACGATTAAATGCAAATCTTGAATTTTCCGGAATTATGATAATACTTGTCCTCATTGCGTGTGCGGTTACTTTTGTCAAAGTCGCAATCGATGTCTTCCGCCAAAAAAAGGGAAAAACAGTTCCGTTTATCATTCTTTTGGCGTTAATACCGACAGCGGCTTCTTCAATCTGCCTGATTGCGGTAGGAAATGCCGTAACCGGTTTGATGGCGTACGGAATTCTTCTTTCCGCAATAATGTTTTATTGTATTGCAAAAGATTCGAAATTGACTAAAACCGTATCGCTTGCGGTTCTGATTATGCTCTCGTGGTATTTGGTCATGGCTGTGGAAAACGATCAGATTGCCTTAAAAGAAGGAATCACGGCAACACAAAGAATAACAGAAGGCGCTCTGGATGATATAAATTCGATGCATGCATTGGATAATGCGACCTGCGTGGCTTTTGTCGGAAGAACGGCTGAAAACGAATACTTTTACAAAAGCGTTGCATATGAGAATGCAAACCAATACGCAAGGTTTGGCGGATGGAGTACGGAAGCGAGAAACAACCGTACGACATGGACGGGAATAACCGAAGTGTTTTGCGGAACACAATTGCCTTTTTGCTCGGATGATGTGTACCGCGAACTGCAGGAGTCCGAAAAGATAAAAAACATGCCGACCTATCCTCATGAAGGATACATTGAAAACATTGACGGAGTTTTGGTCGTTAAAATTTCGGATTTATATTAGGTTTTGATAACTGCATTCAATACATGATATAATAAAAGATAATGGTTTTGTTGATTATATTAAATTGTTTGAAGTGGAGTGCATTTTGAATTTTTATATACTGACTTTATTTCCCGAAATGGTTGACGATTGCTTAAACACAGGCATCTTGAAGAGGGCGGCCGATGCGGGAATAATTTCGATTGATTCAATCAATATCAGAGATTATTCGCTCGATAAACACAAAAAAGTCGACGACTATCCCTACGGCGGCGGAGCAGGCATGCTTATGCAGGCTCAGTCGGTTTTTGATGCTTTCGCGGATTTGAAAAAGAAAATCAAAAACGGACGAAAAAAACTCCGTGTTCTGTACATGACTCCGCAGGGAAAAAAATTCGATCAGAGAATGGCCGAGGAATTGTCAAAAGAAAAAAATCTCGTCTTTCTTTGCGGACATTACGAAGGGATTGACGAGAGAGTCATCGAAGAGATAGTAACCGATGAGGTATCGATCGGAGATTTCGTTTTAACCGGCGGGGAACTCCCCGCAATGGTAATGATAGACTGTATCTCAAGGCTTATCCCGGGAGTCCTGGGCTCCGACGAATCGGCAATCGACGAAAGCTTTTCGGACGGACTCCTTGAATACCCTCAATACACAAGACCCGAAGAGTGGCACGACAAAAAAGTTCCCGATGTCCTGCTTTCGGGCAATCATAAGGAAATCGAAAAATGGCGTGTCGAAAAAGCACTTGAGCGAACGAAAGAAAAGCGCCCCGACATGTATCGGGAAGTAATAAAAGAACTTGAGGATTACAAAAAAGATAATCCGAAGAAATTCAGAAAAGAACGAACGACGGCGGAAGAATTAATAAAGATGCGTGACGCAAAAAAGGAATAATTACACGAAAATGAGCGCAAAACAAAAAATTACAATCAACAAAAGGAATTTAATATCTTCGACGGCGGTGGGATTTATTATCGCTTTGTGTAATACGTCCGGCTTTGTGATTAAACATAATCATTCGCTCAAATTCGGTATTGTTCCCGTGCTTTATTTTGTCGCAGCGCTCTTTGCGGCGAGCGTTTTGACTTTCCTCATTTATATTTTGTCTGAACGCCTTTTCGGATTGTCTTTGAACAACGAAGAGGAAGGAAGAAAGGCGCCTTTTGAGATTTTTCTCATAGGGTGGATTTTCTTTTTGATCTGCTGGGCTCCGATATTTTTGGCACTTTACCCCGGGCTTTTTGCATATGACAATCAATGGCAGTATTTCATGGTTGTAAACAATGATATTTCGACGCATCAGCCGGTTATTCACACGCTGATTTTGGGCAATATCATTTATATCACGGAAAAGATTACGGGCAGCATCAACAAAGGTGTTGCGGCATATACAATCTTTCAGGCCGTGGTCATGGGAGCGGGCTGTTCGTATATCGCATATTCGGTTTTCAAAAGAAACAAATCGCTTGTCCCTTCTGTTCTGACGGCTTTGTTTTTGGCCTTTTATCCCGTGCTTACAATCTTTGTTTTTACCGGAACAAAGGACAGTATTTTTTCGATAGCGCTTGCGGATTTTATGATTTTGAATTTCGAATTGTTTGAAAATCCGGACGGCTTTTTCGGGAAAAAAGGAAAAAAGATTTTTTGGATAATCCTCGCGTTTGTCGTTCTTTCTTTCAGAAGCAATGCGGTTTATCCTTTTGTTTTGACGATTCCGTTTGCGGCATTTTTCATCATCAAAAAGAGCGTTAAAAAAAGAGAAGCGCTTTCGATGATTTTAATTCTCGCGGCGCTCTATGTGGCTTATGCGGGACCTTTCTGTTCGATAGCGGCAAAGGAAAAAGTCTCAAAAGCGGAAATGATGTCCGTGCCCTGCCAGCAGATGATGAGGGTTTACAAATATCACAACGCTGAACTTCCCGAAGAAGAAAAAGCGCTCTTTGATGAATTTTACGATTCGGACAAATGGTACGGTTATTACGTTCCGGAAATCGCGGATGCATCAAAAGGAAGCCTCAGGATGGAAGTTTATTCGGCAAAAAAATCCGAATTCTGGGGCCTTTGGAAAAACTGGCTTAAAAGATATCCTGGCGAATATGTCGATTCGTTTTTAGAAAACACATACGGCTTTTATTACATGTGGCCCAAATACGTTTTGTACAGTTACGGACAGGAAGCCTTTACGGTAATGCATCATATGCAGCCGAGCGTCCCGAACAGCAAAATCCCTTCGCTCTACGCATTTTTGTGCAAATTCGAGGACGGAAGCATAGTCATGGGCAATTTCTTCGTATCATGGATTTTTGCCCCCGCGACTTTCCTTTTCCTCTCCGTCATGGCGATTGTTTATGTCATAAAAGGCAGGAAATACAATCTTTGCATTCCGATACTTTTTATCGTGCTTTTGTGGATGACCTATCTTTTGGGACCCGTTGCGAGCGTAAGATATCAGCTCTATCTTTACATTCTTTTCCCGATATGGCCCATTTACATGAAAGCGGCTTTTTTGAAAGAAAACGGCCGCTGATTTCAAGAGGTGAACAATGAACAACAAAGCCCTTAATGCAAAATATGTTATCACGGCGGTTATTGTCTTTGCGGCAGTAATCGTTTTGGCTTTTTTTGCATTCGAAAACAGGGGTGAAAAAAATGTGACAGACAACATGAGTTTTGTTCCGCAAAATGAAAACATTTCGGTAAAAATCGGAGATGAACCCATTGAAAATTACAGCATCGCATATGCTTTCGGATGCAGGGATTCGGCAGAAGATTTAAGCTCTTATATCGAAAAAGTCACGGGCAAAAAACTTACGGTTACGCGCGGCAAACCAAACGGGAAATATATTCTGATAGAAAAGAGCAAAGAAGAATCCGAAATCGAAATAAAGGACGGAATAATAACGATAAAAGGCAACGATTCGAAAGATTGTCAAAAACAGGTTAAAATTTTCGCCAACATGTATCTCGGATATGCATTTGCGGGCGAGGCGAGAGAACATATTCTGGAGAATACCGAATACATCAATATCCCGCAAAACACATACAAATGCGACGCCCCCTGGATTCCTTACAGGGAGCCGATTATATGCCTTTGGAAGACGGATACCGCAAGAGGCATTTATACCGATCAGAGCGTTAATCTTGACAGCGAACTTATGTCTTATTCCGACGATATGCTTTATCAGTATGTCAAGATGATGAAATTTTACGGATACAACGGAATTCAGGTAACCGATATGTGCTCTGCCTGGGCGCAGTACGGCAATTACGAATTCGTTCAGCAAAGACTCCGATTCATGGCTGATGCGGCCCATTCGCTCGGAATGGATTTCACACTCTGGGTCTGGGGTGCGGAATTCTACGGACACCGATGGGTTGACAAAACCGTAACCTACATCGATTACGATATTCCCTCAAGGGAAAAGCAGGAAATAATAGACAGTTTCGACAAATATTACACCATTTACGCTAAACTTGCGGACTGCTCCGACAGGGTCGTAATGCATTTCAACGATCCGGGCAATCTGGCAACAAGCGAGGACATAGCGTTTTTTGCAAAAAGATTCAAAACGATGTGCAACGAAAAAAATCCGGATATTGTTTTCGGTGTAAGCTGTTACACATATCAGATTGACCTTGACAAAATTTACGATGAACTCGGAAGCGAAGTATATATTTATTCGGGAGTCGTTCATACCGACGAAGAGACGAATCAATATGCCGAGCTGAACAACTGGACCCGAATGAAAGACATGGGAATAGCCGTCTGGTCCTGGAATCTTTGCGAGATGGAAATCGACCAGATTGCGGAAATGAATGTCAATTCCCACATCATCGCCGACAGTTACAGACGAACAAGAAACGCGGTCGAAGACAACAATATAGAATACTGGAGCGAAATGGATTCGTATCATATCGCAAATATGTTTTCGCTTTATTGTTCGGGAAGACTCTTGCAGGACCCCGACCTTGACGAGGACGTTTTGCTTCACGAATCGTGCGCCGCTCTTGTCGGAGACGAATATTGCGACGATTTATACGAATGTGTTTCAATCATCAAAGACGCCCGCTCCGGGAGCGGCTGGAAGGAATTCAAAAGCAGTTACGACGAATATATTCTTTTAAGCGATGCCTACCCCGCCGAGGAGTTGTTAAAACGCTGCGATGCCGCGATTCCGAAGATGGAAGAAATGATTGATGCGAATCTTAAAAACAACACGATTCCCCTTCCTTTTTCGACATCGGAAACTCTCGATATGATGCTTCCGCATCTTTATGAAATAAGAGAATATTCGCAGTTCAGAATCGATCTTAAAAAAGCCGAAGAGATGGCAAAAGACGGTGCGGACAAAGAGGAATTGAGCAACTTTGTCGAAAAGATTTACACACCCGTTCGCGAATATGATACGATAACGGGCTGCTGGGGTCAGGCGGAGGCGAGAGCGCAGTTTTTCCTGCTTGACGAATTTTGTAAAAGAAACGAAATCGAAACTCCTCACGATGCCACTTTCGACAGATACAGGAAGGACAGAATTCTCGGAGAAATCGAAATGAAACAGAAGAATTCCGAGGTCTGTCTTAAATTCAATCCGAAGTGTTCTTTCCAGATGGGAATCGCTTTCGGGGAAGAGGAAACAGAGAGGCTTACACTCGAACTTGTCGATGAAGGATTGCTCGTTTTGGACAAAGAAGGGACTGTATATTTGCCCTATTGGGAGAATTCCAAATTCGATTGAACAAAGGATATTCTTGTTGTAATATTAAATATATGTTTTTTGTGAAAGAGGGTATTTGTAATGTCACTGCAGGCAGAGATGATCCAGAAACAATTACTCGAAGCCAATATGGAAGAGGGACTGGATTATATATCCAATAAAATATTCAATAAATCTTTAAAAGAATGCTCCGACAGGGAGGCTTATTATGTCATACTTCTTTTTACCAAAGATCTGACAAACGTTACCGACAGAATCAACGGCGAAAAGAAGATATATTATATTTCCGCGGAGTTTCTGATCGGACGTCTTTTGACAAACAATCTAATCAATCTCGGTATCTACGACAAGGTTTCCGAGATATTGAAAAAGAACGGCAAAGACATAGCTCTTCTTGAAGAAGTCGAGCCCGAACCGTCGCTCGGAAACGGCGGACTCGGAAGACTTGCCGCATGCTTCATGGATTCTATCGCAACACTCGGACTTCCCGGTGCGGGTATCGGACTCAATTATCATTTCGGCCTTTTCAAACAGGAATTCAGAGACAATCTTCAGTGCGAAGAAAAGAACGAATGGATCGAAGAGATTTCGTGGTTAAGAAAAACCGACACTTCTTTTACGGTTGATTTCGGCGACTGTTCTGTTAAATCAAGACTTTACGACATCGATGTGATAGGCTACGAAAACGGTGTAAACAAACTCCATTTGTTCGACTTAGAAAGCGTTGACGAAAAACTCGTCGAAAAAGGAATCACATTCGACAAAGAAGCAATCGAAAAGAATTTAACGCTTTTCTTATATCCCGACGATTCGGATGAAGCAGGCAATCTTTTAAGAATCTACCAGCAGTATTTTATGTGCTCGAATGCGGCACAGTTTATTCTTTACGAATTGAGAGAAAGAAAATACGATCTTCGTCATATGTACGATTTCTGCGTGATTCAGATTAACGACACGCATCCGACGCTCATCATTCCGGAACTTATCAGAATCATGACGAGCGAAAAGGGTATCGGAATCGACGAAGCAATCGAAGTCGTTTCCAAAACATGTGCGTATACCAACCACACGATTCTTTCGGAAGCACTCGAAAAATGGCCTCTCGAATATCTTGAAAAAGTTGTTCCCGCGCTCGTTCCCATCATCAAGGAACTCGACAAGAGAGCCAAGAGCAAATACAAAGACCCCAAGGTTGCGATCATTGACGAAAACGATGTGGTGCACATGGCTCACATCGATATCCATTACGGATTTTCTATTAACGGTGTGGCCGCAATCCATACGGATATTTTAAAGAACAGCGAACTTAATCATTTTTACAGAATTTATCCCGAAAAATTCAACAACAAAACCAACGGCATCACGTTCAGAAGATGGCTTTTATCCTGCAATCCCGAACTGACCGCTTTTCTTGACGAACATATCGGAAAAGGATACAGAAGAAATGCCGACGAGCTCGAAAAACTTTTGGATTTCGTCAATGACGAAAAAACATTAAAAGAACTCGAAGACATCAAAAAAGAAAAGAAAGTCGAATTTGCCACATATGTCAGGGAAAAAGAGGGCATCGAAATCGATCCCGATTCGATTTTCGACATTCAGGCAAAGAGACTTCACGAATACAAGAGACAGCAGATGAATGCGCTTTACGTCATTCACAAATATCTCGAAATAAAGAGCGGCAAAAAGCCCCCAAGACCGATTACTTTTATCTTCGGCGCAAAGGCGGCTCCCGCATACGTTATCGCACAGGATATCATTCATCTGATTCTTGTGCTCTCGGAAATCGTCAACAACGATCCCGACGTAAACAAATACATGAAAGTCGTTATGCTCGAAAATTACAATGTCAGCTATGCGGAAAAACTCATTCCCTCATGTGACATTTCCGAGCAGATTTCGCTCGCAAGCAAGGAAGCTTCGGGAACGGGCAATATGAAATTCATGTTAAACGGCGCGGTAACTCTCGGTACCGCAGACGGCGCAAATGTTGAAATCGCAGGACTTGTCGGAAAAGAAAACATTTATGAATTCGGAATCTCAAGCGACGAAGTCATTGAACATTACGCCAAAGCCGATTATGTTTCGAAGGATTATTACAAGAAGTCCGAAGTCATCAAAGAGGCAGTGGATTTCATAATATCCGAAGAAGCGCTTAAAGTCGGACACAAAGAAAATCTCGAGCGTTTATACAAAGAACTTTTAAACAAAGACTGGTTTATGACGCTCGTTGATTTGGAAGAATACATCAAAGTCAAGGATCGAATGATCAACGACTACGAAGACAGGGAAAAGTGGAGAAGGATGATGCTTACAAACATCGCAAAGGCAGGTTTCTTCTCATCCGATCGAACCATATCCGATTACAATCGTGACATATGGAAACTGTTTCCCAAGAAAGATATCAAGGTGTCGATTTTCGAAGATTTTTAAACTGCGGAATCGGCAGTGGTACGATAAATGAGAAAAAGCGGAATTCTTACGGCGGTTTTCAGCCTTCCAAATGAATACGGGATCGGTTGCTTCTCGAAAGAGGCTTATGATTTTGTTGATTTTTTGGCTGAAGCCAAACAGAAATTCTGGCAGATTCTTCCGCTCGGCCCGACGGGTTACGGCGATTCGCCCTATCAGTCTTTTTCGACCTTTGCGGGCAATCCCTATTACATCGATTTGCAGGAATTCATCGACAGGGGCTGGCTGACAAAGGAAGAATGCCGTGAGGCTTACGAGGAATATTACGAATCAAACGAGTGGTATCAAAAAGCCGGCGACGACGAGAAAGCGGGCTATGTTGATTATGCAGCACAGTATCATGCAAGATTTTCTCTTTTAAAACGTGCTTATGAGAGAAGTTTTATTGAATCCGACGAGGATTTTGCGAAATTCGTTTTGGATGAATCCTACTGGCTTAACGATTATGCGCTTTATATGGCGATTAAGGACGATAAAAGAGGCGCTTCGATTTACGACTGGGAGCCGGAATTAAGACACAGGGACGAAAAGACAATCGAAAAGGTCAAAAAAGACCTTGCCCCCAGGATCGGCTTTTACAAATTCCTTCAGTTTTTCTTTAAGAAGCAGTGGCTTTCCCTAAAGAAATACGCCAACGAAAAAGGTATTGAAATCATCGGAGACATTCCGATTTACGTGGCTTCGGATTCGGCTGACACATGGTCAAATCCCGGGCTTTTCATATTCGACGAAGAACTTAAACCCCGCGGGGTTGCGGGATGTCCTCCGGATTATTTCTCCGCAACGGGGCAGCTTTGGGGCAATCCTTTGTATGATTGGGAAACTCAGGAGAGAGACGGTTTTTCGTGGTGGATCAAAAGACTGAAAAAATGTTTCGAACTTTATGATGTAGTAAGAATCGACCATTTCAGAGGGTTTGACGAATATTATTACATTCCTTTCGGCGATTTGACCGCCGAATACGGACACTGGGAACCCGGACCCGGATACGCCCTGTTTAAGGCGATAAACGAAGAACTTAAGAATCCCCGTATTATAGCGGAGGATTTGGGACTGCTCACCGATGGCGTAATAAAACTTGTCAAAAAGACAGGGTATCCCGGAATGAAAGTCCTTGAATTTGCGTTTGATTCGGGCGAGGACAACGATTATCTTCCTCACAATTACGACAAAAACTGTGTCGTTTATACCGGAACTCACGACAACGATACCGTAAAAGGTTGGTACAAAACGCTAAAACGCGTTGACAAGGCGGCAATTAAAGAGTATCTTTTCGTAAAGAATGCAAGAAATATAAATAAAGACATGATAAGACTTGCTGAGAGCAGTGTTGCGGACACCTGCATCATTCCGATTCAGGATGTTTTCGGACTCGATTCCGCAGCGCGAATCAATACGCCTTCGACACTCGGCAACAACTGGAAATGGCGTATTCTTCCTTCGTACATGGAGAGCGAAAGCCGCCAAAAAGCGGTTGATTTCCTGTCTTTTGTTACGAAAACTTACGGACGATAAACAATTAATATGTGCGGGTGAATTTTTTTCCCCGCGAAAGATATAAAGGAGGCTTTTTAGCGATGAAAGAAAAAGTTGTTTTGGCATATTCCGGAGGTCTTGATACCACCGCGATTATACCCTGGTTGAAAGAGAATTTTGATTACGAAGTTATCTGCTGCTGTATCGACTGCGGTCAGGGCAGCGAACTCGACGGACTCGAAGAAAGAGCAAAACTTTCGGGTGCGGAGAAACTTTACATAGAAGACGTAACCGATGAATTCTGCGATGAATATATCGTTCCCTGCGTATGGGCCCATGCGGTATATGAGAACAAATACCTTCTCGGAACATCCATGGCTCGTCCCGTAATCGCAAAGAGACTCGTTGAAATCGCAAGAAAAGAAGGCGCTACGGCTATCTGCCACGGTGCAACCGGTAAGGGTAACGATCAGATCAGATTTGAGCTCGGCATTAAGGCTCTTGCTCCCGATTTGAAGATTATCGCCGCATGGAGAAACGACAAGTGGACGCTTGATTCGAGAGAGTCCGAAATCGAATATTGTCATCAGCACGGAATCGATCTTCCTTTTTCGGCAGACAATTCCTATTCGAGAGACAGAAACCTCTGGCATATCTCTCACGAAGGTCTTGAACTCGAAGACCCCGCTAACGAGCCTAACTACGATCACCTTCTCGTTCTCGGCGTAAGACCCGAAAAAGCTCCCGATGAAGGCGAATACGTATCTCTTTCTTTCGAAAAAGGCGTTCCCGTTGCAATCAACGGCGAAAAGAAGAAGGTTTCCGACATCATTCGCGACCTTAACAAACTCGGCGGAAAGCACGGTATCGGAATCATCGACATCGTTGAAAACCGTGTTGTCGGCATGAAGTCGAGAGGCGTATACGAAACACCCGGCGGAACAATTCTTTACGAAGCTCATCAGCAGCTTGAGGAATTGATTCTCGACCGTGATATTTACAGAGAGAAACAGGAAATCGGCAATAAATTTGCGCAGATCGTTTACGAAGGAAAATGGTTCTCTCCTTTAAGAGAAGCATGCCAGGCATTCCTTGAGAAATCCCAGGAACAGGTTACGGGCGATGTTAAGATGAAACTTTACAAAGGCAACATCATCAAGGCCGGCACAACCTCTCCTTATTCTCTTTATGATGAGAAAATCGCTTCGTTTACAACAGGCGATCTTTACGATCATCATGATGCTGAAGGATTTATCAATTTATTCGGTCTTTCGACAAAAGTACGTGCAATGAAGGCACAGGCAAGAGAAAACAACAAATAATTACTTGAACGCGCACCCATAAGGAGCATACATGAAGGGAATTTGGGTCATCATCATTATATATCTGGCGGCGGTCAATCTTTTGGGATTGATTCTTATGGGTGTCGATAAATCCAGAGCAAAACGCAGAAAATGGCGTGTTCCGGAGGCTACGCTTTTCTTGGTTGCCGCAATAGGCGGGTCTTTGGGATCGATAGCGGGTATGTATATCTTCAGACATAAAACCAAGCATTTGTATTTTGTGATAGGAATGCCCCTGATTTTGGTAATTCAGATTATAGCGGCCGCGATATTGCTTTTTGCCCCGCTGAATTTGTTTTTTATGTAATAAACCATAAATTCCGTCAGTCAATTCGTATATAAAGTGTAAAACAGAAAAACGGAGGATTTTTTCATGAACGAAAACAAATCAGGACTTTGTACCGCCTCAATGGTACTCGGTATCATTTCTTTGGTGACATGTCTCCTTTTGAACCTCGGCTTCCTGCCCGGTCTTTTGGGACTTATTTTCGCCATTGTCTGCCTTGTTAAAAAGAAAGAGCCCAAAGGCAGAGCCAAAGCGGGTCTTATTACTTCCATTATCGGACTTGTAATCGGTTTCCTTGCGGGTCTTATCGGTGTAATCATTATTGTCAGCAGCGGTATTCTTGTAGGTGCAGGCATCGGGAAACTCGGCAAACTCGGTAAGAAATTAGGAAATGAAATCAATGCTCAAAACCTTATTACCGACGATTTTACAAACGATTTCAATTTTAATTTCGACGATTATAACAATTTAACCTCAAACACAAACACGCAACCCGTTCCCGGAGACGATGATTTTGTCGATTATTTAAGCATTTTCGACGGAACGGAATACGAAGACTGGTTCACATACAACGACGACGGAAGTTTCACCATGAACATTCCCGAAGACGGCGGAAGCACTGCGGGATTTTCTTCGGATGAGCATGCACTGTATATGGGCAACACCTATTTCGAAGATTTGACCAAGTACGGATATAAATATTCATACGGTGACAGTACATACAGCGTATATGAGAATGAAAACGGCGCACAGTTCGAGTTCCCCGCTTATGTATACAACTACAAGGATTACGGCAGCACAAAACTAGCGGCATATGATAAATACATTACAAAACTCGGTGTAAAGGATTATCCCGAAGAGTACGGATTCTACTACGACACGGAATTATATGACGATATCAGCGATGAATGGGAATATGCCTATGCGGACCGTGTCGATGATTACGGCGAATATTGGAATTATGAAATCTGGTTATTCGCATTTAACGATAAATACGATGATATGGTAATCCTTATTTTCAGACCTTCGCCTGAAGACGGTACATTCGAAAAGGATTTCACCGATTTCATGAAAACCTTGAAATACATGCATCCGCAATAAGGATAAAAATACAAACTTTAGCAAAAGGCCGCATTACGTCGGCCTTTTGTTGAAGATGAGAAACGGTTAATCGGGGTATAAAAGTATTGGGTCGGTGGAGAAAATGCACATAGCGGTTTTGGACGAAAACATAGCTGACAGAAAGCAGCTCGAGAGGCTTCTTGACAGAGAATCGGACAGAAGGATCTCAACAAGCGGAAATCTTTTTGTGGATTCGTTCGGCGCCGCGGAATCTTTATTTGTCACCCCGAAACTGTATGATTTTTTTATGATTGATATTGAGGGACCCGGATCCGCGTGCGTGGAACTGACAAAGAGAATCCGCGCCGATGGCATCCCGGTCCCCGTTTGCATTTTAAGAAACGAAAGCGAATTCGAGGGAATCGAAGATATTCCGGAAAATGTGCTTTTTTTGGAAAAACCCGTAAAAGTGGCGGATTTGACGGCTACAATCGATAAATGCCTTCAAATCTGGGAAGAGAAAAGGGACGAATTCGTAACCCCCAAGGACGAAGAGTTGCCCGTTAAAAAGAACATATTCCGAAGAATTTTCGAATACTTTTATTGATTTACGGATTCTTTGTGTTATAATAAGCGATATTTTTATTTTTCGAGGAAGATTTGATGAACGAATGGAAAGTCAGGGAAATGACAATTGAAGATTATGAGGGTGTCAAAAAGCTGTGGCTCTCCATCAAAGGATTTGCGATAAGAAGCATTGACGATTCATATGAGGGAGTCGCCAAATTTTTAAAAAGAAATCCGGGCTGTTCGGTAATAAGCATTATGGATGACGAAGTAGTGGGTGCGATTCTTTGCGGACATGACGGAAGAAGAGGATGTCTTTATCACGTGTGCGTTCGCGAGGACGTCAGAATGCACGGCATCGGCAAAGCCATGGTTGTAAAATGCATGGAGAAACTCAAATCCGAGGGCATCAACAAAGTCAGCCTTATCGCTTTTACATCGAACGATATAGGAAATGCATTCTGGAAACAGGTCGGATGGACCAAAAGAGAAGATTTAAACTATTACGATTTTACTTTAAACGAAGCCAATATTACGGCTTTTAACAAATAGTACAGAGGATGGAAAAATGTCGGAAATCAAGGTAATTCAGGGCGGTGTAACCGCAGCAAAAGGATTTAAAGCAGCATATACCGAAGCGGGAGTAAAATATCCCGACAGAAAAGACATGGCCATGGTTTTTTCCGAGACACCATGCGTGAGTGCCGGAACTTTTACAAGCAATGTTGTTAAGGCGGCCTGCGTTCAATGGGATATGAAGATTGTCAAATCCGACAAACCCATGCACGGAGTAGTTGTAAATACGGGTATTGCAAACGCATGTACGGGCAAGGAAGGCTTTGATGCCTGCGAAGCCACGGCAAAAGCGATGAGTGATAAACTCGGTGTTCCCGTCGATTCGATTGTGGTAGGTTCCACCGGCGTCATCGGTATGCAGCTTCCCGTTGATAAACTTGTCAAAGGCGTAAACGATATGTGCGACAAACTCGATTCTTCCGTGGAAAACGGAACGAATGCGAGTATCGCCATAATGACTACCGATACGGTTAACAAAGAATTTGCGGTTTCTTTTGAAATCGACCAAAAGACGGTAACGCTCGGAGGAATGAGCAAGGGCTCCGGAATGATTCATCCGAATATGTGTACCATGCTTGCATTTTTAACAAGCGACATTTCCATTGACAAAAACCTCATGCAGGAGGCCGTAAGCGATGTAATCGCCGATACTTTCAACATGATTTCGGTTGACGGCGATACATCCACCAACGATACTTTTATCCTCATGGCAAACGGCCTTGCGGGAAATAAGAAAATCACTTCGAAGGATGAAGATTTCCAGACATTCAAAAAAGCACTCTTTGTGGTATGCCAGTATCTGGCAAGAAGAATGGCTGCGGACGGCGAGGGCGCAAGCAAGCTCTTTACGGCTCATGTTGTAAATGCACAGACCAAAGAAGAAGCCAAGACACTTTCACGTGCCATTATTTCTTCGAATCTATCCAAAGCCGCAATTTTCGGATGCGACGCCAATTTCGGAAGATTCCTTTGCGCAATGGGTTACTCCGGAGTCGAATTCGACCAGAGCAAAGTTGAACTCTTCTTTGAGAGCAAAGCCGGCAGACTTCAGGTGTTTAAAATGGGCACTCCCCTCGAATTTGACGAGGAATTTGCCACAACGATCATGAAAGAGGACGAAGTAATCGTTTATGTGGATATGCACGAAGGAAATGCGGAAGCCACCGCATGGGGCTGCGATCTGACATACGATTACGTTAAAATCAACGCGGATTACCGTTCTTAGCGGTATTTTGCGGTTTGAGGATTGATACCGGGGGAAGCTGATGGGCGATATTTTGAGAAAGGCATCCTTCGAGGATGCGAAAACAATTCTCGAGTGGAGAAACGACAGGGTTACGAGAGAAAACTCATTTTCCAAAGATATAATCGACTATGAAACACATATTAAGTGGTTCGCATCCAAACTTGAAGATGAGAACTGTTTTATGTACATGATGGAAAGCGACGAAGAAACCGTCGGTCAGATAAGGATTGACAGGGTCAATGGTTTCGGCGAAATCAGCTATATGATAGCTCCCGCCAAAAGAGGCATGGGCTACGGAAAGAAAATTCTGTCACTGATTGAAAACAACCTTCCGGACAAAGTCGAATGCCTGTTAGGTCTTGTCGAAAACCAAAACGGGGCATCGAAGAAATGCTTTGAGGATAACGGGTATTCCGTATTCCCGGGAGGCGAAATAACCTGTTTTGCAAAGATAGTAAATGCCGACAAATAAGTGAGTGTTCAAAAGCCGATTGTCCCCAAACAGTCGGTTTTTTTAGTTGAATTGATGTTTTATTTGTTGTAGAATAAAGAGAATATGTTTTTCTTTTAGGAGAAAATGATTTGCTCGGGAGGCAACAGCAATGGAAAAAGATATGGAACAGTTTCTTGAAAAAGCGAGCGTGCTTGTAGAAGCTTTACCTTACATACAAAAATACAACCGTAAAATAATCGTTGTAAAATACGGCGGATCCGCAATGACAAATATCGAACTTCAGAAGAAAGTTATCGAGGATGTCGTTCTTTTGAAGCTTGTCGGATTCAAGCCCATTATCGTACACGGCGGCGGAAAGGAGATAAGCAGATGGGTTGACAAAGTGGGAAAAACTCCCGAATTTGTCAACGGCTTAAGAGTTACCGATTCCGAAACAATGGAAATTGCGGAGATGGTTTTGAACAAAGTAAACAAATCTCTCGTGGCAATGGTTCAGGAACTCGGCGTAAAGGCTGTCGGAATCTCCGGTAAAGACGGCGGACTTTTGAGAGTAAACAAGAAATTTGCCGACGGCAAAGACATCGGATTCGTAGGAGACATCAAGGAAGTTAACGCCAAGGTTATTTACGACCTTTTAAGCAATGATTTTCTTCCCATCGTTGCTCCCATCGGTCTTGATGACGATTACAATACATACAATATCAACGCCGACGATGCGGCTTGCGAAATCGCAAAGGCCGTAGGCGCGGAGAAGCTTGCATTCCTTACGGATATCGAAGGTCTCTACAGAGACATCAACGACAAGAGTTCGTTCATTTCAAAGATTACCGTAAGCGATGCAAAAGAGCTTATCGCATCTGGAACGCTCGGCGGCGGCATGCTGCCTAAGCTTACCAACTGCACAACCGCAATGGAAGCCGGCGTTAACAGAGTCCACATTCTTGACGGCAGAATTCCTCATTGCCTTCTCCTTGAAATCTTTACCAAGGAAGGTATCGGTACAATGATTATGCCGGATTCCGATGAGGAATAAGAATTAAAACAGAGGTATATTATGCAGGAATATATAGATCAGGCGGAGAAATACATTCTCCACACATACAACAGATATCAGGTCGTATTCGACCACGGGGACGGAGTCTGCCTCTATGATACAAACGGAAAAGAATATCTCGATTTCGTATCGGGCATTGGCGTCTTTGCGCTCGGATACAACAACAAAAAATACAACGATGCCGTAAAGGCTCAGGTAGACAAGATTCTTCACACATCCAACTATTATTACAACGTACCCGCCGCAGAGGCTGCAAAGGCCGTTACCAAGGCTTCGGGTATGGATAAGGTATTTTTTACCAATTCCGGTGCGGAAGCGATAGAGGGTGCCCTTAAAGTTGCGAGAAAGTATGCTTATTTAAAAGACGGCAGTACGGATCACGAAATCATTGCCATGGAGCATTCTTTCCACGGAAGAACCTTCGGTGCACTTTCCGTAACCGGTACCGAAAAATACCGTGCGCCTTTCGGTCCAATGATCGGAAATATCAAATTTGCCAAAATGAATGACCTTGATTCCGTCAAGGCTCTTGTAACCGATAAAACATGTGCAATCATCTGCGAGACTCTTCAGGGAGAGGGCGGAATTCATCCCGCAACAAAGGAATTCCTTGAAGGACTTCGTAAAATCTGCGATGAAACCGGCGCCCTTCTCATATTGGACGAAATCCAGTGCGGTATGGGTCGTACGGGTTATATGTACTGTTTCCAGAAATACGGCGTAAAGCCCGATGTTTTGACGACAGCCAAGGCTCTCGGCGGCGGTATTCCCATGGGCGCATTCCTTATGACAAAGGAAGTTGCGGACAACTCGCTTGTTGCGGGCGATCACGGAACCACGTACGGCGGCAATCCTTTAGGCGGTGCGGCATGCGTTGAAGTTTTCAGACTTTACGAAGAACTCGGTATTTGCGAGAACGCGAAAAATGTCGGAGAATACCTTTTTGAAAAACTCGAAGAGGTTAAAAATGCATACGATGAGATTGTTGATCACAGGGGAATGGGACTCATGCAGGGTCTTGAATTCAACAAACCCGTAGCGGATATTATCAATAATGCTTTGGATAAAGGACTTGTTTTGATTAACGCGGGAACTCAGATTATACGTTTCCTGCCTCCGCTTATCATAACCAAAGACGATGTTGACAGGATGATTGTTATTTTGAAAGAGGCAATCGAAAATGCACATTAGAAAGAAGATTTTTTCCGCTTTTGTCATACTGGCAATGACGGTTGTCGCATTGTTCGGCGATTTGTATCCCAGCCACTCCCTGATTGAATCGGATGCCAAAAGAGAAAGCAAAAAAGAAGTTCTTACGCTCTGGTATACGGAAGACTATCTTGACGAATATATTCGTAATGCAGCCGTTGTTTACGAAGAAAAAACCGGCATTAAAGTCGTGCCCACGAGAGTGTCCGGTCTTGAATATCTCGAAGAGATTCAAAAAGCGACGATTGATGAAGGATACGGTCCCGATATTTACATCTTAGGAAGCGAATCGCTCGAAAAAGCGTATCTTTCCGGACTGTGTTACGAATTAAGCGATTCCCACAGAGTTCTCAATTCGACATATTTTCCCGAAACTTCACTCAATGCAATAAGCTATTCGAATTACAAACTCGGATATCCGCTTCTTTTTGAATGCTCGGTATTTATTTACAACAGAACGCTTCTTGAAGAAGTTGCGGATAAATACAACGAAAGAATAGCCGGAGGAACGCAGATTGAGGACTACGGCGAAGGAGAAGTTTCCGTTGATTCCCCAAACAGCACGGAACCCGTTACGGCGGACGAAATTCTTCCGACCTCGATTGTCGGCATCACGGATTTCGCTCTTAAACACGATCTTCCCGAAGGCTGCGAATCATTCTTTAAATGGTGTGTTTCGGATGTGATTTTCGATTACTGGTTTGCGGGCGCTTACATGAATGTCGGCGGCGAAAGAGGCGAAATCAGAGACAACATCGACATTTACAATCCAAACAGCATGTACTGCCTTTTGGTTTTCCAGGATTTCAAACAGTTCTTTTCGATGGAAATCGATGAATATTCTTACGAGGATCTTTTAAAGGAATTCGAGGAAGGAAAAATTCTTTTCCTTGTCGGAGATACGAACGCCATCAATATTCTTGAGGCGGCCAAAAAGAACGAGGAAAATCCTTTTGAATACGAATACGGAATCACGAGCATCGGTATGTTAAACGGATCGCTTCAGTCCAAGGGACTTTCGGTTACCAAGATTATTTCCGTTAACGGTATGTCCGAATACAAAGAAGATGCCGAGGATTTTGCCAAATTCCTTTCGGTGGATTATTCGACCAACCTTTATTCGAGAGCGGGCAAACTGGCATGCAATTATCAAAAGGAATACCAGTATCCTCAGATGGAAGATGCCGTAAGAACATACGAGAACAGCGTATCTCTTCCGAAGATTGTAGAAACATCCAATTACTGGGTTTTGACGGAAATGGTTTATACAAAGGCGTGGGACGGAGAAGACGTCAATGCGCTCTTAAGAGATTTATCGGGACAGGTTAAAAAGCAGATTCACAGTATTTACGTTGAAGACGCCTATATCGAAACGCCCGAAGTTGTCGAGGATTACGTTTCCGACGAATGATAAAAAAATAAATCGGCTCGAGGGGTAGATCGGAGTTGATTTATGAAAAAATTTTATTTCGCGATTATCGCAATTTTTTGTCTTTCCCTTCCCGCGTGCGGAAGGGAAGGACTTATCTTATCCGAATTTCCGGATGAAATTTCCATGCAGGATACAACCGAAGAAAAAAACGAAAACGCAGCCGATGCGTCTTATTTTGATGCGAAAAACAAAGGCTTCGTACATATCTGCGGAGCCGTCGAAAACGAAGGAATTTATGAATTCAGCGAGGGAGAGAGACTCTTTGAACTGATTGAAAAAGCAGGAGGTTTTGACGAAGAAGCGGACAGGGCGGCGGTTAATCTTGCGACAAAGGTCAAAGACGGTGAGCAGATAAGAATACCATTTATCGGCGAAGAGTTAAGCATTGAAGATGAAAAGCTTATAAACATCAACGAAGCCGATATCGGCAAACTTTGCGAAATACCGGGAATAGGCGAAAAAAGGGCGGCGGACATAATTAATTACAGGGAAGAAAACGGCGGGTTCAAAGATATAGAAGAACTCAAAAACGTAACGGGTATCAAGGATGCGACGTTTAACAAGATTAAGCCCTATGTCTGCGTTAAATAAATTAAAACGTCCGATTGCCTGGCCTGCGCTTTTCTTAACCGGAATGGTTACAATCGCTTTGAACATATGCGTAAACAATCTTGAAATTCCGCGTATTTCGCCCGCCGAGGGATATGTCATCGGAAAGGTTTCGGATATCGAAAAAAAGAACGGCAGCACGTATTTGTATCTTAAAAACGTTTCTTTTTCGGGTGAAAATACAAAAGAACTGACGGATATTAAGAATTCATCGCTTTTGACCTTTAATTCGGGGTGTGTCTGCATTCTTGACGATGCGAATGTACATATCGGAGAAAATGTCGCGGTAGCGGGGAAAATAAGCGTCTTCGAAAAAGCCCGAAACCCCGGGGAATTCGATTCGAGAAAATATTATATTTCAAAAGGTTATCTTTTTCGCGTAAGCGCCTGCAGTCTGAAAAAGAACGACGGCAGAAAAGACTTAATCAAAAATACGGCGTACGAAACAAGAGAAAAAATCGCCGGGATTCTCGATAAAACCTTAAGCGAAAAAGACGCCGGAATGATGAAGGCGATTCTTCTTTCGGACAAAACCGATTTGGACAGAGACATTAAAAATCTTTATAAGGATGCGGGCGAGGGGCACCTGCTTGCCATAAGCGGACTGCATATAACTTTGTTTGCCGCATTCATTTTGTTTATCCTCAAAAAAACACCGATGAATCTTGATGCGGCGTATATTATAACAATCGTTATTCTTTTTGCGTACGGCTATATGATCGGTTTTTCCGCTTCCGCATTAAGAGCGATAATAATGTTTACGATTCTCTCCGTCGGCAAAATGTGCAAAAAATCCTACGATACCATTACTGCCATGGCAGTGGCTTCTTTCCTGACAGTTTGTTTTAAGCCGCTTTATGTGCTTCAGACCGGATTTTTGATGTCCTATGCGGCAATTGTCGGGATAGCGCTTGTCTTGCCGGCATTCACGTCAATCGGAAAGAGGGATTCGAAGGTTTTCTCCACGTTTTTTATGAGCATATCAGTATCCCTTACATCGCTTCCCGTCCTGATTGATTCGTATTATAAAATTCCGCTTTATTCCACTATTTTAAACATTCTTCTGGTGCCGGGAATGAGTATTCTTCTGGCACTCGGTATATTATGCGTTTTTACGGGCTTTATTTTGCCGAAAGAATTAAATGTTTTTGCGTATTTGATACATTTTCTTTTGATATTTTATGAAATTCTCATGAAGCTCGAACTCTCAATCCCGAAAGCCGTAATTACAACGGGTGCGAGAGGGATTGTAAGGTGCGTTATTTATGAAAGCGTTTTGATTGCGGCATGTGTTTTTTACAGGAAAACAAAGATTGATTTTTGGCGTAAAAACAGACTGATCACAAACAAAATACGTCTTAAGGAAGATTACAATCCGACGGGGGATATAATGCGAAACAAAAGAAAAAGGGCTTTGTTTTCGACAATTCTGTTTATTGTTTTGTCTTCGAATCTTTTTTTTCTTTTATATTTCAAAAGAGACAATCGAATCGAATTTCTGGATGTCGGACAGGGACTTTGCGCATGCATTCAGTATGACGGCGGGGTTTATTGCTTCGACGGAGGTTCGACGGACAGAAGCGGCATTTACGAATACGTTTTGCTGCCGTATTTTTCGTATTACGGTATAAGCGATATTGACGCTTGGTTTGTTTCTCATGAGGATGCGGATCACGCAAGCGGAGTCACGGATGCAATACGAAACAACAAAACCGGAGAAGTTAAAGTCGAAGAAGTGATAATTCCCCTTGCGTTAAAAGATAATTTCAAAGAAGTATTCAAAGACATTAATTCCGAACGGACCAAAACGATTTACGCCGCAAAGGGCGATGTATTCAAAACCGATTGCGGCGACGGCATTTCTTTTGAAATCTTATCTCCGACGCAAACACCTTTTAACAGCGATTCTAACGCCAATTCCCTTGCGGTTTTGGTTAAAACAAAAGAAGGAAACATTCTTTTTACGGGAGATTCCGATACAAATGCCGAAGAATTGATCATCGAATATCTTAATGTGAACGCTTCGACTTTTGTCGATATACTTCAAATCGCGCACCACGGCTCGGCCAACAATACGAATACAAAAGAATTCCTGCAAAAGGTCAATCCGAAAATATCCGTAATATCCTGCGGCTTCAAAAACCGGTACAACCACCCGCATAAGGAAACCATGGATAATCTTCAAAGCATCAAAACGCGCATTTTGCGTACGGATTACGACGGATGCATAAGTATTAAGCTTGATTAAAACAAGTGCAATATGGGGCAAAATAATGTATAATAATGCCATATTGATTGTAAGGATATGCCATGGAAGTAATCAGAGAGCAGATAAAACAGCATAATCTGTCACATGCGTTTCTTTTGTACGGAAAAGAGCAGCAGGGCGTCAAGATTTACCGAAACAAAATCCTGACGGAACTCCTCGGTACGGATTCGCTCGAACAGTTAAAGCAGGATATGAATTTCTCGCTTTTTATCGGCTCGCCCATCGATGTCGATGCGATAATTCAGATGGCTTCAAGCTATCCTTTTATGGGCGAAAAAAGAGTCATACTCGTGGAAAACGGAAGACTCTTTTCAAGAGAAAACGCGGCCCTTTCGGAATGCATCAAAAATCTTCCCGAGACGACATATATCGTTTTTACCGAGGGAGAATTATCGGTTAAGGATAAAAAAGATCTTTTCAATGCGATAAAAGAAGTCGGACACATAGCGGAGATAAACGAACAAAAGCAGGAATATGTCGAAAGCTGGGTAATCAAAAAACTGGCGAATTCCGGAAAGAGAATATCCAAAGCGGCACTCGAAGCACTTATAAACCGTGTCGGCTGCGATATGATGCGCCTTGACAACGAAACCGACAAAATCATCGCATACAAGGGCGAGGAGCAGGATATAAGGGCGGAAGATGTTGCGGCTCTTGTAAACGAAAACCCTCAGGATCGGATTTTCGTGATGACCGATGCGATTGCGGACAGAAAACCCTCTCTTGCCATGAATTGTTATCTTGATCTTCTCGAATTAAAGGAAAGCCCTCAGAGAATATTATCCCTCATCGAAAGGCACATGAAAATCCTGTATCAGGTCAAGGATTTGCGAACCAAGGGGTTCGGTGCAAGGGAAATCACGGATGAAGTTAAGGAGATACCCAAGGAATTCGTTGCGAGAAAATACATGAATCAGGCTTCGAAATTTTCCGTAAAAGAAATAACCGACTGCCTGGAAGACTGCGTGGATCTTAATCTTAAATCAAGAACCGGTGCGCTCACCGACAGAATGGCTGTGGAACTTATCATCGTCAAGTATTCACAGCAACAGAGCGGAAAATAAAAAAGCTCGGAGACTGACATGAAAAAATGGCTCGGAATTATAATGCTTTTTATGACGGCATTCATCTGGGGAACGGCATTTGTCGCCCAGAGTGTCGGAATGGATTTTGTCGGACCCTTCACATTTAATTTTTCAAGATATGTAATCGGTTCCGCATTCCTTATTCCTTTTGTGATAATCAGCTTATCGAATAAAAAGAAAAAGGAAACATCCGAAGACGTTTCAAAAGAAAAAGGGAGGGAGCGCCGAACGTATATCAAATACACGATAACGGGCGGCATCGTATGCGGAATCCTTTTATGCGTGGCTTCAAGCTTTCAGCAATTCGGAATACTCTATTCGAAGGCGGTCGGCAAAGCGGGATTTTTGACCGCTCTTTACATCATTATGGTGCCGCTGCTCGGACTTTTCATAGGCAAAAAGACCAAAGCGCTTCTTTGGATCTGCGTTTTGCTGGCTACAATCGGGCTTTACCTTTTGTGCGTAAAAGAAGGCTTTAAATTCGAACTCGGAGACATTTTCCTCATTCTTTGCGCATTTTGTTTTTCATTCCACATAATGTTTGTCGATTATGTTTCGCCCAAGGGTGACGGAGTTACGATATCCTGCATTCAGTTTGCGGTATCGGGAATACTTTGCTTTGTATGTGCGCTTTTTACCGAGAAAATAATCATCGCGGATCTGCTGAAGGGATGTGTTCCGATTCTCTACGCAGGCGTTATGTCCTGCGGTGTGGCATACACATTCCAGATTCTCGGTCAAAAATACGTCGAGCCGACCAAAGCATCGCTCATCCTCTGTCTTGAAAGCGTTTTTGCGACACTCGGCGGCTGGGTGGTGTTGAACCAGGTTTTAACCGTAAAAGAAACCATAGGCTGCATAGTGGTATTCGTTGCCATTGTCATGGCTCAGTTTGTAAACAAACCGGAGGATAAAACCCCGAAAAAAGAAAAAGTGTAAACAGGATTAAATGCCGGAAAGGATGGTCAAAATGAAAATCAGTTGTCGTTATTGCAGTTCAATGTTTGAAGATACGCTCGAAAAATGTCCGACTTGCGGAGCACCCAATGCGCTTGTCAAAAGAAGCGTTGCGGATCAGCCCCTGACCATCGAGGAATTTAAGAAATGGTATGCTTCAAAGGGTCTTCCTCCCTCGGAAGTCACGAGATTTTTTATCGGCAGGGATTACAGGGAACCGAAGGCGTTCGGAATTTACAGGGACGAAAATACGGATAAATTCATCGTTTACAAAAACATGGCGGACGGAACCAGAAACATAAGATACGAGGGTACCGACGAAGCCTATGCCGTTAACGAACTGTTCAACAGGCTCAAGCAGGAAATCCTCGAGCAAAAAGCTGCCGCTTTAAGAAAACGATCAGGAAGATAATTCGACGGATTGCTGCAAGAAAACCGATTGCCGGATAATAGCCGTATTGCTTAAATTCATTTTATTCAAAACAAAAAGACCGCCTCTTTCGAGACGGTCTTGATTTATTTACAGGTAATCAGTTGGTATAGTTATCGAAGTAGCCCTGAATAAGGATTACGGGAGTACCCTTGTCGCCCGAACCTGATGTAAGGTCACAGAGTGAACCGATGAGGTCTGTGAGCTGTCTGGGAGTTGTTCCCTGAGAAGCCATGTTGCCGACAAGGTTGCTTGACTTGGCTTTGATGCTTTCGGAGATTGCATTTTTCAATGCTTCGCCCGAAAGATCCTTGAAATCGTTATCGGCAAGATATTTAAGCTTAAGCTCGTTGGGAGTTCCCTTCAAACCTTCTGTGAAGAAAGGCGATACGACGGGATCTGCGAGTTCCCAGATCTTTCCCTGAGGATCCTTGAAAGCTCCGTCGCCGTAAATCATAACTTCAACATGTTTGCCGGTCTTTTCGAGAATGACTTTCTGAATGTCTTCAACAAGCCACTGGGAATCTCTGGGGAAAAGTTTAATCTTTTCTTCGGTAGATTTGTTGGAGCCCAAAAGACCGTATTTTTCGTTGTATCCGCTACCGTTGACCGAGGAAGTCATTATATCGTCCATTCCGCAAACAACCTTGGCACCGTTCTCTTTTAAGATTCTCTTGGTTCTTACTCTTGTATGAATATCGCAGTTGATTACGCAATCCGTATAGTTAAGAATTGTCTTTGCCTGGTTGGCGAAAACAACCTCGACTTCGGCGCCTGCTTCCTTTATGATGTCCGAATAATATGCAACATAATCGACACCTGTGAATTCATGCTTGTTCTCTCCGAAGAGTTCGCGGTATTTTTCGAGTGAAAGTACGTCGCTGTAAGGATTGATGCCTGCTTCATCGAGCTGATCGTATGTCAAAAGTGCGTTTCCTACTTCATCCGAAGGATAGGAAAGCATGAGAACGACTTTCTTGCAGCCCATTGCAATACCCTTTAAGCAGATGGCAAAACGGTTTCTCGAAAGGATGGGGAAGATAACTCCGACCGTTCCTCCGCCGAGTTTGGCCTTAACGTCTGCAGCGATATCGTTAACTGTGGCATAGTTGCCCTGTGCTCTTGCCACGATTGATTCGGTAAGTGCGATGACATCTCTGTCGCGAAGTGAAAAACCTTCGGATTCGCAAGCTTCCAAAACGCTTGTAACGGCCATATCCACAAGATTATCGCCTTCGCGGATAATCGGACAGCGGATGCCGCGTGATACTGTACCAACTTTTCTTTCCATAAAAATCTCCTTATCTTTTGTAAAGCTTAAAATAACCAAAAAATATTATAACCATAAGACTTTTGATTCGCAATAAGAATACCCAAAAAAAATGGAAAATTGAATGAGGGTGTGTTAAAATATACGATACAAAATGATAAAACGAATTAAGTATATACAATCGGGAGGATCGATATATGTATGATCTTGTTATAGTGGGCGCGGGCCCCGCCGGAATGGCAGCAGCCATTTATGCCAAAAGAGCCAGACTCAATTCGATAATCATTGAAAGAGAAGGCTGCGGCGGACAGATGGCGCAGACATACGAAGTCGACAATTATCCGGGAATTCCAGGGGTATCGGGCTTTGAACTCGGAACAAAGATGAAAGAGCATGCGATGAGCCTCGGTGCCGAGATTATTTACGATGAAATAAAAAGCATCAACCGTCAGAACGACAGATTCGTAATCCATTACGATACGGGCGGAGTTGCGGAGTGCAAAGGCATTATCATTGCTTCGGGCGCAACCCATTCGAAGCTTAACGTTCCGGGCGAATCAAAATTTGCGGGAAGCGGGGTTTCCTATTGCGCAACATGCGACGGCGCTTTCTTTTCGGGCAAAGACGTAGCGGTTGTAGGCGGCGGAGACGTAGCGATAGAGGATGCGATCTTTTTGTCGAGAATATGTAGAAGCGTAACTTTAATCCACAGAAGGGACCGGCTCCGCGGTGCGGCTTCTCTTCAGGAAAGCCTCAAAAACTGCATGAATGTAAATATTCTCTGGGATACCGTCGTTGAAAGCATTAACGGCGAAAAGAGCGTGGATTCGCTTTCTTTGAGAAACGTAAAAGACGATGAAGATTTTAATCTTTTTGTAAACGGTGTATTCATAGCCGTGGGAATCACTCCGGTCAAAACCGAAATCGACGGCCTTATGTGCAACGCAGGCGGATACATAATAGCCGACGAGGACTGCAGAACCAATATAAAGGGCGTGTATGCGGCAGGAGACGTGAGAGCCAAGAGACTTCGCCAGATTGTTACCGCCGTGGCGGACGGAGCCAATGCCGTAACAAGCTTCACGGAGGACTTCAGATAAGCCAAAACCCCTGATTTTCGGGACAAAAGGCGGACTGTTAACAAAAAGTTCAAACTTATTTACATTGCGATAGATTTATAATTTTGTTATAATGTACATGTAATCTCAGATTACAAATACTTGTTTCGGAGGGTGGCAATATGAACATTATTATTATCGGAAAAAATATTGATGTTACACCGGGTTTACGCGAGGCTGTAGAGGAGAAGATAGGAAAACTTGAGAAATATTTTACTCCCGACACAGAAGTTCATGTTACATTAAGCGTTGAAAAGGATCGTCAGAAAATCGAAGTTACGATTCCCGTTAAAGGAAGCATTATTCGTTCTGAGCAGGTTTCCAACGACCTTTATGTATCTATTGATTTGGTTGAAGAAATTATCGAAAGACAGCTTAAGAAATATAAGAGCAAACTTGTTAATTACAAACAGAACAGTGACAACTTCAAGCAGGATTACATAGAGAAAGATTTCACGGATGATGATGAAATTAAGATTATCAGATCGAAGAAATTCGATATGAAGCCTATGTATCCCGAAGATGCATGTGTTCAGATGGAGCTTCTCGGACACAATTTCTTCGTATTCCAGAATGCGGAAACCGATCAGGTATGCGTTGTTTACAAGCGTAAAGGAAACACATACGGAATGATCGAACCCGAAATATAAGACACAACCAAATATTCAAAGACCCGCATTTTATTATGCGGGTCTTTTTTTGAGAAAAATTTTAAATATTTTGTCACCTTTTTGCTTTGCGGGACATATTTAAAGTGAAAAGGTCATTCGCGAATACCTTTATGACAAAAAAGGAGTTCATAAATGAAAAACAGAAATGATGATTTGGAATCAGTCATCGACAGATACAGCGACATGCTTTACAAAATCTGTTTTCTGATTCTGAAAAACGAACAGGATACAAGGGATGTGCTGCAGGAAACTTTTCTGATCTATTATACAAAACAGCCGAAACTTGAGAATGAGGAGCATAAAAAAGCCTGGCTCATCAAAGTTTCCCAAAACAAATGCAGGGAATTTTTAAGATTTCACAAAAGACATGCGGCCCTTCCGCTTGAGGATATGGAAGAAGTACTTGTTATTACCGACGGATTAAGCGGAAACGATAAGGAAATTCTTTCGCTTGTATGGGATTTGGATTACAAATTAAAATCCGCGGTAATTCTTTTTTACATAGAAGGTTATTCGATAAACGAGACGGCAGAGATTCTTAAGACATCACCTTCCGCGGTAAAGAAGAGACTGCAACGCGCAAGAGAAAAATTAAGCGTAAAGATTAAGGGAGAGATTGCTTATGAAAAATAAGTTGAATAAAGATCTGATTTCGAATATCGAAATCAGTGACGATATGAAAAATGCAATATACAGAAACTGCACCATGGGAAGAAGCAATGCGGATTTCAGATTCAAATATTCCGGACTTTTGTCCGCCCTGATTGTTTTCGGAGTATTTGCCTTATTCAGCATAGGTGCGAGCGCCGCGATTATAGGATTTAAAACGAGGCTTTCGAACATGGATGAAACCGAATACGAAAATATTTATACCGAAGTGCAAAACGATGTATTCATATCAACCGACGAGGGCTTTTCAAGAGAACTCAGGGATTCGGAGATAAAAAGAATTCTTAAGCTCGAAAGAGACTATTACGATAACGGTGTTTTTCCGAAAAGAAACATGCCTCATTACGAAACAATTGACGAGATGAAAGAGGGCGAACTTGCATATGTTGCTTCCGAGAATATTGTTTTTGTTCCCGAAAAAGACATGGATGACGAACAGCTCCTTGAATATATCGATCACGATGCAAAAAAGAGATATGTAAATATCCAATCCCTTCTGGCAGAGGGCATCGAGCCCGGCGTAAACATGGCTCTTGAATCGACTCCGATTGCGGACGGAAGCGATGCTTCAAAAGCAAGGAAAGCAGCGGACAAAATGCTCAAAGATTATTTCAAAGCGGAGACGGACGATTCATGGATAGTTCTTGTAGACAGATTCGACGACAACGAATTGCAAAACGGAGATGTGATTACGCTTTATGACATAGATTATTACAGACTCGGAACGGGTTATGCGACATCCTACAACATCAGGATTAATTTCTCGGATTTATCGCCCCTGCTTCTTAACGAAAGCGGATACGAAGTATTCAACGATGTCAAAACATACGAATTTTCCGAGGCAAAAAATCTGGCAAAAGACGGCGAAGAATATGTAAGAGAATATTTATCCCGTAATTTCGGCTTAAAAGATCCCAAAGAGGTAATCACGGATGTCGAAAGATACAGTAACGACGATAAAACAACTTCATGCATTGATTACACATTCATCTTTGACGATACCACGGTTTATATCTGTTACAGAATCGAAGATCAGAGAATAGTAAGCTATTGCAGGTTGTAGACTTTTTAATCCCCTTAAATCCGGAAGGAAACCCCTTCCGGATTTTTTGTATTTCGGGTTCCGTTTTATGCCGCATTGTTGCTTACGGTATACAGCGCATAAAAGTAACCCGTATTGTTTATTAAATTATCGAAAGTTCCGACTTCTTCGACATGACCGTCTTTTAAAACAATAATTTCGTCATATCTTTTCAAAAGAGCTTCATCCAGGGCGTGAGTCACGACGATTCTTGTTATGCCTTCAAGATCGAGGATTTCGTTTGAAATTTCAAAGGCGGTTTTTGCATCGAGTGCGGCGGTTATCTCATCCGCAAGAAGAAGGGAGGATTTGCGAAGAAGACTTCTTGCGATTGAAATTCTCTGCTTTTCGCCGCCTGATAAATTCTTTCCGTTTTCGCCGCAGGAGTAATTGCTTCCGTGTTCTTCGATAAGCTTTGACAGATGGGCTTTTGCGATGGCTTCGTTGACTTTTTCCGCCGGAAATTCTTTAAACATCGTGATATTGTCTTCAATCGTCGAATTAAAAAGAAATACGTTCTGTCCGATAACCGAGATGTTTTCGTAAAGCGATTTCGCGCTTACGGTATTTAAATCTTTATCGTCTATAAGGATACGGCCCGAGTGTCTGTTTCCCCCTCCCGAGTGCAAAAGATTTAAAAGCGTGGATTTTCCGCTTCCGCTTCCGCCGACTATCGCGTAGGATTTTCCGGCTTTAAAATCAAGCGATATATTGTGAAGTATTTCTTTGTCGTCGTCGTATGAAAACGATACGTTTTCAAGCCTTATTCCTTTGTTTATTCCGTTTAATTCGTCCGATGCGCCGTCAACCCTGTTTTTCTCAAGTTCGGCGGCAAGTTTTCGTGTGAGCGCGTTTGCGGCCTTTTTCTTTGCGAGAAGCATCGGTATCGTTGAAACGGGTGCGATCATGTAATTCATAAGCTGAACGAAGACGATAACCATGCCGGGTGTCAATGCTTTGCCCGATAAAGCGATTGCGGCACCCGAGAAGAAAACGCCGAGCTGGGCGATGATGCCGCACATACCTCCGACGGAACCGATGATATGAGTGATCTTTCTCATTTTGCTTTTGTTGTTTTCAAGTTCCGTATCGGTTTTGGCAAAAAGGCTGATGACTTCTTTTTCGGCTTTAAAGCTTTTTACCACGAAAAATCCCTCAAGAAAATCGGAGAGCGAAGCCGTAAAATTGTTGTTGCAGTCGGAGACCTTCTTTTGTATGGGCGCTGCTTTACTGCCGGTAAGAACGGACGACAAAAGCGGCAAAAGCGTCAGAGCGAGGGCAATCAAAGTCAAAAGCGGAGAGTAATAAAGCATAAGCGCTATGGATAGTATAAAAGAAACCGTATGGGTGATAAGATCCGGTATTTTTTCGAGGTATTCGGTCTCAACCGTGACGGCATCGTTTGTCAATGCCGAAAGATAGAGGGAAGTATCTTCTTTTCTGAAAGAGGAGATATCTTTTTTCGTGATTTCGCCAAAGGCAAATTCTTTGTACTGCCTCATGGCTTTTTTCATAAATCCGGGCCATGCGAAATATTTTATGATAATAACCGCAATAAACACGGCAAAGAAAAACAAAACGATCCAAAACAGCTGCCTGAAGGTGAAAAGCCCGTTTTTTCCCGATGCGACATCGACAAGCTGCTGCATAAGCCAGGAAACGGCTATATTTAAAAATGCGGTTATCAAAGCGGAAATGTTTAAAAAAACAAACGCTGTCTTATTCTTATAAAAGAAGCTGCCGTTCAGTGATTTGTAAATAGAATTTTTCCCTTTATTCATGTTGTTTTTCATATTAAATTCCTTTCGTTTCGTTAAAAGCGTCCGAATCGCCGTTTGCAAATTAAGTTTAACGCGCCCCCTTGAATAATTGAATACACCGCCTATACCATTAGGATAATAAATTTTATACCGACGGTATAATCAGATATTTAAGAATCAGTTAAGAAATGAACAAGATACAGGTTAAGACTTCTTTTCTTCTTTTTGATAAATTAAAATTGCAAAACGGTAAAAATATTTATTCAGCGAATCGGAAAAAGGAGAGAAATATGAGTATCCTTAATAAAAAATCAATTGCCGTTATCGGCGGCGCACTTGCGGTTATAACAATTACGGGAAGCATTGTTTCGATATATGCCAAAGCGGCAGTCAAAGTCAATTCTCTGACAATCGAAAAAAGCGACATGCAGCAGGTATTGGAATTAAGCGGAAGCATCATGAGCAATGACAGTGATACGTTCTTTGCAAAGACGAATCTTAAAGTAGACAGGGTGTATTTCAAGGCGGGCGATGAAGTCAAAAAAGGTGATCTGCTCTTAACTTTCGATGAAGCCGAGATTGACAAATCGGTGGAAATCCTTAAACTTAACGCCGCTGCCGCCGAAGGCGGTTACCTGAATGCGCTTCAGACTTCCGACAAATACAACGCTCTTTATGCGGAAGCCGCGAGAAATTTAAATGTTTTGAACAATCAGATAAAAGAAACAGAAGAATCAATCATAAACAAACAAAAAGAAATAAGCGACAGATGTTCGGCTATCGCGTACGAAGGAACCAAGATTCAGATTTCGCTTGTGGATAACGCATCAAATGCAACTGCGTCGGCCAATCTTCAAAAACAGGCGCAGAATAATGTTTTTTATCAGACATACGACAGTGAACTTTTAAGACTTGAAGAGGAACTCGCAAGACTGAATATGCAGCTTGCGGATTTTAAGGAATACAAAGCCGAAATGATATCGCAGAAAGCATCGAGTTACCCCGGAGTCTTGACAGAGGGCGGAAGAGCTGAACTTGAAGCCGTAAAAGAAGCCGGAGAGCTTAATTTCGCAAACGAAATCGAAAAATACGAAGATGCGAAAAAAGGAATAAAGGCTGAATTCGACGGTATCGTATCGCAGGTTTATGTCTCGGAAGGAAGCCTTGTGACTGAAGGATTAATGCTGCTTAGCGTGGATTCCTCGGAAGATATCGGCGTAAGATGCAACGCCAATAAATATGATATAATGAGTATCGAAAAAGATCAGGTTGCAACAGTTAAAATCGTCAACACGGAATATGAGGGAAAAGTATCCCGAATAGACAGAATCGCCGGGCTTGACGCAACTGCCGCTTCGGGCATCGGAGTGGATATCAAACTCGAAAATGCCGACAATCTGATTCTTGGATACGAGGTCAAAGCCAAGATTAACACGACTTCGATAAAGGATACAATCTGCATTCCCAAAGAAGCCCTTGTTACAAAAGACGACATTAATTACGTATTCGTTGCAAAAGACCGCAAAGCAGTCAAAACAATAGTTGAAACCGGAATCAAAAACGGAGATTACGTTGAGATAGTCTCGGGATTAAATGTCGACGACATCCTGGTCTGGAGCGACACAAAAGAACTTAAAGACGGCGAAGAAGTACGCTATTAAAGATCGGTTATCTGATCGGAAAACACCAAAAAGGTAAAAAGAATGGAAAGCAAACAGACAATTTTATCCGCTGACAATTTGTCAAAAACTTTTTCGAACGAATCTGTGCAGCAGCATGTTTTGAAAAATCTCAATCTCACGATTTACAAAGGTGATTTTACCGTAATCATGGGTAATTCGGGTTCGGGCAAGAGTACGCTTCTTTATGCTTTGTCGGGCATGGACCGCCCGAGCATCGGAACGATTACTTATTACACGGACGGCACGGAAACGGAAATATCCAAATTCAACAATGACAAACTTGCCAAGTTCAGACGCGATCACGTGGGATTCGTTTTTCAGCAGAATTATTTAAACGATTCCATGAGTGCGCTCGACAACATCATGGTATGCGGACTCTTAAAAACATCAAGCAGAAAAGAACTTGCAAAAAGGGCAAGGGAACTCCTTGAGAGAGTGGAAATTACAGAGAGTGACATGCGAAAATTCCCCACTCAGCTCTCCGGCGGACAGCTTCAGAGAATAGCTGTGGTAAGGGGCGTTATCAACCATCCGGAAGTTCTTTTTGCGGATGAACCCACAGGTGCGCTCAATTCGCAGAATACGACAAATGTTTTGAATATCCTTTCGGATTTGAATCATGACGGTCAAAGCATTGTCATGGTTACGCATACGATTACGGCAGCAGAGAGGGGCAACAGAATCATTTATCTTTCCGACGGTGTGATTTCGGATGAGATTTACCTCGGAGAATATCTCGGAGACTGCAAGGACGAAAGCAATCCCTATATTGAAGAAGCGAGGGAGAGACACAACAGATTAAAGAATTTCCTTCAGAACATGGGGTGGTAATATGTATCGTTATTTCTTTATTGCAAAAAACAATATGAAGAAGCAAAAAGGCGATATGATTACGTTTTTCATAATGACGGTCCTTTCGTCTTTTATGATTTTCCTCTGCCTGAATATGATAGTCGGTACCCTTCGCATAGAGGGTACCAACAAATCCGAAATAAACGGAGCAAACATATATCTGATTAAAACAGTAGAGCCTGTTTCGGATTTTAAAATCGAGGAAATGATTCAGGGCAATCCGGATTTCGGCGATTATGAAATAAGCAGATTCCTGGCGGCTTCAACAGCCAAATACCGCAAAAAAGGCTCGGACAAATGGCTTGAATACATGACTCATTTTGCCTGCTACGAGGATGAAAGAAGAATTCAGACGACGAGTTTGGATACATCTTCTTTCTCGGGAGACGATTTGATATTGCCGGTTTCGCTTTCGCCTTCTTTTTCGATAGGGGACAAAATCGAAATTAAAATATCGGAAAACATCTACGAGTTTACGGTTGCGGGATTCAACGAAGATTTTATATATTCTTCTCCGATGAATTTACAGACGTATCTGATGTATGTGTCCGAAAAAATGTACACCGAGATGGAATTTGAGAATTACGGATTTGCGGAATCCGCACAGGCTTTCAAGATTCAAATGTCTAAAGATGCGTTAAAAAGGGGCGTGAACAGTTCCGATGCCTCGGAGATTTTTTACAGTGACGTAAACACCTGGCATCAGATTTACCATTCATCACATCCGGATTATGCATACGAATTGGATGCCAGCGTTATTCCCGCGGATCTGCTTTCTGCTTCCGCGATGATAATGCCGATAATGTTTATAATGATAATACTGGTGTTTGCGTTTATTATTTTTGCGGTGGCGCTTATTGTCATAAGTTTTTCGACAAAGAATTTCATACTCGACAATATGAGAAATACCGGCATTATGCAGGCCGGAGGATATACCGTAAAAGAAATGGTAATGATCCTTTTGGTGCAGCTTCTGATTGTTTCTTTTTCGGGAAGTCTCATCGGAGCTTCACTCGCGGCTTTGATACAGGGTAAAACAGGTATTGTTATTCTCTATCTTCTCGGACTTTCGTGGAATCAAAAACCCGACCCCTTTGTTTTTGTCGGAGTGATACTGATTATTTGCACAATCATTTCCGTATTCACGATAATTGTCGGCAGGGATTACAAAAAAACATCCGTGCTCGATGCGCTTCGCGGCGGCATCAATGCGCATAATTTCAAGAAAAACACATTTCCGCTCGACAAGACGAATCTTCCGCTTACAATCGTTTTGGCACTCAAAGAGACTTTCGGCAAATTCAAAAGCCAGATCGGCGTCGTGCTGATAATGGCGGCTCTTTCGTTTTGTGCATCCATGGGATTTCACACTTACGAAAGCATGGGCTCGGACCCGGATAAACTTCTTAAGGTTTCCGGAATGGATATGCAGGATATTTTGGTTTACGGAGACATGAACACGGAATCCGTAATCAAAAACTTTAATTGTGTTGAAAACACCGACAGGGAATATTTCACCGGAATAGATTTTACACACGGAAACAAAACCAAAGCACTCACTACACGAACCATATCCGACACATCGGTCATGAATCCCGAATTAATGGTTGAAGGAAGATGGCCGAAATACGAAAACGAGATAGCTTTGGGAACCGCTGCGGCAAATACGCTGTCGGTCGAAGTCGGCGATTCGGTAATACTTAAAAGCGGCGAAGAAGAAGCAACATATCTTGTGTGCGGAATGATACAGACATTTCAAAACATGGGACAGATGGGATATATGACTTTCGAGGGATACGAAAGAATCGGAAGAATTCCCGATACGACATCAATTTTCGTTTACCTGAAAAAAGGATATGATGTTACCGATTTTGAAAAAGAATTCGGAGAGGTTTATCCCGATACGGACTATAAGGATATGCTTGAATCCACCGAAACTCTGTTTGATCTGATTCGATTATCCCTCAAGGTCATCTTTATAATCATTCTGCTGGTGACGGCCTTTATAACCGCACTTGCGGAAGCGCTGTTAATAAGAACGCGAATTTCCAAAGAGTGGAGAAATCTCGGAGTCAACAAAGCCATGGGCTTTTCGTCCGATCAGTTGATACGTCAGATGATGATTTCCAATATGCCCGCAATCCTGATCGGTGTGGCGCTCGGAATCATGACGGTATCGCTTTTCGGCGGAAGAATATTTCTGTTCATGTATGCGATTTTCGGATTCAGGAAAATACCTTTCTCAATTTCGCCGGTTTCATACGTAATGGTAACAATCATTATAGTCGGAGTGGCACTGCTTGTTTCCCGCATTATCGGAAACAGAATCAAAAAATTGGATCCCGTAAAGATGATTACGGAAGAATAAAACCACGCCCGGAAGAGTGTTTCTTTCGGGCGTATGTTGTTGACAAAGGCAACTTTGCGCACATAGAATTATATCAGTAACAGCGGAGGCTTTTATGCATTACAATTGTTTGATAGTCGATGATGAAGAAGAACTTTCCAAGATGACTGCCGAATATTTCAATATGTTCGACGTTTCTACCGCCGTGGCAAAAAGCAAAGCGGAGTGTTTTGATTTTTTTAAAAACAACGAAGCCGACCTTATATTGCTCGATATTAATCTTTCGGACGGAACGGGCTTTGACGTTTGCAAAAAAATCAGGGAAGAAATGCAGCTTCCGATTCTTTTCGTCAGCGCGAGACAAAGCGATGACGATGTGCTTATCGCGCTTTCGTGCGGCGGTGACGATTATGTAAAAAAGCCGTTCAATCTTTCCGTTTTGCTTGCCAAGGTTAAAGTGACCCTAAAAAGGCTTGAGCAGGTCAATCCGAAAAACGATGCGGTTGAAAAAACAAATGCCCAAAAAGAATTGTTATCTCTTGACAATTCCACGCTTTCAGCGATTGTGGACGGAAAAAAGATTCCCCTGAAAGCCAAGGAATTCGCGCTCCTCGAATGTCTTTACAGGCATAAAAACACGATAGTGAAAAAAGAAGTGCTCTTCGACGAAGTCTGGGGCGATACTTTCTTTTCGGACAGTACGCTGAATGTGCATATAAGAAAACTCAGGGAAAAAATCGAGGATAACCCCAACGAGCCCAAACTTATAAAGACGGTTTGGGGAACCGGCTATTATCTTGAAATGTGAGGAGAAAACGGATGAAACGACTGTTAAGAATAGTTTTATGCTTTTCTCTGATAATGGGTGCGGTTCTGTTGGTTTTTGTTTTGTTCCACAAAGAAAGCATATACGAAGAGAGAGATATTTTAGAATACAACGAAAAACTTCATGAGGTTGAGAAGGCCCTTGAAAACGGAACCGCAGAAGAAAAAATCGAAGACCAATACGGCTGCAGCATCATTTTTTCCAAGGATATAGAAAACGGCGAACTTGCAAAGATGTATCGAAACGGTGCACTTGTTCTGGATCTGACCGTCAACGGGGATTATGTCGGGAAAGCGGCGTGGGATGACTACAACGAGACTTATTCTTTCGCCCGCAATTCTCTTTTCAAAGCCTCGGTCTTTCTTTGGCTTGTAATGCTTTTATGCGGTTATTTTGTAATCTTCATGTTCTATGTTTCGTTCATCAGACCCGTTAACGAACTGACAAAATTTTCGGAAGAAATCGCAAAAGGAAATCTCGACGAGCCCCTTCCGATAAGAAAGGACAATCTTTTCGGAAACTTTGTCGAAGCGTTTGATATCATGCGCGAAGAACTGAAGATTTCGCGTCAGAGGGAAATCGAAGCGGAGATTGCAAGAAAAGAAATGGTGGCCGATCTGAGTCACGATATCAAAAATCCGATTTCGATTATCAAGGCAGCCTGCGAGGTAATGGAAGCCAAAAGCAAAAAGAAACTCTCGCAAATCGAGGCTTTGGACGAATTCGAAAACAACAATGAAAAAGATGCCGAATTCGAATCCCGAAAGGCAAAACGGGAAACGGAAAAAAACGATATCGAAAACACAATAGAAAAAGTCAAAACGATTTCGCAAAAAGCGGATTTAATCAGCGCATTGGTGACAAATATCATGCATACGACGCTTGAAGACATCGACAAACTTGCGGTAACACCCGTCGAAACCAATTCCGGAATTATCAAAAGCTTTTTTGACAATCACAAAAACAGCGGAAATATCATAATGGAAAATGAAGTTCCCGAGGGGCTTGTTTACATGGACAGGCTGCGAATGGAACAGGTCATCGACAACATAATCGACAATTCGAGAAAATACGCAGGCACGGACATAAAAGTGAGTTTTTCCGAAACTTCGGCACTTTCTGCCGACGGAGAGCACAGGGACAACTTTATCCGCATTACCGTAAAAGACGGCGGACCGGGAGTAAAAGAAGAGGATCTTCCGCTCATTACGCAGAAGTATTACCGAGGCGTCAATGCGAAAGAGCACGCAGGCTACGGACTCGGTATGTATTTGGTTAAAAGATACATGGAAATGCAGCTTGGAGGCATGGAATATTACAATGATTCAGGCTTCACCGTGCAGTTGCTTTTGAAGAAGGTTTAAATCTCTTTTTTATTGATAATAGATACCGAATTGGGTATAATTTATGCGTATGTAATAATACAAAAACACGAAGGTATGAGGTGTAAAAATGGGCGAAATGAATGAAACAAGCAATGTTTCACAGTCTTCAACATTACAGGAAACAGATAAAAAATGTCCCAAGTGCGGCGGCGTAATGGATTTCGATCCCAATATCGGCGCCATGGCGTGCCCCTACTGCGGATATGAAGAAGAAATCGTTCAGGATGCTGCAGCAAGTGCGGCGGAACTCGATTTTGAATCGGCGGAAAAAACCGAAAACTGTAACTGGGGAGCTCAAAAGAAGCAGATTATCTGTAAAAGCTGCGGTGCGGAAACCATTTATGATGCGCTTGATGTCGCAAACGAATGTCCGTATTGCGGGTCCAACCAGGTTATGGAGGCGAGTGACGAGAATACTCTCGCTCCCGGCGGTGTTGTTCCTTTTGCCATAGGCAACGAACAGGCCAGCGCGAATTTCAAACAGTGGATCGGAAAGAAATTCTTCTGTCCCAAACTTGCCAAGCAGTCGGCTCAGCCCGAAGCTTTCAAGGGAATATATCTTCCGTATTGGACATTTGATTCGGATACATTTTCAAGATATTCCGGAAAATACGGTATCGACAGAACAGAAACATACAGAGATTCGGACGGTAAGACACAGACAAGAACCGTTACCGACTGGCATCGTACTTCAGGTACTTATCAGGAGTTCATCGACGACGAACTCGTACAGGGCAGTGAACGTCACGACAGTGCAATGCTTCGCGGCCTTGAGCCTTTTGAAACGGCAAAGAATGTTCCTTACAAGCCCGAGTATGTAGCGGGATTCGTGGCAGAAAGATATTCCGTAGGTCTCAAGGATGCTTGGGAAAAGGCAAAGCAGTCCATTTCCCAGAAACTCAAGAGAAATATCTCGGATAAGATTATTTCCGACCATCATGCAGACCATGCAAAGGATGTAAAGGTATCCACGGTCTTCAGCAAGATCACATACAAATATCTTATGCTTCCCATCTGGTGTTCTTCATTCCAGTATAACGGCAAGGTATATCAGTTCATGGTAAACGGCCAAACCGGTAAAGTTTACGGCAAGACGCCCGTTTCCGTATGGAAAGTGCTTCTTGTTATCGGCATTGTACTTGCGGTTATCGCAGTCTGCTTCTGCGGCTCAACCATATTGGCTGCTTTTTCAAACTAAAAACACATTAAAAATCCAAAATAAAATCTGTATTACAAAAATCAACTCCGAATGCTGCATATACGGCATTCGGAGTTTTTTGTTAAAATTCCGTGACGGCGGACAAATCGGATTTATATGCGGGTATGATGAATAAAAGCAATATTTTACCTTACGGACGTCATCAGCCATTCCCCGGTTTCTAAATCCTGAATTCCGTCCACTTTGCGATTGGTCAAAAGCAGCAGATATGATTTGTCATTGTCGGTTACTATATATAAACTGCCGTTTTCCGAGAAATAAGAGGCTTCGGTAATGCCTGAAATTTTCAATTGATCGAGCCATTTGGCGATGTCGCCCGTGGCAAATGCGGCAGTGTCCATTGCTTTAGCAATGATTTGTTTGTCGGTAGATGACGAAGGCGATGCCGAATCCAGAAGGACGATTTTTGAGTTATCGTCGGAAGTGACGGTATAACTGCCGCATCCGACCAAACTTGATGCCAAGAGGCTAAAGCAGATTATCGATAATATTTTTCTTTTGATCTTTTTCATGTTTATTCTTTAAATCGACGTTTATTCCGTACGGTGTTCAAAGATTATCTTTCGCACTTCAAAAATTTTGCGCTGTAAGCGGGAAGAAAAGTTCCGCCGCCGAAATCGAAATTATCACCGTTTATAAGATCGACAGCCATTCCGCAACCCGCATCGAAGTGGGCGGTGTAATCGTTTGAATCGGCATTGATGCATACGAGTACTCTTTCGTCTGCGGTTTTTCTTTCGAATACGCACTGACGGTTAGTAAGCACCACCGAACGCATTCCGCCGTAGTTTAAAGCATTGCTGCTTTTTTTGGCATTTGCAAGTTTAGAAATAAATTCGGTCAGGTCGTTCCATTCGGGCTTTTCAAAGCAGGCTCTCAGTGCGGGATCGCCCTGGGATTTGTCGGCCTTCTCGCCCCATTCGGAACCGTAGTAAACACAGGGAATTCCGGGCATTCCGAATACCATTGCGTATACAAGGGGCAAATGGTTTGGGTCTTGAATCAGGGTTGCGATTCTTGAGACATCATGGTTGTCCGCAAAACTTAAAAGATGCGAGTCTCTTGCGACCGTCCAGTCCTCGGGGCCGAAGAGCCTCAAAAGAGAATGAACGATTTCAAACATATTGTAACTGTTGAATGCGGAATGAATACCCTTGTAGCACTGATAATTTGTCAAAGAGTGGATATTCATCTCGCGCAGCATTCTGCCGTATTCTCCGTGCAAAACTTCGCCAAGAAGGAAGAAATCCTCCTTTTTGGAATCGCAAAAGCCTCTTAAACGGTTCAAAAACCCGTAATCCAGACAATATGCCACATCGAGTCGTATTCCGTCTATGTCGAATTCTTTGATCCATCCTTCCACGGCAGAGAATATATGATTTATAACGTCTTCGTTGTGAAGATTTAATTTGACCAGATCGTAATTGCCTTCCCAACCTTCATACCAGAGTCCGTCGTTGTAATTCGAATTACCGTCGAAAGCTATACGGTTGAACCAGCTGACGTAGGGTGAAGCCTCACGGTTTTTCAAAACATCCTGAAAAGCGAAGAAGCCTCGGCCGACATGATTGAATACTCCGTCCAGAACGACTTTGATACCTTCCTTGTGCAAAGCTTCGCAGACTTTCGCAAAATCCTCGTTCGAGCCGAGACGACAATCTATTTTTGTGTAATCCCTTGTATTGTATCCGTGGGTGTCGGATTCGAATACGGGAGAGAAATAAATTGCATTTGCCCCCGTTTTTTTGATGTGCGGAATCCAATCGATAACTTTTAAAATACGTGATTCTTTAATGCCGTCATTCTCAAAAGGCGCTCCGCAAAATCCCAAAGGATAAATTTGATAAAAAACCGATTCATAAGCCCACATATTGTGTCTCCTCCTGCATTAACCCATCCGGTCAACGAACGTATTTGCGACGAAAGTCTGTTTGCGCATAAAGTTATCAAACAAAGAGTGTTGATAAAAAAAGGGGTAAATATGGGCAAAAGCCCACTTTTCACACTGAGTTATCAACAATTTTATGTTAATACGCAAAGTTATCAACATTCCTTGTCTTTTTTAGTCAACTTGTGTTTGAAGACATAACTGAGTATTATGGCAACCACAAGATATGCCGCCGCAATTATAATTCCGGGCACCGAATAAATTACATTATTTATATTATCAAACTCATAAGCGAGGTTTGAAATCAGGTTTGCGATTATATGGAAAAGATATGCGTAAAAGAAACTTCCGCCGTATTCCATGACAAGGCACATGACAAATCCCATGAAGAATGCATATATTCCCTGCATGAGATTTCCGTGGTAAACACCGAAGAAAAGCGCACTCGCAAAAGACGCCGCGAGCGCGGGAAGCACTTTTCTGAATCTGAAAAAGACAACGCCTCTGAAGAGAACTTCCTCCGAGAAAGGTCCGATTAAAACATACGAAATCAGTCTCAGATACAAAGGAATGCCGTAAAAAGCCTCGTTGTCCTGTACGATGTTTTTGTTTCCGAGCTTTTCCCACGGAAACAAACTGAAAAGATAATTAAATACAATAGTTAAAGAATAAGATGTGAGAATAACAAATAATATAAATATAATTATATAATAAGGTTTTTGAGTAAATACCGCTTTGGGATTGTACAAAAGAGTCGTTTTTTCATCGGGGGTTATCGTGAAGAAAGCTGCCGCGCCGGCTATGAGAGAAGCCATCACCGAGACCATTGCATCGCCGTACTTAAGATATCCCGAAAACGACTTCAAAAGAATAATCGAAATGAGAAAAGTTGCACAGTAAACAGCAATTCCGATGACCAGTTTGCGTAATATTTTGCTTTTTGGGGATGTTTCTTTTTTCATAATTTTCCCACCGGTTGAATTTAGATTAATTTATTATATATTTGAGGGAGATTTAAGTCAATTTTATGGACTTTAATACCCGTTTATGCTACAATAAAAATCGTCAAAAAACTGACTAATCAACAGGAGGGAAAATAAATGGGATTATTAAAAACAGCCATTGATGCAGTAGGCGCACAGGCTAAGAGTGCCGGTGCCAACATGTTTACCAATATCTTGGGATCCGGCTCCACGGCAGTAGCCGATCAGTATCTCGAGTACTTCTACTGTGATGCTTTCGGTGAAGGCGTTCTCGCAGTAAAAGGTAAAAACAGACTCGCTAAGGGAAACAACAAAGGTTCGGATAACATCATTTCCAACGGATCAATTATCGAAGTTAACGCAGGTCAGGCTGCTCTTATCATCGATGACGGTAAAGTTGCAGAATTCTGTGCTGAACCCGGACAGTATAGATACGATCGGTCAACACAGCCTTCGATTTTCTACGGAAATTTGGGAAAGAATATTCTCGATACTTTCGCTGAAATCGGCAAGCGTTTTGCTTTCGGCGGTGAATTATCGAAAACTCAGAGAGTTTACTATGTAAATATCATCGAAGTAAGAAACAACCTCTGGGGAACAAGCAATCCTATTCCTTTCTTCATTGCAGACCAGGTAACGGGATTCCAGGGCGATATTTCACTTATTGCAAACGGTGAATATACATTCCACATTTCCGACCCTATCCGTTTCTACTCATTCATCGCAGCAAACTTCAGCGGCGAGACATATAACAAGAAAGAACTTCAGAGCATCATGAGATCTGACTTTATGACAGCTCTTCAGCCCGCTCTCGGTGCACTTTCCGATTACGGTGTAGGTATCAGATATTCGGCTATTACCACAAAGACAAATATCCTTGTTGAAAAGCTCAATGAAAACCTTTCCGATAAATGGGGCAAACTTCGTGGTATGGAAGTTCTTGACGTAACATTTAATACATTAAAGGCTACGGAAGAAGACGAAGCAAGAATCAAACAGTTCCAGGATACTGCAGTTTTCACAAACGTAAACATGGCAGCAGCTCGTATGACAACCGCTACTGCAAACGCTATGGAAGCAGCAGCTTCAAACGAATCCACAGGCCCTGTGATGGCATTTGCGGGACTTAACATGGCTCAGCAGGCAGGCGGCGGAATGAACGCAGCAAACCTCTATGCTATGGGCCAGCAGCAGGCAGCACCTGCGGCACCTGCAGCAGCACCCATCCTCGGATGGAAGTGTTCATGCGGTAAAGACGGAAATACCGGCAAGTACTGCGCAGAATGCGGTGCCAAGAAACCCGATGATGCAGGATGGACATGTTCATGCGGTACGGTTAACCAGGGCAAGTTCTGTTCCAACTGCGGAGCAAGGAAACCCGACGGCGCACCTTTGTACAAATGTGACAAGTGCGGATGGGAACCCGAAGATCCCATGAATCCTCCTAAATTCTGTCCCGAATGCGGAGACATCTTCGACGAGAACGATATTCAAAAATAATTTTGACGAATATCAATCATAAAAAATATGAATGCCGGGTTCGAAAGGACCCGGCATTATAATAAGAAAAGGAGGCAATAAAATGTCCAATTATCAAAATATGTTTGAAGCAATAGCAGTATCATCGGTTTTAATGATATATGTTGTTATCATCGGTGTGGCTTTGTTTATTTCGCTTGCAATAACGGTTTTTTTGGTAATCGTTAACTGGAAAATACTGCAAAAGGCCGGCGTGGAAGGATGGAAGGCTTTGATTCCGTTTTATGGTTTTTACTGCATGGCGGATATATCTGTTACCCAACCGACATCTTTGATTTGCTTTTTGGCATATACCATAGGATTGCTGTTGGTATGCATTCCCTATGTCGGACCGGTTTTGTTTTCGATGATCGGCAATGCGGCATACGGAATAGTGAATTATTCGCTTGCAAAATCTTTCGGAAGGGATACGGGAATATGCATACTCGCAATATTCTTCCCGATTGTCATAAGACCTATGATTGCGTTCTCAAATGATGTTGAGTATACGGGAGATAAAGTGAAGATTTTTTAAAAAAGAATAACGAAAAAAAGTGCCAAAGCATATAACTTTGGCACTTTTTTATTGTTGTTTCGCCAATGATTGCTGTTTCGCCGATTAAATCAGCGCTGTCGAAAAATATCTTTCGGCTCTGTCGGGAAGGATTGTGGCTATGACTTTGTCCTTGCCGTATTTTTCGGCCATCTGCATTGCGGTCCAAACGTTTGCTCCTGCGCTTGTTCCGACCAAAAGACCCTGAACATGGGCAAGACTTCTGGCCGTATTTATGGCATCGTCGTCCGTAACCGTAACGATATCCGTGATAATTGAAGTATCGAGAATGTCGGGAATGAATCCGTCACCGATTCCCTGAATCTGATGAAGACCGGGTTCGTCGCCGAGCAAAGCGGATACGTTTTTGGGCTCGACTGCCACGATTCTTGTATCGGGGTTCTTTTCGAGAAGATATTTTGCAACGCCCTGAAGCGTTCCGCCCGAGCCGATACCGGATACGTATATGTCGATTTTCTGACCGAGCTGTTCACAGAGTTCTACAGCGGTTGTTCTGTAATGAATATCGGGATTTGCGGGATTCTGAAACTGCTGGGGAACGAAATATTCGTCCGATGAAGAAGCGATTCTCATTGCTTCTTCCACAGCGCCGTCCACGCTTTTTTCGGGAGGTGTCAGTACGAGTTTTGCACCGAGGGCTTTGATGATTTTCTTTCTTTCCTCGGACATGTTTTCGGGCATTACGATGATGACATTGTAGCCTTTTCTGACGCCGCAGAGAGCAAGACCGATACCCGTGTTGCCGCTTGTGGGTTCAACGATGGTCATGCCGGGTTTCAATTTGCCGTCTTTCTCGGCCGCTTCAATCATGTTCTTGGCGATTCTGTCTTTAATCGATCCGCCCGGATTGAGAAATTCCGCCTTTGCGAATATATTGTATCCGGTGCTTTCTTTTAAGGAAAGCAGGGGAGTGTTTCCGATTAAATCAATAATGTTTGAATAGTACATGGAATTAATCCTTTCGATAATTTTTATTAAGTCCAATAAACATTATAACGAAAAAATGCATAAATTCAAGAAAAGCGGTTTTTTTGTCCACAAAACGCCCTTTTTTCAAGGGCTTCGGCGCCTATTATTGCCTTGAAAAAAGGGGTGTCTGTATAGTATAATATCCATTAGGTCTGCATGTTTGGTAGACGTGCATTCCCTGACTTTTTTTATTTAAGGAGATTACAGTATGAAATTTGGTTATTTCGATGACGCTAATAAAGAATACGTTATCACTACTCCCAAGACTCCGTATCCCTGGATTAATTACCTTGGAACACAAGGATTCTTTTCTTTAATCTCAAATACAGCCGGAGGTTATTCTTTCTACAAAGATGCCCGTTTAAGAAGAATTACCCGTTATCGTTACAATAATGTTCCCATAGACATGGGCGGACGTTATTTTTACATCAATGACAACGGTACGGTATGGAACCCCGGATGGTCACCCGTAAAAACGGAACTTGACAAATACGAGTGCCGCCACGGTATGGGATATACCAAGATTTCGGGCAAAAAGAACGATCTTTCGGTCAATGTGACATTCTTCGTTCCTCAGGACTATGACGGAGAAGTTCAGCAGGTTGTTCTTACAAACGAAGGCTCGGCAGACAAATCATTTGCGCTTTTCTCATTTGCTGAATGGTGCCTCTGGGATGCGCAGGATGACTCAAATAACTTCCAGCGTAATTTCTCGACAGGCCGTGTAGAGATAGACGGTTCGGTTATTTATCATAAGACTGAATACAGAGACCGTCGTAATCATTATGCATTCTATTCGGTTAATGATTCCATCGACGGATATGATACGGACAGAGATTCGTTCATCGGTCTTTACAATGGATTTAACAATCCCGAAGCGGTTCTTGCAGGCAAGGCAACGAATTCGTTTGCAGACGGCTGGGCTCCGATCGCTTCACATTACAAAAAGATTACTCTTAAGCCCGGCGAATCAAAGACGCTTGTATTTGTTCTCGGCTATGTAGAAATGCCCCAGGCTGAAAAATTCGAAGCTGACGGCAAAACCATCAACAAGGTTAAAGCCAAAGCCATGATTGAAAAATACAATACGCCTGAAAAATTCGAAGCCGGAATGAAAGAACTTAAGGCTTACTGGAACAGATTGTTAAGTATTCTCAGCGTATCGACTCCCGATGAGAAAGTTGACCGTATGGTTAATATCTGGAACCAGTATCAGTGTATGGTTACATTCAACCTTTCACGTTCCGCTTCGTATTTCGAATCGGGTATCGGACGCGGTATGGGATTCAGAGATTCCAACCAGGACGTTCTCGGATTTGTTCATCAGATTCCCGACAGAGCAAAGGAACGTATCATAGACATCGCTTCGACACAGTTCCCTGACGGCGGCTGCTACCATCAGTATCAGCCTCTTACCAAGAAGGGAAATGCGGATATCGGCGGCGATTTCTCCGACGATCCTTTATGGCTTATCCTTTCCGTTTCGTCATATATCAAGGAAACGGGAGACTGGAGCATTCTTGATGAAATGGTTCCTTATGACAACGACATGTCGATTGCTCAGACAATGCTTGAACACCTTAAGGTTTCCTTCTATCACATTGTCAACAATTTGGGACCTCACGGACTTCCTCTAGCAATGCGTGCGGACTGGAACGACTGTATCAACCTTTCATGTTTCTCGGATACGCCCGGTGAATCTTTCCAGACATATACCAATCCCAAATTTGCTGCGGAAGGCGGTTATTCGAAGGTTGCGGAGTCTGTAATGGTTGCAACGCTCTTCACGTATTCCGGACCTAACTATGTTGAGATTCTTAAGCACCTCGGAAAAGACGACGAGGCAGCAAAGGCTCAGGCAGAAATCGATAAGATGAAAAAGAACATCATGGAATCCGCATGGGACGGAGACTGGTTCCTCAGAGCATATGATGCCAACGGCGAAAAGATGGGATCGAAGGAATGCGAGGAAGGCCAGATATTCATCGAGCCTCAGGGATTCGCAATCATGTCCGATGTTGGAAAAGAGCAGGGTGCAGATCTTAAGACACTCGCAGCAATTGACGAGAGACTTAATACAAAATACGGTTTGGTTCTTAACAATCCCGCATTCTCCAAGTATTACATTCAGTACGGCGAAATCTCCACATATCCCGGCGGATATAAAGAGAACGCAGGTATTTTCACACATAACAATGCATGGATTATCTGTGCGGCTGCTTATGCGGGCCAGGGCGATCAGGCATTCAAATATTATTCGGAGATTGCTCCCGCATTTACGGAAGAGACATCCGATATTCATAAGACGGAGCCCTATGTATACGGTCAGATGATCGGCGGTAAGGATGCCGGTTCGGATATCGGACAGACAGGCAAGAACTTCGGTCAGGGCAAGAACTCATGGCTTACAGGAACGGCAGCATGGAACATGGTTGCCATTTCGCAGTACATTTTGGGTATTCAGCCTGATTTCGACGGACTCAGCATTAATCCTTCCATTCCTCACGAATGGGACGGATTTACCGCAATCAGACGTTATCGCGGCGCTACATACAATATTACGGTAAAGAACCCCAACCATGTATGCAAAGGTGTTGTATCAATGGAAGTTAACGGTACTTCGGTTAACGGATGCATCGTTCCCGTGGTTGAAGGTCAGAAAGAATATAATGTAGTGGTTACAATGGGTTAATTTGAAGATTAATTCGATTAAAAATTCCCGCACATTGTGCGGGAATTTTTTTAAAAAAACATATTGACAACATTTACTCTGATTATTATAATAAAAAGGTTTATATCTAAACCGGAAGTAAAGGAAAAGCAATAGTTATGCTTGGTAAAATTGAACTTATGGCACCGTGCCATTTCGGTATGGAAGCCATGTTAAAAAAAGAAATATTCGATCTTGGATACAATGTTACGAAAGTAACCGACGGAAGGGTTTATTTCGAAGGAGACGAAGAAGCGATTTGTTACTCGAATATATTCCTTCGTACAGCCGAGAGAGTTTTGATAAACGTCGGAGAGTTCAAAGCCGAAACATTCGAAGAACTGTTTCAGGGAACCAAAGCGATTGAGTGGGAAAAGTACATAACGGAAGATGCCAAATTCAATGTAGTGAAAGCGGCAAGCGTCAAAAGCAAACTCTTCAGTCCCACTGATATCCAAAGAATCATGAAAAAGGCCATGGTTGACAGGCTGGGTTCCTATTATCACAGAACCCATTTCGACGAAACGGGAATCGAATTCGCAATTCGCGTAATGATAAACAAAGATATCGTAAGTGTCGGAATAGACACAACCGGTACGAGCTTACACAAGAGAGGCTACAGACTTCTCACAGCCAAGGCTCCGATAGCCGAAAACCTTGCGGCGGCGATAATAATGCTTTCTCCCTGGAGAGAAGACAGAATACTCATAGATCCGTTTTGCGGATCCGGAACATTTCCGATAGAAGCCGCATTGATCGGCGCCAACATTGCACCCGGAATGAACAGAAATTTTTCGGCTATGGAATGGAAACATCTTATCGATACAAAGATGTGGGCGGATTGCAAAAAGGATGCGACAGACAGAATAATAATTCCCGAAAAGATGGATATACAGGGTTACGACATCAGTCCCGAGATGGTTGAGATAGCCAGGGAGAACGCGAGAAAGGCGGGAGTCGACAAATATATTCATTTTCAGGTGAGGGACGTAAAGGATTTAAGTCATCACAAAAAGTACGGTTTTATTATTACAAATCCTCCTTACGGCGAGAGACTTATGGATAAGGAAAGTGTCGAGGAGGTTTACATAACGCTAGGAAATAAACTCAGGGAACTTGATTCCTGGTCCATGTATATGATAACTTCATACCCGGATGCGGAAGCATCAATCGGAAAAAAAGCTGATAAAAACCGTAAAATTTACAACGGAATGATGAAAACTTACCTATATCAGTTCATGGGACCGAAACCTGCAAAGAAACAGGAAGGAAAAAAGCAAAATGAGTGTTAAAGTAATCGTAGCTACTAAAAATCAGGGAAAAATCAGAGAAATTAAATCTATATTTAACTTTGAAAATTGGGAAATTTTAACCATGAAAGAGGAAGGTTTGGATCCGGATATCGTTGAAGACGGAAAAACCTTCGAAGAAAATTCTCTGATAAAAGCAAGAAGGGTCAGAGAAGAATATTTAAAGAAAAAGCCTCAAGATTATGTAAACTACGAAAAGGTTTACATCTTTGCAGATGATTCAGGACTCGAAGTAGACGCGCTAAACAAAGAGCCCGGTGTGATGTCTGCAAGGTACTTGGGTGAAGATACATCGTATCACATTAAGAATCAGGCAATAATCGATAGGCTTAAAGGGGTAGAAGATAAATTCAGAACCGCCAGATTCGTGTGTGCGATAGCGGCAATCGACACGGAAGGGACCGAAACGGTTGTCAGAGATACGTTGGAAGGCATCATAGGTTATAAGGAAGCGGGTGTTAACGGCTTCGGTTACGATCCGATATTCGTGCTTCCGGACTATGGATGCACTTCCGGCGAACTCTCGATGGAGGAGAAAAACAAAATCTCCCATCGCGGCAAAGCCTTACGCAAAATGCTTAAAACGTTAACAGAGTAATCAATCCACATATTCGATCGGATAATATATATAAATGAGAATTCTTGTAATAAGCGATACACACAGGTATCAGGGTAATTTTTACGAATTGCTTTCGACACTCGATGATATAGATTACGTTATTCATTGCGGAGATGTCGAAGGTTTCGAAGACGAAATGGAATCGGTCTGCGAAGTGCCTTTCGTGGCCGTTGCGGGAAACAATGATTTTTGTTCCTTTCTTCCCAGAGACCGGGTTCTTGAACTGCACGGACACAGAATATTTGTCACACACGGACATTTATACAATGTTTCCAGCGGTCTTTGGAGAATCATCGATGAAGCAAAGGACAGAGAATGTGATATCGCTCTTTTCGGACATACACATCGTCCTTCGTATTCAACAGACGGAAAACTACAAATAATGAATCCCGGCAGCATATCACTTCCCCGTCAGTCTTCGGGAAGACCGACATACGGTATTTTGGAACTTAAAGAAGACGGAAGCGCAAACTGTGAGTTGTTTGAAATGTAAACAATCGGAAAACTAATAAGGAAAGGGTTTCTATGAGCGGAAAGAAAATTGGATTAATCATCGGAATAGTTGCAGGTGCAGCTGTAATCGCGGGCGGAGTAATCGCTGCGGTAACTTTGCTCGGAAAGAAAACGGACGTTTATCGTGTTATCAAGGTTATGACTTCCGAAGGACACAGTTACGTTACAAGAGGAGAAATAACCGATCTTGAAGCATACGAGGGAATGGCTCTTCAAAGCGGGGACTCAATCCACGTTGACGGTAACAGTTCACTCATTCTTATGATGGATGAAGACAAAATCGCATACGTTGAGCAGAATACCGATTTCAATATTATTGCGGAAGGAACGGCCAAAGATTCCCGAAGCAGAATCGAGCTTGTAAAAGGTGCGCTCACATGTGAAATCCAGAATGAACTCAGCGCAGAATCAACATATATTATAAATACACCCAACTCGACGATGGCTGTAAGAGGTACATCCTTCAGAATCGAAGTATCCGATGTGGATACAATCAATGAAGTGTTAAACAGCAATGTAGGCCAGGCTTCGATGCTCTTTATGGCTCAGAACTTAAAAGAGTCGGGAATTACGGGACTTAATACCATCACACGTCTGACTGTAACTGACGGCAAAGTATCCGTTCAGCTTCATGACGAAAACGGCAATCCCGTCGGAGAAGAGATGGAACTTGAAGTTGACACCGATACGCTTATCGGCGGTAACGAATCAGACAGCTGCATTATTGATAAAATTACAGGAATTGACGTTAAGACATTCCCTTCGATAACAATTGAATTCTTCTACGATATCGAAACGGGAAGCGGTAAAATGATTATTTCCGGAGACGATCTGAAAGATTTGTCGGAAGCCAACAATGACGAAAACGCCGTACATACGGTAACGTTTATTTACGGAACTTCCGTATTCGGCGAACAGGATGTCAAGCACGGACAAAATCCCGAAAAGCCGCTGTTCGCACCTGCCGAAAAAGGCGGATGGGACGTGGATTTCGGACGGCCCGTACAAAACAATATTATGGTTTACTGGTTGGAATAATGAATGAAAAAATGTGGAAGAACAGTCATGAAAATGACTATTCTTCCATATCGCTGATAACACGGTTTCTGCCGTGTTCTTTGGCATAATAGAGTTTGGCGTCGACGCCTTCAACGTTTTCTTCAGTGGTTAAACCGGGATTGATTTCGCTAACACCGAAGCTCATTGTAATCTTAATGTCTGTGCCTTCGAATGTAATAACATCCGCTTCGATAGCTTTTCTTAATTCTTCCGCAAATTCAGTTGCTTCTTCTTTTCCGCGATGCGAAAGCAAAAGAATAAATTCCTCACCGCCCCATCTGAAAGCGCCGTCGTCGATACCGATTGAATTGGCAAGCGTGGAAGCAACATGCTTCAAAACATCGTCGCCCGCGTTGTGACCGTAAGTATCGTTGACACGTTTGAAATGGTCGATATCGCACATGATGATGCTGGTAGTATCGACATTTTTATTTGTGGCGATTCTTCTTTCGTAATATGCGTGAAGACCGCGGCGGTTGCGAAGTCCGGTAAGAGGATCTTCCATGGCTTCATTGTGAAGAACGTATGATTCGAGGCTTCTTCCGCAGAATGCGGTAGCAAGAGAAAGTCTCTTTACATCTTCTTCCGTAAAGATGCCCTCCGTGCCGTCGGTATTGATTTTATTCACTGCCTGATATGCTCCGATAACCACACCTTCGGAATTGGTAACGGGCATTGTCAGAATGGATTTGGTGGTATATCCCGAATTCTTGTCCACATTGGGATTGAATCTTGAATCCTCGTAAGGATTGTTTATAATAAGGATTTCGTTTTGCATCATGGATGCGCCGACAAGACCCGTGTTCTCGGGGATGGTGATTTTATCGATTCCCAAAGCCGCAAGTGTCCATGCAACATGGTTTCTCTTATCCCAGAACCAGAAACTTGCACGATCGGAATTAACGAGAGTTTTCCCGAGATCCGTCAGAAGAAAGAGTGTTTTGGAAAGCTCTTTTTCTTCGAAAAGTTTGGACATGTAATAGAATATTTTTTCGAGTAATTCGTCGCTTGATAAATATTTTTGATGATCCATGAAATTCTCCCTTCGTTGGTGCAAAACAAATATACAAAACAATTATAACACGGCGCGAGCGTATTTGATAGTGGTTTTCATGCAAAGCGTTTTTTGATAAAATAGAGATGGTTTTGTTTCTTTAAATAATATAAACAGAAGGAATTTCTGATGAAGGAAAAGAAAAAAAACAACAATAATAAATGGCTTCTTATTCTGCAGGCGCTGCTTCTTGGCGTCATTGCATTTCTTTTCACCTACAACGATATACTTTTTCCCGTAGAAAGCCTTTACCGCGACAAGGTTTACCAGCAGTCGAGAGGTGTCAATCAGCAGATTAAAATCATTGCGATCGACGAAGAAACGATGAGTGTTTACGGACCTTTCGGAACCTGGGACAGAAGCGTATATGCGGATATTCTCGACAAACTCGGGGAGTATCCCTCGGTAGTTGCTTTCGATCTTCATTTCAGCGGCGAAATGAGCGAAGAGGGCGACAGACTGTTTTTGGAAAAAGCAAAACAAAACGGAAATGTCGTTCTTGCCTCGCATATAGATTTCGATACGGTTTTTTCGGTTGACGAAAACGGCAAAGTCGTCAGCAATCAGTTCTATGTCAGGGCAATGGAACTTCCTTTTTCGGGCAATGAAACAGAGACCGGTTTTGTTAACGTTTCTCCCGATACGGACGGAAAAGTAAGAAGAGTAATGCCCACCTTCACCAACGGTGAAACGGGCGAAACTTATACCGGTTTCGCATATAAAATCTATCAGGCATATTGTGAAAAAAAGGGTATAAAGGCAAATGCTCCGGGCGTTGATTCCCAGGGAAACATGTGGGTTTATTATGCCGGAAAACCTTTCGATTACGAAGCCATTTCGATGTCGAATATTCTTAACGGCAAAACGGACCCGAGAGTATTTACGGATTGTATAGTACTTGTCGGTCCCTATGCGAACGGTCTTCAGGACCAGTTTTCGGTACCTAACAGCCGTAATCAGATGTTCGGAGTCGAAATTAACGCCAATATAGTTCAGGCGTATTTGGACGGGGCTTTTCCCGTGCCTGCCGACCGTGTGTTCATATCGGTATTGTCGGGATTGATAGTATTTGCGCTCTTTCTTATTTTTTCAAAGCTCGGTCTTAAATGGGGAACTCCGATTTTTATCCTGCTTGAGATTGCAACCGTATTTGTCGGAATCCTCAGTTTTTCCAAGGGTGATTTGATAATTCCGGGAATTTATCTTTTGATTTTTATCTTTTTGGATTATCTTTTTGCGCTTATTTTAAAGTACATATCAGAATATCTGTCGAAGAGAAAAATGGCTTCGGCATTCAGAAAATATGTTGCTCCGCAGGTCGTTGACGGCATTATGAAGTCAGGTCACTACCAAATAACGCTCGGCGGGGAAAACAGGGACATAGCTGTACTTTTTGTCGATATCAGAGGATTCACCCCTCTTTCCGAAAGCTTAAATCCCGAGCAGGTTGTCGAGATCCTGAATGAGTATTTAAACCTTACCACCAATTCGATTTTCAAAAACGGCGGTACGCTCGACAAGTTCATCGGAGACGCGACGATGGCTGTTTTCAATGCACCTTTTGATTTGGAAGATTACGAACTTCAGGCGCTTCGTACGGCCAAAGACATCGTTGCCGGTGCCAAGGCTCTGGAAAAAAACTGCATGGAAAGATTCGGCAGAAAAGTTGCATTCGGTGTCGGTGTAAACTGCGGCGAAGCGGTCGTGGGCAACATCGGCTGCGATTTCAGAATGGACTATACAGCCATCGGAGATACCGTTAATACGGCAGCAAGACTCGAGTCGAACGCGAAGCCCGGACAGGTGCTTATCAGCGAGACTATATATGAACGTGTAAAAGACAAAGGTGTAAAAGCGGAACCCATAGGAGAAATTCCTCTTAAGGGAAAATCCAAGGGCGTATTCGTGTATCAGTTAACAGAAATTGACCAAGTAAAAGTGGGAGAAGAAGAATGAGCCGTTATTTAATCATTCCCGACAGGGACAGAATGGACGAAACGATTGCGCTCTGTCGTGAGTACAATCTGGGATTGGAACTTAATGATTTTATGTTCCCGAAAGTTTTGGACGACGAAGCAAGATGCCGTAATCTTTGCGAATTTTATAAAAACTACTCTGACTATGTTTGCACGTCGCACGGAGATTTCTTTGATGTTTTGGTATTCAGCGAAGACCCGAGGATTGCAGCTATTTCGAAGGAAAGAATCATTCAGAGCCTGAATGTTTCAAGGGCTGCGGGAGCGACGGGAGTTATTTTCCACAGCAATATAGAACCGTTTTTGAATTCGGTTGAATATAAAGAAAACTGGCTTAACAAGAACGAATCGGTTTTTCGTGAAATATGCTCAAGATTTCCGTACATGAATATATATCTTGAAAACATGTTTGATATGAAGCCGAACGATTTGGCGGATCTCGGCGAGAGAATGAAGGATGTGGCGAATTTCGGAATTTGCTTTGATTATTCGCATGCTTTTATTTCATCCGTACCTTTGAGTACATGGGCAAAAGCGCTTTCGCCCTACATTAAGCATGTGCATATCAACGACAACGACGGTATCAACGATCTTCATCTCGCGGTCGGCGACGGAACGATTGACTGGGAAATGTTTGCCAAACTCAAAGATATGTATTTCAATGATACCACAATCCTTATCGAGACTTCGTCAATCGAATATCAGAAGAAATCGATTGAATTTTTAAAGGGCGTTACGGACATCTGATTTGTTGACAAAACAATATTTTTTAAAAAGTATATTGATGTTTACACACGTAAAAATTGGATGTATCATAAAACGGTATGAGAAATTGGTGTCAGGAGGGGAAAACCATGGCATGGCTTTTATCTAACATTTGGACCATAATAATTTCTCTTGTTTTGATTTTGATAGTGACGTTGATATTGGTAAAGTTGATTCGAGACAAAAAGTCGGGCAAATCATCATGCGGATGCGACTGCGGATGCTGCCTGAATAAAGATACATGTCATAACTCAAAATAATATTCGGAATATCAAAAAAGTACCCGGCACAATGTGCCGGGACTTTTTCTTTTACCCTAACCAAAACCCGTTTCCGGGATTGTTAACAATTATTCGTTCCAGCCTAAATCCAAATCGGGGGAATAGGTTTGGGCGTTCGTCGCATATGTGAAGCGGCGAATCTTGGAGCTTACTTCGGGATCGATTTTCTGAACGGCTTCTTTAAGAGGATATCCCGTATAGTAACCCTGAATCAGATTGACTCCGAGACCGATAACGGTACGAAGCTCGTCTTCGGTTTCGACACCTTCCGCAAGTACCGAGATGTTACTCTTGGAAGCGTAGGAAACGATGTTTTTTACGAAGTGGCGTTTCTGCGAATTTGAATTGATATCTCTTATCAGACCGTGGTCAACCTTGACGTAACGGGGATTGTATCTGATAAGGTTGTTGACATTCGAATAACCGCTGCCGTAATCGTCGAGTGCGATTTCAACATAGAGACTTAAATAATCGTTCTTTCTCTTGTTTAAATCTTCATCGTTGAATTCCGAATCCTCTGTATATTCTACCACAATTCTTCCGAGATGTCTCTTTAATCTTGCAAATAGTTGTTTTTCGTCTTCACCGTGCAGCTGATAAGCCGGAAGACTGTTGATGAATACCTTTTTGGAGATGAAAAGATCCGGCTGTTCTTCGATGCGGTCGATGACTCCGTTAAAAGATATCTTTTCTATGTCGTAAAGCCTGTTAAGCGATGCCGCGCATTTGATTATCTCTATCGGCGTAAGCGTCATATCGATCTCGTAACGCATCAGTGCTTCGTAGCCGAATATTTCGCCGTTGTCCGCACGAACAATGGGCTGGAAAAAGAATGTAAGCAAATTTTCGTCGAGTATTTTTTCGACTTCGCGGCATTTGTTGACTTCGTCTTTGGACATTTCTGAAAGAACGAGCTCTTTTTGGATATTGAGCTTTTTGTTGTGGTTCTTTTCGTTTACGGTCTGATTGATGAGGCCTTCGAGATCCGGCATTGTCTTTAAGGGAACCATTCTCATTTCGTGATGAATCAGCGCCTTATGTTCGTTGCCGTCCAAATCGTGATAAACAATACCGCGCTTGGGTATTTCGGCGATAAAATCTTCATACCGCTTTTCGCATTCGATACCCACCATACCGATGAGAAATTCGTCATTGCTGAGTCTCGCACAGATTTCGTTGTCTTTTGTATGCCTTGAAATGAATCTTGAGAGCGACATAATCGCCATGTCTCCGACGATTCTGTTGTTATCCTGATTGATTTTCGTAAGGTTGTTGATATCTATGGCTATGATTGCCAGATTTCGGTTTTTGTTGATATTGTCTTCAACCAGGGTCGTGAGATTGTCAAGGAAGCCTTCGTAATTAAAAAGTCCGGTCTGCTTGTCACGAATCTGCTCGGATTTGATCTTGTCAATTAAAGAAAAGAGGGCTTTTTGACGGAAGAATGCCTCGATACCCTGATTGACATTCTTCATCCATGATCTGTAATCCTCGGTGTAATAACGTATTTCTTCGCCGTAATTTAATACCGCATATCCGAACGATCTGTCTTCGAAGAAAAGAGGAGTGAAAACAAATGTGGTCGGATAATCCCTCTCCTCGTAGATTTCCGGAAGCATAAGCGAAGCATTAAAAGAAACATCGAAGCTTATATCTTCTTTTTTGTCAATCTTCGGAGTGTCATCACAGTTGATAATCATATGCATTTTTTCGGTGTATCCCTCGCGGCGTGCGTTCGGACCGATGAACGAATACGGATCGCGGAATCCGTCGTTTAAGCAAATTTTAAATGATTTGAAAGGACGAATCTGATATGAATAAACCGCCAGCATTTCGAAGAATTTTTCGTAATTCGTTTGGCAGAGCAAATCTTCCGTAATGTGATTGAAATCGGAACGGTAGCTTTCTTCGGAATGGTCGGTTTCCCAACAGTCGCGGTTGATTCGTCTGTATGTCGATTTGAAATTCTTGCATCCGCAGCTTCCGCCCATGAGAATGTGGAAATCAAGCGGTGTTTCTTCGATTTTTTCACCCGTTATTTTTGAATGAAGCCTTGCGAAACATGCTTTGCCACAGGATTCTGCGGGAATTTCGGCGGACGTAATGGGAACCGGCGAAGTCTGACCTTCGAAGGTTGCGTCATATGCCGCAATTGCGATATCGTCGGGAATTTTGTATCCGAATTTTGAAAAAGTGGCTGCAAGACCGATTGCCATATATTCGTTGGCGCACATTACGGCCTCGGGCAAATCGTCGCTTTTTTCGAGAAGATTTCTTGCAAAATAATCACCGGTACGATACCAGTAATCGCCGTGATATATTCTGTCTTTGCGGATGGGGAGATTGTGGCCCTCCATGGCGTCTTTGTAAGCATTGAAACGCTGTACGGAATGAGGATGCCCCTCCTTGCCGCCCAAAAATGCGATGTCTTTATATTTGTGGTCCTCGATAAGGTGGTCCATAATCCTTTTAAAAGGAGTGTAATGGTCGATTAAAATGTAATCGAAATCCTCGGATTCCCTGTCGATAACGATAACGGGACCCTGAAATTCTTCTTTGATTCTTTTAATAAGTTTAAATTCAAAACCGGGGGTAAGGATTGTGTCCAAAAGAACGACGAGACCGTCGAATTGCGAGAAATTCGCGAGTGAATAAATATTGGAATCTCCGATATTGCGCAAATCCGTTTCCTGGAATTTCTGATACATGGAAAAAATGCATATATCGTAATCATGAGCGTATGCCTCTTTGGTAAAGGCGCTCATGAATCTGTTTTGCGTTTTTTCTTCCAGTTGTGCCAAAAGCACACAGATTCGTTTTCTCATTCCTTATAATCCCCCCCCCCAGATTATATGGTATTTTCGGAAAATACCTTAATATATTTTACTACAAAATCCCAAGAATCACAATATTTTCGATAACGGTCCCAAACCCGCCCAAACAGTGCGTTTGAAGAAAAATGTTATAAAAATGACAAATTATATGGTAAAATATCTTCATAGTTATGGAGAGAGGAAATGAATATGATTGAAAATATTGATGTGTTTATCCAAAACAGCATCAGGATAAACTCCGGCATCGGTATTGTTTACGTGGATCCTTTTAAGATGGAAAAGGATTGGAATGATGCGGACTTTATTCTGATTACACACGACCATTACGACCATTTTTCGCCCAAAGACATAGCCAGGGTCAAAAAAGAAGGTACCGTTTTGGTTGTTCCGGAAAAGATGCTTTCAAAGGCCCAAAAAGAATCCGGAATCGAAAACATAGAAACGGTCAAACCCGGAACGTATCATGAAATAGGAGATCTGGAACTTGAAACCATTCCCTCTTACAATGTAATGAAACCCTTTCATCCCAAGATGGCGGGATGGGTCGGATATATTTTAAAAATCGACGGCAAGAGAATTTTTATTGCGGGAGACACGGATGCTACCAAAGAGGCAAAGGAAGTTAAATGCGACATTGCTCTTGTTCCAATCGGCGGTACCTATACGATGGACGCCAAAAAAGCGGCTGAACTCGTAAACGAAATCCGCCCCGACGTTGCGATTCCGACACACTACGGCAGTATCGTGGGCAGCATGAACGATGCCAAAATATTTGCGGGTAATGTCAAGGATACGATTAAAGTCGAGATTAAAATAAAATAATTTATTTCGCAAAAAAACTCATACGAACCGAGGAGTGATTTGTATGAGTTTTTCTGAGGAATGAAAATGAAGTTGTTGTATTGATAATACAAAACTAACCTGAAATTAACCTGAAAACACATAAGATTCACAAAATCGACCAAAAGACAAAAGGAAGTAAAAATGGAAACCCGGTATTACGAAGTTGTAAGCATTGACGGAGATTATGCCAATCTTCGAAGAAGCGATATCGAATCGAACGAATTAAAACTTGTGGCAAGAGCGCTGCTTCCGCTTGAAATCGAAGAGGGAAGCAGGCTTAAGTATGAAATGCTGCAGTATAAAATCACGGAATAAGGAACGCAGACAATATGAAAGAAACATCCGGCAAAAAACAAATAATCATGGCAATAATTATGGCATTGATAAATCTTTTGTCATTTGCTTATTTTTATCTGACGGCGATTGTTTTTGTTTATATTCCGATAATCGGACATATGTTTCAAATACGCCAACTGATGGGAAACGATTTTTCGACCATGATTCGTTTTCAGCAAAGATGGCTCGGTAACGGGGTATGTATGTTACCCTACAACCTGTTTTTGACATTAAACAACAAGCTGGCACTGATAGTTTTGGTTTTGATTGCGGTAGGGCTTTTTTCGAAGAAAGATGAAACAAAACGAACATCGATAAAGATAATTTGGATTATGACTTTAATACAGATGGGTATCTGTGCGATTGCCTCTTTTTTGCAGTTTGTCGTCGGAACTGCATTCTATTTTATTCCGAAGCTTCAAAGACTTGTAACATATCGGAAAATGTCGCTCATGTCGTACGAACTGGCGATAAGTCTATTTATTTGGACGATTCTTTTGTTGGTAATAAATATTGTGATTTTTATAATCAGAAAAAAATACGCGCAGTCGTTGAATGAAGTTACAAAGCGGTGATTATATGGAATTGACGTCGGGAATAATCGAAATAGATTTACACGGGCTTCGGGCCGAAGAAGCGGTCAGAAAAGCCGAAGAAGCAGTGAACAGGGCGTCCGGGTCCGTCTACATCATTCGTTTGATACACGGTTACCACGGCGGAACCCGCATCAGGGAAGCGATAGAGGACGAGTTTTCGTACGGGCGCGTGCCGAAAGTCAGGAAGATTCGCCCCGGCAGCAATCCCGGGATAACGGAATTGATTCTGAGAGAATTTTAGAATAAGTTTTTTTTCGAAATTAAATATTTAAAAATGCATATTCGTAAGATAATATGATTATGATGGAAAAATAAGAGCGATTGATTATTTAAGCTTATGACGGAAGGGAGCAACATTATGCAGTTCGAACAGTTACAAAAAGATATGATAGCAGCCATGAAGGCACATGATAAAGCAAGAAAGGATTCGATTTCGGTGCTTGTGTCGGCAGCAAAAAAGATTGCGATTGACACAGGATGCAGGGATAACATTTCCGAGGATATCGTAAATCAGGCGGTTCTTAAAGAAGTTAAAAGCGTAAAAGAACAGATTGAAACCTGTCCCGCCGAAAGAACGGAACTGCTGGAAGAATACAAAGCGCGTCTTGCGGTATTCGAAGAATACGCACCCAAGATGCTTGACGCCGCCGAAGTTGAGAGCGTGTTAAAAGAGAAGTTTGCCGAAGTATTGGCGAGCAAAAACAAAGGTATGATTATGAAAGCCGTTATGGCTGAACTTAAGGGCAAAGCCGACGGTAAGGTTATAAACGAGGTAGTTGCAAAACTCTGTCAGTAATGCCGTTTCGGGGGGACATGAAATTGAAAAAAAACAGTAAAATCATGAATGTATACAAAAGAATGTTAAGCCTGGTTCTGGCTCTGATTCTGCCGGCGGTTTTTTTGCTTTCTTCTGTAAAAGCCGATGCAAAAGAAACGCTTGAAGAGAAACTCGTAACGACCAAGGGACAGGTTAAAATCAATCTTTTGGTTTTGGTAATAGACCCTTTGCTTACGTCTGTTGACGACAGTACATTCGCAAACGGCGAAAAATCAATCACGGCTTCCGATTATTTCGGTTATTCGTATGAAGACTCTGTTTACGAGTTGATTTCCACGATTGAAGAAGCTTCGCACAATACGGTGCAATTTAATTGGGATGATACCGTTGAACTCGGAGAGTTTCCTCATTACGTTAATATGGATCCTCTCGACAACGAATCATTTCAGGAGATTTTCCCCAAAGACGAGAATGGCCGCGGCAACTGGGCGGAGGGTATACGAAGCGATAAATACAGACCCTATGACAATTACGGAAACCTTGATTATGAGTATTATGTTAAAAGATGTCAATTGGACAGCCTGAGACGTGAAGGCGCATTTGATATGGTACTCATTATCGGAGTCGATCCGCTTTCGCCCTCGCCGACCTGTATTATCGGAAGAAATCCTTTTTGGGTTAACGGTATGGGTGTAAGGGCCGAATGCGATAATTTCCCCGTGCTTACCGTTACTTTCTCGGAATTTGATGCTGCGCTGGAAAATTTCGGAAATATGGCGGAAATGATGCTTTCGCTCAGATACGATGTATTGCCTACAGAGGAGAACAGTATCGACGGAAGCAATTACGCCGAACTGAATGATTGGGAAAAATATACTCTTTGCAAACATAACGCCAAAGGGAATACGGAAGTGTACGGATACGGCCTCGTCAATTATGCGCCGAATTCCGAAGAATTTTTTGATTTGACCAATCCTGATCCCGTACAGTATTACAAAAACTGGAAGAAGGGAGATCTGATAGACGATTTCGATCCGTATTCCGCGTATATAAACAATTCCGTATATTCTGACGAAGAACCGTATGTTTCCCATCTTAAATGGTGGTTTTCCAATATGCCGTATCAGAACGGACGTGATGATGACGGATATTTTACAAACTGGTGGAGATACATATTCTCGGCGGATTATCTGGTAGGAATGTCGCAAAGCTCGATTTACAACAAAAAAATTCAGGTGAGAGTAGGCGAAACTATACCGGTAAAATTTGAACTCGAATATTTCGGAGCCGGCTATATCGAGACGGATACCGAATACTGTCTGCCTGCCGTAAGCTTATCAAACGAAGAATGTATGAGTTACAGTGACGGACGTCTGAAGGGACTTCGGGACGGAAGCGGATATATGGATATTAAAGTTGACGGAAAAAAGATTACATATTTCGTTGAAGTCGGAGAAGGAGACGGGGAAAAGCCGTCATTCGATTACCGAAAAGGCGTGGGTGTATCAACCAGCGATACTCCGGATTTTGTCAAAAGCAAAAATCCTTTCGGCAATATATTTAAACAGGAAATACCCGTGGGAGTGTTTATTTCCGTAAGCGCCGTGGTATTTATCCTGGCACTTGCCGCCATGGTCGGTTTGGTAATTTTATTAAACAGAAGAAACTAAAAGAATAATCACCTGATAAACCTCTCGTGAATAAAAAGGAGAATTCGTATGCCGGGTAAATTTGATGTATCGGTTTACAAACAAAAAAAGGCCAAAGAAGCGTACGCAAGCAAAACTTGGGAACCTACCAAAGGCGACAAGATTGCGTTAGGCATTATCACTCCGATTTTGGTTTTGACAGTCGTAGCCGTATTGGCCGTTTGGATGCTGCCTGTTGATATTCCCATATTGGTAAAAATACCGTTTACGATTTTAGCCGGTGTTGCGTTTTTTATTATAATAGCGGTCTTTCTTCTGATAACGGTTCTTAAGCATAACAAAAAAGATCCGATGGAAATGCATTATTATGATGTGGATTATAAGGTAAACAACCTATCGGGCGAAGTATATGACAACACCAAAGAAATCACCAAAGAAGAATTCTTTGCCAAGGGAAACGCCGCAGGTGAAAAGAATGAAAATTGACGATGATTACAAAGAGTATTGCGAACTCTTTGAATCCGAGAAGGACAACAGAGAGCAGAGAAGGAAGAAGAGGGAAGGAAAATAAATGCAAAGCATTCTATCAAAAGAACAACCGATATTGCCGAGCCTTTGCGACAGCGACGCTTCTCTTTCGTTTTCGTCAATAGGAGCGCTTTTTATGGATATTGCCATGCTTCATGCCGAGACACTCGGGATGGGGTTTACCGGCTTTAGCCAAAAAGGTTTGTTCTGGGTTGCGACCAAGAGCAGAATTAAGATTATAAAAGATGCGAGGATGGCGGAAAGTACCACGATTAATACATGGCCCGAGGAAGCGGGAGTCCTTCGCTGCAACAGAAATTATGAGATTGTAAGGGATGGCGAAGTGATTGCGCAGGGCAAGACCGAATGGGCGATAGTCGATGCCGCAAGCCATGTGCCTCAAAAAACAAAGGGACTATTCCCGGAAGAACTTGTTATTTCGGACAAAGTCGGAATAAAAGAGCCGTTTCTCAGATTAAAAGGCGATTTTGACGGTGATTTCATGGGCGAATATACGATTCGAAGCGTTGATATCGACTACGGAGATCATATGAATAACGTTGCATACATTCGTGCAATCGAAGGTCTTTTTTCAGCGGGAGAGATAAGGGAACGCGGTTTCAGGGAGTTTGAGATTCATTATAAAAATCCCTGCTTCGAAGGATGTGTCCTTTCTTTTTATTGCGTTGAAAAAGACGGCCGACTTGAAATCAAAGCTCTTGACGAAGAAGGTCAGATTGCCGTACTCGCAGCATTTTCATAAACATTTTCGGCCGCCGTTTTGGCGGCTTTTTTGATGATTTTTCAAAATAGAAAAATAAAAGGGATTATTCCACTCAAAACAATCTGTATAATCCGCTTGCTTGTCGCATAATATAACATGAAGGAAAAATCAGACGGCAGATTCATTCCGTCAGGGGTTTGAAGAGGAGAAAAAGAAATGAAAAAACAAATAGCAATATTCACAACCGGAATACTTACCGCAACACTTATGTTCGCCGGCTGTAACGGCAGAGAAAACGTGACAAACAACGATCCCGGTCAGATTTCGGAGCCTGTCGAAACCGCACCCGTTTCGGACAAGGCAAAAGTGAATAAACTTGATGAAAAATGGTTAAAAAACGTGTCGGAATTTTACGATTCCAAAGAACCCGACGGACAGATTTTTTTACAAAGATATGTTGAAGGAATGCGCGGAAGCGCTTCATTTCATCCTGATTGCTTCGGCTGCGTATCGTTCGGTTACAAAGATACTTTCGGAAACGGAATTACTTTATACATCAATAAGGAGACCGATAAAGTATCCGTTGAAGCGGATGTCAGATATACTGATTCGGAATTCTTCATAAACGGTCCGGAGATAGAGCTCGATGAAATCGAATCTTATATCGACGATTTAATCGAGGGCAAAGCCGAATACGAAGCTTATGACGAATCGGCGTTAGAGCAGAATGCCGACAATCTTAAAAAAGATTTGGCGATTATTTATTCGAGACTGATAGTTTTCTCTGACAATGCTTTTCCCGAACTCGGACTGACTTTGGAAGATTACGGTATCGATCTGGGGGATAAATACAGAAACGCAAATCCCGGGGAGCTTTTGTCCACAGAGCATTCGGTTTGCAACGATCATGTGTTTGAAAACGGTTATTGCACGGATTGTCAAATGTATTGGAGCGAATATCTTCGCAATGCGCTTTTCGAATATTTCGGCAGAGAATATGACGAAGAAACAAATATTATGGCTTACGGTCAGTGTACTCCCGGTATGCTGAACGACGGCGATGAGGTACTTTACAGATCGTCGAAACCGGATACCGCAATCTTGGAATATTCCTCATACGACAGCAACACCGGCATTAAAAAAGATTTCTACATCAATATTTCAAAAAACAAGTCGGGAAAAGATATTGCGATTATCCGTTATGATTTCGGACAGTGCGAGGTTAGCGAAAACAATATGAGACTTCATAAATACAATTATAATTTCCAGATTGTCAGAGAACCTTCGGATATTATGGATTTATTTACGGTCAAAGATTCTTTCAAAACGGCTGCATATCCTGAATTTACCGTTCTCGAAGAAGGCGGAGAGTATACGCAGGGATGGGAAAAATATACCGATGCGGAATTAAAGACCATGACTCAGGCGGACGGGGGCACATATTATGATCGTGATGAATTCCTTGATATGGCATGGGAGGACATGAAGGTCATGATTCCCGCCATCGACAAGGGCATGATTTGGTTTGACACTTCGCTCGAAGATATGGGAATAGAATATTAAAATATAAAAGGGTAAAAATTTTTGCATTTTGCGGTTTTTTATCATAAAATAATCATATAATGCAAAAAATGTGTAAAGAGAGGAAAAAATGGCAGATTATATTGGCAAAATATGTTCATATTGTTTGTTCCCGATTGAAGACGGAGATGAAGTGGTTTTTTGCAGCGAATGTAAAAAGCCCCATCACAAAAAATGCTGGGAATCCAACGGAGGTTGTACCAAATACGGTTGCCACGGTCTGATGTTAACGCGAGAGGAATTGGATTCGTACAATAACTGGATGGGTGTTACTCCGGTTGTCAAATCCGATTCACAGGAAATATCCGTAGATAAATCCCAAGGCGGTCAGTTTAACGGATTTTTTACGCCCACTTCGGACAAAGTTATAAACAGCCCTTGGGCCGAACCACCCAAAGAAGAGAAAACTCATTGGGAGAATTTTGAAGAAAAAGCACGCCTTGAAAGAGAGAAAAAGGATATGGAGGAGCTCGCACAGATAGAAGAAAATGCGAGCAAATACCGTGCTCAAAGCGCCAAAAAGAGGGTGCAGGAAAAAAGAGCGAAAGTCCTTATCACCATCGTGGCTGTTTTTGCGGCAATCCTTTTAATCGGCGGTGCTGTCGGCGGATTTTTATTTATTCGCGAGAGCGAATATCAGTCTGCTATGAAGCATTACAACAAACAGGAATTTGAAGAGGCAAGAGATGCTTTTGCATCGTTGAAAAAATACAAGGATTCCGCGGAATACACACAGCTTTCAAATTATAATTACGCGCTGAGTCTTATGGATCAGGGTTCGTATAAAGAAGCAGAGAAAATCTTTTTGAAAGACAAGTATTATAAGGATTCCAAAGACATGGCAGATCTTTGTGTCAAAGAGCAGACCTATCAATCCGGTCTTGATAAGCTTGATGCGGGCGAATTAAAGGATGCCAAAAAGATTTTCAAGGGACTTAACGGTTTCAGGGATTCGGACAATATGATTAAGGAAGCCGTTTTCCGTGAAGCGATTGAATGTTACGAAAAAGAAGATTATGCGGCGGCGTTGGAACTTTTTGAAAGTGTCGGTGATTATAAAGATACTTCGGAATATATGCAGCCGTGCTATTATCATTACGCTGTTAAAAAGCTTAAATTAAGCGAATATGAAACAGCCTACAATTATTTAAGCATGCTTCCGAGAGACTATACTCCGGATACGAATGATTTGTACGAAAAGGCAGGATATAATTATGCATTGTTCTGTCTTACCAACAAGGATTATGATACTGCGGAAAAGGTATTAGCCACACTGACTTCGGAAGACATCGAAGTACTTTACCGCGAACTTTACAAATGGCGTGTAAACATCGTATTCAACACGGAGTATGATGATTTTGAAACCAGTCTTCGTACGTTCAACGTATACGATCTCTGGTACGTACATTATACCGTTGAAGGCGGACCTCCGGACGGAGAAACCAAGTTAAAGGTTAAATATGTCTTCAGTCCCAACAACCAAGTTATCAAAGATACTCTCGACGGAACGTTTAAGAGCGGGGATCAACATACAACGGTTATATACTTGGATAATCCCGAATACGGTGTTGACGGCAAGATTAAGGCATATGCTTATGACGGTGACGGAAATCTGATAGGAGAAGCCGAGGCGTTATTCACAACAGACAAAGAATAAATATATAAGAGCCGGTATCACATTGATACGCGGCTCTTTTTTAGTATTATCAGAAATCTTTGTTTAAAAAATCATCTATGGACGACGGTTCGACATTTATAAGCGTTCCGTTGTTCGGAAAGATTGCATATCCGCAGGAACCGTGATTTTTGGCGATATAAACGATTTCTTCTTTTGTATCGACAACGCCGGATCCGTCAAGAGTATCCTTCCATTTGGTACTTCCCCAGCTTTCCGTAACGGAAGTCACGTTGATATATTTGTATTTGCCTTCGTCAGTTTTATACACATAGGTTTTTTTTACTATTTCGCCCGCTCCGTCGCTAAGAATTGCGATATAGCCGTCTTCCGCATTTATTTCTTTTCCGTATTCACCCTGGTAGTTTAATTCGCTTCCGACAGAATTCCGGACTTTGACATTATTCGGAAGTTTGCTCAAACGAAGATAGCAAGTGGGATTTGTCAGTGCTTCGGTTACAACCCATCCCTCATCAGGAGCCGTTTCGTCAACCGTTACCGTCATAAGCTCGTCGGCTTCGCTGTAATCGATATCAACGATTTCCAACGAATAACCGCCGGAACTTTTCCTTCCGGAACAAATCATTATAATGCATTCATCGGATTCTTCACCTTTGAAAAGAAACCACCCTCTGTCAGCGTCAGGGCCGTATTCTTCGTTTCCCTCGAGTTTGTAATCAAATCCGCAGATATTTCCTTCTTTTTCGAGTGCGTCCTTAAAGCCGTTGCTATCGTCAAAGCTGCTGTCTTCATCACCCGAAAAGTTTCCGCTATCATCTCCCAAAGCGGTGGGGTCCTTTTCTTCATCCGTATATTCAACCATCCCCGAATCGGTAGGAGACTCCCAATATTGATTGTTGTTATTCAAAGGAACTGCTTTGCATGCGGTAAAAGAACCGACAGCAGCAAGCATTGCGCTCATCCATACGATATTTGTTTTCAAAAATTCTTTTTTCATCTTTTAACCTCCTCAGATGACGATAATTGTTTTTTCTGTCCATAATTAATACGAATTGCATACGTATAATTTATGGTAAAAATTTAAAATATCAATAAAGTATCGGGCTTGTTTTAAATTGCGTGATGAACGATAATAAGAGAGAGGCCCGAAGAAAGAACGGAGGTTATCTATGAAGGCAAAAACATTAAAATTCGCGGCAGTACTTATTTGTACCGCGCTCGGTATCGTATCTTTTGGCGGCTGTAAGGAAATTGAAATAACGGAAAAAGAAGCGGTATTCGCAACCGACAATACAGATACCGTCACATTGGAACAGATTACATTTTATCCCGGTTCGTACAATGTATATGTTATCGACGAACAAAATATTACTCATTATGATTTTTCATCATATTGGGTGAATGCACGGGACGGATACGACTATTTTTCCGATCCGCTTCCTCCCGAAGGAGAGTACGGTGTCAGGGTTTTTCCCGTCGGAGAAAACGGATGGGAGGATATTATCAAAGTCCTGAATGAGCAGGGATTTGATGAATTACCCGAAAATCTCGATACCGAAGATATAATCGACGACGGCTGGTTTTGTGACATAGAAGTGAAAACGGACAATGAAAGGTATTTCTCCGGCGGATACTGCGCCGATATAGGAAAGCCCGATAAACATCAAAAATTTTCGGAAATCATGAAAACCATTTACAGTATAATCTCAAAACAGAGTGCTTTATACGGTGAAGATTGAGAATGATATTACGATAAAATTTTACGGAGGATAATAGTTTTTGAAAATAATCAGAAAAGAAGAGCCGGATGAAACGGTCGGAGTTTTTATCAATAAGGCATTTGCCGATTATGCCGCGAACAATGATATCAAATTAAATTATGAAGAATACATGATTACGGCCGAAAATGACGAAGGAGAGGTGATCGGATCGATTACCGGCATGGCCTATTACAACGAGGCTCATATCGGTGATTTGATTATCGACAAAAAATACAGAGGACAGAAAATCGGAACAAAGCTTGTGGAAGCGGTGGAAGAAGAATACAGGAATAAGGGATTTGAAAAGATTACTCTTACCACATTCGGATTTCAGGCGCCCGAATTTTACGAAAAACTCGGATATTCGCTCGAATTTGTCAGAGAGGATAAAAATCCCAAATTATCAAAATATTTTTATTGCAAAAAACTGTCTCTTTAGCAGGGGCGGCACATTACATTCAAGAAATCACAAAAAGCAAGGAGCAAGTAACCATGATAAGAAAATTCCCATTTGCGGATAAGCCGAATACGGCCTGTTTTACATGCTGTCATGTTTTGGAAGAACATAAACCGATTCTGTATGTATCCCATGACGATGACGGATATTGGACATTTCATTGCGGTGAGAGCCATACGGAAAAAGAGCTGAGAGTGGTTTCGTTGGCGGAAATATTGAGAATTGGCCCCTCTGTCGCTGATTTGGCGCGATTGGATTACGGTCTGTATGCTGAAGCGAAAGATGAAAAAAGTAACTGGGTAGTAAATAGAATATGAGTAAAACCATGAAAAATCTTAATTCATATTTTAATGACAATGTACCTTCAAGAGGCGATATAAGCGTCAGCGGAAAGCTGGAAGCTTATGTCGGAAATTATTATGTCCGGGAAAATTTCTGGGAAAAGTTAATGACAATCTATTATGACAATGCGGCAGAAAAGTTTAAAGAGGAAATCTTATTGCAGTAAATGAGCCGGTAATCCCAAAGAAAAAAGCTTTGAAGAGAGAGCATGGTTTAGCGGATTTAACAGGAACTGATATAAAAATAAAAGATATGTTTTGAAGATGAGGGGAAATGACATGAAGCTTTTTGTAAGAGTTATATCCACTTTGATTATAATTGTTTACGGAATCGAGACTCTTTTCCTGGCAGCAGGTTCAATTTATGGTATTGTGCTGGCGGTACATGAGATTCTTTTCGGCTTTGGCGGAACCATCGACGGTTCTACGACTCCGATATTAGATGGCATAGGAAGATTTTTTCTGGGCATCGGCATCATTTTTCTGATTGCTTTGATTCTTATCGCAGTTGCCGAAGTCGCGTTCATGGTTCTGAATTACGTAAAGGCAATCAAGAAAGAGTCTTTTGAATATTACTGGACTTTATCCCTGACATCTTTGATTGCGGGAGCGGTCAACATCGCTTTTATTTTAATATTGCTGATCGTCCTTGTTAATGCTATCACCAATGAAGCAATGTGTAAGACTTTTGAAAACATTGGTCTTATTATGATCGGTACAAATTTTTTTATGGGCTTTTGGAGTATTTTGAATCTTTTATCATCAAAAGAATGTGTTTCAAACGGATGGTAATTTAAGAATACTGATGTGAATATGGTACAAAGTTTGCAACCTGATAAGAAAGGAAATATATGTGAAAGTATCATATTGGAAGAAAGAGAAAATCAAAATAAAAACTCTTTGCGGATACAGGGCCGTTTTACGCAATTCCGAAATCGGCGACTGTGGCCATATCGTTTATTTCCCGCATAAAAAGAACAAGTTAATAGACGATTATCAATATATCCCCGGAGTGTTACCGTGATTATAAATTTATCCGACTTGAGAATGTTTTTATCACGGAGAGACTAAAAGCCTCTTATTATTCGCAGAGAAAACCGAATAGAAACATCGTCTTATAATTGTAACAAACGAGGGAAAACGGAGCCGCAAAAAAGTGATTTATGGTACAAAAATTATTGAAACGGAAAGACTGATTCTTCGTCCTTTTGGCGAAAATGATGCACGGGATGTTTTGGAATATTTAAAAGAGCCGGCAGTTAACTGCTTTTCGAATATGAAACTGAATAATCTTAAAGAAGCTGAGGAACTGATGAAACTGCGTTCCAAAGATTCGGATTACTGTTTTGCCATTGTGCTTAAGGAAGAAGACAAGGTGATCGGTGAGATTTTTGGGGAGACTGAAAGTAACTGTCACGAAGACACAAAAAAAGCGGATGCGGTATTGGATACTTTCAGCCCTTGTTGGATGCTGAATCTGAACTATACAGGTAAGGGCTATGCTTTTGAGGCCGCTCACGCGTACTTCGATTATCTGTTTTTTGAGAAAGGCATAAGAAGAATCTATGCTTATACGGAAGATAATAATTTTACGAGCCGGCATCTTTGCGAAAAACTCGGTATGCGAAAAGAAGGAACGTTCATAGAATTTATTTCTTTTATAAATAACGAAGACGGAACGCCCAGATATGAGAATACGATTCAATATGCTATTCTTAAAAAAGAATGGGAACGGAACAATTAGGCAGAGAAAATAAGGTATAATATACTTCTTTAATCAGGCAATTATGGTATGCCATTTTCGTCCGATAGCAATATATTTGGCTACTTAATCCCAATATAATTATTTCAAAATAATTATTTCGGAAGGAGAAAACAAAAATGAAAACACTTGGAAAAACAATTGTAGGCTTTTTGGTATTGGCATTGACATTCGTAATCGCAGGCTGCTCTGCAGGCAAAGCAGAGATCTCAAAAAAGTGCGCTTGCGAAGCATTCGATAAGTATGGCGCACAAGAGTTGGATGAATATGACGATTTTACCAGAATATTTAATAATCGTTCACTCGAGGCTGAGGGCGGTAATTACTACACGACGGACGATGAAGAAGAGATAAAATTTATCGCGGAGCATATTATTTTCCGATTCCAAGAGATACCTGAATGGAACTATCAAGAGTGTTCCTATTTTGTAGCCACATCTAAAGAAGATGGCAGCGCGGCAGGCAGCTATATCCTGATTTTCGATGATGAGAAGGATGCAGACGAGGTGTTTAATTATATCTCGGAAGATTTATCTTACGAAGACAACTACTCTTCGGGCAACAAATCAGGAGTTGATTTTGCAGTCAGGAATGAAGATAGCACAAAACAAGAAATGGAGGGTGTTTATCTGCAGGGCAATTCCGTTTTCTGGTTAAAAGCCTACGCATCCGAGATCGAGGGGCTCAAAGAATACGAAAAAATCATCAAGGACATGGGTCTTGTGTCACCCATAGGAAAATAAAAAATTGAAAAAATCTGATGTCATATGATTCTTTGTGTCACAAAAAACGTTGGAGGTATTTTTTTATGAAGAAAATTATTACATTAAGCTTAATTTGCCTTGTATTCCTTTGTGGATGCAATGCCAATTCATCAAAAAAATATTCTGAAAAGCAATTGGTAAATATATGCGGATTCTCTGATTATGACAAAATGGATATTAATTATCGAGGAACCGACTGCACTTATTATGAGGGTATCGGTTTGGATAAGGAAAATCCATGTTATGGAGTGAAATTCTATATTTTCAAGTCCGCTTCCAAGGCTAAAGAGGCATATGATGCGGATGTAAATGATGCAGTAAATTACTTTCTTATAGAGGAAAAAAATGATACTGACATAAGATATTGGGTTATTGAAAATGGCGGAAATGCAAGAAAGTTTGAACATGTATCGGGAAATCTGTTAATGAAAGTTCAATTTGAAGAGGTATATTATTTTACAGAAGACGGTAACTCGGAAGAGAGGGAAATGACTCCGGGTAATATAAACCAAATCGATTGGCTTAAAACAAATTTCTAGATTGTGAAATTAATGAACTTTTAGGAAAGAGAGCAGAGAGAATGGAAGAGCAAAAGAAGAAGAAAAAAAGAATATGGCCGATTTTTTTAATTGCCGGAATTGTTGTGTTTATCGGAGCAATAGCAATATTACTTATTGTGCTTTTTGTCGTGGGCACAATCATACTTAAGAAGGCGGATGAAAGCAGGAATTACAATTTTACGTATGGAGACCTGATAGAAAATATTAACATGTCCAATAAACCTGCAACTGTTATAACACAGAATGGTGACCCGTATGATTACACTTTTATAAATGATGCAATCACGAAAGATGCGAATGAAGTTAAAGCATGGATAACCAACTATTATCCCGGCAGTTCAATACAAAAATCCAAGGGTTACGAAGGGGAGTTGTGGACAGTTACATCTTCTAATCCGATGAATCCGATATCAGTAAGCGGAGTTACAGTTAACTATGACCAAATTGATTTTATTTTTTGGGATGGCTATTTGTACAAAATTGACTTTGTTCAAAACGGTGGCGATGCAACAGAATTAGACAATTTGTACAAAGCGTTTATGTTTAAGTACACTTATGCTGGTCCTACTGAGGATAAAGGGAATTTCATTACTAAATTATCTGATCCAACATATGAGTCCACTAGATATTTATGGGGCTCATGGGATTTTGACGGTTTTTATGATTTATTCTTAGAGAGAACCGTGAATAAATCAAAGTCGAAAATTAAGGTGTGTTTTGCAAAAACTTGATTATTGCTTTTGACATTCGAAATACAGAGGAACTATTCAACGTTTAAAAGGAGAATGTATGAAAAGAATTAAAGGTTTATTACGAAATTGCTAAAAATGGCAATGATTTCACTGTGACTGAGGGGATAACATGGAAATTACTCAGGGAAATAAGAATCAAATCGATTGGCTTAAGACTAATTTTTGATTTTGAAGAAAAGTTTTTTTGGAATATGTACATAAAATAGCTGAAATGCAGAAATAGTATAGAAAGCTAAATTGAATTTGAGCCCGAATAAAGTAATTACGCTATGAAAAATATAAATACTAAAAAAATTATAAGTGCAATTTTATTATATGTTTTATTTATGTTTGCTACAGCATGCATCAATGAAAAGACCGCTAATGCACCCTTAATGTTCGAACGATATAACAATGCAGATGATGATATGTACCTGGAAATCAGAACAAGTAATACTGATGGGGAGGATAATACATATTACATATATGATGATTCTCTTATAGATGAATTTGTCGATAATGTTAGAAAAATTGAATTGCAGCCTAATGAACATCCCAAACTTATTACGGGTAAAAATGATGAAGACTCTTCATATTATGAGAAATACAAATGTTATGAAATAAATGCGAGAATATTCTACGAAGAATCGAATAAATTTTGTGATAGAATATATATTTATCAATCAAATGTATATCTTTCTGATAATGATTTAATTGATTATTTCCAAATTGATCACAATTTATCGATATACATTCTAGAATTTGTTGATAAGTATACTGCAGAAAAATAGATGGCAAGAAATTGCAAGAATAACTAAAGAATGCGCCCGTCAGGGTGCATTCTTTGTATAATAATCCAGCAGGTGATGGGAATCGAAGGTGGTTTAACCTGTCTCAAAGTGCGAGTGTGTGAAAATTTTTCTGTAAAAGAGATTTCCTAAGATAATTACGAGCTGAATGGTGGTTAAATATCCATTGTTCAACTCGTTTTGACTATACATAATTCCGTGGATTTCGTCAAGAATTATGTTAAAATGAGTTCATATGATACTTCAGTTAAATATATTAATGGGATGATTTTCTTGGCATAGAGAATTAACAGTAAATCAATCGATATACGAATAGAAGGGATTAGAAATGACAATAAAAGAGGATACATCAGTTCTTTGGGACAATGGTGGAAACAAGCTTTGGCTGTACTCTGTACCTAGTGTAGAACAGTATAATTACATCGATGGCAAACCCTGTATTACATTGGGAATTGCTTATGAGAATATGTTCTTTAAAGGACGAGATATAATTACCATCTTTGATCATTACTTAACTGAAACTGTTAGTTCAATTGAAGGTGTCTATGAAAGTCTCGTTGGAGAATTCCGATTATATGATTTAGGTGGGGATACTGACTGTTATATTGATTTCAAGATGCGGTCTTTAGGTAAATTAAATATTTCCGGAAGATTGGGTGCGACTTTTTCTTCAAATTCTTTAACGTTTGAGTTTGAAGCCGATCAAACTCTATTGAATCCATTGTTGAAAAGTCTAACTATAAATTGATTCAGTCTGGAACATTTAATCCTTAATAAAGTGAACTCGGAAGTTTGATGTTTGATTGCAAGTTATATCGCAAGATAATTGCACTATAGCGGCTTACTTTGAAGATGACTGTGCGTATGAACTTACAGTAGACCCGATTTTTACTGCTATCCTCGATAAATCGGTTCTCGCATCACAGCCTACTCTTTCGCGGTTTTACAACCGTATGTAAAGACAAGGGGACGGTTCTTCTGTCTTATCTTTTCTGTTATCCGTTTGAATGAGACAAAAGAACCGTTCCCGTGTCTTACAGGGGCGGAAATCCGGGGACATACCTTGGGAATACCCTCAAATGGGCACGCGGGAGGCAGCTTAAGAGCATAAAGGCAGGTAGGAAGAGTGATAAGG
>JAEEGL014184510.1_pt1 | contig 82757 bp, 85 predicted proteins | sample 9134231 | NCBI WGS metagenome assembly JAEEGL01 (sample SAMN16246548, study PRJNA631951) | gut metagenome | biome: gut microbiome; feature: rumen; material: fiber-attached | host: Bos | place: Iran: Karaj | collected 2018-10
CCTTCTTCTACGGCGCTAACAGATTCGGTAACAACTTCATCGCTTAGATCTTCTCTTTCTCTTACAATACCTTGAATTTAATTTCCCCTACACAAATCTCTTATATAACTATCTTACATCTTACAAAGTTTTTGCCCTCTTCTTTGAGGGCTTTTTATTTATATAAAATCCCATTGAATTCAGGCAAATTGTAAATATTTGTTAATTTATTAAGTGTAAAATATACATATTTTTTATTTTTAGTTTTTTGTAGTATTATGTATAACGTTATTAAAAAAATATTATAAAGGAGGCACATGAATTGGCAGTAATCTCATCTTCTATAGAAGCTCTTGAGGAGCAGCACTTGGACAGAGTTAATCTTGGGCAGCACGTCCTCGCGGAGTTTTTTGAATGTGATTCTAATATACTCAACAATATTGATAAAGTTGAAAAATTCATGGTAGATGCAGCGCTGGAATGCGGTGCGACAATAGTTCAAAAATGTTTCCATATGTTTAACCCCTACGGCGTAAGCGGTGTAGTTATTATTTCGGAAAGCCATTTGGCGATTCATACTTGGCCGGAATTGGGTTATGCGGCAGTAGATTTATTCACTTGCGGCACAAAATGCGACCCAAAGGTAGCTTATGAATTTTTGAGAAAAATGTTTAACTCCAAAAAAGCGTATTTTACTGAATTAAAACGCGGAATTATTGACAGAGAAACCCTCAAGCTTGCTGAACAGCCATTTGAGGTTGCAGAACAGTTTGCAGAATAAAGTTTGTACAAAAAGTGGGCGGTAAGTTTTTACCGCCCACTTTTTATATATTACCCTAATTCTACAGAATAACCTATCCCCATAATTATAGGTAATTTGCTTGTTTCTCTCATACATCTTTCAAATTCATTTATATCAACTGTTATTTTGCTGAATGTGTTGTAATGCATCGGGATTACGGTACTGACGCCCAACCATTCTGCTGCTGTTGTGGCATTTTCTATATCCATAGTATAAAAACCACCGATTGGTAATAAAGCTACATCCGGTTTGTAGACTTCACCTATTGTTTTCATTTCCGAATTTAAAGATGTATCACCTGCATGATATAAAACTTCGCCTTCAATATTAAAAACAAAGCCGCAAGGACAACCTCCGTATGTGCCATCACTAAATGAACTTGTATGAAAAGCCGGAACTGCAATTACTTCTCCCCAATCATAATTTATCCAAGAACCCAATCCAATTCCGTTTACGTTTGCTCCAAGCTGTGAACAACGATTCGCCAACTCAAAAATAGCCGTAATCGTTGCTCCAGTTTTTTTCGATATTTCAACAGCACTTCCCAAATGATCCGAGTGTGCATGTGTAACAAAAATATCCTTAACACCTGAAGGATCGTAGTTAGGTGATTTTACCAAATATGGATCAATCAAAATCTTTCTTCCGCCTGTTTCAACTTCAAATGCACTATGTCCGAGATAAGTCAGTTTCATCTTTATATTTCTCCATTAGTCTTCTTAATCTTTTGTACTCTTTACCCCATTTCTGCATCGATTCTATTACGGGTTTCAGTGTATATCCTATATCAGTAAGATAATATTCAATCCTAGGGGGTTTACCTTCATATGCTTCTCTAACAACGAGTCCGTCCTCTTCCATATCTTTTAAACATGCTGTCAAAACTTTTGCTGTACAACCCAACTTTTTCTTTAATTCAACGAAGCGATATTCTTTAACAAGGAGTTCTTTTACAATAAGAAGTTTCCATTTAGCCCCTACAAGCTGTAAAACAACCCCAACAGGATTTGATGTTAACTCTTCGTAGTTCATCTAATTATCCTTTTTATTTTTTTCCGCGAAATTCCAAAGTTCGTTGAGTTTTTCTTTTATTCCGAATCTTCCAAACCATTTCAGAACTAATCTTTCCTCATAACCCAAACCACCGTTTATTTTGTTAAAACCTTCGAGAGCAAAAGTAGCTTCTGATATTGAAATTCTTATTATCACATGCTGAATTTGATTTCGTGAGGGGTCCATCCAAATTTTTATGTTATTATACTTCGCAACATTTACTGATTTTACATTATGAGCATCAGATTGTTCTTGCATTATAAAGCTCTTCAAACTGTCTTCCATGTCTTTAAATGTCGTCATTTTCCAATCCTTAAAACCCTGTCTTACTAAGTATACCACATTTTAAATTTTGTGTATAATAATACTTGACGGAATTTGTAGAAAGTCAATACAAACTTGAACTTGAAGGAGAATTTTAATGCTTGTTGTAATGAATTCTAATGCAACCGAAGAACAAGTTTCACGGGTTGTACAGTCCATTGAGTCAAAAGGATTTGAAGCACGTATATCCAGAGGGGAATTAAAAATAGTAATTTCTGCCATTGGAAGCAAGCTTACTGACAAACGTGACTTTGAATTATTACCCGGAGTTACAGAAGTAATACAACTCACAACAAATTATAAATTAACTACGAGAGCGTTTAAAGCAGAAGATACTATCGTTGAAGTTAATGGTGTGAAATTTGGAGGCAAGTATGCCGGACTTATTGCAGGCCCTTGTGCAGTAGAATCTTATGAACAAGTTGAAAAAACCGTCCAAGAACTTGTAAAATCAAATGTAAAAATTATAAGAGGTGGCGCATTCAAGCCCAGAACAAGCCCATACGCTTTTCAAGGCATTGGAGAAGAGGGTTTGAAAATACTAAGAAGCGTTGCTGATAATTATGGACTCGCCGTTGCAACAGAGATTATTGATGTTTCACAAATAGATATGTTCATGAAGTATGTCGATATTTTTCAAGTCGGCGCAAGAAACATGCAAAATTTCAATTTACTGAAAGAAATTGGAACTGTTCATAAACCGGTTATTTTGAAACGCGGCTTGTCATCGACTTATGAGGAATGGTTACAATCTGCGGAATATATTATGGCAGGCGGGAATGGACAAATAATCCTCTGCGAGAGAGGAATAAGAACTTTTGAAACATACACAAGAAATACACTTGATTTAGCAGCAATACCCGTTGTTAAAAAGTTAAGTCACTTACCTGTTATTGTTGACCCATCTCATGGAACAGGCTTAAGGGATAAGGTTGAGCCAATGTCCAGAGCCGCAATCGCCGCAGGCTGTGACGGATTGATAATTGAGGTTCACTACAATCCGGATTGTGCATTGTGCGACGGTGCCCAATCGTTATATCCCGAACAATATGGCGCTCTCTATAGAGAAATCAAACAAATCGCACCAATCGTAGGAAAAGAAATTATATAAAACGTACGAGGGGAAATATATTCTATGCACCTTTTAGAAAAAAAGATGGTTGAAATTTTAACTGACCTAAAAGAAAACCATCATGTTATAGGGGTAAAAGCCGAATTTGAAGCAGAAGGGACAAGGTTCGAAGAAGCATTAAGGCTAAAACAAATCGTAACAGAAGCTGGTCTTGATTTAACTATAAAAATCGGCGGCTGTGAAGCTTTAAAGGATATTTTTGATGCAAAAAACATAGGAGTAAAAGCAATTGTAGCTCCGATGATTGAATCCCCTTATGCTGCACTGAAATACTTGAAAGCAGTTAAAACTGCTTTTACTGCGGAAGAATTGACAGAAATGCAATTTTTAATAAATATAGAAACAAAATACGGGTTGCAATATTTAGAAGATATTTTGAACAGTGATTTCGCCAAGGATTTGAATGGTATAGTTTTGGGGAGAACAGATCTAACAGGCTCACTCGGTATGAAAAGCGAAGATGTTAACCACCCAATAATCTTAGAAATTGCAAAAGATGTGGCTTTAAAAACTAAACAATATAAGAAAGATTTGGTAATTGGAGGTGGTGTTTCGGCGACTTCATTGCCATTCCTCAAAAGTATGCCGGAAGACTCATTAACAAGATTTGAAACAAGAAAGATTATATTTGATGCTCAACAAGCGTTAAAAGATAATGATGTTGAAAAAGGAATTTTGAAAGCTATTAGCTTTGAAATTTTATGGATAAAAAATAAAAAGAATCTCTATAATGCAATCTCTGCCGAAGATACAAAACGTATAGAAGTTTTAGAATCCCGCTACAAAAATTCTTTAAATGAGCTTAGAGAATATACCTTACTGTAATTTATGAATATCAATCTGGCTTGTCTTTTTAAGGAAAAAATAGTACAATAAACTGGTTAATAATTAACTTTGAGAGGAATTCTATCTATGAAATTATACATGCAGGTTATGATTGCACTTGGGCTGGGTTTAAAAAGAAATTGGCACATTTTTGCAGGTCTTATTTTAGGTATTTTCGCAGGGGTTTGGCTTCACACAAATCAAAACCCAATAATAATGAATGCATTAACATTTATAGGGCAATTGTTTATACGATTAATACAAATGGTTGTTATTCCGCTTGTAATATCTGCAATAGTCATTGGTATAACAAGTATTGGGGACAGTAAACAACTCGGTAAACTTGGTACTAAGATGATTTTTTATTATGCAATAATCACAACAGTTGCCGTCGCATTAGGTGCGGGTTTGGCATTATTACTTAAACCCGGATTAGGTGCTGCAGCTTATATCAATTCTGACGTAGCAACCGGAATTCAAGCACAGGTAGCAGCTACAATCGAATCCCAAAAAGGAAACCTTTTACATTTAATTTTAGGCTTTGTTCCTAAAAACCCTCTTGCATCAATAGCTTCAGGAGAAATGGTCCCGATTATAGTTTTTGCAGTAATGTTTTCTGTTGCGCTTGCAAGAGTTGGTGAAATCAATAGACCGTTTGTAAGTTTCTTTGAATCAATATTTGCAGCAACAATGAAAATAACCGACTGGATCATGTGTTTTGCTGCCCCCGGTGTTTTTGCCCTGACTGCAGTAGCTGTTTCCGCTTTCGGTATTGATATATTTATGGCAATTTCGAAATATCTTGGTGTTTTGGCGCTTGGTTTTGGTATTCAGTTATTTGTTGTTTATCCTATATTTTTAAGAGTATTCTCGAAAGTCCCGGTATGGATGCTTTATGCGGCAATCGCAGAGGCTATGATGGTTGCTTTCGGTACGGCAAGCTCATCTGCGACTTTGCCTTTGACAATTGCCTGCTGTGAAAAGAGAGGTATTTCTCACAAGGTAACAAGTTTTGTAATTCCTTTGGGTGCTACGTTGAATATGGACGGAACCGCATTACTTCAGGTTGTTGCGGTAATATTCCTTGCACAGGCTTATGGTATTGCTCTCAGTCCGCTCTTGATAGTTCAGGTCGCTTTACTTGCTATTATTGCATCAAGTACTTCTGCAGGTATTCCTGGAGCAGGTTTAATTACGATTGCGCTTGTACTTAACGGTTTGGGCTTAAGTCCGGAACAGCTTGTTGCAGGTTTCGCATTCTTGTTTACTATTGAAAGAATCACGGATATGATGAGAACGCTTGTAAACGTTACGTCTGATGCGGTTGTAGCAGCTGCAATTGCGGATAATGAGAATGAAATAAATTATGATTTGCTGAATAATCCCAAAGAATACAATGAGGTAATTGATTAAACCGTGAAAATAGGATTTTGGGGATATCCTGACCCTCAGGTTACAGAAAAAATCAAAAAACAATATCCAAATTCCGAATGGGTGGATTTGGATATTGATTTTGGGGTGTCTAAAACAAATGTGCTTCCGGAATCGTATTGTAAAATTATCAAAAACATTATTGATAACGCTTTCTATTTTAAACCGAAACTGATAATTGCTCCTATCGGGAAAGACAAATGCGACAGCGGTTGGTTTGCATCCAAAGTGCTTATGGATCTTGGATTTAATGTCATACAAACAATTTATGAAAACCTTGAACCTAAGCGTAAAATAAAAATTTGCACAAGTAATTTGCCTTTGTATGAAAAATTTCAGCTGATAACAGCAGGTATAATTAATCCAGAAATATTTGAAAAAGAGTATGAACAAGGTGTTAGAAAAGATCTCTCCACCCCAGTCCCCGGTTTTTGGGGTGTACCTCCCAATGATTTGGAGATTTTAAAACTTTTCCCTGATTCCACACGTGTTTACGGTTGGACAAGATGTGTTGAAGCAGGAACCCCTGCTGATATTGATTTGGAAATGTATGTTGATGAAGATGTACCAACGGTATTTTACGCACAGGCATTTTGTTCAAAATCACAACTTGCAAAATATCTTGCTGATAAATACAACGGACTGTATATAGATATAGATGATTATGCTTCAAATTCAATAAAAGCCAAGATTGAGGCATTTTTGAGGCTGCGCTGATGTCTGATGAAATTATTGGAAAAATTCATTCAATAGAAACCTGCGGTACGGTTGACGGCCCCGGGATAAGATTTGTAGTGTTTATGCAGGGCTGCCCTATGCGTTGCCTATACTGTCACAATCCCGATTCTTGGGGGGTAAATAGTAAGGAAGAAATCACTCCTTCGCAAATACTTGAAAAATATGATAGTGTAAAAGAATTCTGCAAAGGCGGAATAACGATTACGGGCGGAGAACCTCTAATGCAGATTGATTTTGTAACAGAGGTTTTCAGATTGGCGCAAAAAAAGGGAATCCATACCGCGCTTGATACGTCAGGAGTTTTATTCAACAGAGAAGAAAAAGAAAAATTTGATAAACTTTTAAGTTACACAAATCTTGTTATGTTAGATATAAAGCATATTGATGACGAGGAGCATAAAAAGCTCACAGGTCACTCAAATAAGAATATCCTTGATTTTGCAAAATATTTGTCTGAAATTGGTAAACCTGTTTGGATAAGACATGTTGTTGTACCTGAAATAACCTACAATGAAAAATATCTTATAGAACTGGGCGAGTTTTTGTCAGAACTCAAAAACGTCAAGGCGCTCGATGTCCTTCCATACCATAATATGGCAATTCCAAAATACGAAGCTCTCGGAATACCATACAGCCTCAAAGATACTCCGCCGTTAACAAAGGAAGAAGCTTTAATAGCACGAAATATAATAATCAAAGCTATGAAAAATCTTAAACACTAAAATTATTATTTTTTATCATACTCTGTTACGGCAATATGCGCTCTGCCTTTTTCATCCATAAATATTTCCTTGCTGTCGACAACATATACCGGGTCATTATAATATAAGAAGCGTATATCCCCTTCTTCCGACGGATATTTATCATCAATTGCAAGCCTTTCAAGTTTTCGCGCCAACTTTCTCGGATGTTTAACATAAGCATCTCTGAATCTTATAGTATCATTGTGTATACGTTTGTAGTCCGGATTTTCCTTTAACTCAATACCTTTTTTACAAAAAGAATCTACAACCTGCTCCATTTTAGGCGATATCCTTTCTGCGGGCATAGGTTTATAAGGCGCTCTCTTACAGCTTGCGCCACCTATTGCCAACAAAGTAGCCATAACACCGGCCCTAAATCCGTTAACTCTAATATTCATAACACACACCCCCTTACAAAGCCATTCTGTCATGATGACATTTTATTTTCAAGGTGTGTTTAAAAGTTTGTTAAGAATTATATTTATTCTGCTACACCAGAGCGCCTTTAACTGCTTCTGCGCAATCTTCACAGATTCCGTCAGAATTGAGCTTTCTATATTTCCAGCAGCGGCAACATTTTTCACCTTCAGCTTTAACAACACAAACGGTTGTTTCATCTTCCGTGTATTCGTTTAACACATCAGAAGGTGCTGCGTCTGTGATATAAGCTTGTGAAACAATAAAGATATCTGCAATATCATTTTCGTGTTTCTTAAGAATTTCTGCATAAGGTGATTTCACATAAACTGCAACTTCCAGAGAACTTCCAACTTTTTTGTCGGCTCTTAATGGCTCAATTGCACGAGTTACAACCTCTCTAGTTTTAAGAATTTTTCCAAATTCATCTTCAAGACTGTCATTGTTCCATTCAGGGTGTATATCGTACCAATCAGCAAGCAAAATACTTTCTAACCCGCCCCTTTGGCTTTCGGGGGTATTTTGCCAAATATCCTCAGCCTGATGAGGCATAACAGGTGTGAGAACTCTCACTAATGCCTGTAAGTTTTCATAAAGAACAGTTTGACAAGCACGTCTTGAAAGTGATTTTTTACCAGCAGTATAGAGCCTGTCTTTTACTATATCAAGATAGAATGAACTCAAATCAACTGCAGCAAAGTTCTGAAGTGCCTGAAAATATTTATAGAATTCATAATTTTCAAAAGATTCCGTAATTTCAGCAATGACTTTGTTCAATTTATGAAGTGCAAATTTATCTATTGGTTTTAAATCATCATATTTAACGTAGTCTTTTGCAGGATCAAAATCGTGAATATTTCCAAGCAGGAATCTTGCTGTATTTCTTGTTTTCTTAAAGATTTCAGTCAATTGCTTAATTATATTATCACCGATTTTGGTATCATTCCTGTAATCAACCGATGCAGCCCAGAGTCTTAAGATATCAGCACCGTATTTTTCAATAATATCATCCGGCCTTATGTAGTTACCAAGTGATTTTGACATCTTTCTGCCATCTTCTCCAAATACAAAACCGTGAGTTAAAACTTGTTTGTATGGTGCTTTTTCTGCAACTGCAACTGAAGTCAAAAGTGAAGATTGGAACCAGCCTCTGTGCTGGTCAGAACCTTCAAGATACATATCAACAGGGACATGTCCGAGTTCAGAAGAACGTTTTTCAACAACAGTCCTCCAAGTTACACCTGAATCGAACCAAACGTCCATAATATCATTTTCTTTCTTAAAGTGTTTTTTACCACACTTTGGACATACAAAACCACTTGGCAAAAGTTCTTCGGCGGTGTGTTTTACCCACGCATCAGAAGATTCTCTTTCAAATATTTTTGCAACATTTTCTATTGTTTCATCAGTTACAATAGATTCTCCACAGTCTTCGCAATAAAATACCGGAATCGGTACGCCCCATGCTCTTTGACGGGAGATGCACCAGTCTGTCCTGCCTGCAACCATGTTTCCGATACGACTTTCACCGCTTGCGGGAATCCATTTAACATTTTTAATCGCCTCACAAGCCTTATCTCTGAATTTGTCTACTTTTACAAACCATTGCGGTGTAGCTCTATATATTACAGGTTTTTTGCATCTCCAACAATGCGGATATGAGTGACTGATTTCATTTTGATACATTAGAGCTTTGCAGTTCTCCAGCATATCAATTACCATATCGTTGCCTTTATAATAAGGTACGCCGACTAACTCCGGTATTTGCCCCTCTTCAGTCCAACAACCTTTTGCATCCAAGGGCGAAAGAACTTCAATACCATATTTTACACCGACTTCATAGTCCTCAAGACCATGTCCCGGTGCTGTATGAACTAAACCTGTACCCGCATCAAGCGTGACATGTTCGCCTAAAATAATTTTTGAATTTCTGTTAATAAGCGGATGTTTAACTTCCAAAAGTTCCAAATCTTGCCCAATACAAGTTCCGACAACTTTTATTTCGCTTTCTTCAATTCCTGTATCAGCAAGAAATGCCCCAAGCAGGTCTGTTGCAGCTATATAAATATCGCTTTGATATTCAAAAAAGCTGTATTCAAATTTCGGATGCATAGAAATAGCTACATTTGACGGAATTGTCCATGGAGTAGTTGTCCAAATGATTGCATAGACATCTTTTCCTTTAAGATCGACCAATTTTTTGATTTTTTCTGTGGAAGGTTCATCAAACTTAAATCTGACATAAATGGATTTTGATGAAATATCAGCGTATTCAACTTCTGCTTCAGCAAGTGCTGTTTCACAAGAAGCACACCAATAAACGGGTTTCAAACCTTTTTCAATATATCCTTTTTTATACATTTCACCAAAAACTCTTACCTGCTCTGCTTCAAATTCAGGGTTAATGGTTAAATACGGGTGTGCCCAATCACCCCAAACACCAAGGCGTTTGAATTCACTTTCCTGGCCTTTTAGACTCTCTGCAGCATATTCTCTGCATTTTTCTCTTAATTGAGCAGGGGTTAAGGCGCTTCTCCCGCCTTCAATGTTTTTTACGACCTTGTTTTCGATAGGCAAACCGTGGCCATCATAACCGGGAACATAAGGCGCATAATACCCTCTCATAGATTTATATCTGATAAGAATATCCTTAAGGATCTTATTCAGTGCTGTACCTACGTGGATTTTACCTGAACTCAAATATGGAGGACCATCATGTAAAACAAATGAATTTGTTTTATCTCTTTGCGCAAGATTTTTCTCATAAACATTTATCCTCTCCCAAAATTCCTGAGTCTGAGGTTCTTTCTGAGTTGCATTTGCTCTCATTTCCAGAGTTGTTTGCGGTAAATTCAATGTGTCTTTATATTCCATAATGTTCCTTTCATCTGATTAATTTTTTGTGCGGAATTATTAAATATTTCCCTTAACATTTACCCCTAAAGTCTTTTTCAAAACTTACATCATTATTAGTTTTGCCTAAAGTATTTGTTTTTATTCTCTTTTGTTTCAGAAATTCATTCATTTTGTTGTAATCGAAACAATTTTCCCATCTTGCTATGACAACGGTCGCAACACAATTCCCAATAAGATTAACGGTAGTTCTTCCCATATCAAGAATTTGGTCTATACCCAAAAGAATTGCAACACCTATAATAGGTATATCGAAGCTGGTCAATGTTCCAGCAAGAACAATCAAAGCTGCTCTCGGAACGCCTGCGACACCTTTTGAAGTAAGCATCAGAGCGAACATTATTACAAGCTGCTGTTCAAGCGGGAGATGTATTCCTACAAGCTGTGTCGAAAATATTACTGCCATTGCAAGATACAGAGTTGAGCCGTCAAGATTAAAAGTATATCCCGTCGGCATAACAAAGCCAACAATGGATTTCGGGACGCCGAATTTCTCCATAATTGACATTGCCTTAGGAAGTGCTGCTTCCGAACTTGCCGTTGTAAAAGTCAAAAGAGCTGGTTCATTTATTGCCTTTAGTAGTCCCCTAAAGGATATATTAACAAGTTTGCAAGCTATAACCAAAACAAGAATAACAAAAACAGCTAAGGCAACATACAGCGAAACTATGATTTTACCATAGTTAAACAATATTTCTACACCATTTGTTCCAACAGTATACGCTATTGCACCAAAAATACCAACAGGGGCAAAGATCATAACATATTCCGTAAATTTAAACATTATGGTAGAAACGGAATTTAATATATCTAAAACAGGTTTTGCTTTTTTCCCGACAGCGCAAATTGCGAGTGCAAAAAACAGCGAAAATACAACTATCTGGAGTAAATTACCCTCTGCCATTGATTTTACAATACTTGTTGGGAAAAGACTTAAAAACATTTGTCCGAAGGTTGTACCGTGATCAATTGCAGCCATACTTGCAGCCTGTAATATTCCAGTTGCCTGAGGAGCAATATCTAATCCTTTGCCTGGCTCAAACAAATTTGCGAACCCTAAACCTATAATAAGTGCAACAGTAGTAACGACTTCAAAATATATAACTGTTTTAACTCCAAGTCTGCCAAGGCTTTTAACATCTCCATGCCCAGCTATTCCAACTACAAGTGTAGCAAAGAGCAGAGGTGCTATTATCATTTTTACCATTCTTAGGAAAACTTCAGCAAGAACATGCATTTTTACTGCGAAATTTGGGAATCCCCAACCTACAATAATACCTAAGATTAATGATACTAAAATCGCTATAGTTAAACGTGAGTGTTTCAAATCTCTTTACCTCTACAGTAAATAAGTCTACTATAAACATAAGTTTTTTTAAATATTAAAATGATATCAAACACTGATTTTGTAGTATAATTTTGTTATGGTCAGAGTAATTGATAAAGATAATTTGGGTAAGTTAACCGATTTTGTTACGGCATTTTTCCGTTTCCAACAGCATTTTACACATATTGTTCCGGTAAATTTCCCTCAAATAGGGCCTTGTTTGTATGCCATGTGGCACAATAATCAGTGCTGTGTTTATGGTTTGCCGGATAAAAGTAATACAAACGTGCTGGTAAGCCGTTCAAAAGATGGTGAAATAGTGGCAAATGCTATTGAAAGAGCTTTCGGATTTAAAACAATACGCGGTTCAAAAGGGAAAAAGGGTGCAGTTGAAGCAACTATGCAAATGATAGAAGCACTCAAAAAAGGAGAAAATGGCGCAATCATGGTAGACGGACCTAAAGGGCCTGTTTATGTTGCAAAAGATGGCGCGGTTAAGATTGCAAAACTTGCAGGAGTTCCTATAGTACCTGTTGTATGGTATTCGAATAATTTTAATCTCATAAAATTTAATTCTTGGGACAGATTACAAGTCCCATTGCTTGATGTACGTTTGATTAACTTGTATGGAGAGCCGATTTATATTCCAAAAGACAGTGACGAACAAAGTGATGAGCAATATCGTTTAAAACTTGAGACAAGTCTTTTAGAACTTCGTGACAGAGCTCCAGAAGAATACAAGAAGGTGTATTGGCACGGTTTATGGAAAAGAAGAAAAAAATAACTCTCCTCGCAATACAAATGGGTTCAATAATTGGGGATAAAGAAGCTAATATAAAAAAGGTTAGGGTACTTCTAGATAAATGTTTATCGCAAAAGAAAGCAGATTTCGTCTTTCTGCCGGAAGTCTGGCCTGTAGGTTGGGATTGCCCGTCTTTTCGTGAATCAGCGGAAGAACTTTCTTCTGCAAAATCTGTTGAAATGCTCAAAATAGTTGCAAAAGAATACAGTACAAACATAATCGGTGGAAGTATAATCGTTAAAAAAGGAAACAAATACTACAATTCATGCCCTGTAATAAACAAAAAAGGTGAACTAGTTTGCACATATGAAAAAAAACATCTGTTTTCATACTACGGCTGTAATGAAGGTGATATTATTACAGTTGGAAAAGGTCCAGTTATGGTTGAAATTGACGGTATCAAAATAGGACTCTCGATTTGTTATGATATAAGATTCCCGGAAATATACAGAGCATACAGAAAAGCTGGTGCTGATATAATGGTCAATATGGCGGCATGGGGGGCCAGCAAAAAGATACCGTGGGATAGTATGACAACTTCTCGTGCAGTGGAAAATCAAACATATTTTGTAGCATTAACCCAAACAGGAGAATTAAAAAACGGGGACAAAAACTTGGGGCATTCAATGATACTGGATTACAACGGAAATATTTTATCCGAAATCAACCGTAAAGAAGGCGGTATTTATGCCGAAATTGATTTGGAAGAAATGTATAATTTTAGAAAAAAATGTACAATTTTAAAAGATATAAAGGATTCTTATGAGGTGGCAATAAAATGAAAAAATTAGTTTTATCTTTGTTTTTATTGGTAATTTGCTCATTATGCGTTCAAGCTAAAAATGTAAAAAGCGAATTTGCTCAAATAATAAATGATTCAGGAATTGCGAAAGACTCTATCGCAATATCTGTAAGAGATACTAAAAATGGAAATGTCGTATATTCACTAAACGACAAAATTATGATGAATCCTGCATCAATACAAAAAGTTTTAACCATGACAGCAGCAGCTCAGACCCTTGGAGAGGATTATAAATTTTCAACCGAATTATATTCAAGAGGAGAAAACTCCTATTTGATAAAACTTTCAGGCGATCCATTTTTAAAATACTCAGATTTAAAAACTTTAACAAAACCGGTTAAAAAAACGACACAAAATATTTATATAGATGACAGCATTTTGGACTCAAACTACTGGGGTGAAGGGTGGCAATGGGACGATGATATGAATCCTTTAATGCAAAAATTCGGTGCATATAACTTAGATAAAAATCTTATCAAGCTCCAAATCATGCCTCCAGAAGACGGCGGATACGCAAAAATAGTAAATCCAAGTAAATACCCATTAGTATTTATAAATACTGTCACATCTTCTAACAAAACTTCTCTCAACGTAAAACGTGATACTTCTATATCTAATAACACACTGGTACTTAACGGCACAGTGGCAAGACCAACGATTGTTAATGTACCTGCAGACAATATAAAAAGATATTTTGAAATTCAACTTACAAGAGCATTGGGAGAAAATAATATTTATCTAAAAAATCCTTTTGTTGTTCAAAAAACTTCTATGAATGATGTTTTAGAAAATTCTATCGAAAGGGAATTTTCGAAAGCTTTACAAGATATCCTTCAAAACAGTAACAATATGGCTGCAGAAACCGTATTTAAGATTGCGGGGGGAAAATACATAAGCGGAACCGGGTCTGATACTGCCGGAATAAAAATGTTTAATGATTTTTGTGAAAAACATGGCTTGGATAGTTCTGCAATAAGAATTACGGACGGAAGCGGAGTATCCAAAAACAACCTTCTCACCGCTGATTTTGTGTCAGAGTTCTTGTATGTTAATAAAGATAACAGCGTTATGGAATACTTGCCAAAACCGGGACAAGGAACCCTTGTACAAAGATTGCTTTCAATAAAAGAAGATTTAAAAGCCAAAACCGGCACATTATCTAATATAAGCTCAATTGCTGGTTATATAAAGACGAAAAACGGACACGAATATACCTTCTGTATAATGCAGAATGATGTAAAACTATCACCATCAGACAAAAAAACTCTCGAAGATTATTTAATCAGAGAAATTTACTTAAAATTGTAAAATACTAACATTCGTGAGTATATTTATATCTCTCTACATCATTTAAAGGCTCGTCATCATCAGACATTGCCGCACCGCCAAACACACCAGTAGCAGCTGCTCCGAGAACTACGGCAACAGGCGCTGCAAATACAAGCGCTGCTCCACCCAAGATTGCACCAAACAAGCCTGCAGCAGCAAGTGTTCTACCGCTTTTAAAACTTGGAGTTTCAGGCGCAGGCAAAGGACTCTGCTGATAATTACGTTTTTCAACTGGCTTACAATTGTTAATTTTTGATTGATAATTAATGTAGTTTACAGGTAATATTCTCATAATAAAACCCCTCGCTATTTATTTTACAAATCTTTACATTCTAGTGCTCGGATATAATAACAGCAATTTTTAAATTTGTCAAGAGGTTTTAATAAAAATTAACAAAAAAAAAGAAAAATAACTGCGACCGCCTAAATAGAGGATGATATTGAACCGCTCGATTTTATATAATATTATCGGAAAAATGTACGAAACTATTTCACAATATTTAGAATACTTGGAACTTGAAAAAGGACTCTCGCAAAACACAATAGATGCCTACCGAAGAGATTTATACGAATTTGCGGATTTCTCCGGCTGCGATGTCTCGGAGGTTGACAGAATAAAACTTTCAACTTTTATAAGGCATTTGAAAGAAAGAATCCTTGCTCCTACTAGTGTTATAAGAAAAATTGCATCGTTGAGGGGATTTTTTAAGTGGACATATTCTATGAATATTATTGATAAGAATCCGGCATCAACTCTTGAACAGCCAAAAATTCCGCAAAGATTACCAAAAGTAATATCTTTAAAAGAAATTGAAGAAATGCTCCATTCAAATCTTTCACCGGTTCAGAGCGTTATTATTGAACTGCTATACAGCTGCGGACTTCGTGTTTCAGAACTTGTGAACTTGAATTTGAGCGATATTGACATGACTTCAAAATACATAAGATGCTTCGGGAAAGGTTCAAAAGAAAGAATCATTCCTGTCGGGAAACAAGCTATTGAAAAGCTTAAAAATTATTTTCCTGAACGTGATTTTATCATTAAGAAATATAATATAAATACAAAACGTTTGTTGGTTTTTGAATCCGGCCGAATTGCAAACAGACAAGATATTTATAGTTTTATCCACGAAAAGGGGAAGCTAATTCACAAAAACATTTCCCCACATACCCTAAGGCACAGTTTTGCAACACATTTACTGGAAAATGGAGCAGATTTAAGGGTCGTGCAGGAGCTTTTGGGCCACAGTGATGTTTCCACAACGCAGCTTTATACACACATAAGCAAGAAGCGCCTGAAAGATGTATATTTTAGTATAAATAAAGATTAAAAAATTTTAAATTTCCTGATATTCGTGCAACATAGTATCAAACAAATTTCTTGTTATCATGCCCACCTCTACCATTTTTACTTTGGATAACTTATACACAGATTCTATATTCAAATACTTTCTCTCGCCCTTTGATACCATTTCCAAAAGCGGATATCCTTTAGAAAACGAATTTATATGACATTTCTCACCAATAAATTCAACAATTTCGGCATTGATATGCGGTACGGATTTTACTTCACTGTGACTAAGAATCAAAAAATCATCCACACCATTATTTTTTAGATTTTCAACCTGTTTAAATATTTCCTTTTTGGCCTTTGATTTTTCTATTATTTCTTTTGTCCCAGGTCGCATCAGTACTCTCGTACCAAAGTTTTGTTGATTTGACTGGATTCTCATTTTATTCCCCTTGTAGGTTTAGTAAAAAATTCTATGAAAAATTGGTGATTTACCTATATCTGTTTTTGATATGCTTGGCATTTCTTCTTTTCCGTATACATCACTTCCCCAAAACATATCGTGATAAGGTAATTTGGTATCAGCTAAATCTGATAACAATCCGCACACAATATTTGCTTTTTCCTCACCGGTAGCATCAGACGGAAATTCTTCAAACATTTCAACATCAGTTTGATTATTCTTTGCACATACAACTCTTATATTAGGCTCTTCTAAAAATGTTACCCCCAGAGATATAATCGCTTTTTCGTGATATTTCCCTAATTTGTCCAAAGTTCTGTTTAAGCCTTCTTTATTTCCGCAATTTTGAATTGCTTTTCCGACTTCGTTTACGGAAGATTTTTCAATATGAATCTTTGCCCCAAATTTTGGTAAATTATAGCTGCTATTGATTGGTTGGATTTGCATTTTATACCCCTTAAAATATATCGCACACTTATACTAAAAACCCGTAAAAATATTTTTTGCTAGTTTACTTCTGCAAGTTTTTCGAGTTTAAGTTTTTGGTCGTATTCCATAAGAAGATTAATCAATTCGTCCAAATCTCCGTCAATAACAGTCCAAACATTAAGGTTTTGACCTATTCTGTGGTCGGTAAGACGTCCCTGAGGGAAATTATAAGTTCTTATTCTTTCGCTTCTGTCACCTGTTCCGACTTGCGAACGACGAAGGTCTGTTATTTCTTTTGTCTGTTTTTGAACTTCCAAATCGTACAATTTTGCTTTCAAAATCTGCATTGCACGTTCTTTGTTTTGCAATTGTGAACGTTCTTCCGTACAGAAAATCATTATTCCTGTGGGTTTGTGGAACAACCTTGCTGCGGTTTCAACCTTGTTTACGTTCTGTCCACCTGCGCCGCCGGAACGAGCGGTAGACATTTCAATATCTTCAGGTTTAATTTCGATTTCAACATCATCTATTTCAGGCATAACAGCAACCGTTGCGGTTGAAGTATGCACTCTGCCCTGAGATTCAGTCTCAGGAACTCTTTGTACTCTGTGAACACCTGACTCGTATTTAAGTCTTGAATAAACGGCATCACCTTTTATTGAAATAATAATTTCTGAATATCCGCCTGCTTCACATTCGGTTTTGGAAAGAATTTGGGTTTGCCAGCCCATTTTGTCGGCATATTTTAAATACATTCTGGTCAAATCGCCTGCAAAAATATTTGCTTCATCACCACCTGCTCCGCCGCGGATTTCAAGCATAATGTCCTTATCATCCATTGGGTCGCGAGGGAGAAGAAGAATTTTCATTCTTTCTTCATATTCAGGCAATTTTGCCTCATTTTCTTCCATTTCTGCTTTTAAAAATGCTTTCATTTCTTCATCTTTTTCTTCATGAATCATCTGTTTTGCATCTTCAATTGCATCAATTGCCTTTTTCCACTCATAATACAGATTAACGGTTTCTTCCATAGATTTTCTTTGTTTCGACAAATCTCTGAATCTATTGTAATCCTGAATTACAGCAGGGTCGGAAAGCGTCTGTCCAAGTTCTATATATTTCTTCTCAATCTGAACGATTTTATCCAACATATCTTTCATAATGTATACCTCTATAGGACGAGTATAAATGAAACAGGCTCTTTCGTAAAGAGCAGAAACACAAAGTCCTCTACACAATCAAATTTACTGAGCAATACCCATCGATTTTAGGAGATTTTCTCTCGCAACATTATATTCAAAGACAGCTTGTACAAAGTTAAGTTGAGCATTATTGTAATTTGCCAGCGCATCCTGAAGTTCGACATAGTTGCTCAAACCTACACTATAACGCCCGTCTGCCAATTCAAAATTCTCAAGAGTTGCTTTAACTTTTTGGTTCATCAGAGGGATTTTTCTTTCCAATTGACGCATTGTAATGTAATTCGCCTGAACTTCCCAATAAATATCTGATTTTGCAATATTCAGATTATGTTTTGCAATATCTAAATATGCCTCACCTTCTTTAATTTGGTAATGTATCTGATAAGGATTAAGCGAACCTAAACCGACACTCGCACCAACCTGAAACGGATTTGTATATGTAGATTCATTTTTAGTGTAATTGTATGACAAATCAGCCGTTATCTCAGGAGCATATTGTCTTTTTATTGCTTTGAGCGATTCTTCCTGAACTTTTCCAACCATTCTGACTGATTTTAAATCGGGCCTGTTTTCAAGAGCTTTGTCCACAGCCTCCTGTTTTGTAATTTCATATGGTGTGAGTTTGAAGTCTTGAATTATATCATTATGCTCTATTCCGGATGAAAGCGTAATCAAACCGTCCTCGTTCTTTTTAAACGAAAATCCCGAAGGTTTAATATTATTATCCAAATTCTGCATTTTCTTTCTGTAATCAGCTTTTAAGAAACCGAAGTTTTCCGTATTTGCAACAATAAATCCGTCTTCCTCTTGATAATACATAGAATTTTGTAAAGCAATAACAGCGTTCGCAAGATTTTCCTGTCCGTTAACAAGTTGAATTTTCGCATCAGAAAGATTAACCTCGGCATTAACAACATCTATTTTAGATTTCAAACCCTCTTCAAACATCGCATTAGTACGTTCATAATTCAAAGTATTAATTCTGACATTTTGTTCAAATATATCAAGATTTGCTAATGCAGATAAAACACTGTAATAATTAATTTGTACCCTATATATTACATCCAAAAGCTCATAATCATAATCATATTGTGCAGCAAGCGTATCATACTTTGCCATATTAATTCTGGCCGTTGTTTTACCAAAATCCCAAATCATTTCAGAAATTCCGACACTAAAACCACCCGAATTTGTATGAGTACTTGCGATTCTGGATCCATTATTATCTAAGTGATTGTAATTTACTCTGGCGCTCAAACGCGGGGCGTAACTTCCTCTTGCCTCACCAATCCCTGCCCTCGCGGCTTTTACTCTCTGCATCGATACTGCAAGATTAGGGTTGTGTTCAATAGCATATTTCACACATTCATCAATTGTCATAGTAGAAAGATGTTTTGGCGGATTTTTCATAGAAAATACTGCAGGCAGCTCTATTTCAGTAATTTTTACCCGTTTTGGATCTTTCTTTTTCTCTAGTTTTACTTCATTTTTATCTCTTTTAAAGAAACTAAATTTTGATTTTTTGTTTTGAGTATCCTCAATTGCGAAAACACTATTACACGCAATAATTAAAGCAAATCCCACAATCAAATATTTTTTAAATAAAACCTTCATAGTCTATATTTTACATTAACTTTTTTTAAACATCTATAGTTTTAACGAATATTTATTTTGGTTGTTCAAATACAATCAGATTTTTACTTAACTAATTGTAAAGATTTGTAAAGAATAGCTCTGCATGTTAATTTTAAAAGGCAATTTTTTTAAAAAACATGACTTTATATAGATGTAAGGTTAGAATTTAGGTTAGGTATAGTATGATTAACAACATCTCGGGTGTTGATGCTAAGTTGCAACCAATGAACGTTGTAAAAGCAATGCCCTCAAAAACAGGTATAAGTTTACCTCCGGTGTTAGGTTTTAAAACTCCAAAAGGCAAGGGGAAAGCCGATTTGCGAGTTAAAAAATTCAAACGCAGCGATGACATAATTATTGCAGGAGAAATTGATGATGATTATGTGGATATCGTTGAGGAAGAACAGCAAAATGATTTTGCGGATCCAAATCAAAGTTTTACATTTGTAAACCTTGTACCTAAAAAGAAAAAGTCAAAATATTTGAAGGATTGTTATATAATTGACTATATCCAATCACCACAGACACGCTGCGGATTGGGAACAGAAGCAATTAAAGGCCTTGCGGAAAAAGCTATGTTTGACCCTAAGATCGAGGGAAGAATAGTTACTTATTCCGCACCGGTATGGCAGGAATCGTCTCCGGCACTGTTTTTCTATAAACTCGGGTTCAGGTTTATGGAGCCTTCCGCAAATGAAAGAATGCGAGAATGCCTAAAAACAAATACACCAGATTTACCTGCACAAACAGGAATGATGTATTTGCCTCGAACGCAACTACATAAATTGCTTCATTACGGAGAATTATTTTAGTAATATGAACGAAATAAACCAAACTGAAAATTTAAACGCACATTATTCGACTTCAACAAAGATAGTAAAACCGAAGCATATTGTTGTTGAAGGACCTAACAATGTACCTCAACACCATATATATACAGATAGAGAGGCAAATATAAAGCTAGAAGAGCTTAATAATGATGTTTATGAAGCCGTAAAAAGAACTCCTAAAAAGAGTGATAAAAAATTTTTAGGAATATTTAAAAATAAAGATAATAATTAAATTTCGACCAATGATTTACTCTTATACTTTGTGTTTGTGCTAGAATTTAGTTAATAGACATAAACGAGGTTTAAAATGGAAGATTTAAGAGAAAAATATGAAGTAGTTATAGGGCTTGAGGTTCATGCACAATTAAAAACAAAATCAAAGATTTTTGCGCCAGATTCGACAGAATTTGGGAATGAACAAAATACCCAGATTAGTCCGATTACATTAGGAATGCCCGGAGTTTTGCCGGTACTAAATAAAGAATGCGTAAATATGGGCATTTTACTTGGTCTTGCTTTAAATTGCGAGATCCCTAACAGGTGTAAATTTGACAGAAAACAATATTTTTATCCGGATCTTCCGAAGGGATACCAAATTTCTCAATATGATGAACCTATTTGTGTAAATGGCTGGATTGATGTTAAAGGCAAACGTATCGGAATTACAAGAGCACACCTTGAAGAAGATGCCGGAAAACTTGTACACGTTGGTTCTGCAGGTATTAACGGCTCTTTGTATTCTCTTGTAGACCTTAACAGAGCAGGAACTCCGCTTTTGGAAATCGTTTCAGAGCCTGATATGCGTTCGTCAGAGGAAGCAAGAGCTTATATGGAAGAACTCAGAAATATTGTAAGATATTTGGGAGTCTGTGACGGAAACCTTGAAGAAGGCTCTATGAGATGTGATGCCAATATCTCAATTATGCCTAAAGGTTCAACAAAGTTCGGTACAAGAGCAGAGATTAAAAACATTAACAGTTTCTCCGCACTCCAGAGAGCGGTTGAATACGAAATAGACAGACAGATTGAAATCGTTGAAGAAGGCGGTGAAGTTGTTCAGGAAACAAGGCTTTGGGATGATAATCTTAAAGAAACCCGTTCAATGAGAGGTAAAGAAGATGCCCATGATTACAGATACTTCCCTGAACCGGATTTAATGCCGCTTGAAATTTCAAGAGAATGGGTTGAAGAAATCAGAGCAAAAATGCCCGAACTTCCTGAAGCTAAAAGACAAAGATATATGGGTTTGGGCTTAAGTGAATATGATGCAAGAATTATCGTAGACCAGATGCCTCTGGCTCTTTTCTTTGACGAAGCTTTAAGACTCGGTGCTAATCCTAAAACTGCAGTAAACTTTATTATGGGTGAAATTTCAGCTTACTTAAAAGAAAATAAAGTTGAAATTAATGAAACCAAACTTACACCTGAAAACCTTGCGGAATTAATTGCTTTAATTGAAAAAGGAACAATTTCAAATAATATCGGAAAACAAATACTTGTAGAAGATATGATTACAAACGGCGAAAAAGCATCTGCAATTGTTGAAAGAAAAGGTCTTAGCCAAATTTCAGACGAAAGCGCAATCAAAGAAATTGTTGAAAAAGTTGTTAACTCACATCCGGCTGAGATTGAAGCATACAGAAACGGGAAAACCAATCTGCTCGGATTTTTTGTCGGTCAAGTTATGAAAGAAACCAAAGGCAGAGCTAATCCAAAAACGGTTAATGAGCTTGTCAGAGAAATTCTCGGTTAACTATAAACAAGCATTTTGGCCCTATTGACATCGTATAAAGTATGGCTATATGCTTGCTTCCCCCCAAAAAAATATTACCCTTAATATAACTTAACAATACAGTACAAATTTTTGTTTCATTTGCTATAATGACAAGTACCAAAGTGTAATTATAGGTATACTAGCATGCTCTCACTAATCACCAACACCTCAGGCGTAACGCCATGCGACAATGGTGCTACAATGTTTAGAGGCACGTGTCCGACAAAACTAACAAAGCTTGCCAATACAAGCAAGAATGTGCTTGCCGAAAATACAGGCGGAAATAAAAGAGTGCTCCCAATATTGTTTGCCTCGGTTGCTATGGCAATAGCAAAAATATTCAGCCGTGAACTGGAATTTGATGATAAAACCGGCAAATTATTAAGCATTAGCAAATATAAGCAAGGAAAGCTTACCAAAGTTAGGCATTTTGGCAATGGCTTAAGAAAACTGAAATCTATTGATGAATACAAAGACGGCATAATTTATAAAACAACAACTTATGATAAATCAACAGGCAAACGTCAATGGCTGATTGAATACAGTCCAAAGGGCGATGACAGAATAACTGAATTTTATCCGGATGGAATAAAAATTAAATCAGTTCAGTACGAACAAAAAGATATTCTGAAGGATACCTTTTATTTTGACGAAAGCGGGAAAACTACAAAAATTGTTCAGTATAACAAGGATGAAACAATCGCCAGTGCAATTTTATATGAAGACGATAAAACCATTCTTGAAACATATGATCACGGAATATTGAAATCAGATAATATCACATATAACAAATCCTGTAACAGGGTGGAACGTACGTACGATGAGACCGGGAAGATATCCTCTGCCCGAGAAGAAGGCAAAGGATATGAAACCTATTTTGCATACGAAAATGGTAAGAAAATTTGGTCAGGTACCTATTATACAGGCGACAATCCTGTCGCATACAAAAGAGTAGAATATGATGAAGCCGGCGCACCAAAAGTTGCTTATTTATATGAGGATGATCGTACATTATACGGCAAAACTGAATTTATAGACGGCACGACCAGAATTCATACAAAATATACAAAAGACGGACAGGTTAAATCTGTTGAAACAGTTGATACAAGAACGGGCAAAACTACCCGTCAATACAGAAAAGTTAAAGCCGCAGCCGTTTAATTCTATGTTGTAATAAAAATGTTTATGATATAATAGCCGTAATAAACCATATAGCGGTATCGTCTAGTGGTTAGGACGGGAGATTCTCATTCTCCAAACAGGGGTTCAATTCCCCTTACCGCCGCCAATAAAATAGCCTTGGCGCTTGCCAAAGGCTATTTTATTTTGCATGTATTGTGTAATAGAAAGAACCCCCACAAGCCGTCAGGCTTGTCAGGGGTTCAGCGCAAGCCGAGCAGAGGCTGGAGCAGTTTTGTTTGGAAGCGATGAAATCGCTGAAAACAAAATGCGTAATGCCGTTTAACGCGAGGCGCAGCAAGAGGTTTCCCCTTACCGCCGAATAAAGTAGCCTTGGCGCTTGCCAAAGGCTATTTTATTTTACTTACAATATTTGCAGCATGTTATTTTATATATTTACTACTACTTTTATCCTTTAGGAGCCTCAAAGATGAGCCGCTCATTAAACATGCAGTTACTACTCCTAAACCCTCTGTTTACCAAGATTTCGTCAATATGGTTTGCAATATCAAATTCTCCAATAACAAGCACTGACGACTGTTTCATATTTTCTCCCAAAAAATCCGCTAATTTGGCTATCTTTTCGACACCAAGATATTTCCAAACATTTCTAAATAACAATACTGTATTCTCTTTGTTTATAAAATCTTTATCATTAAAAATATCAGACTTGCAAAAATCTATATTTTGTCTCAGGTTCGTGTTACAGGATACTATATATCTGTCATTCCAAACACCACCCCCTGCATCTTGGATCCTGCTCACTCCAAAATTCTTATTAAATATATCTCCCCCATGGTACTTGGTCATACTTAACTCAAGGTTTGCAACCGGGAGTTTACAATCTTTTGCAAAATTAATTATATCTTCGTCAATATCTCTGGCAATAATAGGTAAAAATTTTTTGCTTTCTTCACCCAAAGTTTTTATTAAAAGCATAAGCAATGAATATGGCTCATAGCCGGCAGAACACGCATGGTTAACTATATTAACCTTATCAACATTCCTATATTTATGAATTATATAATTTACAAAATTTACCCAATGAATATCCGCCCGATAAAAATTACTTAAGGTCTTATAGGCAAGTTTGCCGTCTTTAAGAAGAACTTCGGTCGAATAAGCCTTAAAACTTGGTTGGCGGTTATTATATTTATTATAATTATTTATTGGAATTATCTTCATACTATCATTATATCTTTCGGATCAATTTCTACACTCCCAATATAAACTTTGTCTCCATCTGCAATAATTATTTTTTTATAAAATTTCTTTATATCATCAATGCTTTTAGCACATTCTAATGTATCACCCCATTGTGGTCTTATAAACCATGTATCCGTTTCCGAATGGTATACAAAAGAAGTGCCTCCGTCTTCATAGGTATGTTGTTTGAAAATACTGAGTCCTTTTATTTTTTCAGCAAAAAATTTTTCCGTTTTTGAAAAAATAGGTAGGGAATATTTACAACCAAGGATTTTTTTACTGCCGACAATAATACCGCTAATGGGATTTTCAACTGCGTTATATATTTTTTTGCAATTGACTTCTGCTTGTTCATAATTTTCCAAACAATCTAATAGATGAAACCCTACGGCATCACCATTGGCGTTTCGGAATCCTCCTGCAGTACAAGTTCTTGCATTCAAAGTGAAAAAATTGCGAAAATATTTATTCGTTACATACAGAGGGTCATGCCAAGAGTATCCAATTTCCCACTTATGGTCTGTTACAAACTTATAAAAGTTATGTTGATCAACAAATTTTATATTTTGTTTGAATGAAATATTATGTGTCATATAAAGAATAAACTCCGTAAAAAAATTTTTTTGTTATTAGTGTTTTTTGAATTTTGGATTATACTCCATCGAGGTTAAATTTTCATCTTTGTGTACAACTCTACAACCACACTTTTCATAGAATCCAACCGAACTATTGGGCGAATCAAGACAGATTTTACGTTTGACTGCATTGGATTTTACATAATCGAAAAGCGCCCGACCAATGGATTTATATTCTCTTTCAGTGTTTTTGTACTCATATTGATGGTTTGTTTGTATGTAATCTATATTGCAAACATCTCTTAAGAACGAAACTCCAACTATACCAAGGATACCTTCCGGTGAAAGTTTTTCAAAACTGTCTTCTTGTTTTGTCAAAATATAAATATTTTTTTTATTTGAAAGTCTAAATCCTTTTTCTAATATACTAAGCAAGATACCCGCAATTCCATTGGTTTGAGCCCATTTTTTTGCAACATCAGTAAGAACAGCAATATCATCAGCAGATTTTTTGTCTACTTTCAATATTGCAGCTTTTCTGACCTCATTCTTTTTTGTAAGAACAGACGTATTAGTAACAAAAGCAGCTTTAAAATTTACTGATTCCATACCATATATAAAACGTCTAAATTAAATTTTTGCTATCAAATCTCTACATCGGGTGTCTGCCGCCGCCTGCAGGCATTTTCTTTTTACCGCCGGAGGTCATCACAACCACTTTATCTCCGGCCTTAATTTCATCGGAGATAATTTGAACCTTGTTATCATCAGAAATACCAAGTTCAATATCATAACGTTTTAAACCTGTTTTTGTTTGTATCCAGATACCCTGTTTATCGTATTTTTTGCCGGCAGTATCAGGAGTAAACTTGAGTGCCTGAGAAGGAACACACAATGCATCTTTGACCGAGTTAGTGACAATAGAAACATTTGCACTCATACCTGGAATTACAAGTCCTTCTGAATTATCAACGGAAACAATAACAGTATATGTTACAACATTGTTTGTAGTTGTAGATGCTAAACGCACCTGAGTGACTTCGCCTTCAAAACTTCTGTCCTGATAGCCATCAAGTGTGTATTTAACTTTTTGGCCAACTTTTATTTTGCCAATATCGGCTTCTGATACACTTGTTTCTATCTGCATTTGCGTTAAATCTTTCGCAACTTCAAAAAGCGTCGGAGTATTGAAGCTTGCTGCAACAGTCTGTCCCACATCAACAGCCCTTAAAATAACCGTCCCGTCAACCGGTGAAGTAATTTTTGAGTATCCCAAATTCGTCATATTATTTGTCAAAGTAGCTTGTGCAGCGCTTACTTCCGCATTTGCAGCAGCCACTTCCGCAAGTGCTTGTTGATAATTCGCATAAGCTAATTCCACTTCATCCTTTGAAACATAGTTTTTATCGTAGAGATGCTTATATCTTAAATAATTGTTTTTCTTGTAATTAAGGGTTGAATTTGCCTTTGCCTGCGCAGCTTTAGCATTACTCAGTTTCGCTGAAGATTGATCAACGTTTGCCTGGAAAAGACTCGGATCAAGTTCTGCAAGCAGATCGCCTTTTTTTACGACCGAATTATAATCCACATAAATCTTAGCAACCGTTCCGGAAACTTGAGTACCGACTTCAATGGTATTAATAGGTTTTATTGTACCAGATGCCTCAACATATTGTGTTATCGTTTCCAGCGTAACAGGTTTTGTTATGTATCTTACTGTTTTCTTATTGATAATTCCCAGAATAAGTAATACTGCCACTATTCCTGCAATAAGAAAAACCAAATACCGCTTTTTAAGACCAATACTCATTTTGCCCCTCCACATCTGAAATTATAACAAATAATATTCTGTCCCTCAACCAATATTATTTATGTAAATATTTGTAACAAATTTTGTAAATCGTGAAATTTATAATTTTGTAAATACTTTATATATATGTAAGCAATACAAAGCACATAACACAACCTTTCATACAACCTACACACTAACCTTCTACACACGAGGAATTATTAAAAATTCCAAAGCCTTTCAAAAAGAAAGGTTTTTTTTTGCTCTATTTCAAATTTAGTACATTTTGTAACAGCATTAAACGTTAATATATTACTGTTAATCAAAACTTAATTATGATATAATATTCACGATTTAAGGGGATAACTATGTTATTGAATACTATAAAGGAAGTTAGAGAAGAAGTTAAGACTTGGAAAAAAGAGAGTTTAACAGTCGGTTTAGTACCCACCATGGGTGCTTTGCATGCCGGGCACTTGAGTTTGATAAAAAAAGCTAAAGAAACGTGCGATAAAGTTGTTGTATCTGTTTTTGTAAATCCAATTCAATTTGGACCATCGGAGGATTTTGATAAATATCCGAGAACGCTTGAAGCAGATAATAAACTTTGTATAGAAGAAGGTGTAGACATTGTTTTTGCACCATCTGCTGAAGAAATGTACGGAGATGGCGGAAAACTTTCAAATGATACTTTAACCTATGTTTGTCCTCCGTTTTTCTATGTAAATACACTCTGCGGAAAATCAAGAGTCGGCCATTTTGACGGAGTTTGTACTGTTGTGAATAAATTATTTAATATAGTACAACCAGATTATGCTTTCTTTGGGCAAAAAGATGCACAACAAGTAATTATTATCAGGAAAATGGTAAATGACCTTAACATTCCGATTAAAATTGTTCAATGCCCTATTGTAAGAGAGGAATCCGGTTTGGCTCTAAGCTCCAGAAATAAATATTTAACCGATGTCGGTAAAAAAGATGCACTCGCTTTAAGTAAAATTTTAAATAACATAAAACTCTGCTATAATAAAGGAGTAACCAATGTCGGCGCATTAAAAGAAACTTCTTATTCGTTCCTTACTGATAAGCATGATTTAGAATATTTGGAATTTGTTGATAAAAATACTCTTGAAGAGAAGCAAGAAGCGGATAATGACACAATGGCACTGATTGCATGCAGAGTTGAGGGTGTAAGGTTAATTGATAATATATATTTGGGGGAATAAATGCATCAACTTATTTTAAAAATTTTTAGTAAATCAAAGAATTTTATCTATTTTTTAAAAATTCTTGCAATCTTTTTTTTAATGCTGCATCTAATCCTTTGGGTACAGAACTTAACCAGCGCTCACTACGGTTGGCTTCAAATATTTGTCCCGATATTGAATGTCTTTATAGGAATCGGTGAATCAATCTCCAGAGGTTCGATTGATGCTTTTGGAGCACTTTTTGAATTCAAATACATGATTGCCGTTTTAATATACATAGGTTTTTATTACTTATGGAATTACACTATAATCCTTATAGAAAAATTGGAAGATAAGTATGACGACGTTCACAGACATTTCAAAAAAACAGAAGAGAATGCTTATAATGTAACTTTACACACCGAACAAAAAATTCAGGAATGGAAAATTAACAGATATAAAGTGTTTGTCACAACTTCCATAAAGAAGAAGTTTTCGCACAAAGAATTGGGATATGATTTAAATGAACAAAATGATATCATGAATGATTTTCTTATGAAAAAAACCGGCGTACAAATGATAATGCATAATGGCGGCTTTTTGTACGAATTTGATAACTTTTTCAGAATTGATGATACTTTGGAAATATTTTTTAAACTCATTAAATCGAGTGCACCTCTAGATTATGTTATATGTGTAGAAACCGTGGAAGAAACAGATAAGCTCTGTTTAGAAAAAATAGATGAGCTCGCAGGGTTAGGGCATGTCAATAAAATATCAACTTTTGCGGACTGTGTTTACAGATATAAATTTAACAGAGGGCACAGGTACGGAACATCCCAACTAGGTTTATTCCAAAAAGACAATGATACTGTAGAAGTACATGAATTTATAGAGATTTTGTAATTAATAAAAGGAGTATAAAGTTATGAGATATGACGCAGGAGAAGTAATAACAGCAATGGTAACACCGTTTAATGAAAAACGGGAAGTAGATTATGAAAAAGTAGAAGCTCTCTCTTCTCATCTTGTTGAAAACGGTTCTGATGCGGTTCTGGTTGCAGGTACAACAGGAGAATCTCCCACGCTTACTTTTGACGAAGAAATAGAGATAATGTGCAGCGCAAAACGTGCGGTAAATCATAGAGGAAAAGTTATTATGGGGACCGGTTCAAACTCTACAGAAACAGCCATTATGATGTCAAAAAGAGCAGAAAGAGAAGGCGCAGATGCCATTCTTTCTGTGGTTCCTTATTATAATAAACCTTCTCAAAGCGGTTTAATTGAACATTTTTCAGCTATAGCAGAGGCAACGGAACTTCCTATAATTTTGTATAATATTCCTTCAAGAACCGGAATAAACATGCTGCCGGAAACAGTTAAGGTTTTGGCAAAAAAATATCAAAATATTGTTGCCCTAAAGCAAAGTTATCCTGACATGGATACATTCACCGAATTGAAAACGATATGTCCTTCCGATTTCGCAATATATTCCGGTGATGACAGTCTGACTTTACCTATGCTTTCTTTGGGGGCACAAGGAGTAATTTCAGTTGCATCTCACCTTTTTGGAAATGAAATTAAATCAATGATTAGAAACTTCAAAACAGGTGATGTAGCTACGGCAAAAAATATGCACATAAAATTATTCCCGATATTTAAAAAACTGTTTATGGTGTCCAATCCTGTGCCTGTTAAAGCAGCCCTTGCAAGTAAAGGTTTAATTGAAGAATATGTAAGACGCCCGCTTGTCGAACTTACAAAAGCTGAAAAAGCGGATTTATTATTCACTTTAGATTCTATATAATAAACGACTTACATAAAATGAGCGAATAGACTTAATTTGCTGTCCTAGCTTATTTTCCTATGCAAAAATGCTCAAAAATATTATCCAAAATATCATCAGTAATGAGTTCACCCGTTAATTCATCAAGAGCTAAAATTGCTGATTTAACATCAATTGATATTAAATCCTGAAGTTCTCTGAGTTGAGATGCTATTAAAGCCTGTTCCAAAGCATTTTTTGCTTTATTTAAACATGCCTGCTGTCTTGAATTCGTCACAAATTCCAAATTGTCAGGTTCAACTTCACAAACTTTTGAAGTTAAAATTTTCTTTAATTCACCTACACCTTCGCCTGTAAGCGCCGAAATACTTATTGCACCTTCCCCTTGTTTTTGGGCTAAATCAGACTTATTGGCAATTATAATGCAGTTTTTATCTTTAACAAGTTCAAGGATTTTTTTGTCATCTTCTTTTATTCCATCTAATGCATCATAAACAAACAACACCAAATCCGCATCATTCAAAGATTGTTTTGAATACTCTATACCAATTGACTCAACTTTGTCCCTGCCTTCGTCAACACCTCTGATTCCTGCCGTATCAATAAGTGTAACCGGAATGCCTAAATCCAGAGTTTCCTTGAGAACATCTCTGGTGGTTCCGGCAATATCTGTGACTATGGCTCTGTCAAGACTCAAGAGCGCATTGAACAAAGACGACTTGCCTACGTTGGGTTTTCCTACAATCGCAACAGAGATTCCCTGCCTTAAAATATTTGAAGCATTTGCTCCGGCAAGAACTTCATTAATTTTGGAAATTATACTTTCAAATGTTTCTGTCAAATAATCGTATTCAGGCTCTTTTACATCCTCGGGGAAATCAATTCCGGCAGTAATTTTAGACAAAACTTCAAAAATTTCATTACGTATTTCATTTGTTTTTTCTTTTAAAGACCCCGAAAGATTTTTTACAGAAACCTTGGCAAACTCTGACGTTTTAGAATGAATAATATCTGCAACGGCCTCTGCCTGAGATAAATCCATCCTTTTATTCAAAAACGCGCGTTTCGTAAACTCGCCTTTTTCAGCCATTCTCGCACCATTTCTTAAAACAAGGTTGAGTATATTTTTAACTACATTTACTCCTCCATGACATTGAATTTCAATAACATCTTCACCTGTATAACTGTTTGGGGCAAAGAACGGAAGCACAAGCACCTCATCTATCCTATTCTCACCGTCGGTAATCCAGCCATGGTTAAACTTTTTGGGTTCAAAATTTGAATTTGTAAAAATTTTTCCAACTATATCAAATGCTTTTTCTCCGGAAATACGCACAACTCCAACCCCTCCGTTTCCAAACGGAGTCGCAACCGCAGCTATTGTGTCGAATTCTTCTATAATGTTCATAAGGTTATTATACTCCAAAATTGACAATGTCCTATATTTGCTTTTAAATTAGAACAAGAAGTTTATCTTAGGAGAGTTTTTATGGATAAAAATGTTATTTGTATAAAATGGGGAACAAAGTTCGGGCCGGAATACGTCAATCGTCTTTATAAAATGGTTGAAAAGAATTTAACTATTCCCCACAGATTTGTGTGTTTTACGGATAATACTGAAGGATTGGTTGACGGAATTGAAACGAGAGAACTTCCACCTTATAGTGATAATCCTAATATTGGTGATAAAGGTTGGAGAAAATTGTCTTTGTTTAATAAAGAACTTGCTGATTTAAAAGGAACTGCTTTGTTCTTAGATTTGGATATCGTTATAAGACAAAGTCTCGACCAGTTTTTTGAAGCAGAAGGCGATTTTCTTATTGTAAAAGATTGGGATTTCCCAAAGGATATTATAGGAAATTCTTCTGTTTTTAGATTTGAAATTGGTAAATATCCTGAAGTTTTGGAAAATTTCTACAAACTTGGAAATGAAATCCGACATGATTATAAAAATGAACAAGCTTTTTTATCTTATCAGATGCATGAAAAAGGTATTCTCAGATACTGGCCGTCTGATTGGTGTGTAAGTTTTAAGCGCAACTGCTTGCAGCCATTTCCTTTGAATTTCTTTTTACTTCCCAAAGATCCTGAAACGGCTAAAATCATAGTTTTTCACGGCCGTCCGACACCGGAACAAGCGAGAGCGGGATTTAAAGGCAAAGGCGGGCTAAGATACGTAAAACCGACAACCTGGTTAGACAAATATTGGGAATAAAAATTACACAAAATAAAATAGGGTAAGTCTATTATTTACCCTATTTTTTATTAATTATACAAAAATATCGTGCTGGTCTGGGATTTTCCCGCCGCCTACAAATTTTTCTTCGCCCCAAAAATCTTTGTAAATTAGATTGCTCTTATTTAACAAAGTTTCAAGCAGCGCATAAAATGTATCACAACCACCAAAACTCTTATACTTATCATTAAAATCTTTTTCAAAATCTTTTTGTTTTAAACGTTCTGTAACAATTACCCCTGTTTTACTATTTTTTGCTTCAAGATAACTCCCATCAAGATTATACGCTTTTCTATATGTGATTTTTACTGTTGCATCAGGACATTTTTTTTCAAAACTATCAAGAATTCTCTTTGCATAAGAAAAATCATTAATGTTTGGCATTGTTTTGTAGTGATGCGGATTAGTAAACGCAATTTTTGCACCAAAATCCGGTGAAGAATCATTGATTTGAGATATTTTCATACACACACCTTTCTTTAACATACTACATATATAAACACTCTAACATAAAAATTTTTGCTAGTATATTTACAAACTGTCATATACTCTTTTTATTTCTTGAATATCCTGCCACATAAGCCATTTAGGACTGCCTTTTTCCCTAGAATCGTTACGTAAAAGATATGACGGATGAAAAATTGGCATTAACTTTGCGCCGTGAACATTTTCACCACCATTAAACCATTTTCCCCTTATATGTGTTATTCCACCAGCATTACCCAGTATTGACTGGACGGCTACATTTCCACACAAAAGAATGATTTTCGGTTTAATTATATCTATTTGTGCCTGTAAATATTCTTGGCACGCAGCTTTTTCATCAGGCAAGGGATTCCTGTTTTCCGGCGGGCGGCATTTGATAGTATTGCAAATATAGACGTGTTCTTTCCTTGACAAACCAACAGATGCAAATATTTTATCAAGTAATTGTCCTGCCTTTCCGACAAAAGGTTTTCCTTGCATATCTTCGTTGTATCCTGGCGCTTCGCCGACAAGCATAAGCTTTGGGTTTGGGACACCATCAGAAAATACGGTATGATGTTTAGTTTTATACAAAGGACATTTTGTACAAACAGAACATTTGTTATAAACTATTTCGAGCTCTTCATACATGGTATTTATACCTTGAGAAGCTCTTTGACTTCGCGTCTTTTAATCTTATTTGTAGCTGTTCTTGGTAATGCTTGATTTAAAATTGTTATATTAAGCGGACGTTTGTAGGGTGCAAGGTGTTTAGATAGTCGTTTAACCTCATCACGAACTTCTTTTTCCAACTCTTCTCCACTATATTTTGATTTTATTTCTTCCGTTGGCACAATAACTACAGCGATATCTTCAGTCCCATCTTTTGCACCACCTTCTCTGGAAACTCCAAACACACAAAGTTCAGAAAACAGGTCACTTTTTTCCAAAACAGCTTCGACCTCTTCCGGAAATACTTTTTTACCACCGGATAATACTATCATATTTTTTATTCTGCCAGTTATATATACATTACCTTTTTTATCAATTTTTGCAACGTCACCCGTATGGAAAAATCCGTCTTTATCAATGGCCTGTGCCGTAAGCTCAGGCTGATTGTGATAACCTTTCATTATAGAAGGTCCTTTTAGCAACAATTCCCCTGTATTTTCATCAACTTTTGCCTCATAACTGGGAAGTATTTTCCCGACAGAATGCAAATCCCTGTTTCTTTCAACATTTATCGTTGCAACCGGGCTGGTTTCAGTTAAACCGTAGCCTTCATACACATCTATACCTATACGTTTAAAAAACCTTGCCGTTTCAACGTCGAAAGGAGCACCCCCCGAAAGACATGCTTTGAAACTGCCACCAAATAAGTTATGCAGTTTTCTGAACATTAATTTTTTAAACCATCTAAAGGTAATAAATTTAGCCAGAAAATATTTTATAGGGAAAGTTTTTTGATAAAATGCTGAAGAATTCTTTATTTCAGCTTCCATTACATTTTTTAGCAGTCTTAAAAATGCAGGAACTAAGATCATAAAATTGATTTTTTTGTCCTGAATCGTATTCAAAATATCTTTCGGTTTAAGGCTTTTTGTATAGTAAATTGAAAAACCAAAATTAAGAAAAGTTGCAAGGCCAACCGTCATTTCAAATAAATGGTTCATTGGAAGAATAGAGATTATCCTGACATCACCTCGTTTCGGGAAAATTTTCCTAAGTACAACTTTTAAATCGGCAAGTTGAGCAAGAATGTTCCCAAAAGTTGTTTCCACACCTTTCGGTGCACCTGTGGTTCCTGAAGTATAAATAATAAACATGGTCGATTTTCTTGAGCGATGTCTCCACTTGCATTCATAATTATTTGGAGTTGTGTAAATACTTTGCAATCCGTTAGACAAAGGTACTTCATCCATAACAAGTATGTGTTTTATCGAGGGTATTGCTTTTTGCAATTCTTGAGCTTTTTCAACATAACTATTTGAAACAAGCATTACAGAGGGCAAGCAATCTGAAAGAATAGAAGTTAATTCATAAGTTGTAAGTTTGACATCCAAAGGAACTGTAGTCATTCCTGCCATAACAGAAGCAAACACACATGCCCCATATTCCGGTTTTGATTCGGATAGTATAGCAATTCTTTCATCACGCTTTACTCCGATATCATTGATAAGGTAAGAAGCAAGCCTTCTTGAAAGCAAACCCAAACCATCAAAGGTTAATTCTCGCCATCCGAGAGATGTCTTCATACCAAGAGCTACTTTTCTTGCATACATATTGGACTTGTCTTCCAATAAAGAAAGTGCATTGCCTTCTCTACCATTTAAAATTTTATCTATTATAGCCAAAAGCTTAATCTGCTTTTTGTTTTTTTTCATTTATATGCTCCAAATAAAGCTCAACCTCGAGTATTATATACAAGAGTAGTGGGGTTTGCAATCAGCCATTAAGAATTGTGAAGTACAACGGAGTTTGTTTCAAGTGATTTTTTTACATCCATAACCCTTTGGTTTGAACTTCCAACCCAATGAAGCCTGTTATCTAAAAGCTCTTCAACAAATTTACCTTCACAAATAACATCAATATACTTCATTTCCGGCAAATCTTTAACCTCTTCCCACAAAAAACCGGTATAAAGCCAAATGGTCTTTTCAGGAAGTTCTTCGCGAACCCTTTTTGCAAGCCTAAAAACTTCTTCTCTGTTAAATGGATGCAAAGGATCTCCTCCGGAGAAAGTTATACCTGAACAATAGGGTTTTCTTAAATCCTCGAAAAGTTCATTTTCTGCTGCTTCATCAAAAGGAATTCCGCCTGCCACATCCCATGTAATAGGATTTTGACAATTATGACAATGGTGAGTACATCCTGCTACCCAAAGCACTGTTCTTAAACCGTCACCATTGAGCATATCATCCTTAGTTATATTGTGATAATTCATTTCTCCCCTACTCTCTCAAGTATTGCACAAAAAAGTGCAAACTTCCTCTCACTTTAGATATTGTAACTTTATTTTTTTTATAATTCAAAGAATTTACAAAAATTAATTTAAAAAAGGAAGTGCCTTATTTAAAAGGCGCTTCCTCAAAATAAATATTTGTTATTCTTCTGTTGATTCGCCTTCAGCTTCTTCTACTTCTTCTTGTTGAAGGTCTTCTTCATCATAAGCCTGTTGATTCATTTCTTCTTCTATTTCTTCCTGAATTTCTTCCGAATCAACTGTTCTTTCGTCTTCTACATCATCGTATTCGCTGTAATTTGATGTTTTAACCCCGGAAGCTTCTTCTTCCTCCATTTGAGAAACTGATTTAATATCAATCTTCCAACCTGTTAGCCTGTGTGCAAGTCTTACATTTTGACCTTCTCTGCCTATTGCAAGAGATAATTGATCATCAGGAACAACAACAAGCGCATCTTTTGTTTCATCATCATCTGTCATAATATCAACAGAAACAACTCTTGCAGGAGCAATAGCATTAACTATGTATTCAACAGGGTCCGGCGACCAACGAACGATATCAATTTTTTCATTCTTTAATTCACCAACAATAGTTTGTATTCTTGAACCTCTTGGTCCGATACAAGCACCTACTGAATCAACTTCAGGGTCATTTGACCAAACAGCAATTTTTGTTCTGAATCCTGCTTCACGGGCAATTGATTTAATTTCAACAATTCCGTCTTCAATTTCCGGAACTTCAAGTTCAAACAATTCTCTTACAATTTCTGCATGAGCATGTGAAACAATAACCTGCGGAAGTCTGTTTGTCTCCTTAACATTGAGAACAAATACACGAATTCTGTTACCCGGTTTATAATATTCTCTCGGAATTTGTTCTTTCTGAGGCATAATTGCATCTGTTTTACCAATATTAACTATTACATTTCTGTTTTCTACTCGTTGAATAATACCTGTAGTTAAAGTACCTTTCTTTTCAAGGAATTCATTTAAAATATTATTTCTTTCAGCATCCCTTATTCTTTGGGTAATAACCTGCTTAGCTGACTGAGCCGCGATTCTGCCAAACTGATCAGGAGTTACTTCAATTTTAACTTCGTCATCAAGTTCAACTTCATCATCAATATCTTTTGCTTCTTCTAGTGAAATTTGAGTATCAGGATCCTCAACTTCTTTAACTACTAATTTCGTTGAAAATACACCGATTTCACCTGTTTGCTCATCTAAAATTGCTTCTATATTTGCAGCTTCTTTAACATGCATGTGTTTTTTATAAGCTGCAACCATTGCATCACAAAGAGATGCAATAAGAACTTCTTTGGATATTCCACGTTCTCTTTCAAGTTCTTCGCAAGCTTCAAAAAGCGCTGTACCAATTTTAATCATAGTTTTATTTTCCTTTCTAATCTATGTATAACTTCGCTGATTTTATATTCTCTTTAGGAATTTTAAGTTCTTGACCGTCATCAAAACGGAAGAATGTCAAACCTTCATTGTCGTCCCAATCAAGGATTTCACCCTTAAATATAATTTCTGTTTCACCCTCCAAAGGTTCTTTAAGTTTTACACTTATCCTTCTCCCTTTAAATATAAGAAACTCTTTATCTGATTTGAACTTCCTTTCCAACCCTGGAGTTGAAACTTCCAAATAGTATTTAACCGGAATCAATGTATCAAGAAAATCATTCAAACTGCGTGTCATATTTTCACAGTCCTCGAGCGTTACCTCTTTATCATAAGAATAAATATAAATTCTTACATACCAACGATGATTTTCTTTGATAAATTCAATTTCCACAGGAATAAGATTATACCTCATTGCCGTATTTTCAATGAGTGGTGTAATTTTTTCCAATATCTCATGCCTGTTTAATTCCTGTTTCACTCTGAACTCCTATCCTTAAATAAAAAAAGAACGGGATTTTGTCCGTTCTTTTTTTAAAAGAAACTGTTTATAGTTTTATAATACCAAATTACCCAAATTTTGTAAATCTTTTGTGTATTTTGTAAAGATATATTAATTCCTCGTAAATAAAATATTCAAAACAACGCTTACAGACAATTATGTTCATTATTTCGGGTTTTATGCTAAACTTATACTAGAATAAACAAGAGGGCTTTGTGATGAAAAACTTTTTGAAAATATTTGGATTCTGTATTTTAGGATTTATTATTTTAGTTTATTTAGGATTTTTATTTATACTACCAAATGTAATTGATATAAATAAATTTAAACCTGACATTCAACAATTAGTAAAAGACCGTGTAAATCTGGATATAGCTTTTGAAAATGCAAAAATTACTACAACCCCTTTGCTGGGCGCGGGGATTAAGGCTGACAAAATTTCTGTTAATCTTCCTGATGGCTCATTATTATTTTCTGCAGACAATTTAAAAACCCGAGTTGCAATTCCCAGCGTGCTTCTGTTTACAGTAAAAATTTCCTGTTTTGAAGTTAACAAACCTTTCTTAAACCTTGAAATATTGAACGATAAACAGTACAAAGTTGTCACTCTTATAGAAAATATTCTAAACGGGGAAAAAGAACAAAAACTTGATTCCGGAGAAAATCCGGATAATCCGCAAAAAGGTTGGTTTAATACATCTTGGATAAGAATAAAAATCCCAAATGTTGTTTTAAATAACTACTTGGTTATTGTGAACGATTTAAAATCAAAACACACACTTGAATTAAAAGGAGAACAGCTCAGACTTGGTTATTTTAACAGAAAACGCGGAAAAATTAGAACCGCGTTGGAAATATACAGTGATAAGAATAAAAATATAACTGCTAATATTGATATTAATACTTTTTTGCCAAAACCTGCACCAAAACTCGATGCAGAAGATGATAAAGCGGAAAGAATTGATATACCTTTTGTTAATGCAGTGACAATATTTAGAAATTATGACCCGAAGTTCAATCTTGATACAAAACTTTATATCAAGAAAAACAAATCAGGTATAACTTCTTATGGCCACTTCAATTTAGAAGATTTAACTTTGAAAGTTTCAAGTTTAACTATTCCAAATTCGTATTTCAGGGCAAAAACTTTCGGAACAAGTGTTTATATGGATTCTAATCTTTATCTTACAAAAGACCAGAATTTAGAGTTTTTGGGTAAATTAAACTATGAAAAACATCCCAAAATAGATATGAATATAAAAACAGCCGAAATTAAACTCAACGATTTATTGAACCTTGGAAAAGCTTTTTTGGATTCACTTTCTATAAAACATGAATTGGGTAATTATACCGCAAATGGCTCTGTTAAGGCTGATTGCCACATAAAAACCAATTTCAAAAAAATTCGCTCTAATGGATATATAAACATCAGAGAAGGTGGTTTGTTTGTAAGAGGGGTTGGAAGAGTTATTTCAAGTGCTAATATTGATACTCTTTTGGATAACAATATTTTTGAAATTAAAGACTCAATTTTATATATAAACAATTCTCCGATAAATATTAATGGAAGTATTGATGAAAAAGCAATTGCAAATATTACAATAAAAGCAGATAAAATACCTTTAAACATGGTATTCCACTCTTTTGCACCGCGCAAAATGAGGAATTCTTATAATTTCCGCTCAGGAGATGCAACGTTCAATTTAAATATAAGCGGAAAATTAAAGGATGCTTTGGCAACTTTGAAAATAGGAATAACTAATTTTAATTTTAGCGATAGGGCCAGAAGTTTTGTAATAACAGATAATTCATTTGATGGTGAATTTTTTGCAAATTCCAAAGATTTAAAAGGTGTTATTAAAAATAACGGATTAAATATTAACCTGCCAAAAACTCGTTCTGTTATTTCTATTCCGGCTTTCGAAACAGAAATTACAGAAAATAATATTTTTGTGAAAGAAAACAAAATTTTGTTTAATGATAGCTCTGTGCTAAATTTTTCCGGCGGTATAATTAATTATTTAAAACCAAAAACAATTGATTTTAATATTTCCGGTAATATTTTAACCGAAGATATTCTTAAACTTATAGGAAAAGAATTAAAACCATATATACATAGCGCAGGCAAATTACCGGTTAAATTGACTTTTAGCGGCAATAACAAAAAACAAACACTGTTCTTTCAATCTATGATTAATAAAGATAATTTTATTACACCTGTAGATTTTAATGAACTTCAAGGAAAAAACATTTCTCTCCAATCAGTTATAGATTTTAAAGGAAACAGAATAAAGATAAAGAAAACAGGATTTTTTGAAAGAATTGTTAATGTAGACGAAAAAGGCAATGAAATAATTTCTCTCGATGAGATTTTTGGTATCGACGGAACAGTCGTGGGAAACAGAATTAATTTAATAAAAATTACAATGCCAAAACCTTTAACAGGTAAGTTTTTTATATTTCCTAAATCCAAACTTACATTAGACGGAAAGATGTTTATTTTTGGTGAAACATCAAACCCAAGGATAAGAGGCGGTTTTAATATCCAAAATCTTTCTATTCCGGAATTATTAACAGATATTAGGAATCTTTCTTTAAAATTTAAAGGACATGAAATTGATATAAATATTGATGATTTGTTGTTAAATGGTTCTGATATGCAAATAAAAACAACCATTAGCACACTGCCGTCTTCTGTTTTGAATATTCTAAATATTAATATTATTTCAAGATATTTAAATGTCGATAAATTAATGAAAGTTGTTGATAAAGTCATGAAATACGTTCCGGCTTCGTCTTCCGGTTCTTCTTCCGGAACAAGTGCAAATATTCCGGTTGATATAAGAAATGGGTATATAAATTTTGCAAGAATTATTACAGGAAATATTGATATAAAAAATACAACATCTAGAATGTCTTTGCATCAAAATATTCTGTATTTGGATAATTTGAAAACAAAAGCTTTTGAGGGTGATGTAAGAGGTAATATTTCAGTAAATCTGCTTACAATGTTATTAAATATAAAATTAAAAGGTGAAAATATCGATGTTGAAAAAGCAATGCTCGATGCAGCAGGGATGAAAGATGCTCTTTTCGGAACAGCTGATTTTGACACAGATATTTCCCTGTCAGGTACAACTCTTGAAGAACAGATGAAAAGTTTAAAAGGTGTTGTTAATTTTACGGTAAAAGACGGCCAATTTGGACCTTTTGGAAAATTAGAAAATATGATTCTTGCAGAAAATATTAGAGAATCAAAATTCTTCCAAACATTTATAGGAAGTATGTTAAGCGGCTTATTATCTGTTGATACAACTCATTTCTCAGAACTTATAGGTACATTAAATTTTGAAGATGGGATTTGTTATATTGAACCAATAACTTCTTCCGGTGATATTTTGGCTTTACATCTTTTTGGAAAATTTAATCTTCTTGAAAATAAAATTGATATGAAAGTTCGGGCAAGAATGGCATCATTAATTTCTAACTTACTTGGACCTATAAGTGCTATAAATCCGGTAAATTTAGTAAATAGTGCTGCTAGTATGAATGTTGTAACAGCAAAGGCATTTTCTCTTTTCTGTGAAACTGTTCCAGCTGAAGAAATTGAAAATCTTCCAAATTTTGCAAATTCGTATGTGGATAAATCCGCAACAAAATTCCAAATTATTGTAAGAGGAGATGTTGCAAAACCTCTATCCCTTGTTAAATCTTTCAAGTGGTTAACAACTCAAATGGAATTTGCAAAAGCTAAAGAGTTTGCGGATAATTTACCGGAACAGGATGAGGATAGTAAAGCTGAAAATATTGAAGAATTAATAAAAGAGCAAAATTCTTTTGGTTATAAGGCTAAAAAATTAGGTAAAACAGTTGGGAATAAAGTTATTCATCCTTTTGGCGGTAAAAAAAATTAATAAATTTTTGAATATTTTATTGTAGAAAAAATGTAGGAAATTTTTAAGTTTTATACATTTTTATTATTTATTATTTTTTATTGTAGAAAAAATATATTTTTCTACAATTTTTTTACATTTATTCTACAAATTTTTAAACATTAAATTTTTTGTATTTTTAATATTTTTAAATATTTTTCTACAAATATTAAAAGCTTATGATGAAGATGATTAATATTATAATTAATATTATAATTAATATAATAATATATATAAAAGTTAAAAATTTTTAATACAAATTAGATTTCACCAAAAAATCTTCCTATATCTTCCAAACTTTCACGCATTATCTGTATATTAACTTCATCAGGATTTTTTCTAAATTTTAATCCCTTTATAAAAATTTTAAAAGAATTTTGTGTTTTAGGTTTTTCCTTACCAGCATTCCTTAATTTTTCACCAAAACCCAATTTTTTAAAAATTCTCTCGAGAGATTTTCTTATAGCTGTTTCTTTTTTTTCTGCAACCGGTTTATCTTTACTGGCCAAATTAACAGCTTTATCACTTAAATCATCAATTATTTTAAAATAATTTTTTTTATTAAAATTTTTTGCTGAAAAACTTATTTGAGGAGAAACTGCATAAAAATTAACAGAATTATTCATTTTTTACTACCTTCTATTTAACCAATTACAGTTTATATAAAACAATAAAAAAAAATAAAATTTGACATTTTTAAAATTTATATTTACAAATTTTTACATTTTTAAAGCTTCATTAATTACCCATCCATCTGATCTAAAATGAGCATAATTATTTTTTCCTATATATTTAATAGCTGTCGGTGAACCTGAACCCAACCAATTATCGAGAACTAAAATAGCTTTTTTTAAAACTTCACATCCATATTTATTAACCAAAATTTTATATTGATTTGAAGTAAGATTTACAAATTCTATTTCAGGAAGGGTTATATATATTTGCGAGTCTTGTTTTGGACGACCACCTTTTTTACCATTACTTTTTCTAAACCACTTTTTACTTCTAAATGTCATTTTTATTTTCCTCCGGAATACCTTTTTGTCTTACAAGTTCAATAACTGTTTCTTTCATTTTGCATTTATAATTACGTTTTGAAAAAAATATTTTATAAAGATTACATTTTGAACACATACATCCGATATTAAAACAATCAATTGCTGTTGGTGTCCAAATTTTGTTCAATGTTTCAGAACATGATACATTGTATCTGTATTTCATTTACAAAAAATTTCTCCTCTAAAAGCCGGTAATAAAGAAAAAAATTGATTATAATAATTGACAGAATGTTAATTATATGTTTAAATAACAAATAAATAATTAACATCTTGTATTATATTGTAAGATAGTATGATACATATGTCAAGTATTAATTTTCATGTGGTGAAAAATGAAATTAGATGAACTTTTGAAAATTATTTCCGCAAAAACAGGAAAATATGTTAATCAATCACTTTTGGCTGAAGGACTTGGAATTACACGTCAAACAGTTAGTAATAGAATTAAAAATGAAAGTCAAGTTACTGTAAGTGAACTTAATAAGCTTGAAGAATTTTTTGGAATTAACCTTTTTAATAAAACAGAAGTTGATACTGAAAATATTGCATATGTTGATTATTATCCGGATGTTTTTGCAAGTTGCGGAAATGGAAATACTGTTTTTTCTGAAGAAAAAATAAAAATACCAATACCAATAACATTAATTAATGGATTTTCAAAACAAAAAACATATTCTTTAATTAATGCATCAGGAAACAGTATGTCACCGACAATTGAAGATGGCGACAGACTACTTATTGAACATTGGAATGGTGAACAAATACAAGACAATAGGATTTATGTATTTTGTTTTAATCAAGAAATTTTTATCAAAAGATTGTCTAAAAACCTTGATGAAATAATTATTAAATCAGATAATTCAGAATACAGAACAAAAACTATAAGTGGAAATACTGTTAATGAACTTGTTTTGATAGGAAAAATTACAGGAATAATAAAAACACCTTAATTTATAAATCTTAAACATTTTTTTGGGCATTACACCCCAGTGTAAAGAGTTTCTTAAAACCGGATAGAATTGACGTTCATTTAAAAATGCAAGAACAGCTTTTTTCTCAGAAGCTGTTATTGTAATTTTATCTATACATTTAATTGTATCGTATCCGTCAATTGCCACAGACAAAAGCACATCGTTTGTTTTAACAGCAATTTGTTCTTTTGCCGGCACAACTAAAGGTCTTGCATTTAAAGTATGCGGACAAATAGGAACAATGACAATGGAATCAAGAGCAGGATGTAAAACAGGACCACCTGCAGAAAGACCGTAAGCGGTTGAGCCTGTCGGAGTAGAAATAATAATTCCGTCTGCTATATAGTTACAAACCACATTGTCATTTATTTCCAAATAGAATTTTGATGAACGTGATTGATTACAACCCTTTATAACAAAATCATTAAGGGCTAAAAACGAACCGGACGAAAGCATCAAACGTTCTTCTGTATAGTAATCACCTTTTATAATTGATTTTATAATAAATTCAATATCTTCTGAGTGTGAGAGAAAACCAAGTCTTCCAAGATTTATACCTAAAACAGGAATTTTTGTATCGGAATAATATCTTGCGGTACGAAGAATTGTACCATCTCCGCCAAGAGCAATTGTAAAATCACCGTAATCATTAAGTTCAGCAATATCAAAAGATTTATACTCAACTTGATGTTTTTTTAATTCACTTTCAACTTTATTAAGAGTTTCAAGATATTCCGGTATTTTTTCATTATATGCGATGTTTATTTTCATACAACAGATTATATCACGTAAAGCTATTTTATGTTAAAATGTCATTTATAATGAGGGTAAAGGAATATAAAAACAATGATTGAAATGAAAGTAATGGGTATTGCACTTGATGTGAGAACAAATTCACCAATTGTTGTACTCCATGATTTAGATAACAGAAAAGCGCTTCCGATATGGATAGGTTCTGCAGAAGCAAGTGCGATAATCAGATGTATTGAAGGATTGGTTGTGGCACGTCCTATGACACATGATTTGATAACTAATATAGTTAAAAAGACAGGATATACTGTTGAAAAAGTAGAAATCAACGATGTTGAAAAAGAAACTTATTACGCAACAATTTTCTTAAAAAAGGAAGAGGAAATTCTTGAAATTGATTCCAGACCATCAGATGCAATTGCTATTGCAATGAGAGCCAATGCTCCAATATACGTAACGGCAAATGTGCTTATGAATGGATCTGTTTCAACAGATGCTGCAAAAGATGAAGAAGAAGCACAAGAATTTAAAGATTTTATTCAAAATATCAAACCGTCGGATTTCGAAAAATTGATGAACGATAAACATAAAGAAAGTGACCAATAATTATAAAAAGAAGCTAAAAATAACTGCATACATTACGAAAAATTAAGCTAAAAATCCATGGGGACTGTACATTTAATCTTTTTTTTATTATTATCATAACTATACTAGCCATAAATGTAGATAAAAGGAGAAAATTATGCAGGTAATATTAAAAAAAGATGTTCAAAACCTCGGTGAAGCCGGAGAAGTTGTAAACGTAAAAGACGGCTATGCAAGAAATATGCTTATTCCGAGAAATTATGCTGAAATAGCAACTGAAGGTGCTTTGAAAAACAGAGAACAAAATATTGCAAGAATCAAAGCTAAACAAGAAAAATTACATCAAGAGGCTCTTGCAAAAGCTGCTGAAATCGAAAAACTCGGTAAAATTGAACTTTCTGCAAAAGCAGGTGAAAGCGGAAAATTGTTCGGTACGATTACAACTAAGAAATTGTGCGAAGAATTAAAAGAAAAAGCAAATATTGAAATTGACAGAAAAATGGTTTCTTTAAATGCACCTATCAATAAAATAGGTGAATTTACAATGTTGATTAAACTTACTTCGAAAGTAAAAACAGAATTGAAAGTAATTGTTACGGCTTCAGAGGTTGTTAAAGAATCAATAGAAGAAGAGGTTGAAGAAGTTAAGGAAGCAACTGAAGAATAATTGCACAAGGTTATCAGAGATATGCCGACTTAAAAAAGCCGGCATATTTTTTAGAAAAAGGGAGTTTATTTATGGAAATAACATCAAGATGCTTGCCTGTTGGCGCATTACCGTATAACACGATAAAAGGCACAACGGCGATGTTGGCAAAATTGTTTAAAGAAACTCCCTATATTCCGATTTTGCCGAATGTTTCACAAACAGATACTATGAAAAATCGTGTGTTTGCAAATATTCCTGGTGTTGTTTATGATTCCGAAAAGCTTATTTTAAAAGTAGGGACACAAGAGCACAAAGACAATATAGCTGATTTTGAAAAAGCTTTTAATAATCCAAATATAAAGAATCTCGAAAATTATGGATTTGAAGCAGAATTTCTTGAAAAATATTTTCAAATGATTAAGAAATTTAAATCAAAATATGCATATATAAATCTGCTTGGTCCTTTTACTGTTTCACAAATACTTATTTCTACAGCAAAAGAGCAATGCCTTGCTGATAAGAGTTACAGAAAACTTTTTATTCATGCAATTTGTGTTAAAGCGCTTTGGTTGATTGAAAAAATTAAGCAGATTAATCCAAACACAACTCCCATAGTTATTTTAGAAGAACCAATGTTTGGTCAGTTTGGAATGGTAAAGAGAGAAAATAATGAGGTAACGGCGGATTTGGTTATAAATTTATTTTCCAAAGTAACCGAAAAACTCAAAAAAGCTGGTGCAATCGTAGGGGTTCAATGTTTCGAAAAGTGCGACTGGTCTATTCCTATCAAAGCGGGAGTCGATTTAATATCATATGATGCTTATAACAATCCGAACAATTTGAGTATTATTCCTGAAATACTTATTGATTTTTTACGTAAGGGTGGGATCATAAATTGGGGAATTGTACCGGTTGTATCTGATACTATGGTAAGAGGTTTAACAATTGATTATTTAGAAAAAAGACTTTCTTCAACAATCGCAGGAATAGTGCTTGCAGGTGTTCCTGCAGAATTGCTTTACAGAAACATTATGGTTTCTTTAAACAGCGATACGGATAAATTATCAATTTTATTTGCAGAAAAAGCTATTTTATTGGCAACACAACTTGCTTCAAGGCTCGCTGTCAGAACTTGATTCTTCTGAAATAAGTCCATTGTTATCAATAATTATTGTATGTCGTATGAAAGCATGGGCCATTAATAAGAGATACGGGTTCATTTCATTTGTTGCTGATAAATTAACTTTTGTTTCTCTAATTTCGTTGATTTCTTCTGTGGTTGGTTGTATTTCTTCAATATCAATGTTTGTACTCATTGCATGAGAAGTGCTTTCTTCGTTTAAGCTTTTCAAAAGAGTATTTTTAGGGAATTTATCTGAACAAACTATATAAATATCAACAGAGTTGGATGTTGTCAGTGTAAATACGCCCTTCAAGTTCCCGTAGTTTTTTGTTTGAATTAAAACAGTTAGTTTTGAATCATTGGAATCGTTTTCACCATCCGGAGGGGAGATCTCAAGGTCAAAACCAATCCCTTCGTTTAATGGGAGCCATGGGAGGTATAACATCATGAGGCTTTTTAGATTTTGTGTAGGGTTGTCTGATTCGGCCATAGAAATGCACGAATTTACTATACTTAAAGTTTCCTGAATCTGTTTACCATCCATGCCATTTTTAGCAGCTGATGCCATTGAAATAACAAGGGCTGCAACGGCTTGCTTACTGTTTTGTAGTATAAGCTTGGAAATGTCCGGAATATTAACCATGCCGCTAAACATTAAAGCAATAGCATCCTGTCTGGTTTGTGCAGCTTGTGTTTGTGCGTTAAGTATATCAGCAACAGCTTGTGTATTTTGGGCAATAGGGTTCATTTCCTGAAAGATTTCAGACAATACTTTTTGGTTCTGTAAAAGAGCAGGATTAAGATTCCCCAAATTGAGTCCACCCATAAGAGGGCTGTTTATATTTTGAGCATTCAATAGGACTTGTCCTAAATTTGGAGGAAGTCCAAGCAAGTTTTTGATAAATACAGAGCGATCTTGTCCGGCGAAGATATTCATCTGGCGGATTTGTGAAAGGTTAGCAACATCGCCAATTGTTTGCATAATATTTTGCTGTGGTTTTGCATTAGTCAAACCGGAGCTCAACTCCGGCGCAAAACTATTGATTTTATTTTGTTCTGCAGCTGATATTTTTTTGTAAAATAATTCCGGATTGAATAGACCGGATACAATTTTGCCTATATTGAAATTCATAAATAAATTATACCAAATTTTTTTATTATAATCTTATAGTTCTGAAAATAGTGTGATATTTTCTAGGACCGTAATAAATTATTATGGAAACGAAGTAGTTTTCTAAGTCATTTATTTCCATATATGATTGAACCGGATCACGCCTCTTTGTACTGTCAAATTTTCCAAGAAAACTTAAAAAACCCATGTGCACTTTTTGAGATGGTGTAAGCTTAGGTTTGGGAAGGTGAGTATCATAAAATCCCTCCGGTACAGTATCCCGCTGATAAACAGGAATAATATGCACAACTTTTCCGTTCTGTTTGAAAAGCATATACCATTTTCCTTTATGTTCTCTGGGTGTGATTAAATAATATCCAGGTTCGATTGCTTCTTTCTTGAAATATATGTACGAATTCAGCCTTAAAAGCGGATAAGGAGCCCAGGTAGTATCTTTTATATCATAATACTGGTCAGGGTCGATTCCGTGCATATAAGAAAAATTTGCAGGTTCAAGGCTGTTATATATTGCAACATAATCATCAGCTGTTTTTGCATGCGGTTTTTTACCCTGCTCGTCTTCATAATATGTTTTTAGTGCGGCATTTTCTCCCGCAGGTGAATCAGCAGCCGGATAGACAAATTCTGGAGATTCCCATTCTTCTGAGTATTCTTCCTGTTCGTTGGCAAAAGATTCCTGAACGAACACCGGCATTAAGGGGATTGCAAGAAAAACAGTTAATATAATCAATTTTCTGAGCATAAATCTATTTTAACGGTTTTGGAGATAAAATCAAGATTTTTTTACATTTAATTATATTTGTATTATAATCGGCAAAGACAGTTAGGGAGCAAGGTAAATGACAAAAATAGCTTTTCTTTTCCCCGGGCAAGGTTCACAGTTTGTAGGAATGGGGAAAGATTTATATAACAATTACGAATCAGCAAAAAAAGTTTTTGATACTGCGGATTTAGTATTAGGAAGAAGTATTTCTAAACTATGTTTTGAAGGTCCGGAAGAAAATTTAAGACAAACAATAAATACTCAGCCTGCTATTGTAACAACATCAATTGCGGCACTGGAAGCGTTTAAGGAATCAGGTATAAAGGCAGATTATACAGCAGGACATTCTTTAGGTGAATATTGTGCTATGTATGCTTCCGGAGTGATGGATTTGGAAACTACGCTCAAAGCTATTCAAAAAAGAGCTGAATTAATGAGTTTAGTTAAAGGTGGCTGCATGGCTGCAGTTATTAATGCAACAGAGGAGCAATTAAAAGCAGGATTGGAGGAAGGTAGGAAAAATGGGTACGTTGATATTGCAAACTACAATTCTCCTTATCAAGTAGTTATCACAGGAGATTCTGATGCAGTAAAAGCAGCCGGTGATTATATGCTTGCAAATGGTGTGAAAAAAGTAGTTCCGCTAGCAGTTTCAGGAGCTTTCCATTCAAAATATACAAAGGATGCCGGGGGTAAATTTGAAGAGTTTGTTAAAAAGCTGCCACTTTGTGATGCACAAATCCCAGTAATAACTAATGTTGATGCCGAGATTACAACAAAAGCGGAAGACTTTAGAATAAAAATGCCAAAACAGATTTATTCTTCGGTGCAATGGACACAAACTGTTCAAAAAATGGTATCAAAAGGTGTTCAAATGTTTATAGAAATTGGGCCGGGTAGAGTTCTCGCAGGTTTGGTTAAGAAAACTGTACCGGAGGCTGTGGTTTATAATATTCATGACAAGGTATCGCTTGAAAATGTAATAAAGACAATAAAAGATAGTTTTGTGAAAATATAAGGAGAGTTAATTATGACAGAGAGAAAAATAGCACTAATTACCGGCGGGGGTCGCGGTATAGGTTTAAGTACAGCGCTGGAGCTTGCAAAAGCCGGCTGTGATATCATTATAAACGGTATTGGCGGAATTGAAACCGGTGAAGAAGCTTTGAAGCAAATAAAAGCGTGTGGTGTTAATGCATATTATTACCAATTTGACGTTTCTAAAAACGAAGAAGTTGAACCGGCAATTGAAAAGATTATTGCAGAACACGGGAAAATAGATGTTCTTATAAACAATGCCGGTATTACAAGAGATGGATTGTTTGTAAGAATGGATGCTGCGCAATGGGAGGCGGTCATTAATGTTAACCTTTCAAGTGCATATTATGTTACTCATGCCGTAATTAAGCACATGATGAAGGCTCGCCAAGGTTCAATTGTAAGTTTATCAAGCGTTGTCGGATTGCACGGAAATCCGGGGCAAGCAAATTATTCTGCTTCAAAAGCAGGTTTGGTAGGTTTGACAAAATCTCTTGCTAAAGAATTTGGTTCAAGAAATATTAGGGTAAATGCTGTTGCTCCGGGATTTATCCAGACTGCAATGACGGCAAATCTTACTAATACTGAAGAATATATGAAAATGATTCCTTTAAAAAGAATGGGAACGCCTGAAGACGTTGCAAAAGTTATCAAGTTCTTAGCTCTTGATGCTGATTATGTAACAGGACAAGTTCTTGAAGTTTCAGGGGGACTTATTATATAATTGCTTTGATAAAAAGCAGTCGGATAATCGCGCGAGGTAAATTGTTATCTTGTGAGGAAAGTCCGTGCATCCAAGGACAGACCGCCGGAGAAACTCCGGGCAGCGTGAGCTGGCGGATCGGACCACAGAAAGGGGAAAATATTCCCAAAAAACTGCCGATGGATTAATTTCACAGGCGATGGTGCAAAGGTGAGGTAAGAGCTCACCGGCGGTATCGAGAGGTATCGGCCAGGCAACCCCCGGTCGGATGCAAGATTGAGTCAAGCGTTTGAGGTGTCCGCCGAGCTTGGAAAAATCGCTAGAGCTTGAGAGTAATCTCAAGACCAGACAGATGATTATCAGGGTATTAATTTACCCCAACAGAACACGGCTTATGAACTGCTTTTTATTTATAAAATATGGGCGGAAGTGATAATACTTCCGCCCTTTTAACACAAGCATTAAATTATATGCTGTAGCAGCTTAACCCCAGTCTTAATTTCCCTAAAGCTCTGCTTTCTGTTTGACGAATACATTCTTTTGTAACGCCATATAATTTCCCAATATCTTCCAATGTGGTTTTAGCAAAATTCTCCAACCCGAATCTCATTTTAATTACACTCTGTTCCCTTTCTTTAAGAGTTGATACCACTTTTGCAATTTCCTGTTTTAATTCTTCGTATTCGATATTTTCTTCAACGCAACCTCTTTCATCAGCAACAACATCTGCAACAGAAAGTTCGCTTCCGTTGTTTGCATCAAAACTTCCTTCAATAGAAACGGTTGAAGTATAAGCAGAAAGATATGTATCGATTTTTTCCGGCTCAATATCCATTTTCTTTGCTACATCACTGTTTGTTACCTGACAATTGTAGCTTCTTTCCATTTCTGCTTTAACTTTAGAAAACTTTGATAATGTTTCTTGAATATATACAGGTATTTTCATGCAGTAAGATTGCTCTGAAATAGCCTTGAACATTGCCTGTTTAATCCACCAAGTTGCATAAGTTGAAAATCTGTAACCTAAGTCCGGATTAAATTTTTCGACAGCAACCATCAAACCTAAATTACCTTCCTGAATTAAATCAACCATTGGAATTTTAGAGACATGAATTGCTTTTCTTGCGATTGTTAAAACTAATTTTAAATTAGCCTGAACCAATTTCTTCTTAGCTTCTAAGTCACCTTCCTTAGCCCTGGTAGCCAGTTCTTTTTCCTCTTTTACATCAAGGGATTTTATAGAGTTAACTTTTCTCAAATAATCTCCCATGTCTGATGAGTTTGACGTAACTGATACATAACCTGCCCTTGCCGGATTTGTTGCACATTTTTTCATTTTGATAAACTGTTCTTTCATACTTTTGACTCCATATAATTAGTAAATGTATATTTTAATCTGGGGTATAAGGAAAATTTAAACTTGACACATAACACATATTCCTTATATACACAATATATATCAATGTGATATAAACTTCAAGTGTTTTGTTAAGAAATATTACAAAAATACCCCTATTTTTGAGATTTTGTTACAAAAGTTAATATTTATTTAAAGCGAAAAAATAGGCGCTATGTCCGTCATAACGCCTATTTGGTTAATTATTTGAATTTAATTATACCCTGGCGGGCTCTTTTTTTGAAAAAGATTCATTCGATCTTGATGAAATTTCTTCTTTAATATTTGAAATAAATTCATCAATACTCATAGTGCCAACCTGTCCGATTCCTCTTGCACGTACGGCGACAGAATTTGTTTCAATTTCTTTATCACCGATTACGCAGACATAAGGAATTTTCTTGTCTTGCAATGATTCACGAATCTTGTAGTTCATAGATTCTGATCTGTCATCAAGCTGAACTCTTATACCTGCTTCGCGCATTTTCTTATAAACTTGTTCAGCGAAATCAACGTGTTTTTCGTTAGAAATCGGCACAATTGCAACCTGTGTCGGGGCAAGCCAGCATGGGAATGCACCGGCATAGTGTTCGATTAAAATACCGTGGAATCTTTCCATTGAACCGAAGATAACCCTATGAAGCATCAAAGGAGTCTTTAACTGACCGTCTTTGTCTTGGTATTTGATATCAAATCTTGCAGGAAGGTTGAAGTCGAGCTGAATTGTAGCACATTGCCAAGTTCTTCCGATAGCATCTTTAACCTTGAAGTCAATCTTTGGCCCGTAGAAGGCGCCGTCACCTTCGTTGATATCATATTTCATACCACGACGTTCCATAGCTTCTTTTAGACCTGCTTCTGCCTTGTTCCAGTTTTCAATTTCGCCGACAAAGCTTTCAGGACGGGTAGAAAGTTCAACTTCAAATTCCATATTGAATATTTTCATAGTATCAGCTACAAAATCAATAATTGCGTTGATTTCGTCAACCAATTGTTCAGGTGTACAGAATATGTGTGCATCATCTTGAGTAAAGCCTTGAACACGAGTTAACCCTGACAAAGCTCCTGATTTTTCTTTTCTATAAACAGTACCGAGTTCAGCCATTCTTAAAGGTAATGAACGGTATGAATATCTGTTTGCCTGGTAAATCAGAATATGGAACGGGCAGTTCATCGGTTTAACGACAAATTGATCATCTGAATCCTCATCTTTTTGTACAAAGAACATGTTTTCTTTGTAATGGTCCATGTGTCCCGAAATTTCCCAAAGAGTGGATTTAGCAATTTGAGGAGTATTAACAATTACATACCCTCTTTTTCTGTGTTCTTCTCTCCAGTAGTTTTCGATTTGTTCACGAACGCAAGCAAGGTTCGGATGCCATAAAACCAAACCGCCGCCCATTTCTTCTCTTGTGGAGAATAAATCAAGTTGCTTACCCAGTTTTCTGTGGTCACGTTTTTCGGCTTCTTCAATAAATGTCAAATAAGCCTGTAAGTCTTCTTTATTCCAATATGCAGTTGCGTAAATACGCTGGAGCATTTTGTTCTTTTCATTACCTCTCCAATATGCACCTGCTACTTTTAATAATTTAATTGCATTTCCTTTAATATATGAAGTGTTCGGAATATGAGGCCCTGCACAGAGGTCGTTAAACAGGACATTTCCGTCTTTATCTTTTGTTAAATATAATGTCGGGTTGTCATTTTTGTGTTCTTCCAAAAGTTCTGCCTTGTAGATTTCGCCTTGTGCTTTGAATTCCGCAATCTTTGCATCGACATCTTCTACATAATACTTTTCAAATGTAAGATTTTCCTTGATAATGTTTTTCATTTCTTCTTCGATTTTTGCCAAATCTTCGGTTGTAAACGCGTAACCGTCAGTCAAATCAAAATCGTAGTAAAATCCTTCATCCGTTGCCGGCCCGATAGCTAACTTTGCCTGTGGGAACAGCTTTTGCACAGCCTGTGCCATAATGTGAGAACAAGAGTGTCTCAGAGTTCTCAAAGTTTCTTCATTTTTTTCCATTTTCCTTCTCTTTCTATCCTTTGGGTTTAGGGACATTTGACTTGTAGCAACACCTACCAGCCGAATATATTTATCCTACCCGAGGTGGATCCCTCAAACTAGTACAATGAATAGTTTAACATAAATACATCAAAACATATATTTTGATGTATTAACATTCTTTTTGTTAATGGCTCTTTCTTTGTTGTCAAAGAAAGAGCCGAAAAGAAATCAATGAGCGGAACTTCATTCGCACAACAATTGTATAGCTCAAGTTAAACGGGCAAACTCACTATGTTCAAACAGTGCCCGTTTTGTTGTTCTCTCGCTGACAATTTTGGTTCATTCCGCTATGCTCAGAGAAAACTGATACCCACCCTACGTTCTATTACTATCTAACCATAATTAGAAAATTTATTTCCTGCTTAATTGTAAAATTTTGTGGGAACCAAGATAGATGTCTATAAGCTATTTTTAGCTTCATTTTGCTGATGTATGGCTGATAACGATCCCCTTATCTCAGTCCAATGAACTATAGCTGCCTCAACCGGTTCTGATGGAATCATTTGAGACAATAAATTTAGTATTTCATTGACCAGCAAAAGTTTTTCAGAATTTGACATGTTCAGGTTGTTAGCTTCCCAATCAGCAACTCTATCTTCGTATTCAGAACCAATCCTTATGTCATCCAGGTGCATCTGATTGTTAGCCAAGATTTCATTATACTGTTCTATTAATTGTTGAGTAGAAGTAAGTTCTGCATTATTTATTCCTGGCATTTGTACATACAGTTCAAGCCTTGAAATAATACTTTGATATAATGCAACATTATATTCATAAAATATTACTTGTTCATGGTAATTATATATTAGATTTTCACCTATGGAAAATATGATATAATCAGACGGCCAACCATACTGGTCACCGTTAGCCCATAATTCATTTATAGTAGACCCACCCGGGAAAATATAATCACAGAATTGCCAATTTACACTATCCCAGTTAAAAGTTTGAGGATCAAATTCCGGATCATCTTGTATTCCCTGAAAATACTCATAACCATTTTGGAGATATACAGTATGTCGTATCATTTGCCATTTGCGGTTATCTGCTTCAAAGGTGTCACTATTTTGATTTAAGTGATCTATTATTTGAGTTAATAAATCGATTTTTTCATCATAACTTAATGTTTCATTTTCTGTATACCATCTGTCTATCAATGTTTCTAATAATGAATGAACGTTATTAATACCGTTTGGGCCTATTGCACCTTCAGGACTGTGTGGTTTATCTGTCTTTAATTGCTGAAAAACTATATTCTGTCCGGCTATGACTTCCAATGCACTGGCTTCGACTTGTACCTGTTTTGGTGCTGCGGTTGTTTGTCCTGCACTTTGTTCACCCTGTCCTGTTTGTTCAAGTTCTTTTTCTTTTCCCTTTATTTTTTGTAAATCTTGTGCTCTTAATGTGCCATAGTTTAAACTTGGATCAAAATTCATAAAACGTCTCCTTTTATATCATACATGTATAAAATTTATAACGGCATATTTTAAAAAAAACTTTAGGTGAAAAAGGAAAGTTTTAACAATTTGTTACAAATTGTGGAAATATTAATATTTATTAATTAGAATAATACTATAGTGAAAAATTATATTTGGGAGATTGGTGAATGAACGCGAGTCAGCAGAAAATGTTGTTACCGGACGACGTTAGAAAACTTTTAAATGTTGATAATAGAGAGATTGTGGAACTTTGTAAAAAAACTTCTGTTAGTCCTAGAAAAGGCAGTGACGGAAAAATTTATTTTTCTATAGAAGAAGTTAAAAAGTTAAAAAATGCCAAGTTTTCAGTTATCAATAAAATGACAGACAAGAAAAACTCGCTTTCGGTTGTTTCAAAATCAAATTCACAAGCTGTTGTTAACAATCTTTTAGATACTTTGAACAAAATGGAATCCAATATAATTTCTTCAACAACAAAATTGCTCGACGAAAAGCTCGAAGGTATGGATGATGTTGTTCTTGAGCTTGTTCGTTGCAAAACAGAAAATGAAAACCTCAAAAATAAAGTTAACGAATTAAATAAGGAAAACTTTAAATTAAAAAATGTTCTTAATAGCTTTAAACCACTTGTTGCAGGGTTTTATATTAAGAAAGAAGAAGAAAATAATATATTGTTGTAGTGATTTGTAAATCGTGAGCCGTGAATCGGTTTATTAAGATTTAAATGCATTACTCGTGACCGATAGGAGTTAAGTATGGCTGTAAAGGAAGAAGGAAAAGTAGCAGTGTCTGACGAAAGGCAAAAGGCACTCAAACTTGCTATAGATAAAATTGAAAAAGATTTTGGCAAAGGCGCAATAATGAAGCTTGGCGATAAGCCGTCAGTAAGTGTCGAAACCATTCCTACAGGTTCGCTTGCACTCGATATAGCATTGGGAGTTGGCGGTATACCAAGGGGACGTATTATTGAAGTTTACGGACCTGAATCGTCAGGTAAGACAACCCTTGCTCAGCATATTGTAGCAGAATGCCAGAAAAAAGGCGGTATTGCAGCATTCGTTGATGCAGAACACGCACTTGATCCTGAATATGCAAGAAATCTTGGAGTAAATATTGATGAGCTTTTGATTTCACAGCCTGATACAGGTGAACAAGCGCTTGATATAACAGAGGAGCTTGTTCGTTCAGGTGCAGTTGATATTATTGTTGTCGATTCAGTTGCAGCACTTGTTCCAAAAGCTGAAATTGAGGGTTCTATGGAAGATCAGCAAATGGGCTTGCAGGCTCGTTTGATGTCAAAAGCATTGAGAAAATTGACCGGTATTATAGGCAAAACCAATACTACGGTTATATTTATTAACCAATTAAGACAAAAAATCGGTGTAATGTATGGGAATCCTGAAACAACCACCGGTGGTAATGCTTTAAAATACTATGCGTCTGTCCGTATGGAAATTAAGAGAGTTGAAGGTTTAAAAGGTGATGGCGAAGATGTCGGTAACCATGTCAGAGTAAGAATTCTTAAGAACAAAGTTGCACCGCCATTTAGAACTGCTGAATTTGATATTATGTTTGGTAAAGGTATTTGTAAAATCGGGAATATTCTTGATGTTGCGACCAATTTCGACATAGTTAAAAAATCCGGTTCTTGGTTTAGTTATGGCGAAGAAAAACTAGGCCAGGGCAGAGATAAGGCAAAAGAATATCTTGCAGAAAACCCTGCTATGCTTGCGGAAATTGAAAAACTTATCAGAGAAAAGCTGGCAGAAGGCTAAGGATTGAATAAGGTATAGAGATAAAATATGTCGTGCTGAATGGTAATTGTTCAATGCGACATATTTTTAGATACATTACATTATATAAATGATATACTTGAAGGTAATTTTGGGCATAATATTTTTGTTGGAATAAAAGAAGGGAATTAGAAATGACTATTAGTTTAGGAAATGCGCTTTCTGCAATAAAAGAGGACGAAAAATGGGTTAAAAAACTTTTGATTGGAGGTTTTGTTTATCTTGCTGTCATTATTGGAACAGTGATTATGGAAAGGCATGAATTGCCTATTTCAACAAGGCTTATCGGAGCGGGAGTATATTTAATTTTTGGTGCATTCCTCTCCGGTTTTATTGTATCAACAGGGAACAAAATGCTAAATAGCGGTACTAATGCTATGACCGAGTGGACTGAAAAGAACCTGCTTTTAAAAGGTTTAAAATTTATATTTAGTTATATTGTATATGTTATTGTGTTAACGACCATATTTGCAATAATTGCTTGCGTTTTATTACTTTTGGCAACGTTAGTGCTGGGCCTTTTGTATTACGTAGTAAGCTTGTTATTACATATAGATTGCCACTCTGTCGCACCGGTATTTGCCGTTATATATGGTGTACTAACACTTGTATTTATGCTGTGGTATGTTCAATTTTTTAATGCGGCACAAACTTGTTATTTCAAAAAGCTACACTTTAGAGATTTTATGGCATTTAAAAAGCATTTCAGAATAATTAAAGAAAATGCTCATGCTACTTGGAGCTTGCTTGGCAAAGAAGTTCTGTACTTTTTATTATTTATTCTTATGTGTGTAATTGCTTTTATAACAATTGTCGGTATTTTAGCCCTGCCATTTATTTATTTTGTAGCATACATAACAATAACAAACTTGTATGCACAATATGGCAGAGAAATCCAAATTGAAAGATATTTTGAAGAATAATTTCACAAAAATATTAAATATAAAAAGGTGAAGATTTTTATCTTCACCTTTTTGTTTTAAACCTATAAAAAATATTTACATATTCATAACAAATTTTTGGCCATATGGAATTCTTGATGCAGCATCTTCTGCCAATGCTTGTCTTGAGAAGAACATTTGCTTAGCATCACTTTGTAATTGACTTTCATATTCCGGACGATTAAATACAATTTCATATTTTTTCAAATATTCAGTAAATGGATTTACAACATCATTTATCGGTTTCATTGCAATTTCACCGAGTTTTTCCATTACCTTATCCCCAATGCCAAGTTCAGCAAGTTTTTCTGATAAAGTTAAGTGAAGGAAAGAGTTTTCGCTTATGGCCTCTTGCGCTTTTGCAATTTCGCGCTTTTCCATTTCGGCTTGACCATTTTCGAAAGAAAGATACTTTCTGTCGCCGTATGTTTGGTATTCCTGTAAAAACGTATTTAAATTGAATGAACTTGCCATATCCTTGACCCTATTTCTTGTATTAATGTTATCGGCAGATTTTTCAAAAACTTTAGGCATTTTTACAGAATTGTTACAAAAATTTACATTTTTGTAACAATTGTAAAAATACATTTAATAAATGGGCAAAAACAATACAAGTATTGACAGAATCAAAGAAACAAGCTAAAAAGCGACAGCCTTAAAATTGGTCAGGTACTTACAGTACCAGAAGGAAAACCAATTGGTTAGGCTTTTGCAAAACTTGCAAGCGCCAAGCGTAAAACCCCTCTGTGCTTGCGCAAAAGTTCTTTTGCTTCATTTCGTGTAATATCGCATTTCAAAACCAAAATAGCTACTTTTACTTCCCATCCGCATTCCAGCAATGTCTTTAATGCGGTAGAAGCATTTACTTTAGCCAATTCCGCAACAATTCTTATAGCTCTGTCTTTTAATTTTTCGTTTGTCGGCATTAAATCTATCATAAAGTTTTCGTAAGTTTTGCCGATTTTAATCATTGCACCTGTGGTAAGCATATTTAAAACCATTTTTTGTGCAGTACCGGCCTTCATTCTGCTTGAACCGGCAATAACTTCAGGCCCTACTTCAACACAAATTCCAAGTCCTACTTCCTCCAAAATAGCAGCTTTATGATTACAAGTAAGTGCAATTGTTTTGCATCCAACCTTTTCAGCTTGAGCCAAAACACCCAGTAGATATTTCGGATTCCCGCTTGCTGAAATCGCAACGCATACATCATTTTTCGTAAGTACCTTAGCATCGCTTTCACCAAGTTCAAAATTGTCTTCTGCGCCTTCTACTGCAAGTTTAAATGCATCATCGCCTCCTGCAATTATTCCCTGAACCATATCAGGCCTTGCACCGAAGGTTGGCGGACATTCCGAAGCATCCAGAACGCCTAATCTTCCTGATGTTCCTGCTCCAAAGTAATATAATTTACCGCCCTGCAAGAATTGTTTTGCGATAATGTCAACTGCTTGAGAGATATTTTCGAGCTCATCTTCAACCGCCAGAGCAACAAGTTTATCTTCCTCATTAATTTTCGTAACGATATCAATAGTTGGAAGAATGTCGATGTTCTTGGTATTTTCGTTTCTGTATTCGGTTATAATTTCGCTCATAATACCCCCCCTTTTTTAAAGTGATGCGTTTATTATAGAAAATTACCCTATTGCCTTCACTAAATTGGCCATTTCGATAGCGGATTTTGCGGCATCAGCACCTTTGTTTCCCGATTTTGTACCGGCTCTTTCAATTGCCTGTTCAAGGTTTTCTGTCGTAAGAACTCCAAATATTACAGGAACACCGGTATCTAAAGAAACTGAAGCGACACCTTTTGAAACTTCAGCACAAACATAATCATAATGAGATGTTGAACCTTTTATTACCGCACCTAATGTAATAACTGCAGAGTATTTTCCTGTTTTGGCGCATTTTTTTGCGACCAAAGGAATTTCAAAAGCGCCGGGACACCAAACAACATCAATATTTGAATCGTCAACACCATGACGCTTAAGTTCATCTATAGCGCCTGATAATAATTTACCTCCAATAAATTCGTTGAATCTTGATACAACAATACAAAATTTTTCATTTGTGACAGTTAATAAACCCTCGTATGTTTTCACGTTCTTTCTCCTTAAAATACCTCAATATTATACTATATTATTTGATATTACGCTATTAGTAAAGCTTTATTACGTTAATATAACTTAACAGATTGGAGATTTTATAAATGTTTTGTAAAATATTGTGGGGAGGTGTGGCACTTCCGTCGACTTAAGGGATAGATGATGTTAAAGATAAAGAATTTAGGATATATATTGGGAGGGATGCTTTTAACAATGCTGCCTTCGTGTGCTGCAATGACTTTCCCCAATATAAATATAGGATTGCAAACGGCCAATACTCCGCAAGATTTTACAAACGGATTGCAGATTTTAATCTGGTTGACAATCTTAACACTTGCACCCAGTATTTTGGTTATGACTACCTGTTTTGTTAGACTGGTTGTAGTGCTTGCTTTGACAAGACAAGCTCTCGGAGCAGGTTCATTGCCCCCAAATCAAGTTTTAACAAGTTTAGCCCTAATTTTAACATTTTTTATAATGGCGCCTACTTTTAATGAAATTAATGAAAAGGCTCTTCAACCTTACATGAATAATCAAATAACTCAGCAAGTAGCGTTGGAAAGGGGTATTCAGCCTGTAAGGACTTTTATGTTTAAACAGACTCATGAAAAGGAACTTGCGTTGTTTGTAAGGATGGCTAAGATTGAAAAACCAAAAACTCGTGATGATGTTCCGACATACATTTTGCTTCCGGCATTTATTTTAAGTGAGCTTAAAACAGCATTTACAATAGGTTTTGTTGTATATTTGCCGTTCCTTGTTATAGATATTGTTGTTTCTTCGGTCTTAGTATCAATGGGCATGATGTTCTTGCCGCCATCTATGATTGCGCTGCCATTTAAGCTTATTATGTTTGTTATGGTTGACGGTTGGTATTTGATAGTTAAGTCGCTTGTGGATAGCTTTGTGAGGTGACGATGCAAGATTTAGTTATTACTCTTCTACAAAAAATGTTTATTCTTACCTTGCAAATGGCTGTGCCAATTTTACTTGTGGGTGTTATTTTAGGTTTAATGGTAAGTATTTTTCAAACAGTTACCCAAATACAGGAATCAACTTTAACGTTTGTACCTAAAATTGTTGGCTGTGTTATGCTTTTAATTTTTCTTTTGCCATGGATGTTTAATGTATTTATTACAGCGGTAAATGAGTTTTATAATACCATCCCGCAATTGATAGGGGCATTCTAATGTTCAATCTGGATGTCTTGTTTTCAGTTGGCAATATAGTTCTTTTTATGGCCATTTTCACGCGTCTTTCAGGATTATTAATGTCAGCCCCCCTGTTTTCTACATATCCAATTCCGATGCAGGTGAAAATATGGCTTTCTGCACTTGTAGCATTTATCCTTTTCCCGATTATTCAAATAAATACAAATTTTGTAGTTCCGACATCAGTTCCGGCTTTGACACTTATTTTATTTAAAGAATTTACAATAGGTTATGCAATTGGTTTTTGTGCAAAAATAATGTTTAGCGGAATTGAACTTGGGGTTAATACGTTTACGATACAGATGGGTTTGTCTGCAGATCAAGCTCTAAACCCTACTTCCGGTGGTAATTCTCCTGTATTGAGTCAGGCATACACATATCTGGCTTCCATGATATTTATTGCACTAGGTGCACATCGGTGGCTATTTGCCGCTATTTATAACAGTTTTAAAGATATGCCGATAGGCTATACACTTACTTTTTCACCCGGATTAATCGAACAAATTGTAATTATTACGGGACAATTATTTTCTCTTGCATTGGGGATTGCAATTCCGATATTTGGAGTTCTCTTTATAACAGATGTTCTTTTGGGGTTTACTTCCAAAATGATGCCGCAAATGAACATATTTATGGTATCATTGCCTCTGAAAATATATTTAGGTTTGCTATTGTCATTGATGTTTATGCGCCCGATGGCTGAACACATGGCTGTTATTATAGAACAATTCTTAACAAAGATTGCAATGATATTTTAGCGGTTTATAATCAAAAATCACAAATCACGAAAGGTATAAATGGGAAACGACGCAGCAGAAAAAACAGAAGAGGCCACCGCCCGACGAAAGCAGAAGGAACGTGAGCGGGGAAATGTTGCCAAAAGCAAAGACTTTGAGGCGGCTCTAGTAATGGCCGGCGCAATTGGGTTGTTGGCAATACTTTCCAGATATATGTATAGCAGCATCGTTAGTATGATGCAGGATACATTTTCCAATTTGGAGTACTTTGATGCTACAAATGCTGTTGGTATAATGTACCCATATTTCAGACAATATGGAATGATTGTTTTGCCGTTTTTTGTGCTTTTAGTAATTTTGACAATAGTCGTTGTAAGAATGGATGTAGGTCAGGTTTTTGCTCTTGAAAAAATCAAATTGAATTTTAAAAATATTGGTCCGCAGAGGATAATGGAAAATGCTAAAAGGCTTGTTAATCCATTTCAGCCGCGTTCTATGGTGGAATTCGCGAAGTCAATTTTGAAGATAGTTATAGTGGCCGCTTGCGGTTTTTCTGCGGTAAACAGCAGGAAAGGGGATTTGCTTGGGCTAGTTGGTTTAGAAACGCCAATAGCTCTACATATTGTTGGTTCAATCCTCCTGAACATGATAATTAATATGTGTTTAGCTATGCTTGTTTTGGGTTATCTTGATAAAAAGTATCAAACTTATGAATATAATAAATCTATTAAAATGACCAAACAAGAAGTTAAGGACGAGTACAAAGATACAGAAGGTGATCCGAAAATAAAAGCTAGAATTAGAGCTATTCAGAATCAAATGGCAAGACAGAGAATGATGTCAGCTGTTCCGAAAGCAGATGTTGTTGTAACAAACCCGACGCATTATGCTGTTGCAATTCAATATGATAAAACCGTTGCTCCGGCGCCTATTGTGATTGCAAAAGGAGTTGATTATTTAGCATTTCAGATTAGAGATATTGCGAAGAATAACAATGTCCCCATTGTGGAGAATAGGCCGGTAGCAAGAGCGTTGTATAATAAAGTTCCTGTTGATGGTATTATTCCATCTGACCTGTATGTGGCTGTAGCCGAAATCTTGGCTTATGTATACAATAGCAAGAATAGAGATTAGAATATTATTAGGTATTTTTGTAACAATTTTTTAAAAAATTTGCAAAATTTTATTGAAATAGTATAATTCTGATTGGAATAGTGTATTACACATAAATAAGAGGAAAAAAGAATGAGTACATTAGAAAAAGTTAAAAAAGTTGTAGTAGACCAATTAAGCTGTGACGAATCTTTAGTTACTCCTGAAGCAAGTTTTACAGCTGATCTTGGTGCTGACTCATTGGATACAGTTGAATTAGTTATGGCTTTTGAAGAAGAATTCGGTTGTGAAATTCCTGATGAAGAAGCTGAAAAGATTCAAACGGTTCAAGATGCAGTTAACTATATTGAGTCTCACTCATAATTAGTTCTGCAGAGTAGTATTTGAAAGGGTGGGAAGTATTATATTAATATTTGCCGCCCTTTTGTTATTTTGTGAGTCTTGATTTACATGATGTATGATTCACGACGTATAAGTCACAAGTACGAGGTATAAATATGACAAATAGAAGAGTAGTAATAACAGGCATGGGTGCTGTTACTCCGTTTGGGGTTGGTGTAGATAAATTTTGGAACGGTCTTATTGAAGGTAGGAGTGGTGTTTCTCACATAGATCATTTATCTATGGAAGGTCACCTTGTTACTTTTGCTGCAAATGTTAAAGATGAAGACTTTAATGCAGAAGAATTGCTAGGCGCTAAAGAAGCAAAAAGGATGGACAGATTTACACAATTTGCTATAGTTGCTGCAGATGAAGCTATTGAGGACGCAGGTATAAAAGAAGCAGACATTGATCCATACAAAATAGGTGTTATAGTAAGTGCTGCAGCCGGAGGGTTCAGTACATTTGAGAAAAATCATATAGCAATGCTTGACAGAGGCCCTACAAAATGTTCTCCGTTTACTATTCCTATGCTGATAGCTGATATGGCATCCGGTAGAATCTCAATGAGGCATGGCTTTAAGGGTGTAAATAAAGCAGTTATTTCTGCTTGTGCAACAGGTACACATTCAATTGGTGATGCTTTTAGGAGTATTCAATATGGTGATGCAGATGTAATTGTTGCAGGCGGATGCGAAGCTGTTATTACAGATTTAGGCATGGGCGCATTTACGGCGTGCCGAGCTTTATCAAGGAGGAATGATGAACCGCAAAAAGCATCAAGACCTTATGATAAAGACAGAGACGGCTTTGTAATGGGAGAAGGTGCGGGTGTTCTTATTCTTGAAGAATATGAGCATGCCAAAGCTCGCGGGGCTAAAATTTATGCAGAAGTTGTAGGATATGCTCAGACTGCTGATGCATATGATATGGTTGCTCCGGATCCCGAAGGTAAAGGTGCTAAAAAAGCGATGGAATATGCGCTTGCTGATGCTAAAATGAAACCTGAAGAAATTGATTACATAAATCCGCATGGCACAAGTACAGGTTTGGGTGATATTGCTGAATCTCAGGCTATTGCTCAGATATTTGGTGATAAGGAAAAAAATCCGAATTTGCTTGTTAGTGCAACAAAGAGTATGCATGGCCATATGCTTGGTGCTACAGGTGCTGCAGAAGCAATTATTTGCGTTAAGGTAATTACTGACGGCAAAGTCCCACCCACTATCAATCTTGATAATCAAGATGAGCATGTTGCGAATTTGGATTATGTTCCGCATAAAGCAAGAGAAAAGAAAGTACATGCTGCACTTTCGAATTCTTTTGGATTTGGCGGGCATAATGCGACTTTGATTTTTAAAGAAGTTCAATAGATTTTTGGAGTAAAAATGGCAAAAACTAGAGGTGCGTTAGAATTTGATCCCGGATTTGGTCCATACATTTTGGCATTCAGAGGAACTGTGGAATATCTTTATACCGATATAAATCGGTTTAAAAATTTTTCACAGAAAAAGGTAAAATTTCTTCAATATCACAAAAAGATCCTTGAGGTATTTTATAATAATGTCGGATTCTATGTTGGATGTCTTATGTGGGCAGCATATTTGATAGCGCAACCGGAAGGAGAAATATTATCAAATCCATGTTTTGGCGGGAAATATGTTGAAGAAGAAGATACTTCTGATACTCAGTATATGTTAAAGTTTGCTGAATTATTCCCAAAAGATATGAAGTATTTCCTTGGGCAAAGTTTTGAGTTTGAACCGGAAATTGTAAAACTTATCAAAGTGTATGAAGAATTTTTAATACTCAATAAAGGTTTTACGGAAACAAAGCTAAATTCGGATTTAGTTATGCCGAAAAAACTTAAAATTAAAAATGTATCTGAATATAAATCATTAATTGATAAAGCGATAGAAGCAAAAAATCTTGCTTTATTGAAAGATGAAATAGGTAAAATTATATAAATAAAGAAAAACCGGCCTCTTTGCCGGTACAATTTTTATCTCTAATCATTTTGGGAGGAGATTTGGGGATAGTTGATACATGGCATGTTACTATAAATCTGAAAAACATGCCCATGCCAATATTATAAGTTTTACATTTCTTAATAAAAACTTGTGTTATCTTATGCAAATCCGCAGATTTTGCGGAAGAATATTTTTGATATAATGATTCTATGTTTATTAAACCTGATTACAATTTGAAAAATGTTTATGAAATTGATTTTGAGAGATTAAAGGCCGATGGAATTAAGTGTCTGATGTTTGATTTGGACAGTACTTTGATGATTTCAAAATCAGGGAAATTCTTGCAAGAAACACTTGATTGGTTTAAAACATTTGAAACCGAATTTGAGACTGCAATAATCTCAAATAACAAAAGTGAAACATATATAGAAAATGCAAATAAAATAGCTCCATGCAAAGTTATTGGTCATGCCAATAAACCAAGTCCGAAAGTAATGGCCGAGTATTTGAAATCAATTAATTTAGAACCGAATCAAGCAGTTATGATAGGGGACAGACCATTAACTGATATTCTCGCTGGGAAATTACTTGGTTGCAAAACGATTTTAGTAGGCTCGATTAATCCAAATGAAAATCTTCCCACGAAATTTGTTCGGGCATTGGAAAGAAGTACAATAAGAAGATAAAATTAAAAGCGAGTATTTATCCAAAAATTTGTTAATATTTGTAACGATTTTATTGCTAAAAAGCAACTTTACACATTTACAACTTTTATTCATGCTGAGTTTTAGTATATAGGAATGTGTAGAATGAAAATTTTATCTGTGAATCATACTTCAAACATAATACAAAAAGATTTGCCGGTTAATTACAGCCGATTTGAAATGTCTGAAGATACTTTTACAAAATCAAATTCAGTGAAAGCGGTTAGTTTCGGGCATAATCCGGCAGAATTGGCAAAAGAAGTTATTAATAATATAAAACTGGAAGTAAAAGGTAAAGATGCAATAAAAGCTTTTTTAGCTCTGATGGGTTTAGCAGCCGGCAGTTATGATGTAAAATTGTCTGAATTACTTGGTTTAATAGACCAAAAAGATAGTGAAAATGCAGATGGACTTAATGATTTAAAACAAGAAAATGAAAGGCTAAGGGAAGAAAATGCTCAGTTAAGGTCACAACTGGACTCTGCTCAAACAGAAACTGTCATTCCGGACTTTTTTAAGCCAATTCCTGAAGAAGAAGTTACGGACGATACGGTCTACGTAATAGGAGCAAATGAAACTACACCAGCTCAAGAGGAGCTACCTCCGGAGCATGCCGTTGAGCCAATTCCATCGATCGAAGAACCTCATACAGAAGAAATTACTGATGATACCGTTTACGTACCGGGAGCTGAGAAAACAGAAACAACTGAAGAGGATAAAGAATACGAAAAAACAACTTTTAAACCGGTAATGTTTCCGAAAAAACATGGAAGGCTTTCTAAAGTGCAAGAGGAATTGAAAGCTGCAGTCTCGGAGGTTCTTTTGCCTGAAGAAGATGGTAAAAAACTGACGGAGATTTGTTCCATATTAATTTCCGGCAAAGATTATGTAACAAAAAGTGGTAAGTCTATACCTTGTGAAGGTCTCGCCAAATTGCTTACAGAGAATATAACAAAAACTGAAGATTGTACACAATTAGTCAGAAAGTGTTATGCGAAACTGGAACTTGATGAGCAAACAACAGATATGCCGATTGAAGAAAGTGATTCAGCAGGAGATATATCAGACCCAAATAATGATTTAGTTGTGCGCAAACATGCCGGTACATCATATCTTGAACTTAAAGAACATCCGCTGGAACCACCAAAAGTTCTGGGAAAGATTGATTTATCACGGATGGGACGTTATGGAAAACCAAAAATTGAAACAACGGAAGCTGAAACTGATGTGCCGACGGATAATATAGCGCAAAGCGGAAGAAGAAGGCGTGTTTTTACTCCCGGAACGGAGGGATCTCTTATGCAAGAAATTGGGACATCAGTTGCCAGTTCGGACGAAATAGCAAATCCCACTGAGGGACTTATTACAAGATTGGAAACTACATTTGAAGACCCCAGAATCTCATTTGTGCATTTTGCAATAGGGAAACCCGTAGTTGATTTGTTTAGTGCTCCGGATACATTTATATATGATAGTCCATTTGGAAAAGGTAAAACTCTGAAATTCAGAAAAGAAACAGCCGGTGAATTTGCAGCGATTCTTATGGAATTAGAAGGTTATTATGATAATTCAAAAAGTAACGATTCACGCAGGGAAAATGTCAAAATATGGGCAAACAATGTTACTTCCCAGTTAGAGGATACATCCGAAGCAATAGAAAGTACAAGTGCAAAAAGTGTTGCAATACGTCTTCAAACAGATAAATTTGCGGCAGTGAATGTAAAGGCAACGGATGTTATACAGGAAATATCAGATAAAAGCAATGATGATTATACAAATATAAAATCTGCAATATATGGAATGACTGAAACGAGCGGAGATAAAGTGTTCGTCAAGCCATTATTTGATGTTATAGATGACATTGTGGATACTATTAATGAGGATAAAAGGTTTAAAAACTTTAGTTTCCACGGTGCCATGAGGCTAATAGAAAGACTGGTAGATTTTTCCAGCGATGTACCAATACAAGACCAATGCAGTCATATTCTTGATAGATTGTTTACTTTAATGGAACAGGCGATGAAAATGGGAGTACAAGTTAAAACTTATATGTATACTAACCGTAAAACAGATAAGTTTGATAATTTGATTGTAAAAATTGCGCCAAACGTTGTTGTTCCGGCAGAATTGTACACAGCAGAAGATAAGAAATTGTTTAAAAATGATGATGTAGTTATTTCACTGTGTGCGTATCAACCCGGTGATGAATATGTAAAATCATTGAAACAACCATTAATTAAGACTTTAGTTATTGACAATAAATGGTAATTACCAAAGGAGAATCAATGTATACCACGACGATAACGGATACATCTTTTAAAGCTGGATATTTGAATATTTTAGCAACAGCAGATAACCATGGGAAAATAATGGAGCTGCCAAAAGTTATTAAGTGTATAGAAAATAATTCTGCAAACATATTCCCAAAAGCAGAAAGCAAATCGACTTTAAATTTATTTTCTATAGTGGGTGATTGGTTTATTAATCCTTCCAAAAAAGGTTTTATTACAAATCCAGAATTGACCAATGGAGATGTTCAAAAGTGGGCTTTAATAAGGGCAATAGACAGTATAAAGAAAATTATACAGGAGCAAATTCATAATTTAACGGGCAATTTAAATTATAATTTTTCAACAGTTTATGCAATGGGTAATCACTGCCTTGACGCAGGAACTGATTTTATTTTGGATGTTATGAAAACATGCCCGATGAAATCTTTAATTACAAATGTCGATATGGATAAGTCATACAAAATCACCGAGGTTGCTAAAAATTCTGATGATGTAGTCAAATCGGTTGTTTATACAATTCCGGATGATAAAGATCCAAAACTAAGCCATAAAGTGATGGTTCTGGGTATAACGATTCCAAGTATGGGATATTATAATCCTGGATTATGTGAAGGTTTAGAGTTTTACGACAATTCGGAACAGAAAGACACGGCTCTTACAGAAGAGAAATTGCAAGGTACAATAAATTCAGTAAAATATCAGGTGGAGGAGTTTAAAAAATTAAATCCAAAAGGTGCAGTTATACTAATGTCACATATGGGAGAAAATTTAGCGGAAATTATTGTTAAAAATGTTCCGCAAATAAATCATGTTCTAAACGGACATGATCATAAAACTACTCAAAAACATATCGGAGAAACAACTATAAGTTCTCTGGGAAAAGACAACGAAATTATAAAGGCATTAAACTGCAAATTTGACGATGAAGGCAATTTTTCGACACCCTCTATTACACAGTACGGTATTAATCGAACTGTTTTGGATGGAATTGAAGAATTACCGTTCCAAATTGAGCTTAAACAGAAGTTTAAAAAAGATACTGTTCCGCTAATCAAGATTAAAGATCAGACACAGACAGCGGGCAACAGTAGAAATCTTAGATTGTCATACGGTGATGAAACAAGATATCAGAACAGTTATTTAATGAATTTTCTTACTTCTGCTATAAAAGAGGAACTCCAAAAATATGTTGATTCGGGAATTTATGCAGTAGGGCTACAGTCATCCATTGTGCGTTGCGGAATTGAAAATAAAGCAGATAATCTTACGATTATGAAGATTTTTGATGGTGTAAGCAAAGAGCTTTCCGGCTTGGAAGTCGGAGTAATCAATGGTAAAGATTTTGTTGGTATGATTATTGAAAATGTGTTGGATAACCTTGTTAATCCGACAAGAAATACACTTATTCACTGGTCTGATGTTCAGATTAATAAGACTCTTATACAATCGATTCGTGACGGTAACTCCAAGGCCGATTATTACGAGGCGATAAGAGTAAGAAATCCTAAAACACAGGAATTTGAACCAATTGATTTAAACAAAGAGTATAAAATTGCTATTGGAAGAAAATATTTACTTAAAAACTCAATAACATATCCGCCAAAACTTCGCAAAGTTTTCAGAGAAATCGGTGTAACATACGAAGATATGTTTAGAACATTCTTGGAAGAAAATGGCTATGTAATTAATATTACAAGTAATACGAAAGAAAAACGGATTATCTAACGGTATAAGACTAAAATATTTTACGTTTAGTGGACTGATTAGTTTAACTTTGTTATAATCAACGTATGGGCGGAGAAATAGAAATACTTCAAGAAACTTTGAGGCAAGATCCTTCAAACTTTCAAGCGAGAAGAGAATTAGCTGTTTTGCTTGCGAATAATGGATTCAATGAGGAAGCACTGGGAAATCTTAAGTATCTGGAGAAATATTTTCCGGATGATGCTGATATATCTTATAATATTGGGATAATTTATGAAAAGCTTAAAGACTATTTAAGCGCGGAAGCTGCATATAAAAAAGCGGTAGAAATTTCTCCCCAAGCTGATTTTTATTATAATCTCGGTGAGGTTTTTATAAGTTTGAAGAAATGGCAGGAAGGTATTGATGCTTTTCAGGAAGTTTTAAAAACAGATCCGAATGACGGGAATTGCTATTTTAATTTGGGTATTTGTTATTCAAATTTAGATGAAAAAAAATTAGCTGAAGACAATTTTAGAAAATCAATAGAAATTAATCCTAAAGATTTATATGCTCATTTCTATTTGGGTAATATTTATCAAGAACAAGGCTTGACTAATTTTGCAGAAGATTGTTATAAAAAAGTTTTGGAAATTTCTCCGGATTATAGTTGGGCTTATTTCAATCTCGCCTCCATTGCTTATCAAAACGGTAATATTGACGATGCAAAAACCAACCTTCTGCTTACGATTGAATATAACAAACAAGATATAGATGCGTACAAACTTTTGACGAAGATTTCCATAAAGGATAATGATATTGAAAATATTCTGACTATTCTTCATACAAGACTTGAAGATGAAGAAAATGGTGATTTGTATTATATTTTATCTCAAGTTTACAAACATATTGGGGACTATGACAATTGCATTAAATATTTAAATCTTGCTCTGAAAAATTCTCTTACTCTTACTTATCCTATAGATTCCGTAAAGTCTGAGTTCAACCAAATCAAGGAACAAACAGGGGTCGAACCGCCTGATGAAATGGAAGAGTATAACTCTGAGGATGATGAAGAAGAGAATGATAAAGAGGAAGAAGAGGAAGATATGGATGATAAAGAAGTAGATAATTCAGGTGAAGATGAAGATTCCGACAACGGAGAAGAAAGATAACCAAGTAAAATGCTTACCAATATTTATATAAAAAATTACATATTAATAGATGAATTGGAACAGACTTTCGCGGATGGATTAAATATAATTACCGGTGAAACCGGAGCCGGAAAAAGTATTTTAATCAATGCGATTGACATAGCTTTTGGTGCAAAAGCAGGAAAAGAAGTTATAAAAACAGGGACGGATAAGGCTGTTATTGAACTTACAATCAAAAATACAGCTCATAACTTAAATCAGCTCTTTGAAGAATTTGGGATTGATAACAATGGAGATGATATTATTCTATCTAGAGAAATTACACCAACAAGCTCACGTTCAAGAGTAAATGGTTGTCTTGTAAATCAGGAATTCTTAAAAATATTACGTGAAAATTTTCTTGATATTCATTCCCAACATCAGGCTTACACCTTTTTGCAGCCTAAATACCACATCACACTTTTAGATTCTTATATAAAAAATCCGCTACTTGATGAGTACAAACGTGGGTATGAAGAATACAAAATAATGCTTTCTGATTTGGATAATCTGAAGAATGCTTCTCAAAAAACAGAAGAACAGATAGATTTTTTGAGATTTCAGGTTGAAGAAATTGAAGGGGCAAATATTGAATCAATTAATGAGGATGAAAACTTAAATAATGAACTTTCTGTTCTCGAAAATGCCGAAAAGCTGAAAGAACTAACAGGAAGTTCTTATTGGGCATTATCAGGTGATGATGGTTCAATTTTAAATGCTTTATATGAGATAAAAGCATCTCTTTCCAAAGCATCCGGGCTTGATAATTCTCTTGAACCATATGAAGGCGAGCTCGCAGGTATTGTTGACAGTATAAAAGCCTTATCTTCAGGTCTTAATGACTATTCATCAAGAATGGAAAATGATACTGCAAGGATTGATGAAATTCAGGAGAGGCTGTTTACGTTAGACAAGCTTAAACGGAAATATGGCGGAACCTTGGAAAAAGTTATTGAAACCGGTGAAAATTTACGCAAAGAATTAAATGGTATAGAATTTTCAACCCAAAATATTGAAGAACTTGAAATAAAAATCCTCAAAAAAGAAGGAGATTTAAAAGAACTTGCCCTAAGGATTTCTGAAGAACGTAAAAGACAAGGGAAAATATTATCTGGGTTAATTGTTGAAAAACTTGAAAAGCTTGAATTGCCCAAAGTGAGATTTGAAATCTCTTTTGAAGAGTGTTCGCTTTCAAACAATGGTATTGATAAGGTCGAGTTTTTGATTTCAACCAATATTTCGGAAGAATTAAAACCCCTCGCAAAAGTTGCGTCGGGTGGTGAAATTTCAAGAGTAATGCTCGCTATAAAATCAATTTTTGCGCAGGCTGATAATATTGATACTGTTATTTTCGATGAAATTGATACAGGAATTTCCGGAAAAACTTCACAAGCGGTTGCCGAAGAAGTAAAAGGACTTTCAAAATTCATGCAAATAATTATGATTACTCATCAGGCCATTATAGCTTCAAAATCTGACAGGCATTTCTATGTTAAAAAGACTCAAGGCGAAACAACAAACGTAAATATTTATGTGCTGGAAGGTGAAAATAAACTCATGGGAATTGCAGAACTTGCTTCAGGTGAAATTACCGATGAATCACTTCAATTTGCCAGAACACTTATCGGAAATTAATAAAAAAATTAATTCCGTCTTTCTGAATCATTAAATCAGGTTTGTTAGACATATTATCAGACGTAGACATATCAATATTGGAATTTTTCTTTTTATAAATTCCCGGATAAATTTCATCACAAATATCAGGCGAAAAAACTTCGTGATAATCTGTAATATGAGGGTCAGTAATAAAAACTCCGCCTGGTTTTAATTTTTTTTGTATCTCCTCGACAGTATCCATTATAAGCTTGTAGTCAATAAGATATCCAAGAGTATTGTTCATGGAAATTATATTAAATTTTTCATCAGGAAAGTTCTTAATTTCATCTTGTATTCTTGTCTCCCACTTTGCTTTATCAGGATTATTGTATACAGAGGACAAGTATTTGTATATATCCGGTTTGACTCTGTAGCGGTTCTGATATTTATATCCGTAATTTATTGTTTTTTCCATTACAAAACTTTCAGGTACATATCGTGGTGCCCATCTGTCATCATAAAATGACTGCCATTTCAGTATTTTTTCCTCTGGTTTTGATTGTAAGTCAATTGTATATAAATCCACTACATTTTTGATTTCTTTTTTGCCTATCAAACTTTTTATCACTGCGAGTATTGAATAAGGTTCTTGTGATTCCGCAATACCACCTATAAGCATAGATATTTTGGTTTTCATATTATCGTTAAAAAACAGTTTAAGAGTATCAATTACATCGGCAAATTTTTCACTTGCACTGCCGTAAAATCCTCCACGTCTGAAATAATTTGAAGCTGTAACTTCATATTTTTTTTGTAGTTCCAAAAAATCCGGATGGTGTTTGAAACACGGAGAACCTGATATTCTATTTTGATTTGAAAAATTATTTATGGGTAAAACTTGCATTTAATACCCCTTGCATATGGATAATCTGTTCATGAATAAAACCTGTAAATATAAAATTTTGCTAAGAAAATTTCTTAATAAATATTCACATTTCCTGTATACAAAACCCCTGTAATATGGTATGATAAAATTATAGTAGTAGACATAAAATTTTTTGAGGATATATGCGATAACAGGCTTAAGTATTTAATATGAAAGTTGTCCGGTAGGTTATATGTGCCGGAATATCGTGTATATTATAAAAAAATAGAAAAGGTAAAGGTGCAGTATGAACAGTGCATTACTGGTTGTTGCAATAATAACAGCTGTAATACTTGCTGCTGTCATAGTCGTACAAAGGGTTAAGTATAATGCCCTTGTACGTCAGACTGATGCCAGCATGCAGGATTTAAGAGAAAAAGAAGCGATTCTTCAAAAAGAAGCAATGATAAAAGCTAAAGAAGCATTGCAAACAGAGAGAGAACAATTAAACGAAGATGAAAGAGAACGCAGGAGAGAGTTTGCTCAAATGGAGAGCAAACTTTCTAAGCGCGAAGATATGCTCGAAACCAAAATTCAGGAAATAACTGATAAAGAAGCCGAGCTTGATAAAATGAAAGACAAGTTAATCGAAAAAGAAGATTTACTTGATGAAATTACCCAAAAAAGAACGGTAGAACTCGAGAGAATTGCGGGTATGTCAACAGAAGAAGCAAAAAATATGCTTCTTGAGCAAATAAAGACGGATTTGGCACAGGAGCAAATGCAATTAATCCGTGAGAATGAAGCAAAAATTCGTGAAGATGCCCTCGAAAAATCAAAAGAAATCCTTTCAACTACGATGCAAAGATGTATGATGGATCAGGTTGTAGAATCAACTGTTTCTGTTGTTTCTCTGCCAAGCGATGAAATGAAAGGTCGCATTATAGGACGTGAAGGAAGAAATATCAGAACGCTTGAGACTCTTACAGGAGTTGATTTGATTATTGATGATACACCTGAGGCAGTTGTTCTTTCTTCTTTTGATCCCGTAAGACGAGAAATAGCAAAAATTGCACTTGAAAAACTTATACAAGACGGTAGAATTCACCCTGTTAGAATAGAGGAAACTGTTGAGAAATCAACAGAAGAAGTCGAACGAAAGATAATGAAAGAGGGTGAAAATGCGGCTCTTGATATGGGTGTGATGGGGCTTAACAAAGAGCTAATTAAAAACCTTGGACGTTTGTATTACAGAACAAGTTATGGACAGAATGTCTTAAAACATTCCTTGGAAGTGGGTCATATCGCAGGCATGCTTGCTGCAGAACTTGGAGCAAATGTTGCAGTCGCAAAACGTGCCGGCTTGCTTCACGATATAGGAAAAGCCGTTGACCAAACACAAGAAGGTACACATATTCAGCTTGGTGTTGAGTTAGCATCTCGTTATGGTGAGAAGCAAGAAGTGATTCATGCGATTGAGGCACACCACGATGACGTTACTGCGAACACAATAGAGGCAGTTTTGGTTAAGCTTGCGGATGCGATTTCTGCGGGGAGACCCGGAGCAAGACGCGATACTTTAGAAATCTATATTAAACGTTTACAAAAAATTGAAGAAATTGTAAACAGCTATGAAGGTATAAGACAGTCATTTGCTGTACAGGCAGGCAGAGAAGTCAGGGTAATTGTTGAAGCCGAGAAGTTTGATGACTTGGCATCACAGAAACTTGCGAGAGATATTGCAAAGAAAATTGAGGACGAACTTGATTATCCTGGACAAATTAAAGTAACCGTTGTTCGTGAATTTAGAGCAACAGAAATAGCAAAATAAGGACGTGAAGGGTGATTCGCCGGTAGCATAACAATTTACGAATCACAAGTTACGATTTCACATGCAAAACGAAAATTATAGTAAAAGGATAATATTTTTAGGTGACATCACAGGAAGGCATGGCAGAACTGCAGTCAAATCCTGTCTTGAATCGCTTAGAAATAGCGAGTCTGCTACTGATAAGGTTCCTTCTTTTGTAATTGCCAACATTGAAAATGCTTCCCATGGGTTTGGGCTTACCAAAAAAAATTACGAAGACTTATCCGAAGCAGGCATTGATTGTATGACCTCGGGTAACCATATTTGGGATAAAAAAGATATTTATGAATATATCAATAGTGCTGAAAATTTAATTCGCCCAATAAATTATCCTTCTGGAACTCCCGGAAAAGGTTCTCAAATATTTGAATTTAACGAAGAAAAAATTGCTGTTATAAATGTCCTTGGGCGGGTATTTATGCCTCCGATGGATTCACCTTGGCAAATCGTAACAGAGGAAATTAACAAGTTAAAAAATGAAGGCGTAACAAGTGTCTTTATAGATTTTCATGCTGAAGCAACTGCTGAAAAGGTTTGTTTTTCAAAGTATCTGGCGCAGGAATTTAATGCCGAAGGAAATGCCTTAATAAAAGGATTTTTCGGAACTCATACGCATATTCAAACGGCTGATGAAAAAATAATAAACGGCATGGCTTACATAACCGATGTCGGCTTTTGTGGATCTCCCGACGGAGTAATAGGTATGGAATTTACAACTTCATTAAAAAGACTTTTAACAAGTCTCCCAGAACGTTATGAAGTTGCACAAGGTAAGTCGGCGCAAATTAATGGTGTTGAGGTTTTGTTTGATAAAATCGGAGCAACACAGATAAAAAGAATTAATTTTACTGTAGATAATTATGAAAATGATAAGGAGGTCAACCTTGATACAGGCGGTTGATAAAGGAGGTGTGAAGTGAAAGGAGATTTTCATATTCACACTTATTATTCAGACGGTGTATTTGCTCCGGAAAAAATTACTGATTTGGCTGTCGAAGCAGGTTTAGAGGTCATTTCATTGACTGACCATGACAATGTGCTTTCTTACGAAGTTGCAAAAAAACATATTGAAGAAAATGGATTGAATCTTAAACTTATACAAGGTATAGAAGTTAATACTTTGTATAAAGAATACGAAGTTCATATTTTGGGATATTTTCCAAATATTGATGATAACGATTTTAAGAATCTTTTAAAAGTTCAGCAACAGGCTCGTATAAAACAGACAAAAGAAATTCTTGCTTTACTTAATAAGAAGGAAGGTATAAAAATCAAGTTTGAGGATGTCAAGAATATGGTTGCAGAAGGTGGTTCAATCGGACGTCCGCATATAGCAAAGGCTATTACGAATGTTGGCGGGACAAGTAATGTGATGGAGGCATACAAAAAGTATATCCACAGAGATTCGCCTGTTTACGTTGAAAGAAAAACAGTATCTCCGTTTGATGCTGTTGAAGTAATTTATGATGCTGGTGGATTGCCTGTTATAGCACACCCTTATGATATTGATATTGCTGAAAATCTAATAAAAGACCTTATGAATTGCGGTCTTGTCGGTATAGAAGCTTATCACAGAAAACACTCACCTGCTATTGTTGAGTATTTCTCTTCTATGGCGGAAAACCTTGGTTTAATTGTAACCGGTGGTTCGGATTTCCATGTTCCGAATATTATGAACGGGCAAATTATTTTAGGCAAAAATTTTGTTCCAGAGTGGATATATGATAAACTTATGGAAGCAAAAAAACGCCGCGAATTGGCAGGGTAGAGACAGATGTTATTATAATAACGAGGGCTTTAATGAAAAAAAACGGATTTACAATTGTAGAAGTTACTATACTTTTCATCATATTTTTAATAGTTGCATTTTTAGTTGCACCCTTATCTTTGGATGATACAAGACAGGCTAAAAATACTTCTAAATGGCGAAGTGTTCAAAATGACTTTACAAACATATTTTATTCTGTAAATACAGATAGGGATGAAAACAAAACAGAGTTTAATAAAGTGTTTTTAAAGGTATTGGAAAACGATATTAAAAATGATATAGAGAGTTATAGGATAACTTTTATGAACGGAACTTTCCCGAATGATACGTATAGATTCAAAGATTTTAAAAATACACATTCGAATGCAACTCTTGCAATAAAATTATTTGATAACCCGCAAGAAAAATACGGTGTTTTACTCTACGACGTGAATGGCAAATCCGGTCCGAACGTATGGGGAAAAGACGTATTTGGGATGGATATTTATGAGGACAGATTTGAGCCGTTTTGTAAAGAGGAGTCTATAAGTAAACAAAAAGAAGATTGCTCCAAAAATGGTACGGGATTATGCTGTTCCAGTTATTATCTTATTGGAGGGAATTTTGACTGATATGGTTAAGAATATATGTGTGTTTGCCTCAGCGTCAAATGATTTGGCGGAAGTCTACTACAAAGACGCACAGATGCTTGGAATGTTAATAGCACAGTCCGGTTATGGATTGGTTTATGGAGGAAGCAGAAGGGGGTTGATGTATGCATGTGCTGGGGCGGCAAAGCAAGTCGGTGGGAAAGTATACGGAATTATGCCCAAAAAGCTTGCAGATGTTGGCCTTGCTAATCCGGAAGATTGTGATGAATTTTATGTAACGGAAGGTATGAGAGAGAGAAAAGCTAAGCTGGATGAACTTTCGGATGCCGTTATTGCGATAGCGGGGGGGTTTGGCACTTTAGAAGAAATCTCCGAAATGATTACTCAAAAGCAGTTAGGATACTCTAATAAGCCAATTATTATTTTAAATACCAACGGTCTGTATAATCCGCTTGTGGAGTTTTTCGAAAATGTTATTTCTCAAGGTTTTGCGGATAAAGAGTTAAGAAGTGTCTATTATATAGCGAACTCACCTGAAGATGCACTCGATTACATCAAGAATTATCATAGTGAAGGAACATATATTAAGTACAGGTAGAATTATCTCTTAAATTTTTTTAAGCTCATCAAATTTTTCCGGAGCATTTATTTTAAGATATCTTTTTCCGGCAGCTGTTTCGAAAAGCTTTTCCGGAGTTACTATTTCAATGTATCTCCTTGGATTAGAGGTTTTTAGGATTTCCAGATAGTCTCTGCATCTTTGTGTACTTAGTGCTACAGGCTTATGTTGACACATGAATTCATACAATTCTTCGGGTATTTTAAGACTAACCAATTCTTCAATAATATTTGCGAAATATGGATTTCCCAGTTCATTTTGATTATCTTCCAATAGTTTAAACATATTTTCTGTAGCAATTGCATTTTTGCCGAATCCCCAATCACAATCATATTCTTTCTCTCCGGCAGTAGCTTTTATAGTATGTTTTCCAACGGTGGGGTCATCCGAAATCACTTTATTTAATAACTTGTATAAATTTACATTTTCTAATGAAGTATTAGTGAGTACGTAGGTTATTCCTTGATATGTGAAAAGCACTGTATTGCTATCTTTTATGCTAATATTTGTAACACCTTTTCTTTCAAAACCTGCAAGTATTTTTGCTTGTTTTGCTGCCTTTTTTGCCTTCTTTTGTTCTATTACAGCTTGCTTTTTCACTTCTGCCCTAATCTGCAATCTTTCTTCCTGTTTTTTTGCATCAATTTGAGATATTATTTCCTCATTTTTTGCGGTTGCTGTTATGTTTGGATCTGCTTCTGAGGAGCCTGTTAATTTTTTTAATCCCTGAATTCCCAATAAACCGAGGGATGCGGTTGCAAAAGTCCTTATATCGGCACTTACTGTATTTTGTTTTATAAAAGAATCAGCTTTACCTTTAAAAGAGGGGGTTAATGTTAAAGTATTTGATTGTTTGCTATAAATATTATTGTATCTTTCTCCTGCATAAAATTTTTGGATAATTTTCATTTCAGATAACCCTTTTCCATTAAATATACTTTTATACATCAGTAGTTAAGTCCGGTAAATATTAAAAATTGTCTAAATTATTCCAAAATTTGAATTTTTGTAACAAAGCTTAACAAAAGCGCAATTTTTCTCAAAAAAAATACTTATATAATATAGGGAATACAGATAATTGGAGAATTAACATGGCGGTCGGAGCAAGAGATTATATCGACAAACTTCTGGTGAAAAAATATGCTGACGAAAAGGTCAACAATATGGATGCTATGGAATCTATGATTGATCCTGATAAAATGCTTGAAACCATGAATGATGTTGCAGCAATTCAAAGAAATATGCTGGCGCTATCAGAAAAACTTGCTTATACGTGTTCTGCAATCAATGCCCGTGCAGCAAGGTATGGAAAAGCATCATAGATTAGCGGGGTTAATTGATTAATAGACGTGTCATGTCTTATTGTAAGACTTAATTTCAGATAGTTTTTTCCACAACTACTTTGTGTAATCCCTTTGGATTGTCAACGTTGCGTTTCAATTTTAGAGCTGTTTCAAGTGCGATCAGCTGCAAAATTACAACATTCGCAAATAGTTGTTGGATTTCATTTTCACATTCTACATTTATGTGAAAATCTGGTCTTATTTTATCGCTGCTGACTCCTATAACTGCAAATTTTGGATTATAATCTTCTTTTATTTTATTTAAGTTATTCAAAGAACGCTCTGATGGTTTATCAACGGAAATAAATATTAATGTCGCTTTGTTATTCAATACGGCAACATGTCCATGCATAAATTCTCCCAATATTGCTGCACTTATGTTTTTATAAGAGGTTTCTTTAACTTTTAATGCACCTTCTTTTGCGAGTGAGTATGAAATGCCATCAGCTGTCATAATTATAACGTTTTCTCTTGAAAGGTATCTCGCAAATTTTCTTATTAATTCTCGTTTTGCGATTGCTTTTTCAAGAATGGCAGGCAGGTGGAATAAAGAATCTTTGTAAGTTTTGGTTAAACTTTCAGGCTCAACATTTTCAATTAGTTTAAGTGATATCAAAATCAAGCACAGCATTTGAGAAGTGAATGATTTTGTTGCGGCTATTCCATGTTCAATGCCGGCATGGCATGCGACCTTATAATCACATCTGTTCCAGATAGTTGATTCTTCATTATTTGTTATACAGAGTGTCGGTAAATTTGTTTCTTTTTTAACTCTCTCAAGCGATTTTAATGTATCTGAAGTTTCTCCGGATTGAGTAATGAATATGTACAGAGTATCTTCATCATGCGGAATGACATTTTTCAGTAAAAATTCGCTGGAATATATTGCTCGCGACTCAATTTTCGAAATTCTTTCAACTAAATCGACAGCAAATCTCGCGCAGTGATATGAAGAACCGCTTGCCACAAGCACAATTTTCCTTATATTTTGGGGTAAATCAATTTTTATTTCGCCTGTTTCAGGGTCAATATACTTCATTAAGATATATGGAATAATCTTTGTTTGTTCGATTATCTCCTTTTCCATATAAGATTTTTCTTTTTTAAAAAACATTTTATTCTCCAATGCTCTTCTATATATTGATTTTAATACTTGATTGGTTAAAGTTCAATATTGCTAAAAACTATTGAATAAAAACCCCTGTTAATCTATTATATGAATATAAAACAATTTAAGGAGTTATTATGCCAATCGATTTTCCAGCCGGACACTTTAACCTTCCTAAAAATAATCCGGTACAAAAAAATAGTATTCAAACGGCGTGTTTTAAAGCTGCTCGCAATGATGCATTCGTGAAAACTATTCCAATAGCTGTCGATACAGACTCAAATTATGATGGAATAACCATTACTGAAAAATCGTTTGGGAATTTGAATGATAAACGAGCTGTAAAATTGTATACATTGACGAACAAAAATGGTGCATCTGTTGATATTTCGGATTTTGGTGCAACCATTGTTGCGATAAGGGTTCCTGATAAAAATGGTAAATTGGTCGATGTTACTCAAGGGTATAAAGATGTAACTCCTTATGAAACAGCTCCAGTTGGGCATGCCGGAGGGACAATAGGGCCTTGTGCAAATAAAATAGGGAATGGTGAGTTTTCAATAAACGGAGAAAAATACGAACTTGAAAAGAATAAAGACAATGGGAGAACGCATTGCCACGGCGGAAGCCAAGGATTGGATGTCAGGTTGTGGGATTCTAAAATTTTATCTGACGGAATAGAATTTACGTATAAAAAAGCTGACATGGAAAACGGTTACCCCGGCAATGTTGATATTAAAGTTACTTACAAGTTTGATAATGATAATAATTTGCTTATAAAATATGATGCAAAAACAGATAAGGATACCCTTTTAAACCTCACTAACCATACATATTTTAACCTTGATGGGGAAGAAAATGCGAGTGAAGGCTCTATTATGGAACATATTGTAAAATTACCAAATTCTTCAAAGATTACCGAAAACAGCGAAATAGCTGTTCCGACAGGTAGATTTATAAACGTTAAAAATACGCCATTTGATTTTAAGGATTTTCATAAAATAAAAGATTCAATAAACAGTGATTCAGAACAGCTTAAAATAGGTTCTGGATATGATCAGAATTATTGTATTGATGGTTATGACGGAAAAACATTAATTGATATTGCAGAAGTAAAATCCAACAAGACAGGTATAAATCTCAAAGTTTCGACCAACCTTCCGGGTTTTCAATTCTATACTGCTAATCATTTGGGTAAGACTGCCCAACCCATGGGTAAATCCGGCATGAGATACGAAAAACGTTCTGCATTGTGTATTGAACCGCAATTTTATCCGAACGCTATAAATACTGATGAATTTAGTGAAAAAGGTATTTTACGGAAAGGTGAAAAATACCAACGTGAAATTGTCTATTCATTCTCGGCTAAATAATTGTTGAATTTGTAAAATTTAAACTCCTTTTTTAATTTTTCCGTAACATTTCTTAATATTCGAATAAAAAAAGGCAATTTTTGGAATCTTATATACTTTATATATATGTAAGAGTTATTAAAAAGAGAGATTGAAAATATGTCAACAACTTATTCAGCTATAGAAAGAAACAAAAAACCGGCAGGAGCATTGGAAATTCCTGAAGATTTTGAATTATATTATTTGACTAAAAAAGACCGTCAAATGAGATTTAATAATGGCGGCGAACCTTTATATGCTATTTTTGACAAGATGGACGAAAGACCGTTATCAAAACTTACAGTTGATTTCTTCAAAGAACTTAGGGATGATTCTATAAAATTTA